>Ga0105047_10012966_pt1 | contig 13362 bp, 8 predicted proteins | sample MAT04_FD_78384 | JGI IMG/M metagenome (GOLD analysis project Ga0105047, IMG submission 78384) | Freshwater microbial communities from Lake Fryxell liftoff mats and glacier meltwater in Antarctica - MAT-04 (megahit assembly) | ecosystem: Environmental > Aquatic > Freshwater > Ice > Liftoff...
ACGAGGGCCATGGCCAGAAGGAACCACGTGTCCGAGCCGGTGGCCGGCAGCGTGCCCGTCGAGGGCGCGCTCGTCGTGGACGACGTCGGTGTGGCCGTCGGTGTGGCCGTCGGTGGGTTGGTCGGTGGGGCGGGCGGGGTGCCTGCCACCGTGAGCGCCGTGCTCAACAGCCGTGGGAGGCCGTCAGCGCCGATGCCGGTGAGCTGCACGTGGTGGGCGCCGGGCTCGACGCTCATGGGCACCACGAACGTGGCCGCGATCTCCCCACCGGCGTTGGCCACGCGCGTGCCGAGCACGACCGGGTCCGAGTGGACGGTGGCCGTCACGTTCGTGCCCATCTGCCAGCCGTCGGAGGCCACGATGAGCTCGCCCCCGGCGTCGATCGTGCTCGGGCTGATGGCCAAGCCGTCAGTGGATGCGGCGGTGGTCGAGGTGGTGCCTTGGGCGGTGGTCGAGGTGGTGCCTTGGGCGGTGGTGGAGGTGGTGCCGTGGTCGTGCACCGTTGTGGACGTGCTGGGTCCGGCCGTGGTCGAGCTGTGGTTGTGGGCCGTGGTCGTGGATCCGCCGGTCAACACGGTGGTGCGGGCGAGCACTTGGTTCGGATCAACCGGGTTGCAGGTGTGCGGCCCGCGCACGCCGCCGGTGACGAGCTCGCCGAAGAAGTAGACGCCGACCTGCGAGTCGAGGTCGTAGGAGAGGATGCCGGGGTGCACGTCGATCGTCGTGCCGGTGGCGGTGCCGGCGTCGACCGTGGCGTGGGCGTCGAGGGAGATGGTGAAGGCTTCGAACGGTGCCAGCGTGGTGCTGGTCGTCCCGTTCTTGGTGCCTGTCACGCTGTAGGTGCCGACCGCGAAGGGTGCGATCTGGAGTTCGACGACGTCGCCGACGACCGAGGCCGTGACGCCGGGCCCCGTGCTCGACGCCGTGGGGACGCTGCTCAGGGTGAGTCCGTCGGGGACGGGGAACCGGGCCACGAGGTTCGAGATCCGCAGGTTGAGGAACGCCGTGGGGGCGAGGGCGGGAAAGCCAGCATCGACGACACCTGGCTTCACCTTCTGGGCCAGCATGGTCTCGGCCACCGTGGCCATGTCGACGGTCATGTCGACCGAGGTGTGCACCGAGTCGCTCGGCCTGGCGGTCGCCGTGGCCGAGACGTCGCCGGCGATGGCCAGGGGGGTGGCGCCCTCGGTCAGCTGCTCCTTGGTCGGCGTGCTGATGGTCGTCAGGCCGTACTCGACGGCGTCGCCCGTCGGCATCGTGCACGACGTGGCGATCTCGGTGGCCGCGGCACCGACGGTCGACTCGCCCGTGAAGAGGGTGGCGATGGCGATGATGGCGAAGCACGCTGTGGTGACGACGCCGAGGGAGCGGCGCGACGAGGTGAGGTGGGTCACGTGGCCACCGACTGTTCGTCGATCGATCGAAGTGTCCGTCCTGACCCGGCCATGCTGTGCCCCCTGCTTGCCCTCCGCCTGGAGAGAGGCCACCAGCCTAGATCTCCGGCGGTTCAACGTGCCCGTCGTCACACTTATCCCCCCTCCCGAACCGGTGGACGTTGTCGCGCCTGGGCGCGCATCAACGTCCACCGGTTCAAAGGGGCGAGGGTTCGGGGCTTCGGGGTGGCTTCGGGGGTCAGGACAGCTCGGCGGTCCAGTCGCGGGTCTCGATCAACTCTTTGACGCGGCGCAGGAAGGCGGCAGCGCCCCCGCCGTCCACGGCGCGGTGGTCCCAGCAAAGGCTCAGCATGCCGACGGGGTGGATGCCGATGGCCTCGGTGCCGTCGTCGGCGGTGACGACCACGGGCTTGCGGACCACGGCATCGGTCGACAGCACGGCGACCTGCGGCTGGTTGATGATGGGCGTGACGATGTGGGTGCCGAAGCTGCCGTTGTTGGTGAGGGTGAAGGTGCCTCCGCTCACGTCGCCGGGAGTGAGCTGCTTGGCTCGGGCCCGGTCGGCGACGTCGCGGATGGCGCGTGACAGGGCCCGCAGGCGGAGCGTGTCGGCGTCGTGCACGACTGGGGCGATGAGGCCCTCGTCGCCGAGGTCGACGGCGACGGCGAGGTGCACGCCCCGGTGCACGAGCAGACCGTTGGCGCCCACGCTGGCGTTCAGGTGGGGGTGCTCGGCCAGGGCGTCGATGACGGCGCGAGCGATGAACGGCAGATAGGTGAGCGACGAGCCCTCGGCCTGCTTCCACGCCGCCTGCTGGGCGGTGCGCACCCGGTCGACGGACTCGTAGTCGACCTCCATGATCGTGGCCACGTGTGCCGACGTGGCCAACGAGCGTACGACGTGCTCGGCGGTGGCGGCGCGGATGCGGGTGAAGGGCACCTCGACGTCGCCGTCTCGGGGTGAGGCCACCGGGTAGGGGACGACGCCTCCCGCATGTGCACCCGTCGGCCCTGGGACGGCGTTGCCGGCTGCCGGCGAGCGGCGGGGGTGGTCGTCGAACTGCGCTTCGATGTCGGCCCGCGTGACGCGGCCGCCCAGCCCGGTGGCGGTCACGTCGCGCAGGTCGATGTCGCGGTCGGCGGCCAGGCCTCGCACCAGCGGTGAGGCCGGGACCTCGGCATCTGGTGACGTCGGACGAGCAGGTGGCGGCGTGGCACCGGCGTCGGTGGCAACGGGTGCTGGAGCGGGCGGGGCCGGCGAGGCGTCCACCGGTGCCGCATCCGTCGGTTCGGCGGGCGACGGCGCCTCGTCGGCACCGGGCTCCTCGCTCGGAGCGCCCTCGACGCCGTCGGCGCTTTCGATCCTGGCCAGCACGGCACCGACGTCGACGGTCTCGCCCTCGTCGGCGAGCAGTTCGGTGATCACCCCCGCCATCGGCGACGGCACCTCGGCGTCGACCTTGTCGGTGGACACCTCGAACAGCACGTCGTTGAGGGCCACGGTGTCGCCGACCGACGCGAACCAGCGGGTGATCGTGCCCTCGGTGACCGTCTCGCCGAGCTGTGGCATGCGGATGTCCGCCATGGCCGTCCTCCTCGGAGCTCACCTCGCACGATACGACCTCGGAGCCGAGGTCGGGCGCGCCCTCTAGCGTGGGGGGTGGCCGGTCGGCGCGCTCGCCGGGCCAGGGAGCACTCCCCTCATGAACTTCGACGACTTCGTCAAGCAGCTGCCCGACGCCGATCCCGACGAGACGGCCGAATGGCTGGCGTCTCTGGAGGCGGTCGCTTCGGCCAAGGGCGATCGCCGTGCCTGGTACCTGTTGGCCACGCTGGTCGAGCACGCACGCGAGCTCGGTATCGACGTCCCGCCCGAGGTGACGACGCCCTACGTCAACACGATCCCCGCAATCAGCCAGCCGTGGTTCCCGGGAGATGAGGCCATCGAGAAGCGGATCCGTGCCTTCATCCGCTGGAACGCGGCGGTCATGGTGGTGCGAGCCAATGCCTTGGCTGACGGCATCGGGGGGCACCTGTCCACGTTCGCCTCTTCGGCGTCGCTCTACGACACCGGCTTCAACCACTTCTTCCGCGGCAAGGACGACGGGGAGCCTGGCGATGCCGTCTATTTCCAGGGCCATGCCGCACCCGGGATCTATGCCCGGGCCTTCCTCGAGCGCCGACTCGATGAGGTCCACCTCGACCATTTCCGCCGCGAGGTGAGCGGCGCAGCCGACGGCGTCGGACTGTCGAGCTACCCCCATCCCCACCTGATGCCCGAGTTCTGGGAGTACCCGACGGTGTCGATGGGGCTCGGCCCGATCCTGTCGATCTACCAGGCCCGCTTCAACCGCTACCTGCACCATCGGCGCATCGACGACACGTCGGGTAGCCGGGTGTGGTGCTTCGTGGGCGACGGCGAGTGCGACGAGCCCGAGACGCTCGGGGCCATCTCGCTGGCTGCACGTGAGCACCTCGACAACCTCACGTGGGTCGTGAACTGCAACCTCCAGCGCCTCGACGGCCCGGTGCGCGGCAACGGCAAGATCATCCAGGAGCTCGAGGCGTCGTTCCGAGGTGCAGGGTGGAATGTGCTCAAGGTGGTGTGGGGGAGTCGGTGGGATGAGCTCCTCGCCGCCGACGTCGAGGGTGTGCTGCTGGCCAAGATGAACGCCACGCCCGACGGTGACTTCCAGCGCTACGCGGTGGCCGGCGGCGCCCACATCCGCGAACACTTCTTCGGGCCGGACCCGCGGCTGCGGGCCATGGTCGAGCATCTCAGCGACGAGGAGCTGGCCACGCTGCCCCGCGGTGGTCACGACGTCCGCAAGCTCTACGCCGCCTACCTGGCCGCCACGCAGGCCACCAACGCGCCGACGGTGATCCTGGCCAAGACCATCAAGGGCTGGACCCTCGGCCCGGCCGTCGAGGGTCGCAACGCCACCCACCAGGTGAAGAAGATGACCGCGCCGCAGATGCGTGATCTGCGTGCCCGCCTGCGGCTCGATGACGTCATCTCCGACGACGACCTCGCCGGCGAGCTCCCGCCCTACTACCGACCGCCGACCGATTCGCTCGAGCACCGCTACCTGGTCGGTCGGCGCACGGCGCTGGCCGGTTCGTTGCCCAAGCGGGGCGTGCCCGAGCGGCAGCCGCTCACGCTGCCCGATGACGCCTGCTTCGCCGAGTTCGCTGCCGGATCGGGCGACGCGGCCGTGTCGACGACCATGGGCTTCACCCGCCTGTTGCGCAACCTCGTGCGAGACGAGGCGTTCGGGTCGCGCGTGGTGCCGATCATTCCCGACGAGGCCCGCACCTTCGGGATGGACGGGTTGTTCCGCGAGATCAAGATCTACGCAGCCGACGGTCAGAAGTACGAGCCGGTCGACCACGATCTGCTCCTGTCCTACGCGGAGGGCCAGGACGGCCAGATCCTCGAGGAGGGGATCACCGAGGCCGGCGGCACGGCGTCGTGGACGGCGGCGGGCACGAGCTACGTGCACCGTGGCGTCCCCATGGTCCCGTTCTTCACCTTCTATTCGATGTTCGGCTTCCAGCGGGTCGGCGACCTGTTGTGGGCCGCGGCCGACGCCGAGGCCCGGGGCTTCCTGCTCGGGGCCACCGCCGGGCGCACCACGTTGATGGGCGAGGGCCTCCAGCACACCGACGGCCACAGCCACGTCTTGGCCAGCGTGGTGCCCACGTGCCACGCCTTCGACCCGGCCTTCGCCTACGAGGTAGCAGCCCTGGTGCGACGTGGGCTCACGGTCATGTACGGCCCCGAGGCCACCGGCGGCTACGTGTACCTCACGCTCGCCAACGAGAACGTGGTCATGCCCCCGCAGCCCGAGGACGTCACGGAAGACGACATCTGGGGTGGGCTCTACCGCTTCGCCCCGGCCTCACCGTCGCTCCCGGCCGACGCCCCGCGAGCCACGCTGGTGTTCTCGGGCCCGGCGCACTCGGCCGTGCGGGAAGCCGCTCGCCTGCTGGCCGAGGAACACGGCGTGGCCGCCGAGGTGTGGAGCGCCACGTCCTACAAGTCGCTGCGCGAGGAGGCGCTCGAGGTCGAGCGGGCCAACCGTCTCGACCCGACGACGCCGAGTCGGGTGCCACGGGTGACGTCGCTGCTGGCCGAGTCGTCGGGCCCCATCGTGGCCGTCACCGACTTCATGAAGCTCGTCCCCGACCAGATCGCCCGCTTCGTTCCCGAAGGGCGGCCGTACGTGTCACTGGGGACGGATGGCTTCGGCCTGTCCGACACCCGCGAAGCGCTGCGCCGCCACTTCGAGGTCGACGCCGAAGCCATCGTCGCCGCCACCCTCCACGCCCTCACCCCCTGACCGACAAGCCGTCACCGCCTGACCCGTCCCCATTCCGAACCGGTGGACGTTGTCGCGGTTATCTGCGCATCAACGTCCACCGGTTCAGGGGGAGGGGTGACGGGGTGACGGGGTGGACGCGGGTTAGTCGTCGGACGAGGGGCGGCGGCGCTGCTGCTTGCGGTCACCTTGGCGGCGCTTGGCGTCGAGGCGTCGGGTCTTGGATGCCTTCGACGGTTTGGTCGGTCGGCGAGGTGCGGCCTCGCGCAGGGCGTCGTCGAGCTTGGCGGCCAGTCGGCGCCTGGCCAGCTCGCGATTGCGAAGTTGCGACCGCTCATCGGACGCGGCCACACGCACCTCGTTGCCGAACCGCTCGAGCAGCCGCTGACGCTGACGAGGGCCGAGCGTCGGCGACGTGGCGATGTCGAAGCGCACCTCGGCGCGCGTGTCCGACGTGTTGGCGTGCTGGCCGCCGGGCCCGCCGCTACGGGTGAACCGCCACAGCAACTCGGACGCGGGGATGACCAAGCCGCGTCGCACGCGCAGGTCGTCATCGCCGTCGGCAGCCACCTCGTGAACGTAGTCCCGAGGTTCCGGCGAACCGATTCGCGAAAGCTCACGTAAGGGGGGGAGACGGCATTGAGCCGCTCTCGACCCCCCCTGGAGCCACCGTGACCTCACAGCATTCACCTTCTCGTCATCGTCCCGGCCGACGTGCCGTGGCCGCCATCGCCCTGGCCTCGCTGACCCTCGGCGGAGCGGTGGCCTGCTCGTCCGACGGCGACACCACCGCCGCGGCCGACACCTCCGCGGCGGCCACCGATACGACCATGGCCATGACCGACGATTCGATGGCCTCCGGCGTCAACGCCGCCGTCACGCCGGCCGCCGACCTGCGCGCCGGACTCACGGCGCTGCTGCAGGAGCACATGTACCTCGCCGCCTTCGCCGTCGACGCCGCCGTCAACAACCCGCCGGCGTTCGACGCCGCCGCCGCTGCGCTCGACACGAACTCCGTGGACCTGGCCGACGCCGTCGGTTCCATCTACGGAGAAGAGGCCGGCGCCGCCTTCCTCGACCTGTGGCGCATCCACATCGGCTTCTTCGTCGACTACACCGGGGCGGCTGCTGCGGGCGACGAGGCAGGCAAGACCCAGGCTGAGGAAGCGCTGTCCGCCTACTTCCTCGACCTCGGCGACTTCCTCGAGAAGGCCAACCCCGAGCTGCCGTCGGAGGCCGTGGCCGAACAGCTCGCCCCCCACGCCTCGTCGCTGTTCGCCGTGATCGACAGCGTGGTGGCCGGCTCGCCGGATGCCTACGCCCAGCTCCGCGAGGCGTCAGGCCACATGTCGATGATCGCCGAGGTGCTCGCCTCGGGGATCGTGGCCCAAGACCCCGCCGCCTTCGAGTCCTGATCATCCACCCCACCCGAACTGGGCAGTTGTTCCGTCGGCCCCCGACGGACCAACTGCCCAGTTCGGGTGCGGGGTCGACCAAACTCGAAGGATGGCCGCTGCACGCCCTCGCCGCAAGCGACTGGAGCTCCATCCCGAGCTGTGGGTCGGGCTCGCCCCCTACGGCCTCGGCACCGGGGTGACCAAGCCCAACGCCTACGCCGAGATGCTCGAGGTGGCATGGGACAACCGAGCCCACCTGGCCTACGCCACCGAGGTGCTGACCAAGGGCGTGTGCGACGGCTGCGCTCTCGGGGTGGCTGGGCTGCACGACTGGACCATCGACGGCGTCCACCTGTGCACCACCCGCTTGCGTCTGCTCGAGCTCAACACCGGCGATCCGATCGATCCTCTGATCCTGAGCGATGTGGCTGCCCTGCGCACCCACCGCGGCGACGAGCTCCGCCGCCTCGGGCGTCTCGCTCACCCCATGCGTCGCCGGCGGGGCGAGTCGGGCTTCACCCAGGTCTCGTGGGACGAGGCCCTCGGCGTGCTGGCCGAGGGGCTGCGCGCTGCCGGCGGCGAGCGCAGCGCCATGTACGTGACGAGCCGTGGCCTCACCAACGAGACCTACTACGTGGCCGGCAAGGCAGCCCGTGCTCTCGGCATCGCCTCGGTTGACTCGGCGGCGCGGGTGTGTCACGCACCGTCGACGGTTGCCCTCAAGCGCTCGATCGGCGTGGCCGCCTGCACCAACTCGTTGCAGGACGTGATCGACACCGACCTCATCGTGCTGTGGGGGTCGAACCCCGCCAACAACCAGCCGGTGTTCATGAAGCACCTCTTCCTGGCCCGCAAGAACGGCGCCAGGGTCGTCGTCGTCAACCCGTACCTCGAGCCCGGCCTCGATCAGTACTGGGTGCCGTCCAACATCGAGTCGGCCCTCTTCGGCACGAAGGTGTGCGACCTGCACGTGCCCGTCCGCCCCGGTGGCGACGTGGCCCTGGCCAACGCCGTGCTCAAGCGCCTGATCGAGCGCGACGTCGTCGACCGCTCCTTCCTCGACGAGCACACCACCGGGTGGGACGACGTGGTGGCCACCCTGGCCGAGCAGTCGCTCGACGACCTGCTCGAGCAGTCCGGCATCACGGCCGAGGTGCTCGAGGCGTTCGTCGATGCGTACGCCACCGCCTCGGCTGCCATCGTGCTGTGGTCGATGGGCATCACCCAGCACACCGATGCCGTCGACGGCGTGCAGTCCCTCGTGAACCTGGCCCTGGCCCGCGGCAACGTCGGCCGGGAGGGCGCCGGCCTCATGCCCCTGCGTGGCCACTCGGGCGTGCAGGGTGGCGCCGAGATGGGCTGTTACGCCACGGCCCTCCCCGGCGGTGTGCCCGTCACGCCTGCCAACGCTGCCATCCTGGGCAGGCAGTGGGGCTTCGACGTGCCGTCGGCCCCCGGACGCACCGCGCCCGAGATGATCGAGGCGGCCGAGCGTGGGGAGCTCGACGTGTTCTGGATCTCGGGCGGCAACGTGCTCGACGTGCTGCCCGACCCCGGGCGGGTGGAAGCCGCTCTCGGCCAGATCGGCCTGCGGGTCCACCAGGACATCGTGGTGACGTCGCAGATGCTGGTCGACGGCGACGACGTGCTCCTGCTGCCCGTGACCACCCGCTACGAGCAGGAGGGTGGCGGCACGTCCACCACCACCGAGCGCCGCATCGCCTTCTCGCCCGAGATCCCACGCCAGGTGGGCGAAGCTCGCAGCGAATGGCGGCTCTACGCCCACGTGGCCCGACTCGTGCACCCCGATCTGGCGCCGCAGTTCGACTGGCCCACCAACCAGGCGCTGCGGGCCGAGATCGCCGACGTCGTCCCGCTCTATGCCGGGATCGAGACGCTGCGGGACACGGGCGACATGGTGCAGTGGGGTGGCCGTCACCTGTGCGCGGGCGGCGTATTCCCCACCGACGACGGCCGCGCCCACCTCGAAGGCGTCACCCCGTCGACCTCACCCGTGCCCCCGGGCCTGTTCACGGTGGCCACCCGACGCGGCAAGCAGTTCAACTCCATGGTGTGGAAGGACAAGGACCCCTTCACGGCCACGGGGCGAGACGCGGTGTTCATGGACGAGGTCGACGCCCGCGCTCTCGGCCTGGTCGAGGGCGATCGGGTGCGGCTCACGTCGGCCATCGGCAGCTACGAGGGCCGCGTGTCGCTGCGGAAGCTCCCGGCTCGCAGCCTCCAGGTGCTGTGGCCCGAGGGCAACGTGCTGCTGGCGGCGGGCCCCGACCACCGCGAGCAGCACTCGAAGGTGCCCGACTACAACGCCGTGGTGGCGGTAGACATCATCCATCGCGAACCTTCGAGGTGAGCGGCCTGCACTAGCGTCACCGCCACAGAGCAGGGTGGCGAGCAGCGCAGACCACTCTGGCCGGAGGCTCTCGTGCGCACCCATCGTTCCGTCACCGTCCTGGCGGTGTTGGCCGTCTTGGTCTCGGGCCTGACCTTGTCGAGCGGGTCTGCCGGAGGTGCGCCGTTCGAACTGCGCAGCGCACAGGTTGCGTCCAGGCCGGATTCTGCGGCTCCCAACCTCCCCGGCGCCTCGGGCCTCGGCCAGACGCTGGACATGGACGACGACGGCGGCGCCGTCGTCTTCACGACCAGCACGTCCGCCCTCGCCGGCGCCGGCACCGACACCAACGCCAAGCAGGACGTCTACTGGAAGCAGGCCTCCACCGGCGACGTCGAGCTGGTCAGCTTGGGCAACGCCGGCATGCAGCCGGACCAGAACAGCGGGAGCCCGTCGATGAGCGGCGACGGCCGCTACGTGGCCTTCGTGACCACGGCCAACAACCTGGGCGTCGCCGGCGACCTGAACGGCGCCGCCGACGTCTACGTCCGCGATCGGCAGACTGACACCACCACGCGGGCCAGCGTCGGCCAACCCAACCTCCTCGGGGGCGGCGCGCAGCCGTCGATCAGCGACACCGGCCGCTACGTGGCGTTCGCCGACGGCGGCAAGGTGTACCGGCGCGATCGCACGCTGGCCACCACCGTCGAGGTCTCGCTGTCGTCCGGAGGCGCCTCGGCCGCCGGTGCCTGCAGCATGCCGTCGATCAGCGACGACGGCGATCGAGTCGCCTTCTCGTGCGTGGCCGGCGCCGACAACCTCGTCACCGGCGATACCAACGGTGCCGCCGACGTGTTCCTGCGCGTGGTCGGTGACGAGGCCACCCTGCGCATGTCGGTGACCAGCGCCGAGGCGCAGCTCGGCGCTGGCGGCACCGTTGGCGTGATCAGCGGAGACGGTCAGGTCGTCGGCTTCCTCTCGGCCTCATCGGCCATCGCCGGGGGGACGGCTCTCGGCACTGAGCTGTACCTCCGGAAGATCGCCAGCAGCGAGACGGTGCTCGGCTCGAGGGCGGACGGCACCACCACTGCGGGCGGAGGCACGGGCAGCATCGTGTCCGGGTTCGATCTGACCGCCGACGGGACCGCCGTCGTGTACGCGGCCAGCGGCGGCGGCCGCCAACCGTTCCCCACGACGGCGGCGACCGACGTGTACGTGACTCGGCTCGAGTCGGACGGCTGCACCGTCCTGCTCTCGGGCACGGTTCGCCAAGGCGGCAACGGTGCGAGTCGGACCCCCGTGATCGGTGCGAGCACCTACGCGATGTCGTTCGCCTCGAAGGCGTCGGACCTCGGCAGCACCGATACCAACGGCGCGGTCGAGGACGTGTTCCGCCAGGAGGGCATCCACTGCCCGCCCCGCCAGCGCTTCCCGGACGTGCCCTATGCCCACCCGTTCTTCAGCGAGATCGACTGGATGGTGGGCCAGGAGCTCACGTCCGGCTACGGCGACGGCACCTTCCGGCCGACCAACCCCGTGACCCGCCAGGCCTTGGCGTCATTCCTCTGGAAGCTCGAGGGCGAACCGGTCCCCGTCGGGCCGTCGCCCTCGTTCGCCGATGTGCCCGCCGACCACCCGTTCCGCACCGCCATCTGGTGGATGGTGGGCGCCGGCCTCACGTCCGGCTACGGCGACGGCACCTTCCGGCCGACCAACGCCGTGACCCGCCAGGCCCTGGCCTCCTTCCTCTGGAAGCTGGAATCGTCGCCGCCGGCGCCGTTGCCGGCCGCCCTGTTCACCGACGTCCCGGCCGATCATCCCTTCCACGAGTCCATCTACTGGCTGGTGCAGAAGTACATCGCCGACGGCTACGCGGACGGCTCGTTCAAGCCGTCCGCACCGGTGAGCCGACAGGCCGCGGCCGCCTTCCTTCGGCGCTACGACCAGAGCTCCGGCCCCAAGAAGTGACCTGATGGCGGCGCGTTTGCCCGGTGCGGCCGCGCCCGGCAGGGTTGAGGGCATGCGCGCTGACGGCAAGGTCGTGGTGGTCACGGGATCCTCGAGCGGGATCGGGGAGGCGTGCGCCAGAGCCTTCGCGGCCGAGGGTGCCACCGTGGTCGTGAACTCGGCCCGGTCGGTCGAGGCCGGTGAGGGGATCGCCGCTGAGCTCCTCGGGGCCAGCTACGTGCAGGCCGACATCGCCGACGAGGCCGCGTGCGCAACGCTCGTCAGCACCGTGGTCGAGCGCCACGGCGGCATCGACATCTTGATCAACAACGCCGGCCTCACCAAGGTCATCCCCCACCACGACCTCGAGGCGGCCACACCCGAGGTGTTCCGCGACATCTTCGAGGTCAACGTCATCGGCACGTGGCAGCTCACCCGCCTGGCCATGCCCCACCTGAAGGCCGGCCTTGGCGGGTCGGTCGTCAACGTCACCTCCATCGCCGGTGTCCGCCCGGTCGGGTCGTCGATCCCCTACGCGGCATCGAAGGCGGCGCTCAACCACCTGACCCAGCTGCTGGCCAACGTGGTCGGCCCCGAGGTGCGGGTCAACGCCGTGGCCCCGGGCCTCGTCCGCACGCCGTGGACGCAGGACTGGGGCCCGCTGCACGACGCCATGGCCACCCGGGCGCCGCTCGGTCGTTCGGCCGAGCCCGAGGACATCAGCGGCGCCGTGCTCGATGTGGCCCTGTCGCCCTACCTCACCGGCGCCGTCGTGGTCGTCGACGGCGGCTTCACCCTCCGCTGACCGACGCCTCGGCTTCGGCCGCCTGCTGCGCCTGGAGCCGCTTCAGCACGCCCTGGTATTCCTCGATCTCACCGGTCTGCAGCGCCACGATCTGCTCGGCCAGGCGGCGAACCCGGGGGTTGTCGGCCGTGCGCGACGCCTCCTCGGCCATGTGGAGCCCGCCGCGGTGGTGCTCGATCATGAGCTCGAGGAACAGGATGTCGGCCGCCAGACCGGTGGTGGTGCGCAGCTCCTCGAGCTGCTCTTCGGTGGCCATGCCGTCCATCTCGGCCACCGAAGAGTCCATGCCCATCCAGGTCATGGCTCGGCGCTCGGGGTCGCCGCGGTCGCTGCCCATCTCGTCGAGGAGCAGGTCCATGATCCCGAGCTCGTAGCGCTGGAAGATGATGACCTCGCGGGCGAAGTCGCGCACCGTTCGGTCGTTGGCGTTCTCGGTGGCGAGGATGGACATGACCACGGCCTGGTCGTGGTGGTCGGCCATGTCCCGCAGGAAGCCGATGTCGGCCTCGCTCGCCGGCTCGGTCATGGTCTCGGACCCGGCGATCACGTAGCCGATAGCCCCGGCCAGGAAGGCGAGCGTGGCCGCGAGCACGATGGGACCGATCCACCCGTGGCCGAGCCACGCGGGCCCGACGCGGCCGGACGGATGCACGGGTGGGGTGTCGACGTCGCTGCTCATCCTCGGATCCCTTCGACCAGCAGCAGCACCCCGAACAGGGCGAACAGTGCGGCCGAACCGTATCGGATGGTGTCGGCCGGCAGGCGTCGGTGCAGCACCCGTCCGACGACGATGGCCAGCACGTTGGCGGCCATCACCCCAGCGGTGGCACCGACGAACGTGGGCAGGGGCGATTGCTGGGTGGCCAGGGTGATGGTGGCGAGCTGGGTCTTGTCGCCGAGCTCAGCCACGAAGTACGCCACCGTGATCGCTACCAGGGGAGCCTTGGACGGGGCCGTCTCGTCCTCGACGTCGTCGTCGTCACCCCGGACGGTCCAGGCGGCGAAGCCGAGGAAGAGCAGGCCGGAGCCGATGGTGATGGCGTGGGTCGGCATGCGGTCGGCCACCACGGCGCCGAGCGCGACTGCGGCAAACATGAGGGTGGCCTCGGCGATGAACAGGCCGGTCAGCACCACGGCGGCCTTGTGC
>Ga0105047_10012969_pt1 | contig 13361 bp, 13 predicted proteins | sample MAT04_FD_78384 | JGI IMG/M metagenome (GOLD analysis project Ga0105047, IMG submission 78384) | Freshwater microbial communities from Lake Fryxell liftoff mats and glacier meltwater in Antarctica - MAT-04 (megahit assembly) | ecosystem: Environmental > Aquatic > Freshwater > Ice > Liftoff...
AGTTGAGTAGGGAGGGAAATCTTTGGGTAGGTCTTCCCAATTACAGCCATTCTTGAGTTGATAGAGTATTCCATCCAGAATTTCTCGCTTTTCCCATTCGCAAGGACGGGTTCTCTTTTTCTTTCTTCGGTAATACTTGAGGTAACAGAGGTTCAAGAATTCTCCATTCTTTATCGGTGAGGCTGCTAGAATATGTCATGGTGACTCGATTAGATGGCTGGAATCACCTTATTTTAATACTTGAAAGATGTCAAATGGGTTCTATAGAGTCATCGAAGTTGCTCGTAAAAGAGTAATGTCTGACGAAAATAATCATAGAGTTGGAAAACTTAGATTAGCTCTAAAACGCATTTCAGAGTGGGATGAAAAATATATTATAAAATTCACTCCAATTCTCAGAGATGGCGAGCAATATTCTGAAGGAGCGCTAAAAATTAAGGCTTTGCATCCAAGTCAAACCTACACTGAAAATCACATTGCATTAACAAATAGTAAACTCAATGAAATTTCTACGGTTTTACGAGTAGACTACGGTAAATTTCCTGCATTACTTCTTGCGGACATTGAAGGTGCAGGACTAACCGAACTGCTCAACTTCTTGAAGCTAAATTCAAAAAATACTGACTTTACTGCCAATATCGTCAAAATCCCTCATCATGGAGCCTATCCCAAGAATGGCAAAGACTTAGAAGATCTATTGGATTTGATTGATGCAGAACTTGCTGTTTTATCTGTCGGTAGCAATAATCCTTACGGTCATGTTGAGCCAGAACTATTTAAGGCTTTAATTGATTTGCAGCAAAATGGCGATCACCGCCTGACTAAATTTATCTGCACAGAAGTTACACGCGCTTGTGAGTATTCAGCAAGCGATCGGTTAAAAATGGGGAAATCAGGGCTAACTTTATCTAAAAAATGTGCAGGAGAGATTACAGTTATTGCTGACTTATCAGGTACATGGGAATTAAAAACTGAAACAGCCCATCTAAGTCAAATTGCTAGTTGTAAATATGCTGCTTGTGATGGACGTGGCGATTTAATCTGACTGAAATTAAATTTTAGTGATTGTCTACATCAAATTCTGGTCACACACCACAGCCTCGTTATCCATCCTCACCGTATAGACGGATGGGGAATTCCGCGAATTAAACCCAGTCTAGTTTGAGATCCGTAGTTTTCCTGCAAAAACCTCCAGTTTTTAACTTGGACGAAGTTTAGTTAAAACTTCCAGAATGCGTACAGAGCAAACTGCAAATAATGCGAGATCGCGTTGCCGAGCTAGAGCAAATAGTTGCAGAGAATCGATATAATGAACTGCAAGCTATTTCAACCTCATATTCTTTGCCGATGCCTCTTGACTTGCTAATTTCTAGCGTTATGAGCAATCTCCCAGGGATGGCTTACCGTTGCAAGGTCGATCGAGACTGGACGATGGAGTTCGTCAGCGAAGGTTGCTTTGAGCTGACGGGCTATCAACCTGACGAGATTCTTAACAATCAAATAATTTCTTACGAAAGTTTGACTCACCCAGACGATCGAGATTACGTGAGAATGAGCATTAGTGAATGCTTGAAGCAAAACCAACCGTTTCGTTGTTGCTACCGCATAGTTACTGCTAACGGAGAGGAGAAATGGGTACTGGAGCGAGGAAGTGCTGTGTTCTCGGATCGGGGGGAAGCAATCTCCCTGACAGGTTTGATCATTGATGTTGACGAGCAGAAACAAGCGGAGAAAGCGCTAGAGGAATCGAAAATTCAACTCAACCAGCAAGCGCAACAACTCCAACAAACCTTGTCCGAACTCCAGCAAACTCAAACTCAACTAGTTCAGACCGAAAAGATGTCTAGTTTGGGGCAAATGGTGGCTGGAATTGCCCACGAAATTAACAATCCAGTCAACTTTATTCACGGCAACTTAATCCATGCGGCAGATTATACCCACAATCTGTTGGATTTATTGGATATCTATCAAAAGTATTTTCCGCAGATCGCGCCCGAAATCCAGAATCTGATCGATGAGATCGATCTGGAATTTCTCAGAGAAGACCTGCCGAAACTCTTAACTTCGATGCAAACTGGAACTGAGAGAATACGCGGGATTGTGCAGTCGCTCCGCAATTTCTCCAGACTTGACGAAGCAGAGGTCAAATCCGTCGATCTGCATGAAGGTCTTGATAGTACGCTCTTGATTTTGGCTAACCGCTTAAAGCCCAAACCCGATCGAGCTGAAATTAAGGTGATCAAAGCTTATGGTAGTTTGCCTTTGGTGGAATGTTATCCAGGACAATTAAACCAAGTGTTTATGAATATTCTGGCTAATTCGATCGATGCCTTAGAAGAATTAACTCCAGATCGAGTTGCGGCGCGACCTAGTACGATCTCGATCGAAACAGAGGTTGTGGATGGCTGGGTAACTATTTCGATCTCAGACAATGGGTCTGGGATGACTGAAACTACTAGGCAACGTCTATTTGATCCCTTCTATACGACTAAAGCTGTGGGCAAAGGCACGGGGCTGGGTATGTCGATTAGTTACCAGATCGTCACGCAGAAACATCAGGGATTTCTGGAGTGCAATTCTGAGCTAGGCAAAGGAGCTGAGTTTATGATTAAACTACCTCTAATTAATCTAACAACATAAGATGACCCATACTACTAATCAGAATCAGCAATCGATCTCGGTGCCAACTCGTCAGCATCCTTTTCCGCTCGATTTAGCACACACTGCTCTGCTGGTAATTGATATGCAGAATGGGTTTTGCCATCCAGACGGCTTTTGCGGCAATGAGTTGGGGGCAGATCTCTCGGCAGCACACGCGATTATTCCACGTATTCAAAATTCGATCGATTGGGCGAGGAAACATGATTTACTGATCGTTTACACGCGAGAGAGTCATCTCCCAGATATGTCTGATGTCTCACCCAGCAAAGAACTGCGCTATCGTAACGCTGGTTATCCAATTGGTAGTCCTGGGAAGATGGGACGCTTTTTAATTCAAGGAGAACCTGGCACTAACCTAATCGATCAGATGCAACCATTAGATACGGAATTGCAAATTGATAAGCCCGCGCAATCAGTTTTTATCGGTACGGATCTAGTGAATATTTTGCAACAGAGAAACATTACACATCTGCTTTTTACTGGAGTTACAACCGAATGCTGCGTACTGGCAAGTTACCGTCAGGCAAGCGATTTGGGCTTCTATTGTCTGCTGTTAGAAGATTGCTGTGCGGCAATGAGTCCTGTCGAACACCAAGCAGCGATCGACGTGCTACTGGGAGAGAACGGTGCGATCGGTTGGGTCACGTCATCTGACAACCTGATACTGAGTTGATGGCAACCAACAAAGTCGAATTTCACGGTGACGACGAGTTCCCAGAGATGAAAAACTATATATAGAACAGTAATTTTATGAGTAGACCGACATTTTTGCTAGTAGATGGACATTCGCTGGCTTTCCGTTCCTATTATGCTTTTGCCTATCGTGGTGAGGGAGGTTTGCGTACTTCTACAGGTATTCCCACCAGCATTTGCTTTGGCTTTCTCAAGGCATTGTTGGAAATTTTGGCAAAAGAAAAACCCTCAGCCGTGGCGATCGCCTTTGACCTCAAAACCCCAACATTTCGCCATGAAATTGATGCTACCTATAAAGCCGATCGAGCCGAGACTCCAGAGGATTTTATCCCCGACATTGCTAATTTGCAGCAAATCCTCACAGCCATGAATCTGACTACGATCTCGATGCCTGGGTTTGAAGCTGATGATGTGATCGGCACACTCTCACAGCAAGCTAGCCAGCAGGAATATGCCGTAAAAATTCTCAGTGGCGATCGAGACTTATATCAACTTGTGGATGAAGATAAGCAGATATCTGTTCTATATATCAATCGCACCGATAAAATCACGGAAATGCATACCGCCGACGTGCAAGAGAAAATGGGTGTCACACCTACTCAAATCGTTGACTACAAGGCTCTCTGCGGTGATGCTTCGGACAACATTCCTGGCGTGCGTGGGATTGGCGAAAAAACTGCAGTGAAATTGTTAGCGGAATATGGCAGCTTAGAGCATGTTCTTGCCGCCGTGCCTGAAATGAAAGGTGCGATAAAGCAGAAATTAGAACAAGGGATCGAAGCGGCGAAACACTCGCAATTTATGGCGCAGATCCATTTGGAAGTACCTTTGGGACTCGAACTAGAGCAATGCAAACTGACTGGGTTTGATACGGAAGTCCTGATTCCCTTGCTCCAACAGTTGGAACTCAAAGCTTTTGTGAATAAAATTGATGATATCCAAACTAAACTAGGTGGATTTGTTGAACCTAAATCAGTTAAAGCTAAGCAAAAAATAGCAGCCCCGATCGAATCAGATGACGATCTTTGGTTTGACTTTGCCTCAATCGAACAAGCAACCAAAGAAGCCGAACAAAATAATCCAGTTCAACCGATCGCCTTAGATGTCGAGATCGTTGACACCCCCGAAAAGCTGCTCGATCTCACCCAAAGATTGCAATCGATCGCTCATCCCATCGCTTGGGACACTGAAACTACAGCACTCAATCCCCATGATGCTGAACTGGTTGGCATTGGCTGTTGCTGGGGTAGTAACACCAATGATGTCGCCTATATCCCAATCGGTCATACAACAGGGCAAAACCTAGATTTATCGCTGGTAATTCAAGCCCTCAAGCCGATGCTTGAAAGTTCGGCACACCCAAAAGTCCTGCAAAACACCAAGTTCGATCGACTGATTTTCAAATCGGTTGGGATCGAACTCGCAGGTGTAGTATTTGACACAATGATCGCCAGTTATGTGATCGATCCAGAAGCCAGTCACAGTCTTAGTGATATGTCTCGATCGATCCTCAAAATCTCCACCCAAGACTATAAATCGCTAGTTGGTAAACGCGGATCGATCGGCGAAGTCTCAATCCCTGAAGTCGCTCACTACTGCGGCACAGATGCTTATACAACTTACCAGCTCATGCCAATTTTGCAGCAGCAATTAGAACTAGTTCCCGATCTATTAAATCTATTCAATCAGCTAGAACTGCCACTAGAGATTGTCTTAGCTGAAATGGAATGGCTGGGAATTAGAGTCGATAAAGAGTACTTAAATCAATTTTCATTGGAGTTAGAAAAAGATTTAGATGCAATCTCGATCGCGGCATATGCCCAAGCAGGTCAAGAATTCAACCTCAACTCTCCCAAACAACTGAGCGAAATCCTCTTGGAAAAATTGGGTGATAAGTTTATCAAAAAGTCACGTAAAGGCAACACAGGCTACTCTACAGATGTCGCAGTCCTGAATAAACTCCAAGGCGATCATCCCTTAATCGATACGATTTTGGAACATCGCACCCTTGCTAAGCTCAAGTCCACTTATGTCGATGCTCTACCCGCCCTTATTCATCCTAAAACTCATCGCGTTCATACCGACTATAACCAAACTGTTACCACTACAGGTAGACTCAGTAGCTCTAATCCCAATTTGCAAAATATTCCGATTAGAACCAAATTCAGTAAGCGGATCAGAGCGGGATTTTTGCCTGAAGCTGGTTGGACATTAGTTTCGGCTGACTATTCCCAAATCGAATTGCGGATCATGGCACATCTCAGTCGGGAACCAGAGCTTGTTAAAGCATACAACGAGGGTGAAGATGTACATACTCGCACAGCCCAGATCCTCTTGGAAAAACAGGAGGTTACGAGCGAGGAACGACGACTGGCAAAAATCATCAATTACGGTGTACTTTATGGGATGGGAGCGCAAAAATTTAGCCGTGAAACTGGGATCAGCGTCAAGGAAGCGAAGAAATTCATTGATGTTTTTTATGTCCAATACGCCAATATCTTTTCTTATATGCAATCAGTCGAGGATGAAGCAGAGCAGAATGGATTTGTCACAACTGTTTTAGGACGTAGAAGATATTTCCATGAGTTGAAGTATGTCACTGGTTTTCGTAAGGCGGGTTTATTGCGCTCGGCGGTCAATGCTCCGATTCAAGGCACAAGTGCCGACATCATCAAAATCGCGATGATCGAGCTTCACGATCTGCTCAAAAATTACCGCGCCAGACTTTTGCTTCAAGTTCACGATGAGTTGGTATTTGAAGTGCCACCAGAAGAGCTAGCAGAGCTACAGCCAAAAATTAAATCAATCATGGAGTCAGCTTTGCCGTCTTTGTCTGTGCCTTTGGTTGTAGATATTCATACTGGCGCAAATTGGATGGAAGCAAAGTGACTAATTCAGTAATCTTTCGATCGACCAAAAAACCGAACCAACCTTAAACTTTTGCGTAGGGCTAGCACAAATACTCATAGCCACAAATCTAAGTTTTGCGGATCGAAAAATCAGTGCCAAATTAAATTTGCTAGACAAGATTAATGAAAGCAAATACAATATATCCGCAAATCAAGGTGCGTTCTCGTCCTTAGGAGGTCACTATTCCTGAACAGCTAACCCTGACTGTGAGTTTAAGAGGCAGCCGCGAAGTCAAGGATAACTATCAAATATTTCGCCTCACTGGGTTGTTAGATGCCTTTTCTGAGCCTGCTTTCCGTAAGGTTGTCGGTAAGTACATCGATGATGGGCCAATTAACGTGGTGTTAGATTTGTCGTCGATCGATTTCGTCGATAGCTCTGGCTTGGGTGTTTTAGTCCAAATGGCAAAGAAAACTCAAGCTGTCGCTGGTACGTTACAGATCATTAGCAATCCTCGCGTTACTCAAACCGTTAAATTAGTTAGGCTAGAGCAGTTTCTTTCGCTCCAGCCCAATGTTGAAGCGGCGCTGAGTAAAATTGCTGGCGTTTAATGTTGAGGCCTGATCCGTTTTACTCGAAAAGTGCGAGTTTTTGGCTTGTACCTACTTCCAACTCGTACTTTTTAGTCATGTGCAATGATGGGGGGAGAATACGATCGCGCCCGTAAGTTAATTTGCAAGCTAATTTGCAAGCTAATTACTTAATTATTTAAGCAATCAATGCACTCATTTTGATAGTGCTGGTTTATGCTTGAGTTTAATCTTTGAGTTTATTTATCCTGATTAGGTTCAATCAGTCATCGAAATCTTGATGTCTCTTTTTCAGCCCAAAGTTGACAGAATTGCGGAGGTTTCGATCTCTGCCCTAGCTTATTTAGGCGATGCTGTCTACGAGTTACACGTACGACTACATCACCTAGAGCCACCTCAAAAAAGCCATACTTATCATCAGCTCGTAGTAAGTCGAGTCAGAGCTGAAAGTCAGGCTAAGCAACTAGATTACCTCGACCTTACTTCTGCGGAATTAGATTTAGTAAAGCGTGGTCGAAACGCAGCAGGTTCGGCTTCTCGTCGCATTGCTCCCGATGTTTACCAAAAAGCTACAGGATTTGAAGCTTTAATTGGTTACCTTTACCTGACTAATTCCAACCGACTCGACCAGATTCTCGCTCAAATAGATAGTGAAATTCGATCATGAAATTTAAAGACAAGCCCGAAGATAAGCCAGCCAAACCTAGACGTTCTGTGTCACGTCGGGATGGGGTGTTGCGTCGGGATGAAAATCCGCGCCGTGATAGTGTCGGTCGGGGTGGCGATTCGCGCCGAGACGAAAGCCCAAAACGAGAAAGTTCACGTCGAGATGCCCCAAAGCGTTATGAAGGTTCACGTCGAGACGAAAATGTCCAAGGACGAGATCGGATGCCGCGTCGAGATGAAGGTTCTCGCCGTGAGCGACCAAATTCAGAGAGATCCGAAGCTAGGGCTAATCCCAGAGCCAATCCCAGAGTTGACTCAAGAGATTCGGGTGCAGATAAACCTGTATTGAAAACCACTAGAGGTGGTGTAGCTCCGCGTGTCAAAAGATCGATCGACAGCAGCTCTAGAGATCGCAATAGCTATAGAGATAAGAGCAGAGATAGCGGCTCCAGAGATGGTAATAGCTACAGAGATAGAGATAGTAATTCCAGAGATAGCAGATCCAGAGACAGTAACAGCAGTCCAGAGCCATGGTATCAACAACGGGATCAGAGTCAAGTCGATCGAAGTCAAAATGAATCGCGCCCCGAAAAGCGTGTTTTAAGATCAGTCGAAAAAACTCATGCGCCTAAGTTCTTACCCGAAAGATCACCTGCTAGATCATTCAGTGATGATGACAGCAGCGAAGCTGAAGATGACACCCCAGATTTAGTTTATGGTTGCCACGCTGTAGAGGCTGCGATCAATGGCGATCGATCGATTCATCGCATCTGGGTCACGCCCAAAATGCGCTATGCTCCTGACTTTCTACCGCTAATTACTGCTGCCAAGAGTGCTGGAGCCGTAATTGATGAAGTTGATGTCATGAGACTCAACCAAATTACAAATAACGCCAGACATCAGGGGATCGCCGCTCAGGTAGCAGCTTACGAGTACTTAGAGTTAGACGAACTGATCGCTCAAGCTCAGCAACAGAGTACTCAACCAGTTTTAATTATTGCCGACAGTATTACCGATCCCCATAATTTAGGTGCGATAATTCGTACAGCCGAGGCCCTAGGTGCTCAAGGTATAGTCATCCCGCAACGTCGTGCTGTAGGAGTTACTTCTACCGTAGCGAAAGTGGCGGCAGGCGCATTAGAAACCCTACCTGTAGCCCGTGTAGTCAACCTCAATCGAGCTTTGGCTCAGCTTAAAGCTAGTGGTTTTTGGATTTATGGCACTACAGTCGGCGCAGGGGAAGCAGTTCACAAAACTGAGTTCACTGGGGCTGTCGCTCTAGTCATAGGAGCAGAAGATGATGGGCTGAGTTTAACGGTTCAACGTGCTTGTGACGTTCTAATTTCTATCCCTCTGGGTGGAAAAGTTCAAAGCCTTAATGCTTCTGTAGCTTCTGGTATGGTGCTTTATGAAGTGTTTCGACAACGTTGGATCAATACGTTGAGCCTGAACAGTTTGTAAGCATAAACTACTGTAAACTGCTCATACGTATAAATACTGTCTGAAAGGAATAACGTACCCAGTTTATATGGTGACTGATAATATGAAAGAAACTTACATATCACTATTAGAGATACTTGGAATGGCGAGTTGGGTTGAGATCGCTACCGATTTCCCCCGATGCACTTATTTCTTTGGCCCATTTGCTAACATTTCTGAAGCTGAAGAAGGCAAATATGGCTACATCGAAGACCTTGAAGCTGAGGATGCAAAAGGTATTTCTGTGACAGTTAAACGCTGTAAACCAGAAGAGCTGACAATCTACGATCAGTCGATCGATGTTGCGATCGACCGTACTCCTAGTTTGAGTGGACATTCTCACTAGCTTTAATCATCCCACTCTTACCAGTTAGAAGTAGGAGTGGGATATTTTTTAGTAATTAAGGCTCCCAAGCCGATCGCTCTATTAACCAAGTGACGTTACCCTGAATTAGGCGAGACGGATAGATATTAGAGTCACCAGACTCTGCCAAAATCGCTTGTAATGCTTTGGTTTTAGCCGATCCTTCCACCAAAAACATAATTTCCTTAGCTTGATTAATTAGAGGTGCGGTAAAAGTGATGCGGGGTCGATCGTCTTTTTTACCAACTGTAATCAGTCGATCGAACACTTTTAGGGCATCTGTACCAGGAAATAGGGATGCAGTATGACCATCATCACCGATCCCCAACAAGATTAAGTCTAACGAGGGAAACTCACCTTGCTCCTTACCAAAAAAGCTTTGCAGCTCGGCTTCATAGCTTTGGGCGGCAGTGGCTGGATCGGGATAATTAGTTGGCATTGGATGGATATTCTCGCTGGGGATCGACACACGATCGAGCCAAGCTTTGCGTACCATACCTTCATTACTTTGGGGATCGGTGCTTGGCACATAGCGTTCGTCGCCCCAAAACACATGGACTTTCGACCAATCAAGTGACTGTTCTGCCAAAGCCTCATATAAAGGTCGCGGCGTGCCACCACCTGCGACGGCAATCGTAAATTGCCCATGCGCTTCGATCGATCTTTCGTAAGCTTCTAAAACACAAGATAGGGCTTTAGTAATCAGGGCAGATCGATCGGGGAGGATCTCAATATTTCTTTGCATAATTTTAAACGAAGAAGTAAGAATAATAAATTTGGGATGCGGTTAGTCAAAAGCGATGAACAGTGAGGATTGTAGCTCGATCGAAAATAGCTTAAGATCGATTTTTGCAATTTCAAATTGAAGTTTATATTGCATTTTGTGTAAATTTTGACAATAACTGGACGGGGATGGTTTAATCTATAGATTGTTACGAAATTCTTAAGAATGAGGTTTTCGGTATGACTCCTTCAATCATGCGATTGTTTTGGGATCTGGTCAGTCAAGCTCAGCCTAGCCTACTTCTGCATCTGGATGACGACAAATTAAGCCATTGGCTAGTCAATAAAGTTCAGCAACAGTCAGAATTGGATCGAAGCCAAGAGAACGATTTAGCGAAATATATTAACGATCGAATCCCGCTAATTCGCGACATGGCAACAGGTCATTCTTAGTTTGGTTTGAGTATTCGGTTTTGGCTTAATTTAAGCGAGTTTCAGAACAGGGGGTACAATCTGTGGGCACATTGTTAGCAATCTGAGCAAGTTTGGCTCGGTCATAAATGACTCCTTCTAGAATTATTAATCTTTTACGAACTGGTCAACCAAGAGAAACAGCGATCGCTCAGGGTTGGGTCAGAACTAAGCGTGAAGCCAAAGGGCTAACGTTTTTAGAACTAAATGATGGCTCAGCTTTACAAAGCCTCCAAGTTGTAATTGCTGAGACCTTGCCAGATTACGACCAAATCGTTAAACAAATCACGACTGGAGCTTCTGCCAGAATTAGTGGCACTCTGGTCGAGTCACCTGGCAAAGGACAGAGAATTGAAATGCAGGCGCAGTCGGTGGAGATATTCGGCACGGCTGATGTAGAAACTTATCCTTTGCAAAAGAAACGCCATTCTTTTGAGTTTTTACGCACGATCGCGCATCTGCGACCTCGAACGAACACATTTGGGGCGGTGTTTCGGGTGCGAAATGCTTGCGCCTACGCCATTCACAAGTTTTTCCAAGAACGTGATTTCTTGTGGGTACATACACCGATTGTCACAGCCAGCGACTGCGAAGGGGCGGGTGAAATGTTTGCGGTTACCAGTCTGGATTTACAAAAGCTGGCAAATTCAGCCAAACCTGTAGACTACAGCCAAGATTTTTTTGGTAAACCGACTTTTTTAACCGTGAGCGGTCAGCTAGAAGCCGAAATAATGGCAACGGCATTTAGTAATGTCTATACTTTTGGGCCGACATTTAGGGCGGAAAACTCAAATACTTCAAGACATCTCGCCGAATTTTGGATGATTGAGCCAGAAATGGCTTTCTGTGACCTTGAAGGCGATGCCGATTTGGCTGAAGGTTTTCTCAAGTACATTTTTAACTATGTGCTGGAAAGTTGTCCCGAAGATATGGCATTTTTCCAAGATCGGATCAGCGATCGAGTCATGCCCAATGCCGAAAAGATTATTAACGAGCAATTCGAGCGAATTACCTATACCGAAGCCGTGAAGTTGCTGGAAGCAAGCAGTAAAACCTTTGAGTTTCCTGTGGGTTGGGGGCTGGATTTACAATCCGAACACGAACGATATTTGGCTGAAGAGTTGTTCCAGAAGCCAGTTGTGGTGATGGACTATCCTGCTGGGATCAAAGCTTTTTATATGCGGATCGATGATTCTGGCGATCGGTCGCGTCAGACCGTGAGGGCAATGGATGTGCTTGCCCCTGGAATTGGCGAAATAATTGGTGGGTCTCAGCGTGAGGAACGGTTGGATGTGCTGGAAGCTCGGCTGAAAGGCGCGGGACTAAATCCTGATGATTACTGGTGGTATCTAGATTTGCGTCGTTACGGCACTGTGCCCCATGCTGGCTTTGGGCTGGGATTTGAACGGTTGGTACAATTTATCACAGGGATGGCAAATATCCGTGATGTGATCCCGTTCCCTCGATCTCCGATGAATGCCGATTTTTAGCCAGAACCTTGAGGAAGAACCATGATTCACAGTGAGCAGTTTCAAAAATTAACTGACGATGCCAAAAAACTGATCGAAGAAATTTCGATCGAAGAATTTATCGAATTGAATTCGAGTAGCAAGCCAGCACTTTTGATCGATGTGCGTGAAGAAAGCGAGTGGGCAGCAGGGCATTTGGCAGAAGCAATCCATCTTAGTCGCGGCGTAATCGAAATCGAAATTCACGAAGTCGCAGATCGTGAAACTCCAATGATCTGTTACTGCGGCGGTGGTAATCGATCGGCACTGGTGGCTGAGAGTCTGCAAAAAATGGGTTATACAAATATCAAGTCTTTGGTTGGCGGTTATAAAGCTTGGATCGCCAAGGGACTACCGACAATCATAAAAAATACTCGATAGGTGGGAAACTCAGTCTCTTTAGATCTCAGAGGTAAACCAACGAGGGATTAAAATCCCAGTCTTCTGTCTGCCAAAATGGCAACGTGAGTATGCACAACTTTATTTTCGATCACCTTTTTTAACATGACTACACCGCCCAAACCATTAGGTAAAGTTTTTATTGTGGGGGCTGGTGTTGGCGGCGTTGATTACTTAACCGTCAAAGCTCAAACTTTGCTATTACAAGCTGAGACTGTGATCTACGATGCTCTAGCAGATCTATCATTGCTGGATTTAGTCCCCACAGGATGCGATCGAATTGATGTAGGCAAACGCGGTGGACAGAGATCGATCGATCAATCTGAGATTAATCGATTGCTGGTCGAGCAATGTCAGCAAGGCAAATCAGTCGTGCGCCTCAAAAGTGGCGATCCGCTAATTTTTGGTCGGGTTGTGGCGGAAATTAATGCCCTGAAAGCGGCAAGTTGCGAGTTTGAGATCGTCCCAGGTATTTCTAGTTCGATCGCCGCGCCGCTTTTTGCGGGGATTCCTCTGACTGATGCTGACTCCAGTCCCTGCTTTACGGTGCTCACGGCTCACGATCTCGAAATTTTGCCCTGGTCAGCTTTAGCAGAGATGCCCACTCTCGTGATTTTGATGGGAACGGCGCGATTAGGCGAACTGTTGCAAAGACTACGGCAAGGAAAGCCCGATCGAACTTCGATCGCGATCATCCAATGGTGTGGTCGTCCGCAGCAAAAAGTCTGGACAGGTACGCTGGTTGATATCGAATCGCAACTTCCCAATCATTCTCTCTCTCCTTCGGTGATTGTCGTTGGTGATGTCGTGAAGTCATCTCTGCTTAATTCTCAACTTAATACTCAAATCTCAACACTCGATCGACAGGCTTCTCTTCAACATAAAAATATTCTGGTGACCAGAGCCGCAGGTCAGTCAAGCCAATTTACCGAGCTACTCACAGCCCAAGGAGCTAGA
>Ga0105047_10012971_pt1 | contig 13359 bp, 9 predicted proteins | sample MAT04_FD_78384 | JGI IMG/M metagenome (GOLD analysis project Ga0105047, IMG submission 78384) | Freshwater microbial communities from Lake Fryxell liftoff mats and glacier meltwater in Antarctica - MAT-04 (megahit assembly) | ecosystem: Environmental > Aquatic > Freshwater > Ice > Liftoff...
CCGGCGTCGTAGTAGGCGGCGCAAAAGCGGGCAATCTCCTCGACGATCGTGGAGGACCACTGCGCGCCGTGCAAACGATCGACGACTTCCGCTGCGGTTTGCACTCGATCTTCGACCGCGCTGCCTTCAGCCAACGACGATGGGCGCTCGATCTCGTGCAGAAGCTGCTGGCCGGTCATCGCCTCAGCTTTGCTCTTCCACGGCTCGGGCAGCGACTGCCGCGCCTGTTCCAGCGCCATGGCGAGATCGCGGAGAAGAATCTTCCCGCTCTTCCACTGCTCGTGAAAATACGCGGGCGGCATCAGCATCCCGCCCTCCGTGACGCGCCGCAGGAGATCGCACGTCTCGATGAAAGGACGGCCGACCAAGCCGAGGAAAGGGTTCACGGCCACGAAATGGTTGAGCGGCCAGAGCGGCGGCATCCGACGGCAGGCCGCGCGCGCTTTTTCTAGCACAAGAGGCGGATGAAGTGGTGGCAAGGTGTCGGCGATGGGTTCGGTGGTGTCGGTCATCATGATGTGGGTGGTAAAAAGCTGCGGTGCGAAGCGCGCGGAGTGAGGGCCAGGGTGACGCGATTGGCCAGCGTGACGAAATAGAAGCCCTTGTAGGCATGAACGTAGAGTGCGCGTCCGAGCCGCGTGGTAGACCAGAGCGGGAGCTGCGCCTGGAAAATGAGCACGCCCATGAAGAGCAGCACGACCACGGCCATGACGCCGTATTCGAGCGCGCTGCGCGCCGGTGCGTAGGACGGCAGCGAGGAGGCGAGGAGCCGCGAGAAGACGGCATGCAGTGCGAAGTAAGCTGTCGCGGAGGCGGCTCCGATGAGCAGGCCCCAGCCTAGCAGACCCGCGCGGTGCGAAGACGCCCACAGATTCCAAAGGAGATAAGCCAGCGCCATCATAAAGACGCTGCCGGGAATCAGGACACCCGGCTCCGCACCGACTCCCACGCCGAAAAGCGCCGCGACGATCCACGTCAGCCCGACTGCCGCCGCGAGAGTGCCACCGAGGACGAGCGGATGCGCGCCCGGACGCTCCGAGGGTACCCACGCAGATTTGCTCATGCTCGCGATGTTGCCCGAGGACAGAAATGCGTGCGCTTTGTAAAGCGAGTGTGCCACAATGTGCAGCACCGCGAGCGCGAACGCACCGAGGCCGCATTGCAGCATCATGAATCCCATCTGCGCGATGGTGGAATAGGCGAGCGAGCGCTTCACGCTGGTCTGCGTGAGCATCACCACCGAGGCGAAGAGCGCGGTGAATGCACCGACTAGCGCAAGGGCGTTGAGCGCGGCAGGTGAACCCACTACGATCGGGCTGAGCCGCACGATGAGGAAGCCGCCGGCATTGATGATGCCCGCGTGCATCAGCGCCGAGACGGGCGTCGGCGTTTCCATCGTGTCCGGCAGCCAGCTATGGAAAGGGAACTGCGCGGACTTCAACATCGCGCCCGAGACGAGCAGCACGCTCGCCCAGCCGAGGCAACCCGCGTGCGCGCCGCCGTGCGCACGCAGCGCGTCTGCAGCGGCGAACATTTCCGAGAATTGCCAGGTGCCGAAACATTTCCACGTGAGCACGAGCGCGCCCGCCATACAGGCATCGCCAAGCCGACTGATGAGGAACTTTTTCCGCGCAGCGAGCAGCGCGCCGGGCCGGTCGCTGTAGAAAGTCAGCAGTTGGTGCAGGCTCATGCTAGCTGCCAGCCACGCGAGTGTGAAGAGCAGGAGATTTCCCGAGAGGATGGCTGTGAGGACGGAGCCGATCGTCACCGAAAGCCATTTCGCGAACCGCCCCTGCTGCTCATCGCCGTCGAGGTAGTTGCACGAATAGCGCGTGACGACCGCGCCAAGAAAGGCGACCAATACCAGCATGACTGCGGATAGTGGATCGAGAAAGAGATCGAACCGCAGCGGGCCAAGGTGCAGCGCGTGCGCCGCCGCTGGCTGGTAAACGAACGTGCCGAGCGCACTGACAACTGCGAGGGCAAATGCCGCCAGTGCCAGCGTCGCAATCCCGTAGGCGAAGCGCTTCCCGAGCGCGTTCGCCGCTCGCGCCGGGATCAGCGCCGGGGCGAGCAGTAGCAGCGGGACGAGGGCGGCAAGTGCCGGGATGGCGTGAGCGATTGCGGAGTCATGAAGCGGTGGATTCGTCATGCCCAGACGTATAGCCGCCAAGGACCGTTTCGTTCCAATAGAGGTTTTATATATTATCGTTCTGTTTTATGGAACGATAAGCAATTGTCCTTTCAGCCACCGAGCTCCCTAAAACTGTGGACCGCTCCTCAAGCTCATTAAGAAAATAGTGAACATCGTATTGGTCTTCCATTTAATGCATCTGGGGTGCGAGCGACCTTCTGCTACTTCACAACTAACTAACTCAATCACAACCCATCATCCGTTACTGCTCCGTGTGAGGCATCGGTGACTTGGGACGCATACTTGGCGAGTACTCCACGACGAAAACGGGGAGAAGGTTGTTTCCAAGCTTGGCGGCGCAGCGCGAGTTCATCCGGGCCGATGTTCAGGGAAAGAGTGCGCTTAGAGGCATCAATGGTAATTTCGTCGTCATCCTTTACAAGAGCAAGAGGCCCACCGACGAAGGCTTCAGGAGTAATGTGCCCTACGACAAAGCCGTGGGTGCCACCCGAGAATCTTCCATCGGTGACAAGGGCGACATCTTTCCCGAGTCCAAGCCCCATAACGGCGCTGGTCGGAGAGAGCATCTCGCGCATTCCTGGCCCGCCTTTGGGGCCCTCGTAGCGAATGACGATCACATCACCTTTATTGATTTTTCCAGCGAGGATGCTGTCCAAGGCCTGCTCCTCAGATTCAAAGACGCGGGCCTTGCCCCCAAAAAGTAAACCCTCCTTACCGGAAATCTTCGCGACTGCTCCACCGGGAGCCAGATTGCCTTTAAGAACAACAAGATGGCTCTCAGGTTTGATGGGATTAGAGAGGGGGCGGATGATTTGCTGTTTCTTCGGATACGATTTGAAAGCTGAGAGGTTCTGCCTGAGCGTCTTTCCCGTTACCGTCATACAATCGCCGTGGAGAAGTCCTGCGGCGAGAAGTTCCTTCATCATCGGGACAACGCCGCCGATCTCGATAAGTTGGGACATGAAATATTTACCACTCGGCTTGAGGTCAGCAAGGACGGGCACGCGCTTTCCTATCAGTGTAAAGTCATCAAGGGAAAGTTTCACTCCTGCGGTGTGGGCCATCGCGAGCAGATGGAGCACCGCGTTGGTGGAACCACCGAGCGCGATCACGACGGTGATGGCGTTTTCAAAGGCCGCTCGGGTCATAATATCGAGAGGACAGATCCCCTTTTTCAAAAGATTCAGGACGGCGGCACCGGCCTCTCGGCAGTCCTGTAGTTTATTTGCGGAGACCGCTGTTTGTGCGGAGCTATTTGGGAGGCTCATGCCCATCGCTTCGATGGCAGAGGCCATCGTATTGGCAGTGTACATGCCTCCACAGGAGCCTGGGCCTGGGATTGCGCATGCTTCCACCTGAACGCGTTCCTTTGCAGAAATGGCGCCAGCGGCTTCCTGTCCGACGGCTTCGAAGACGGACACGATATCGACCAGCTTTCCATTGAGACAGCCGGGCAGGATCGTGCCGCCATAGACGAATACTGCGGGGCGATTTAGACGCGCGATGGCAATCATGCAGGCTGGCATGTTTTTGTCGCAGCCGCCAATGGCCACGATACCGTCGAAACTCTGGCATCCCACCACTGTCTCGATTGAGTCGGCAATGACTTCGCGAGAGACCAGTGAATATCTCATCCCCTCGGTGCCCATCGAGATGCCGTCGGAGATAGTAATAGTGTTAAAGATGATTGCCTTGCCGCCGGCCATATCAACGCCAGCAGCGGATTCGCGGGCCAGCGCGTCAATATGCATGTTGCACGGAGTCACCATGGACCAAGTCGAGGCGACGCCAACGATAGATTTTTGGAAATCCTTCTCGGTGAAGCCCACCGGATAAAGCATGGCCCGGCTGGCTGCACGGCTTGGGCCGTCAAGCAACCGAGAAGAATAAGCGCGTTCCAGAGATTTTGCTGAAGAGGCTTTTGTTGTATGTGTTTTTTTGGTGGAGGTCATAGGAATAAGGGAAGTGTATAAGAGAATTGCCTAGTTCAGAACTTCGAAAAAATAAGTGACCCGGTATTACCCCAGAACCCTGCGGCATGTGTCATTATTGCTTCTATTTTGCACTCGCGGGCAGCGTGCTGAACAAGATCGATTCTGAAAGCGGGATCAATCGGGAAACAATTAGCACTTGGAGGAATCAGGCAATGATTCATCGCCAAAATTCCAGCAATTGCGCCCATTGCGGCAGCGGCCCCCATGCAGTGGCCGGTGACAGGCTTTGTCGAAGAACAGGGAACGCCTGACGGAAAGACTTCGTTTAGAATTCTCGCTTCCTGCTGATCATTGACGATTGTGCCTGTGCCATGGGCGTGGAAGTAATCAATCTGCTGCGGAACCATCTGCGCCATGTTGAGGGCACTGATGATCGTATTTCGCATGCAAACGGCGCCATCGCTAATTCCTGTGCGCTGTCCGACATCCGATCCAAACGCCCACCCCGCGAGCCGCGCTAACACTTTGGCGTTCCGTTTGCACACCGAATCCTGGGATTCAAGAATCAAGAATGCCGCCCCTTCGCCTAGGATAGTTCCGTTCCGCAACGTCGAAAATGGTCGGCAGGCCAGTCTGGGATTTGAATGCGCTCCCAACAATCCAGCAGTTTCCATTTGCGCAAACAGTGAAGGGATCAGCGGAGCCTCAGACCCGCCAACTATTGCGATGTCTGCCATCCCAAGCATGATTTGCTGCGCTCCCATCGCAATTGCCTGGGCGGAGGACGTGCAGGCGGAGGAGATGGTCGCCGCTGGTCCTTGTGCGCCCAGAGCTAGCGCCAGCGCCCCGCTTAGACACGCTATCGTTGTGTTGGGTGCCAGACTGGGTCGCATTTTCCCGATAGAATATCGCTGATGGGACTCGGTCCACTTGCCAAGCGGCCCACGTGAGGTTCCTGCAAATATAGCCACCCGATCAGCCGAGACCGATGAAATAGCGAGTTTCGCATTTCCCCAGGCTTCCAAGGCCGCATGCAACGCCATTTGCACAAGACGATCCATTTTACGGGCCACACGAAATTCCGGCAAAGCTGTATCTATTTCTGGTGCAGCACAAGCAAGCAGCTTGCAACCCTCTACATCGTGGTAATCTCCAAGTGCCGTCCCAAATTTAATGCTCTCAAAAAACTCATTGGTGTTACGACCGGCAGAGTTGAAGATACCAAGACCGGTGACTAGAACTGGTTGATTTAGTTGCAAACTTTGAGAAGGGTTTTTTGCCATAATGAATGGAGCATTAGCATGGAAGCGCTCGACTGGACGCGCGGAAAGCTGCCTGCCAAGGGACGAATCTCATGGATTGCAGTAGGGGCAGAATTGAGGGTCTGCATACGCCTCAAGGCTTTGCTTTTCTTCACGGTGAATGCATTTGGAACAGGAAAACACTCTAAACAGAGTCAAGGTAGTTGGGGCATCTTTCCCGTGCTTCGTGGCCAGGCTTGCCATTTGACCTTGATAAGGCTTGGAGCGATTCATTTTCGGGGTGTTGAATTGAGCTGATATATCGATCCGATGATCGCCAGAAAGCGCCGAAAAATTGGGCGCATTTTGTGGAGACTCCCATTTATCGGCTTTGTGTCCCGAGCAACCGACTAATGTTCGCGGCGGCATACGCAGCGCCGAAACCGTTATCGATATTCACCACGGTCACTCCTGAGCCGCACGAATTCAGCATCCCGAGCAGCGCGGCAATGCCGCCAAAGCTGGCCCCATAACCGATACTTGTCGGCACCGCAATGATTGGCTTACTGATGAGGCCGGCTACAGCGCTGGGCAATGCGCCTTCCATGCCGGCGACAACAATGACCGTGGTGCATGCCTCAAGGCGTTCCCGCACTGCTAATAGCCGGTGAATACCGGCCACGCCGACGTCGCTAACACGCTCAACCGCGCTGCCGAAAGTTTGGAGAGTCACCGCCGCCTCTTCCGCCACCGGGATGTCCGATGTCCCAGCGCACACCACCGCGACGCTGCCCAGTAAGGCCGGTAGAGGCCGCCGCGTAATTGTGATGCACCGCGCAAAGGTGTGAAAGTGGGCCTCAGGAAACTCAGCGAAAACCGCTTGATAATGGTCCGCCGTGGCCCGTGTTGCCAACACTACGCCGTCGACCTCGAGAAGCGTGCGTGCAATTGCAACAACCTGCTCCGGCAATTTGCCGGAGCAAAAAATCACCTCCGGGAAGCCCCGTCGGATGAGCCTGCCCGTATCGACTCGTGCAAAGCCAAGGTCGACGAAACTCAAGGCTGTTCTGTCGAGTGGATTGGCGACTGTAGGAACACCCTCGCCGGAATCTTCTTTGAGCTCTGGAGTTCGTGATACATGGGATACGGGTTCGTCTAAAAAATTGCTCATGCGTACCTTCATGCAATGTTTTAATGGTTCCTTCCAATATATCTTTTGAATCATACCGTTCGTTTTATTAGAATGATGACATGTCGTTCTTGAATTATCACCACCTACGGTATTTCCGATCCATTGCCAACGAAGGTAATCTGACGCGCGCCGCCAAACATCTCAATGTCTCACAGTCGGCAATCAGTACCCAATTGCGCAGCTTGGAAGAAAGCCTCGGCCAACCACTATTTCACCGGCAAAATAAAGCGCTCGTCCTGACCGAAGCCGGACGCATTGCCTTGGATTACGCAGATTCGATCTTTCGCGCCGGAGAAGAGATGGCCGCAGTCTTGAAAAATGAGGTGTCGGGACGTCGGCGCGTGTTGCGAATCGGGGCCGTTGCAACCCTCTCACGCAATTTTCAAATTTCGCTCCTGCGACCGCTCATCGGGTGTTCCGACATCGAACTGGTAATCCATTCTGGAAACCTTCGCGACCTGCTCGCACAACTGCGCGCACACACGCTAGATGTCGTGCTTTCTAATCTGCCCGTGCGTCGAGACGCGGCCACCGATTGGCACAGCCATCTGCTCGACGAACAACCGGTGAGTCTCGTGGGCAAGCGGACGCGCCAGCGAAACAAGTTCCGTTTTCCCGACGACCTCCGCACCACGCCCGTCCTGCTGCCGAGCCTCGACAGCAACCTCCGTTCGGGATTTGACCTCATCCTCGAACGCTCCGGCATCCGACCGATCATCGCTGCCGAAGTTGATGACATGGCAATGCTGCGCCTGCTAGCTTGCGAAGGAGCCGGTCTCGCACTCGTGCCCCCGGTGGTCGTGCAGGATGAGTTGAAAAGCGGCCTGCTCGTCGAACGTCACCGCATCCAGCAAATCCACGAAAGCTTCTACGCCATCACCCCCAGCCGCCGTTTTCCCAATCAGCTCGTCCGCGATCTCGTCCAGACGCATGCAACAAAAATGCAAAAGGCGAAAATGCAAAAGGCTAGCCGCACAGGGTGTCCGGCGAACGGGAAGTAGGATCCCACTCTTCGGCCAATACTTGATCTTTCCAATTCTCCCGTGCCTTTCGAATGAGAAGGGAAATTGGATCTCGTGTCAGTTTCGGCTGAGTTTGTGGGTCACTCCTGCATGTTGCCCGATCCATTTTCCGCAGATGCGCCCCGCTCGGAGCGTAGGCACTATATGCACTGTATGCACCAAATCGTGCGTGGAAATGGGGTTGGATTGGGGGTAGGGAGGCGCACGCATCATCCGACTGGAAGGCGCTTGCATCCAAGGGTTTGGGGCCGCTTTGCGCGGAATTGATTTGGCGGTGAGGGGGGGATTCGAACCCCCGGTACCTTTTAAAGGGTACGGCGCTTTAGCAAAGCGCTGCTTTCGACCACTCAGCCACCTCACCGGTTGCAGAGACGCGCAAACTAAAACCTCCACAGCCCTGCGCGTCAAAGAAGATTTTTGGATTCTTGGTTTTTGTTGAGGAAATGGACGAAAAGAAAGATGAGGCTTTGAACCACTGGATGAACGGCAGAAGGCTCGCGGACGCGGCGTAAAAATCTTAAATCTTAAATCGCACTTCATAAATCCCCCCGGCTAGTATCGTGGGTGTCATGTTTATCAAGCGTTACTCCCGTCCAGGCACCGCGCCCGCAACGCTCACGCCGCTCGTTCATCCCGAGCATGCGCATCCCCCGAAACTTCGTGTGGTGGAGTATGATGAGGACTCCATAGTAGAGCGTGAGGTCCATAGTGTGGCCGACCTTCCGCATCGGATTAATGACGGGAAGATTCGCTGGATCGAAATGAACGGTCTCAGCAACGTGGAGATGCTGAAGGAGTTGGGAGAAAAATACGGGTTGCATCCGCTGGCGTTGGAAGACGTGCTGAATGTCGGTCAGCGTCCAAAACTGGAGGCCTATAATGACCATCTGTTTATGATCGCGCAGATGATCTACCGGGATGACGCGGATCGACTCTGCGGAGAGCAGGTGAGTGTTTTTCTATGGCAGAACATGCTCATCAGCATCCAGGAGGAGGACAATATGGATGTCTTCCCGCCGGTACGGGAGCGGTTGAGGACAGGGCGCGGTTTTATTCGCAAGATGAAGGCGGACTATCTCGCCTACGCGCTGATCGACGCGGTGGTGGATCATTGTTTTCCTGTGTTGGAAGAAATCGGCGAGGCGCTGGAGGAGATTGAGGAGACGCTGATGGGAAGGCCGGACAAAAATGTCATCCATCAGCTCCATGGCTTTAAGCGGACGCTGATGCAGCTCCGGCGATTCGTCTGGCCGGAACGTGATGTGGTGAACTCGCTTTTACACAGCGAGCACGCCGTGGTGGCTGCGGACACGAAGGTGTTTTTACGGGATTGCTATGATCATACGGTGCAGATCATGGATCTGATCGAGTCTTATCGGGACGTCACTTCCGGGCTTTTGGAAATGTATCTATCGAGCGTAAGTTTCCGGACGAATGAGATCATGCGCCTACTCACAGTGATCTCATCCATTTTTATCCCGCTGACGTTTATCGTGGGTGTGTATGGGATGAATTTTCATCGGGAGGGCGCTAACGGAAAGGAGATGTTCTGGAATATGCCTGAGCTGTACAGTCCGTATGGTTATGTCGGCGTGATGACTTTCATGCTTCTGATTTCCGTGGGGCAGATCGTTTACTTCAAACGCAAGAAGTGGCTTTAAAATGCTGAAGGTATTGAACCGCGAAGAGCGCGAAAACGCGAGGGTGCTGTCCAGCAATGGTGCGCATGCTTCCAGCCAAGAGCGACCCGGGCGCTTCTATAAACGCGATAGGCATATCCTGGATATCTATTTGCAAACTCAAATTCCAGTCACCATTACAAAGAATGGAGCTTCGCTATGGTAAAACAGCGCCCGGGACGGATCGCTGGCCGCACAGGATTCAATTCCGTGCTACGCTTTGCATGCCGAACAATCTTACCTTCCATCTTGCGCATTCTGACAGGTGCAAGATGGAAGCTTGCACACCATTGTTCGGTTTTGCCGCTTGGACTAAACAGTTCCCCCGAAATTTACTCCATACGAGCTGAGAGGTATTCAAAATGGCGTTGATTGTGCATAGCGGGAACCGGCTGGAGGATTTGGCCGGAGTGTTTGCGGAGGTGATGCGTGAAAACCCGCTGCCACCGCTGGATGCAGAAACGATTATTGTGCAGAGCGTGGGAATGCGGCAGTGGCTTTCGATCAAACTCGCAGAGCAAGGCGGGATTTTGATGAATGCTCGGTTTCTGTATCCGGCGAATTTTGTGGAGGATTTGTTTGGCAGAATCCTGCCAAAAGAAGCGCCCTCCCCGGTCTTTCGGCGCGAGGTGCTTTCGTGGAAGATACACGGCTTGCTGCCGGGGTTGCTGGACGGCGAATCATTTGCGGAGCTGAGCCGCTACATCAACGCTGGAGAAGTTTCAGTGCAAAGTTTCCAGCTTTCACAAAAGATCGCCGGTGCCTTTGATCGTTACCTGGCGTTTCGTCCGGACATGATCCGAGCATGGGAAAATGGCGCGCCGGAAGGCTGGCAGTCAGAACTCTGGCGTGCTGTGGCAAACGATACCGGCTCCGCGCACCCTCCGGGGCTTGCTTATAAGCTGGCTGAAAAATTGAAGTCTGAAACTTTGCTGCCGGGGTTGCTGCCGGGACGGGTGACGGTCTTTGCGCCGTTTAGTCTGCCGCCGTTTTACATCCAGATCATCGGAGCGATTGCAGCACACACTGAGGTGCGCTTGTTTCAGCTGACACCGACGAGAGAGTATTGGGGGGACATCCGTTCGGAGAAAGAGCAGGCGCGTCGACGACGCTGGCTTGTCTCGCATGAAAGATCGCCTGACGAAGCCGTGCGAGAGGTGGGGCATCCTTTGCTGGCGTCGCTCGGGAGGATTGGCCGGGAATTTCACGAGAGCCTGCTCGATCTGACGCCCTCCCAAGAACCGGATCACTCCCGTGAGCCGGAAGGAGACAGCATGCTGGTCCGGCTGCAGTCGGATATTTTCAAGCTGACAGTTCCGGAGGTGAAGCATCGTATCGCTCCTGAAGATCGGAGCCTGAGTGTTCATAACTGCCATTCGCCGTTGCGCGAGCTGGAGGTTTTGCGGGATGCGTTGCTTGCCTCCTTTGATGCAGACCATACGCTGAAGCCTCGTGACGTCATTGTCTCCATGCCGGATGTCGAAGCGTACACGCCTTTTATTGATGCGGTCTTTGGTGCTACCGAGGGGGATCAAATGCGTTTTCCGTATTCCATCGCGGATCGTCCTATGCGGGTGGAAAGCGGGGTGGCGGATGCATTCCTGCGTGCGCTGGAAGTAATCGGCACGCGTTTTACTGCCGGACAGATTCTCGGTCTGCTCGATTGCCGGGCGATTCGGGAACGGTTTGGTTTTGAAGAGGATGATTTACCGCTGCTTCAGAAATGGATTCGTGAGGTGGAAATCTGCTGGGGTCGCGACGCGGAGCATCGTTCGGAATTTGATCTGCCAGCTTGGGATCAGAATACATGGCGGCTGGGACTGGATCGTCTGCTGCTGGGTTACGCACTGCCGGGCGATGGGCGGCGTCTCTATGAAGGAATATTGCCGTGCGATAGTGTGGAAGGATCGACTGCGGAAGCGCTGGGGCGTCTTGTGGAGTTTTGTGAATCGCTTTTTGCCGCAGATACGATCTTCAAAAAGGAACACACGGCGGAAGCCTGGGCGGAACATTTGAAAAAGCTACTGTCCACGTTTTGCTCAGACCGGGATGCGTTTGCAGGAGAGTGGACCGAGGTGGCGGAAATCATCGAGCAACTTGCGGTCAGCACGAAAATCGCGGGTCATACGTTGCCGCTTGCCTTCGAGATTATTCGCGCGCACTGCGTTTCGGTGCTGGATGTCACGGATCGCGGTGCGGCTTTTTTGCGTGGCGGCTTTACGTTTTGTTCACTTAAGCCTATGCGCAGTATTCCACACCGGATTGTCTGTTTGCTCGGACTAAACGGCGACGCCTTTCCTCGCGCTGGACGACCTCCTGGGTTTGATCTCACCGTTCAGAAACGGGAGCACGGGGATCGTTCAGAGCGGGATGATGATCGTTATCTTTTCCTTGAGGCGATTTTAAGCGCCCGGGATGTTTTGCATCTGAGCTTTTGCGGGCAGTCCGCAAAAGACGGGAGCGAGAAGCCGCCGAGCGTGATCGTTGAAGAGCTGATGGATGTGCTGGAAGCGCATTTCGAGGTTGAGGGAGACATGCGTTCGCATGTGGTGAGGAAGCACCGGCTTCATGGATTTCACCCCGACTATTTCCGAAGCGGAAGTGGGCTCTTTACGTTTTCACAGGCTCATTACGAGGCGGCGTTGAGTGCATTCAGTCCTCGTCTGGATTCACCGGCTTTTTTCCAGAAACCACTAGCCCGGCAGGAGGAGACAGTTTCCGAAATCAATCTGGAGCAGATTGTCTCCTGCCTCACGCATCCCGCGAAATATTTTGCGCGGGAACAGCTCGGGATTCGCCTGCCATTTGAGGAGACGCCATTCGAAGATGCAGAGCCATTTGAGCTTGGGTATCTCGCCCGCTATCAGCTCGCACAGGAACTGACTGTCTCTGCGCTCTCGGCAGATGAAGCCCTTCTGCAATACGAAACCGTGCAGGCGGGTGGAGGGATTCCGCATGGTTACACCGGTAGCGCGATCTATTATAAGCAGGTGGAAAGTGCGGAGAAGCTTGCGGCGATCGTTGCTGCGCATGCGCCCGGTGTTTTGTCGGAGTCGCTGTATCTGACTCGCAAGATCAGTTTCTGGAAGGTGCATGGAACGATCCCCAATCTGCGTGGACGTATTCTTGTTCGCTGCCGGAATGCCGATTTGAAAGCGAAAGACTTGCTGGCTCTCTGGGTGGAGCTGCTTTTCCTTTGCGCTGACGACTCCGCGCCATGCGATGGTGCTCTCGTGGTGGCGAAGGATAAAACCTATACCTTCAGCAAGCCGAGCGAACCCGCGAAGCTGCTTGCGGAGTTGATCGGACATTGTTTTGCAGTGCAGAATGAGCCGCTTCCATTTTTCCCGGAGACGTCGCTGGAATATGTCGCGCATCGGGATAAAGGAGAGGATGACGCGCAAAAGAAGGCTTGGGCAAAGTGGGAGGGGAACCAATTTGACAAAGGGCAGCCGGAATCCAGGGATGCATGGAACGCCTTTGTGTGGAGGGATCATCCGGAGCCGCTGAGTGAACGCTGGCGGAAGCTGTCGGTGGAAATCTTGGTTCCGCTTTTACAGCACAGGGGAGGGATCAATGGATAATTTCAATGTCGCGGAAACCGGCCTAGCTACCGGCACCACGCTTATCGAGGCGAGTGCGGGTACGGGCAAGACCTATACGATAACCGGGATTGTGGTGCGATTGATCGCACAGCATGGAATTCCGATTCAGCAGATATTGATTACCACTTATACCGAAGCGGCGACGGCGGAACTTCGTGAGCGTGTGCGCGGGAAAATCGAGCTGGCGCTGAAGGCATTGGAAACGGGGAGTAGCAACGATGCGTTGATCACGGCTCTGCTGCCCAATCTGGATGCGGAGAAAGCGCGTCCGGCGTTGCAGGATGCGCTGCGGGATTACGATGAGGCGGCCATTCACACCATCCACAGCTTTTGCAGCCGGGTGCTTCGTGAACATGCCTTTGAGACAGGCGCGACTTTTGACGCGAGATTGATTGAAGACGAAAACATGCTCCGCCTCGAATGTGCGCAGGATTTCTGGCGTCAGCATTTTTACGAAACGCCGGCTGTGATCGTGGCTGCGGCGCTGGCTGGAAAGCTGAGTCCCGAAAAGCTGGTTTCCATCTTGAATGA
>Ga0105047_10012972_pt1 | contig 13358 bp, 10 predicted proteins | sample MAT04_FD_78384 | JGI IMG/M metagenome (GOLD analysis project Ga0105047, IMG submission 78384) | Freshwater microbial communities from Lake Fryxell liftoff mats and glacier meltwater in Antarctica - MAT-04 (megahit assembly) | ecosystem: Environmental > Aquatic > Freshwater > Ice > Liftoff...
ATCAGGCGCACCTGCCGCCCGAGGTACTCCATGCGCACGCGATAAAAACGTGCTGCCGCTGGGGGCAGCGGGCGCGAATGGAGCAGCGCGTTCCCCGGACCGCTCAGTACCAATCCGTCATTCGTTAACTCCAGGGCCACGCCATCGACGGGGCGGGCAGTGCCGTCGGCGAGAGGACGGCCTGACGAGCCGCGCGCGTCGGCCAGATAAATCATGGCGCTGGAACGCTCATCGAAATCAGGCACGCGTACATCCAGATTGAAGGCCAGAGCCGAAGTGGCATCAAATCCCTGCTTAAGAAAAATGGCTCCGGCCTCTTCGCTGCCGCTGCTCTGCAAACCTTCAGGGATGCTCTGCCACTGGGTCTCCAGCGCAGGCTCCCAGGCGCTGAGCGGTTCTCCTTTAAGGGGCGCTTCATAGGCGACTTTGCCGTTGAGACGAAAGACGCCACTCTCCTGCGAGCGCTTCGTCAGTAGAAAAAAAGTTGCCCCGAGCAGGATCGATGCGACGGCCAGCATCAGGATCACTTTGCGAGCTGCACGTTTGCGGCCCAGGTCGGCTTCGAGCACCACGGTGCGAAAATGCGGAGGAGCGGCGGGCAGTCGCGAGACCACGGCTTGGCGGACTTTCGCGGTCAATGCGGCGCTGGGCGGACTGCTGCGCCATTCCTTGGATTCAGCGAGCGATTCGACGATGCCTTCCAGCTCCGACATGAACTGACGCAGCTGCGGATCGCCGGCGGTGACACTTTCCAGTGAGAGGCGCGCGCTTTCGTCGCGGCCGGTCAGAGCGCGCACGATCAATTCCTGGAGTGTCACGTCTTCGGTGTTCATCTGTTCAGGAGAGCTCCTTCAGTCGGTCGCGCAGCTTTTTCAATGCGTGGAAGACGCGCGAACGCAGCGTGCTTTCACCTTCGCCGGTGATCGCGGCGGCTTCTTCGTAGCTGAAGCTGTTGAAGATGACGAGAACGATGATTTCGCGCTGCGGCGGCGGCAGTTCATCCAGCGCGGCGAGCAGCTTGGCGTTCTGTTCCTGGGACTGCATGCGGAAACTGGGATCGCCGTTGCGGTCTTCGGCGGCGCGCGGCGGCAAAGCGTTCTGGCGGAAATCGGTGCGCACTTCCATCTCGCCGCGCAGTTTTCGTTTCTGAAGCGCGTTATAGGCGACGTTGCGCGCGATCGTGAAAAGCCAAGGGCGGAAGGCGGCTCCGGCTCGGAAATCCTTGGCGTGTGTCAGGACGCGGATGAACGTCTCCTGGAGCAGATCCTCGGCGTCGGTCTGGGACGCGATCAAGCGCGAGAGGAAAGAGAACACCACGCCGCTGTGTCGCGCAAAGAGCTCGTCGAAGGCGCCGCTCTCGCCGGCGGCCATTCCTTTAAGGAGCGCCTCGTCGCGTGCCGTGTCCGTCGCGGCACCATTCTGGCCGCGCGCAATCTGCGATGTTGCCGATCGCTCCAGCCGTTCTGCCACTCAAGCACTCCTAAAACTTACCCATTTCATATTGTATCAACTCTGCCGGTGCGTTGCGAGACATTCAAAAATTCTGGAGCATGGTAAGTGAGATCAATTATGCGGAGTAGCAGCGGCCTCGGGCACTAGCTCAAGGTCATCCACGTAGGTGTTTGCTTTTGCGTCCTCGCGCCAGCAGTAGAACATAGCGCTGCGACTATCCGGGCCCATGGCGCACTTCTTTCAGCAGGCGTGGGATGAAATCCAGAGGAGGGCAGTCGCACGGCACCGGAACTCGAGCGCTTGCGCATTCCGACCGGCACCACTTGGCCAGTGGGCGGTTTGGGATTGCTTGGAACACATCCGGGACAGAAAAAAAGATTGCCGACTTGCACGACCGATCCGGTGTCAACGTCTTCCGCGATACGGCGGCCGCATTTATCACAATAGTGAATCTGCATGAAAAGATTCTCGCGGCTGCCTTGAAATAACAAGCCTGACAATCACAGTGCACGCCAGTTTGAACGGGCGCTAACAGTACGCTCAGCTCCCAATTTAATCAAGCACTTGCCCCGCTCCGCTGAGCCCGCTATGACTAAGCACTCGGAGCCCGAAATGAACTCATACGCACATACACCGCAGCGCGCCCTGGCCTGCCTGATACTGGTTCTTATCGCCACAGAACCTGCGTCCGCCGCCGATGTCGCGATTGATTTTGCGCGCGACATTCAGCCCATTTTTTCCAAGCATTGCACCGAATGCCACGGACCGAAGAAGCGCAAAGGCGGCGTGCGCCTGGACCTGAAATCGGCGGCGCTTACGGGTGGCGATTCGGGGCCGCTCTTTGTTTCCGGAAAGAGCGGCGAGAGCCACCTGATCAAGCTGGTCAGTTCGAAAAATCCCGAAGAGCGCATGCCCTCCAAAGGCGATCCGCTTTCAGCGGCGCAGATTGCGCTGCTTCGCACCTGGATCGATGCCGGCGCGACGTGGCCCGACGACGGACCGGCCAAAGCGGCGAGCACCGATCACTGGTCGTTCAAGCGACCGGCGCAGCCAGCGTTTCCGGCTGTGAAGAATCCTAAGTGGATTCGAAATCCCGTGGATGCGTTCGTGCTTTCAAAGATGGAAGAGCAGGGTCTTGCGCCGTCGCCCGAAGCCGATCGTCTGACGCTGATTCGCAGATTGAGTCTCGATCTGACCGGCCTGCCGCCGTCGATCAAGGAGGCCGATGCGTTCGCGGCGGACACCAGCGCGGATGCTTATGACCGCCTCGTCGAGACATTATTAAAGTCGCCACATTACGGCGAACGCTGGGGGCGCCACTGGCTCGACGGCGCGCGCTATGCCGACACAAATGGCTATGAGAAAGACCTGCCGCGCAGTATCTGGCCGTACCGTGACTGGGTGATCAAGTCGATCAACGCCGACATGCCCTTCGATCAGTTTAGCATCGAACAGATCGCCGGCGACATGCTGCCTAACGCCACGCTGGATCAGAAGATCGCGACGGGCTTTCATCGCAACACGATGATCAACGAAGAGGGCGGCGTTGACGTCGAGGAGTTCCGCTACGAATCGCTCGTCGATCGCGTCAAGACAACCAGCACGGTCTGGCTGGGGTTGACAGTGGGCTGCGCGCAGTGCCACACGCACAAATACGACGCGATCACGCAGCGCGAATACTTTCAGATGTTCGCCTTCCTGAATAACGCCGACGAACCGGAGATCGACGTGACGTCGCTCGATACGACGCGCCGCCGCGAGGAGCAGGAGAAGAAGATCGCGCAGTTCGAAGCCTCATTAGCGGGTGCGCTATCGGCCAAGTCGCCGACGCCGGCTTTGACCGAAAAGATTGAACAGTGGGAGAAGGCCATCGCGCCGAAGTGCGCGGACTGGACGGTGCTCGATCCGGTGAAGTTTGTCTCCCGAAAAAATGCGACGATGACGAAGCTCGACGACAAATCAATTCTTGCCGGCGGCGATATTCCGAACAACGATGTTTACGATATCGAATTCCAGACCGATCTGCAGAACATCACAGCGTTCCGACTCGAAGTGCTCCTCCACCCCAGTTTGCCGGATGGCGGGCCCGGGCGCGGCGTGATGTTCTCGCGCGGCGATTTTCTGCTAACCGAAGTCGAAGCGCGCGCGGGCGTCGATGCGCAATCGATGAAACCTATTGCTCTGCAAAACGGTACAGAGAGTTTCGCGCCGAAGGATCGATCGGCTGCGCGCACCATCGACGGCGTGATCGATACGGGCTGGGCCGTCACCGGGCGGCAGAATCAAGCGCATCAGGCCGTCTTTGAGTTCAAACAGCCGCTCGGCGCGGCGGGCGGCACGCGGCTCTCGATCACGCTCCATCAGTTTTATATTCATCAACAGACCATCGGGCGATTCCGCATCTCGATCACAACGGCGCCGCAGCCGGTGAAAGCGTCGGGGCTGACGGCGGAGATCGAAGCGATCGTTCGCACGCCTTCCCAGAAGCGCAGTGCCGAGCAGAAGCAGAAATTGACGCGTCACTTTCTATTGACCACGCCGGAACTCTCCGCCCAGCAAAAACAGATCGCCGACTTGCGAAAAGGGATGCCGCGCAATCCGACTTCGATGATCATGGAAGAGCGCAAGGCCGAGCACGCGCGCAAGACATTCATCCATCACCGCGGCGAATTCCTCAGTCTGAAAGGCGAAGTTGAGCCCGGCGTTCTTGAAGTGCTCCACCCGCTCCCGAAGGATGCGCCGCGCAACCGGCTGACGTTTGCGCGCTGGCTGGTTGACAAGGAAAGCCCGCTCGTCGGACGCGTGGTGATGAACCGGCTCTGGTACAGCTATTTTGGTAAGGGCCTGGTCGGATCGCTCGAAGATTTCGGCGTGCAGGGGGACAAGCCGACGCATCCGCAATTGTTGGATTTTCTGGCGACGGAGCTCACCGCAGGCGCGGCGCCGTGGAGCATGAAGGCGATGCACCGGCTGATCGTCAGCAGCGCGACCTACCGGCAGAGTTCGCGCGTGCCGCCCGCGTTGCTGGCACGCGATCCGAGCAATGAGTTTCTTGCGCGCGGCGCGCGTTTCCGTGTTGAGGCCGAGATCGTGCGAGACATCGCGCTCAGCGCGAGCGGACTATTGAGCCCGAAGATCGGCGGGCCGAGCGTCTTTCCGCCGCAACCCGACGGCGTCATGTCGGTCGCGTATGGCGATGTGAAATGGCACGTGAGCACCGGCGCCGACCGTTATCGCCGCGGGCTCTATACGTACTTCAAGCGCACGGCGCCGTACGCCAGTTTCATGATGTTCGACGCGCCCAACGCCGACCTGTGCTGCGTGCGGCGCAACCGGACCAACACGCCGCTCAGCGCGCTGACACTTTTGAATGATGAAGTGTTCGTCGAGGCTTCGCGCGCGATCGCGCTCCGGCTTGTCACGCAAGAATCAAAGGAGACTCAGCAGCGCGCGCGGCTGCTTTTCAGGCTCTGCATCACGCGCGCGCCCGAGGCGAAAGAACTGGAACATGCGCTCGCGTTCTATCAGAAGCAGCTCGAACGTTTCCGTGGCGGGAATGCAAACGCCGCGACGATTGCGCTGGCCAAAGGCGCGGCGACCCCGGCGGGTGTGGAGATCAATGAACTTGCTGCGTGGACTCTGGTGGCGCGCGCGATTTTAAATCTCGATGAGACGATCACACGGGATTAGTGCGCGCGCTGATTTCTGCTTTCACAAGAATGGTGCTACGAGAGTTAGCGTAGCCTTGTCAACGGCTCGTGATTATGCAGCGAAGTTTCAGAGTTCACTGAAGTCTAACTCTCATTGAGACGAATCAAGTGCTTGAGAATGCAACCCTGCTGGATACACTGTCCGCGATGAAAAAGATCACTCTGCCGCTCCTCAGCCTGCTGCTATTGCTTACTGCGGGTTGCGACCCGCTCGAATACCGCAAGCCGCCCAAGCCGGCCGAGCGGCACGTTACCCTTGAAGCGCGCCAGACCTCCGAACTTTCCGACCGCGAATACTTGATGCGCAAAGCCACCCTCGGCTCGCGCGCTGAACGTGTCGAAGCCCTCGACGTGATTGAACGCTCCAGCGAACCGGAGTTGCTGCCCTTCCTTCTGGCACGTCTGGATAAGGAAGACGATCGCTTTTTGCAGATTCGCATCATGCACGCACTCTCCGCATATGGCGACGTACGCGCCGTTCCCCCGCTCCGCTACTATGCGCGCTGGGACACCAGCCGCGTGGGCGTCGAAGCCACCGTCGCGCTGTATGAACTGGGCGATGAGACGTTCGTTCCGCGCCTGATCAACCGCCTCCGCACCGACGACGAGAATCCCGAAATGACCGGCATCGCGCACCGCGCCCTCAAGCGCATGACCGGCGCCGATCTGCCGCCCTCCCAGCGAGCCTGGTTGAATTACACACGCAGTCATCCCGTTGCGCCGTACCAGACGCACGCCTGGTACTGGCCGTTCCGCCAGCCACTTCCGCTCACAGTCGAAGGCGGCACCAGGATCGCAGTGAAGCCCGCCAAGGGCAGAGCTCCGCTGCCGAAGGAAGACGTCAAGGTCCGCCGCACCAACGTGACCTGGTCGGAATTCTGGAGAAACGACGAGTAAACGCAGTCTCCTCAGCTTCAGCAATTCAGCACACGCCGCGAAAAGAAATGGTGGAGCAGACATTCCTGTCTGCTCCTTCATGCTTGGGGCAGACAGAAATGTCTGCCCACCTAACTCCTCTTTCACGGCAACAGTTTTTTCAAGTGCTCGACACACCTGTTGCGGAAACTTTCGTCGTCCATGAAATCTTTGGGCGGATGGCTCTGGCCCATGGGAATGGATTTGCTGATCTCTTCGAGCCAGGCCAGCGCCGCCTTCGCCTCGGGACGCGCCTCGTTCTTCTTCGCCAGATTCCAGAGCGTCACTGCAAATCTGAAATCGTCGACGCCTTCGCGGGCGCGGTGCAGATCGAGCGTCGGAATAATTTCGCTCCGCCCCCAGTTGATCATCGCCGTGTCCGGCTCACGCCCATCTAGATTGAAGAATTGATAGCCATGCAGCGCCAGCAGATGCCACTGCAAGCGGCCGCGCACGCCTTTGTGAAACTCCGCCCATTGGTACGCACCGAAGCTGTAACGCGAGCGCCCCTGATTATAAATCCAAAGCTCGCGTCCAAATTCTTTCGACTTATCCATATCGTGCTGCGTGTGTTCGTTGAGCGCCGACCACTGCAGCGTTTTGAAAATCTCCTGCACAGCCTTGTTGAACGGATCGTCTTTCCATTGCACGGAGTACGAGCCGCCGATCTTCACGAACGGCGCGTGCACGCTGTAGAGCTTCATTAATTCAAGCTGCTCTTTGGCCTGCTCAACGACACGCGGTTCGTCCGTAAATCCATAATCGATCGGAAGCCAGTTCTCTTTCGCCGCGTGATCACGTACCGCGCTCCATACGATCTTTAAAAGTTCACCCATTGGCTTGCCGGTCTTCTTCTCCCATTCGCGCCCGGTCTCGCCGATGACGTACGATCCGTGCAGGCCCTCGACCATGCCCGGACCGCCGTACGCATGGACCTCGCGCGTGAAACCGCATTCGCGCGCCGTTTTGAAGAACGCATCGCACTCTCCATAATCAAGCAGGGGCATGCCGTTGGCATCAAGCCCTTTGAATTGAATATTCGGTCCGCCGCTGAAGGTGTTCATGCCGCTCTGACGCAGCACCGTGAACAGTTCGCGCAACGCCGTCTTGCGCCGCTCGGCCGGTAGTTCACGCGGCACATGCACGCCATAGAAACCGGTCATGAAGTCGGGTTCGTCGAGCGCGCAGCCGAGCACATTGACCGCAAGATCAAGCCGAATACCGCCAGGCTGGACGTTGATCGATCCCGAATATTTTCCTGGAGCGGCACTATCGGGGACGTGTACCGTGATCCAGAATTGGCGCGTCAACCCGCCCTCGGGAAGCAGGCCGGAACCTTCGATGCGGCGCAGTGTTTCCGGCGCAATCGTGTATGCGATATCGTTGAAGCCGCGTTGCGCGCCATGGTGGACGTAGCGCAGTTCAATCTCTTTTTCCGAGATTGCGCCGCCCGGCCCGCTCAACGGACTGGCGATCACTTTGAATTCCGCAGCATCGTCCTTGGATTGTGCCACGGAAAAAGTAAACGAGACGCGTTGCCCGCGCGCGGCACTGCGCTCAAGTTTGCCCGTGCTCTTTGACGGAAGATCAAAAAAAGAAAGATCCTGTTCGAGCGCGGGATATCCAATTGCCGTCTGCGCCAGACGCTCAGCAATTGGCGGCGCCTTTGGCCCGAGCGCAATTGCGCGCGTTTCAAACTCCTTCCGGTTGCGCGCCTCAATTTCTTTCACCCACGCTTCGGCCTCAGCCTTCTTTGAATCGAGATAAATAATCAGCGCCGAGACTTTGCTCGACGGTCCGTTATCAGCGCTGAAACGCAGGTTGAGCTGCCCGTCGGCGACATCGACTTCGAAGCGCCGCGGAGTGAAGAGATACTTCATGTACAGCTCCCAGATGTTCTGCCCTGGCCTGGGCTCAACATTCTCGAAATGAAAGAGGTAATCGGACGGTCCGTCGGCGCCGCGATCTTCGCTCCACGCCGGCTTGCCCTCGGCCTCAATCGCGCGCTTTCGATGCGTACAGGTTTCACCGCCCCAATAGCCGCAATCGTCGTACATCACCCAGACGTGATATTTTCCATTCGGAACATCCACGATGAAATCCTGGCCGGCCATGAATAGATGGTCTTGATAAAGTCGAGTCGGGAATGCGTTGTCGCGCGCCTGCCCCCGAGTCATGGCATAGCGCAGCCCGGCCTTGGCGCCATCCTTTCCATAAACTGTAGTTGGGCCGATGGCCGTGAATCCTGGATAGAGCGCCTGGTTGTCCGGGCCGAAATCGTAGGCGAGAATTTCATCCGGACGCGATTCACGCACGAGCCGCAGATTATCAATATAGAGCGCTCCGTCGCCGGCGCCCTTACGCGAGAAACCCAGATCGATGCGCGCGATCTCCTTGGGATTGATATTGGTCTTCAAATCGTTGCCACGGCTGCCGGCCTCGCCGCGATAGAGCCCGTTCACCGGAAACGAGACCGTGTTTGCACCGGGCTTTAAATTAAAGGCTCCGTTATGCCGGTTCCAGTAACTGGACTTTTTCATCCAATCCGCATCGCCGATCAGCGTCGAGCAACCCACCGGATTGTCGCCTTCAACGAAGATGTCCATCTCCAGCGCGTCATAGCCCGACCAGTCACGCTCAAAACGAAAACAGAGCATGTATTCGTCGGCGGAAATTTTGAGACTCTGCTTGCCGTGCGTCGCATGCAGTTCGCTCGGCGTACCCGAAGCTTTTTTAAATTCCCAAGCCTTGAAATCCGCAGGTTGTTCGAAGTCCATCAGCAGTTTAGTTTCAGTGGCAAGCGTATGGACTGAGAGCCACATTGATAAAAAAAGCACTCGAAAAAAAGGCATACCATGAATCTCCTGAAACGTAACGTGAACATTCTTGACTACACCATCGACGCCACACAAACAAACGTCTCGGAAAAGTGCGGTGCTGGGATTACAATTCAATCATCGGCTCGCAATTCGCAAAGAGCCTGGTACGAGGACAGAAGAACGCCGATGACAGAGACGCTCGAAGACATGATCGAATACGACCTGCAGGACCGCGGCATAAAAGACCCGCGTGTGCTGGAGGCATTCCGGAAAATTGATCGCAAATATTTCGTGCCGCAGATCGATCGGGCCCGCGCCTACGACGACCGGGCGCTGAGCCTGACGCACGGGCAGACTTTATCTCAGCCATATATCGTGGCGCTGATGACGCAGTCGCTCTCCTTAAAAGGAACGGAGCGGGTCTTGGAAGTCGGTACCGGTTCGGGGTACCAGACGGCGATACTTTCAGCGCTCGCGAAAGAAGTCTATAGCGTCGAACGCATCGAGTATCTGGCGACCACCGCCGAAGACCGCCTGCTTGACCTGAAAATTTCCAACGTCCGCTATCACGTCGGAGACGGCTCCAAAGGCTGGCCGGAAAACGCGCCGTACGACCGCATCATCGTCACCGCCGCCTGCCCGCGCATCCCCCAATCGCTGATCGATCAATTGGCCGAAGGCGGCGTCATCGTCGCACCGGTCGGCACGCCCGCCTGCCAGCATCTGGTGATCGGAACAAAATCGCAGGGTCGCGTAGATCAGCGCAAAGGAATCTCCTGCATCTTCGTCAAACTTATCGGCAACGAAGGTTATACTTCGCAGGGCAGCGAGGGCGCTGAGCCCGATCCGCGCTGAGTTCAGGGGAGACGTTTGAGCGCCGATCAGCCAGAACCAAAATCCGATTCCGCAAGCTGGTGGCGCGCATGGCGAAACTGGCTCAAGCTTATTTTCGCCCTGACCTCTGGACTTTTCTGCTGCGCAATCGCGGCATTCGCGCCCAGCGAAGGCCCTTCGCTGCGCACGCTGATTCCACCGAACGCGAGCCTGGTTTTTCATATTCGCGATGGCCAGACGCTTTACGCCGCGCTGGCTCAAACGCAGGCGTTCAGCGAAGTGGTTCACGATCCTGATTCGTCGGCGCTATTGCGGCTCAAGTCGCCGGATAATTCCCGCCGCGCGCCCGCCGACATCTTTCGAGAGACGCTTGAATCGCTCGGCGGCGAGAAGCTCAGCCCCTGGCAGCGCAGTCTCGTAAAGTGGTTTATTCCGCCGGAACCCGAAGGATTGTTTCCCTACGCGGGCCGCGACTCGGCGCTGATCCTGTTGCCCACGCCGGTCGACGATGGCCCTCTGCTGCTCGGCGAAAAACCGCGCAGGCCTGCGCCGCCCATGCTGGTCTTCACGCGCGTCAGCGGAGTGCGCGGGCTTGGATTGCGCCTGGTAATTTTCGCTCGCTCCTTTAAGACCCGCGCGCAACCGGCTTCGGAAGAACTCTTCGATCTCGGCGGCGGCTTGGTTGCACTGGGCCGTCGCGGCGCACGCCCATCTTTCGAAACGCCAGTAACCGATGGAAACTCTAGTGCCACTGCGAAAACGCCTTTGCCGGTTGCGCGTCTGACGCTCGGCGCGGAACTCTGGAAGAGCCAGCTTGCTCCGCTCGAAAACTCCGGCGTCGACACATTGAAATTCCAAGGCGTGCCGGACGAAGTGATCGCCGCAATCGTCCGTCCGCCTCCGTTGCAGCAATTGTTCGCGATCAAAAATCCGCCCTCGTCGGTGATCCTGGATTTCTTCGGCGATGGCCGTTCGCTAACCGCGCGCGGACTGATCACGGGAGCACACCTGCCGGCGTTGCCGAAAGTTCCGCTCAGCAGCACGGGCAACATTGCGCAGGACAACGAGCCGCCCATCGGCGAGGGATTTTTGCCGCTCGATCTGCGCGCCTTCTTTCTGCGCCACGTCGCCTCCGAGATGGCCAGTTCGCGCGGGCAACGCCGCTGGCTAGCGCGCTTCGACGACCTGGATTCGATCGACGCCGACCTCGAAACACTTTGGCCTGTGTTCGGACAGACCATTCATTTTTCGATCAATAGCCCGCCGAGGGAATCGGACACGATGGGCTACGCGCTGGTCAACGGCACAATTCCCTTCGACGGATCGAAGATTCGCGCGCGGGGTCTGCTCCGCGATTTCGCGCGCACTTTTCCCGAAATCCGCCCGCAGCGCGCCCGCGGCGGCGACCGTTTCGTCTTCGAGTCGAGCAGCATCTTTCGTCCGGCCATCACCGTCACTGAGCGTGAGTTGCTCATTACTTCCAATGCGGGGCCCGCAATTTTTCGAGACGCTCTGCCGGAGACGGCTCCCGTTGTCAGCGCGAAGACACCTCCGCCGTCGTCCTACTTCATTCGCTTCGATGGCGAGCGCCTCTCGCCCACCGCCGAAAAAGGCATGGTCGTCCACCTCGACGAACTCGAGGAAAAAATCGGCACGCGCGAATTCATGGCGCAATATCCCGAGCCCGAAGTGTATGTTCGCCTCGCGCGCAAACTGACCCGCCTGCTTGGAAAATTTTCACTCAAAATTCAACCGCTTGAAAATGCCGACGCGCGCATCAACATCGAGTGGACGCCGGCATCGATCGTTGCGCCCGACGCGCCGAAGAAGCCGCCGGCCGAAGACGTCGCTGCGCCACCGCCGGCGCTTTAACTGCGTCGGAAAGACATTCCTGTCTGCCCGAAATTACTCCACTTTTCCCGACTTCGGCGGAATCACAAATTCGTTCAAGTTCATCGTCAGCGGATTGGTATGCGGGCCGAAATCCGTGACGTAAATCTGTCCGTCGCCAAGAATAAACGTGTGGTTGGCCGTGTATCCATATTGCGTGGGCGCCGCGAGAAGACCCACCCCGCCCGTCATGCGGCCTTTCACATCCACAAACGAAGCGCTACCGCCCTTCGCGCTCTCGCCCTGTGATTTCAAAATTCGAAACCGGTAGCCATTCAGATCGCTGGGCTTGGGCGCATCCATGTCCTCAACTGCGGACCAGTCGCCGCCCAGTTCTTTAAACGTCTGCGCGTACTCGCCTTTTTTCTCGAAGTAACTTTTCTGCAGCAGCGAAAATTCACGCACCCGGTCGACCGCAGCCTTCTCGGTATTCTGAAGCTGAATATTCTTGTACTGCCGCACCGCAAATGGCGTGGCGACGCCGATTGCCATCACCAGAAGAATAATGGACAGAACATGCTTTGGCGCCGATTGCGGCGGCGGGTCACCCGGTCGTGGCGGCATATTTTTTTTACTTGGCCAGCACGCGCTTGCGCGTGCGCGCCCAACTGCGGCGCGTTTCGAGCGCGTCGCGCTCTTCGAGTTTGATCGGATTCTCAGTGGCGAGCTTCTGAATTTCAGCGTCCAGAGTGGCCGGGACGATATCAATGCTGCTGATCGATTCAGGCGTCAGCACCGTCACCACGTTTTTGTTAACCTGTAGAAATCCGCCGCGGATGGCCAGCTTCTGGTGTCGCCCGTCCGGCAGAACAACGCGCAATTCGCCGGTGCCCAGCAACGCCAGCATTGGCGCATGCCCCGGCATCACGCCGACCTCGCCGTCAAAGGCCGGCACAACAACCGACTTGGCCTCCGCATCAAACACCGACTTCGCCGGCGTGATGACGGTGACATGAAGATTTTTATCTGTGGCTGCCACGGGTGCTCCTGTTTTTCTCTGCGGTCTTCTTTGTTACTTTCTTCTTAACACTTCTCTTGCTCTTTTGCATCGCAGCTTTTTCGAGAGCCGACTGCATTTTGTCGGCAATCGCAAGTAGCCTGCCATCGTCTGGTGGGTCGACTTTCTTCGCTTCAACTTTAATGCACTTGATCAAGAGGCGCAAATCTCGCGACGTAAAGGGCACGGGCTTCAGCATGTGGATATAGGCCAGCCAAAGCAATTCAATCGGCACGTGAACTTCGGACACAAGCACCCAATCGAGTTCGGGGAGACGAACACTGATTGAATCAGCGATTTCTAATTTTTTCCGCATGCATGCTTACCCTATGGGAATTTCATTTTAGAAGCCGAGTACGATTGTTCTTAATGTACTTTCGAATTCTAGGGTAAACCGTTTCAACTGTGGAACCCACGATTTTCGCAAGACCAGAGGAATCCTTCTTTCCTAGATCTTCAAGTGTGTAGGTATCTCCAACCCACAAACTTTTCCATTCTTTCATCCATTCTTTGCATGCACCGCGATCAGGCGGAAAAAGTTTGGCTTCCTGAATTAGTTGAGCCGCTTTTAACGCGTTTCGATTTTCGGCCCAAATCATGAACCGCACGATCATTTTCTCATTTTTGCCGGCATTTCCACGCTGCGCTTCGGATCCGATAGTTATGTAAAAAGAAAGTCCTTTAATTTTTATTAAGTCATCTAAATCTCCTAGCTCAAAAAGAATTGGAGTATGGCCCCGA
>Ga0105047_10012975_pt1 | contig 13356 bp, 6 predicted proteins | sample MAT04_FD_78384 | JGI IMG/M metagenome (GOLD analysis project Ga0105047, IMG submission 78384) | Freshwater microbial communities from Lake Fryxell liftoff mats and glacier meltwater in Antarctica - MAT-04 (megahit assembly) | ecosystem: Environmental > Aquatic > Freshwater > Ice > Liftoff...
ATCTTTTTTATTTTTTACAGCAAGTGGTGCCACTTGCAGAAGTGTTGGGCCTGAGCATGGCTATCCATCCCGATGATCCACCTTTTTCTGTGTTGGGTTTGCCAAGAATAATGAGTACCGAAACCGATGCAAAGGAAATGATTGATGCGGTTCCATCGCCAGCTAATGGACTGTGTTTTTGCACTGGTAGTTATGGCGCAAGAGAAGACAATGATATTGTAGGAATGGTAAAGCGATTAGGCAATCATATTCATTTTTTGCATCTGCGAAATACCAAGAGCGATGCAGAGGGTAATTTTTATGAAGCCGATCATTTAAATGGTGATGTAGATATGTATGCGGTAGTAAAGGAAGTTGTGGGGCTCATGCAATGGAGACAAATTTCTATACCCATGCGGCCAGACCATGGTCATCAAATGCTCGATGATTTAAAAAAGAAAACATACCCCGGCTACAGTGCCATTGGAAGATTAAGGGGACTGGCAGAATTGCGTGGCCTGGAGTTGGGCATTCAACGTTCAATAAATTAATAAAATGAAATTAAAAGACAAAGTAATTGTAGTTACCGGCGGCACAGGAGTATTGGGCGATACTTTTAATAAGGCCATCGCAAACGAAGGTGGTGCCGTTTGCATAATAGGAAGAAATAAAGAAAAGGCGGAACAGAGGGCTGCCGAAATTATTGCAGCCGGCGGTAATGCAATTGGTTTATATGCTGATGTGCTTAATGAACAGGATTTGCAAAATGCCAACGATATCATTGTAAAAAAATTCGGAAAAATAGATGGTTTGGTAAATGGGGCAGGTGGCAACCAACCGGCTGCGGTTGTTCAACCAGAAGATGATTTGTTTCATTTAAATATGAATGCATTGGAGCAGGTAATGAAATTAAATTTATTTGGCTCATTATTGCCTACGCAGGTTTTTGGAAGATCAATGATGGCTACATCTCCCTCATCAAGCATCGTAAATATTTCTTCTGTTTCTGCAAAAACAATTATCACAAAAGTGTTGGGCTATAGTATGGCAAAGGCTGCCATTGAAACTTATACAAAATGGTTTGCAGTAGAACTCGGTAAACGTTACGGTGGAAAAATAAGAATGAATGCTATTGTTCCGGGATTCTTTTTAACCGAACAAAACAAAACTTTGCTTACCAACAAAGATGGCAGCTTCACCGATAGAGGTAACAACGTCATTGCTCAAACGCCTATGAATAGATTTGGTAAGCCAGATGAACTGGCAGCGGCACTGGTTTATTTGTTAAGCGAAGATTCGTCTTTCGTATTGGGCAGTACATTAGAAGTTGACGGCGGTTTTACCAAATTTGGCGGCGTATAAATTTTATTTTTATTAAAACGAAATCATGCATAAAAAAACTATAACGCTGTATCTGTTTTTTTTAATAATTACAGGTCATCACATTTTTGCCCAGTCAAATTTAATAACCAATATTCCCAACAGGCAAGCCATAAGCCTTAATGGTAAATGGCAGTATATTATTGATCCTTACGAAACCGGATTCTACGATTACCGCTACACAGAAAGACCTGCCAATGATAAAGACGCTTATTGGAACAGTGATGTCCCTGCCAATAAAACAGATAAAATTGAGCATGGTTACAGTGATAAATACACTTTAAAAGTACCAGGCGACTGGAACTCACAGGATCCAAAATTTTTGTACTACGAGGGAACGGTATGGTATAAAAAATCATTTGACTTTAGCAAAAAGCACAATGGAAAAATATATCTTCATTTTGGTGCTGTTAACTACAAAGCCGATGTGTATTTAAATGGTACAAAGTTGGGTAGCCATAAGGGTGGATTTACCCCCTTTAATTTTGAAGTGGCTGCTACTTTATTACAGGAAAAAAATAACCGGTTGGTTGTAAAAGTAGATAATAAGAGAAGCAAAGATGAAGTACCCACCTTAAATACTGATTGGTGGAATTATGGCGGCATTACCCGAGATGTAAACCTTGTTTTATTACCTGATAGTTACATACAGGATTACAGTATTCAGCTATCCAAAGCTGCACTTAACACAACCAATAAAACTATTGAAGGCTGGATAAAAACAAACAGTTCTTCCAACGATTTGATTACAGTAGAAATACCTGCATTAAAAATAAAAGAGCAAATTGTTGCAACAGGAGATAGTACGGCATTTAAGTTAAATGTGCCCGGCGTAAAATTGTGGTCGCCACAAAATCCTACCCTTTATAAAGTAATCATTAGTAATAAAAATGACCGCACCGAAGATAAAATCGGTTTTAGAAATGTGGAAGTAAATGGCGATCAGGTTTGGCTGAATGGCAAGCGGGTTTTCTTCCGTGGTATTTGCATTCATGAAGAAATACCCAATGGAATGCGCCGTGCAACTAATTACAAGGATGCCGTTTATTTATTGGGACAGGCAAAACAATTGAATGCTAATATGGTTCGCTTGGCCCACTATCCACACAATGAAAATATGACAAGGGTTGCTGATTCACTCGGCTTGCTCGTTTGGAGTGAAATACCGGTGTATTGGACCATAGATTTTGGCAGTGCCGAAGTATTGGCAAAAGCAAAAACGCAGCTTAATGAAATGATAACCCGTGACCGGAACCGAGCCAGCATCATCATCTGGTCGGTAGGTAATGAAACGCCGCCGGGAGAAAAACGGTTGGCATTTATGAGTGCATTAGCAACAAATGCCAAAGCATTAGATTCTACTCGGATCATTGCGGCAGCGCTCGAAAATTTTGGCGTAAATGGCGAGCTCGTTGTTCGTGATGAACTGGGAGCGTTTACTGATATCATAGCAGTAAATCAATACATCGGTTGGTACGGTGGCCTACCTGATAATTGCCGAAAAGTAAAGTGGGCCAAAAATGCAAAGCCAATGTTTTTTAGTGAAACCGGTGCTGAAGCGGTAGGTAAATTATATGGCGACAGTGCTACAAGATGGACAGAAGAATTTCAGGAATGGTATTACAAGGAACAGGTGGCCATGTTTAAACGTATGCCTGATAATTTTCTCGGTGTTTCACCATGGATACTCAATGATTTTCGTTCCCCAAGAAGGAATAACCCGGTAACACAGGAAGGTTGGAATAACAAAGGACTATTTGACCAGAAAGGAAGAAAGAAAAAAGCATTTTATGTGGTAAAAGCATATTATGACGAGATGGAGAAAAAAGAAAATAATTAGAGAGAGACACTTGTATAAAAAATAAATTACCAGAGTTTTTAAATGGCAACACATTTAAATGAATATAAATTTTCGATTTATCGTTGTATTTGTTTTAATCGTCTCAAGTGGCTGTGCCCGCAGCATATCATCTACTAAAACAAATAATGTTGTAAGCATACCTTACAAAGTTGATTATGTTTTGCTTCAGGGGAAAGTGAATAACAAAACCAATCTACAACTTGCAGCAGGAAAGGTCACTCCGTTTAATTGGGCATATCACCTAATTGATAGTGCAGGAATAACAATTGAATGGAACCGAGATATAAATACAGATTCGTTTCCATTTGCAAGGCTTAGAGTAAGTACAGCAACGGATAGTAGAGAACCTTGTGTATTGGAAATACGAATGAAGAAAAGCCAGGAAAAATTAGGGGAATTGGATATAAGTTATGCTACCTACCTGCAGGTGTATGAGTTGATATTGGATAGTGCTCAAATAAAAAACGTACTCAAGTATGGTGTAACTATTCAGCAAATAAAGGGTAGCAAACCGCAGGCAATTTTTGCTAGCAATGATACCAATATCTCTGAAGTGTACAAGCCACATTTAATTTTATACAAAGCTTCAACAGCAGGTTTTGCATCGGTGAAAAATACTTTATTAGATCGCAACATGTATCAACCATTTGGTTGGATGGAAGGTGTGGTGATGGATGGACTGCAGGTATTATCGGTAAGCGAACCCGCTGCAAATAAAAGTCTGCAAAAAAGGTTCAATCAATATTTTACTGACACTTCTTTTAGTTACACAGGGCTTAACAATACCCCCATAAACAATAAGGTGATGAATGTAGAAACCATGCTGCCCTTTGCTTTATTTGCCCGTTTTCAACCATCACATCCATCACTTGAAAAAGCGATTGACTTCTGTAGGCAACACCAGAATAAACGTGGCATCATAAGTGATGATCCGGAGTCTACAAATCCCATCATCAAAACAGAAGAGTGCTACACCGTCTCTTATCCATTAGCCGTTATAGGCGCCAACCAATATAATATCGAATTACAAAATTTAGCAGTTACAAACTTACTGGCAAGAGCGAATGCTCTGGCTGACTCCACCGGAATTTATCAACGCACCAATAATAAGGGCGGTCGAGAATTTAAAAACTGGAGCCGTGGCGTAGCGTGGTACCTGCTTGGTTTTATCCGTTCGTGGCAGCAATTAGAAAGTCATAACGATAGAGATAAAATTAAAGACGAATTTGTGCGTGCTGCCAAATACGTTATGCAGTTTCAACGACCCGATGGTATGTGGTACTGCTTTATGCATGAACCCGATACGGGTGTAGAAACTTCGGGCACTGCAGGTATTGCGGCTGCATTAAAATATGGGTTCGAATTAGGGGTGCTAAATAACAAGGCTGCCATATCATCAACCAAAGCAACCAATGCCTTAATGAAATTTCTCACTCCCGATGGATTACTTACAGGAACAGCGCAGGTAAACAAAGGAGGCGAAGCTTTACAGCGAAGTGGCTTCCGGGTTATATCACCTTATACATTGGGCTTTATGGCATATTTGATGAGTACCCAAAATAAAACAGCATCGGAGAATTGAGGACGATAAGTTTAAACACAAAGTTTAATAAGGGAAGTTTTTGTGAAACAAAATGTTTATATTTTAATTCAGGTGCGTAGTGGTTAAATCAATAGAGCTGTGCTTTACAGGGAACCGGGTTTATAATAATGGAATGATACTAATGTTTCATTTGTGAGAAATCTCCTTTAGTTATTAAGGAGAGATTGATTCTTTTTAGCTTATTTATTTATCTAAAAAAATACCATAGCGGCTTCTTAAAAAACTATCACATCCCCTTGAATTCGTTTTCTATCCTATTGGTAGGAAGCACCTGGTTGGTCACTTTTTCTGTTACCATTTGTTTTGATAATTTAAATGTTTTTGATTGTTTTATTGCTCTTGATGAGGTGCCTGCTTTTATGGTGTACACGCCAGGTTCTGCCATCCACGCTGCTTCAGCTGTAAGATAGGAGGCTAACTCATAGGCTGTAAAATAAAATTTCAACGTTTGAGTTTCTCCTGGTTGCAACAATTTTGTTTTTGCAAAAGCTTTTAGTTCCTGCATAGGCTTGTCAATACTTTTAGCAGGCGCAGTTATATAAATTTGTACAACCTCTTTTCCTGCAGCACTGCCCGTATTTTTTACAGTGATGCTAGCATTAATGTTCTTACTAAATTTTTTTGAACTTAATTTGAGGTTGCTAAAAGCAAATGTTGTATAAGATAATCCATATCCAAATTCATAAGCAGGCTTTATTTTGTAGGTGTCGTAGTAGCGATAGCCTGTATAAATTCCTTCTTCATAAATAACGTTTTCAGGTTTTTCTTTTGGTGTGCCGGGAAAGTTTTTTGACGAGGGAACATCTGAATATGTTTCAGGAAAAGTAATGGCAAGCTTACCTGATGGATTTACTTTGCCGCTTAATAAATCAGCAATGGCATGTCCGCCTTCCTGTCCGGGCTGCCAGGCAAGTAAAATAGCATCTGCATCATCTTTCCACAAGCTCATGTCAATTACGCCACCAATATTTAAAATAACAATTGTTCTTTTGCCTTTGTTTTTAAAAGCCATTGAAATACGTTTAATCAGGTTCTTTTCATAAGGCACCAACTGGTAATTGTTTTCCAGGTTTCTGTCAGCGCCTTCTCCTGCATTTTTGCCAATGGTTACAATGGCAATATCCGCTTCGGCCGATTGTTTTTCTATGAGATCATCACTTATTTCAAGCTCCGGTATTTGAGGCCTGCCCGAGCCCGCATTGGCTAATTTTGGTCGGTTGGCTTTAAAATCTGTTAGGTAGTTTTGATACAAATTTTCTATCGTACTATTTAAGTTATAACCGGCTGTGGCAAGGCCTTTAGCCAATGAAATTACGTAAGCTTTATTTACGTCTCCACTTCCCGTGCCACCGGCAATAAGGTCGTACGAAGTATTGCCAAACGTAGCTATTTTGGAAATAGATTTAGTAAGCGGCAGTGTGTAATTATTGTTTTTTAAAAGCACCATTCCTTCGGTGGCTGCCATTCGTGCAACCTGTGCATGTGCAGCAAGATCGGGTTTATCGGAGTATTGGTATTTTTTAAAAGTTGGTGTTTGTAAAACAAGGTTCAAAAAAGTTTCCACACGGTTATCTAACACTGCTGCATCTAATTTATTGTTTGCGAGGGCCCATCGAAGGCTTTCAACCTGGTCGTACCGTCCGGGCATTATTAATGAATGGCCCCCTTTAATTTGATCTATTACCTTTTTTCCTGCGCCCCAGTCTGTTACTATCAAGCCATTGTACTTCCATTCGTTTCTTAAAATTTCTGTCAGCAGGTCATATCGCTCTGCGGCATAGTTACCGTTTAATTTATTGTACGATGACATTACAGTCCATGGGTTTGAAGTTTTCAGCGCTATTTGAAAAGCTTTGAGATATACTTCCCGTAACGCCCGTTCACTGATTTCTGCGTTTATACTTAACCTTCTTGTTTCCTGGTTATTGGCTGCAAAATGTTTTAGCGATGTGCCAATACCATTTGACTGTAAGCCATTGATAATTGCTGCCGCCATTCTACCTGCTACTAAAGGATCTTCTGAAAAGTATTCAAAATTTCTTCCGTTTAAAGGATTGCGTTGAATGTTTATCCCCGGGGCCAATATGATGTCAATACCATACGCTAAAACTTCATTGCCAAATGCTTTTCCTACTTTATTTACTAAAGCTGTATCCCACGATGAAGCCAATAAAGTTCCAACAGGGTAACCGGTAGCATAATATGTTCTTGTGCTATCATCTTTTCTTCGGGGCGATATTCTCACACCTGCAGGCCCATCTGCCAGCACAATAGATGGTATGCCCAATCTTGGAATGGCATAAGTGGTACCTGCTGCACCCGGCACTTTATTTTCTGTAAAGCCAATTATTCCATTGGCTGCATTTCCTTCTGGTTGTGGTTTTTTTAGGATGGCTTCGCCTCCAATAACCAGCCAGATTTTTTCTTCTGTTGTCATGGCAGCAATCACTTCTTTTGTAGAACTTTTTCCTAGTTGTGGAAAGCCGCTTTTTATATCTTGTGCCGTTACCATGGTTACTGAAAACAGGAGACCGAAGCCGAAAAAAATTTTATGGTTCATGTTAAATGATAATTACTGTTTTTAGTTGTAACACCGCCAAGGCAGATGCCTGTATTATAATTTCTACAGCGGATTGTATGATCTGTATATTTTTAATTTACGCTGTTTTTGTGAGAGAATAGCGTGTGTTGTTTTTGTTTAGAAGACATTATTTTTTTATAGGAAATAAATATAAAAGAGGCTGTCTCGTAATTGTGAAACTACCTCTTTCAAAATCAGCATTAAATTCACTTATTAAATAGCTTTAGTTTATTAAACTTTTTTCCGTTTCTTTTTTATTTAATAAACGAACTCGTAATTGTTTGCTCAGCATTATTATAAATGATGAAATACTGTCCGGAAGCTAATCCTGATACATCAATAGTTCTTTGAATAGAACCAACCGCTACATTGTAGTTTGCTATCTTTTTTCCGTCAGCATGGATAATACGCAATGAAGCCATGGCAGATGCTACAGGGTACGATACTGTGATAGATGTTGTAACAGGATTTGGGAATATTTTTAAACTGGTTTTAATATCCTCACCACCTTTTAGCTTAACTATATTACTTAAAGCAAATGAACCATCATTATCAATTGTCTTTAACCTGTAATATACGAGACCTTTCACAGCTTCTGCATCGGGGAATGAATAAGAACTGCCTGTTGAAATATTTTTTGCAGGTACTTTTCCAATTGATGAAAAAGCAATTCCATCCTTACTTTTTTCAATTACAAAATCATGTACGTTTAGTTCAAAACCTGTCTTCCAGTTAAGTGTTGCTTTGTTTGCTGTAAGTGTGCCGGTAAACGATAATAGAGATGCTGGTAATGTACCGGAAGGTTCTTCTATCATAATTACATCATCGAAATATACAGGTATTGTATTGGTAGCAACAAAAAACCTCAAAGCTACATAACCCGTAAAGCTACTTGTGTAGGCGTATGTTCCATAAGTGGATTGTGTGGTGGTTAGAGCTATGTTACTTACGGTATAAAGCGTGTTAAAAGTAGGACCATCCTGCAATAGTCGTAACGTAATATTTCGGGGTGCGTCTGCATTTGCTTTAAAGGAAATTAAATAGTTCCTGTCTTTCACTAAAAACACCCTTGTACTAAGTTGTACATTGTCTATACCGGTGGAGGTGCCTAGATTAGTTACTACGACTTTGCCTACATTAGTAGGAGAACCAGGAAAGGTTACTGACGACACAGTTGCAACTCCGCCAAGCCTATAAGCAAAACTCCAGAATGCAGTATTAAAATCAAAATGAGGATTGCTCAACATATTTGTGCCGGCAGGTGGCAACACAGGGGTAACGGTTAAGATTTGCACCACAGCTTGTGCCGGATTTGTAGTGGCATCTCCAGCTTGCGAAGCCGTAATATTTACAGTACCAACATTTGTTGCATGAAGCTTGATTTGCCCGGCCACTATTGTAGCAAGATTGGTATTGGAACTAGTGTATGTAATCGCCAATCCTGCGCTTGAAGTGGCACCTGGATTAAAGTCTGCGCTGCCGGCAACTTTGATTGGCAACGGCGGAAAGGTAATTGTTTGTAAGGCCTTGTTGCCATCGTAACCATAACCAGTAATTGGAAAAGCAAAAACAGGTTGGTCTATATCATTATTTGCAATAGAAATACTTCCCGCATAATTAGCAGCCGTAGATCCTGGTGATAGGGTAACAGCAAAAGTTACCGAGCCACTTGCCATTACTGTAGCAGGTGCATCAGTAGTAAGTGTAAAACCTGTTCCGGTTGTATTGCTCACTATTATTCTTGGCGTACCGGTGAGGTTCAGTGGTAAATCTCCAATATTATTGATGGTAAAAGTTACCGTTTTTGGCGCAGTAGACGATACATCACCGAAGTTAAACGCAGTAGCATTAAACATTTCTGTGGCAGCTTGTTTTACTTCAATCTTTGGTCGTGAAATAACAACTGGATGCTCATAAGCACCCATATCTGTGCGAAAGCCTACAGGCCTTGCTACTCCAAGAATGTCTGTGGGGCTAAACTGACCACTTATATTGCTGCCATTGTTTATTGCAGGACTGGTGTTTTGCAATCTAAAATTAGCAGTTGCGGTAGTACCCGGTGCTACAAATTGTGGGTTGGCTATTCTATCGTGCGGACCTCTTTTAAAAGAAGGCCCATTAAAGTAAACGTTGTAATTATATATAGTGTTAAGATCGTTTCCATTACAATTGCCACCGGTACGGGCAAACATAATGTTGTTATAAATCTTTACGTCGGAGCATTGGTTGGCATCTATTTCCGGATAGCCCACTACGGTACCATTATTATACGCAGTATTATTAATAATGTCTACTTGTGTACACTTATAAGCATGTACACCGCCGCCGCCGTTATTATAACTCAAATTATTCTCTACCAAATAGCGGCCTACATAAGGAAGTGTAGTTGTACCATTTCCAGTATTCACATCCAGAATGATTCCATTGCCATCGCTCAGTGCATTAATTCTTTCCCAGGGTATAAGGGTTTTGTTATTGTGCGTTACATTGTTGCGAATAAAAATTTTGTAAGTTGTCACCAAATCAATGCTTCGTGGGTCAAGAATACTTATACCGCTTCCGGCATACATTGAGTACCAGCAGGTATTATACACCAAGTTATTTTCTATTGTCACATAATCGCAGTTGAATCCTCCAATACCACCGCCTGTATCGTATATCTTACAATTGCTTACAATAACATGATGTGGTGCCGCACCTGCATTACTTCCAATGGAGATGGAACCACAGTTATACATAGATATCTTATTCCAGTCCCTGATGTTGTTTTCATAATCCTGCCAAGTTTGGTATGCATCGGCATAATTTAGTAACTGGTTCGTGCCCTCTATCTCAATGCCGGTAAAAACAATGTACGAAGCATCAATAGCTACTGCCCGCCAAATTTGAAAAGGCTTATTAATCTCTAACTGTAATTTAGGTGTATGGCCCGGAAAAGGTTTGTAGGTAATGTAAGCCCCCGGCGCACCCGATCGGTTAATGGTAACTATGCTCTGCTGAAAGTTGGAAACAGGGTTATACGTGCCGTTCATGATGAACACCGTATCGCCGGGGTTTGTAAGGTCGGCCGCTTTTTTAATAGTGGCAAATGCCTGAGTAGGAGAAGTTCCGGTATTACTGTTGTTGCCGATAAGGACAGAAACATAATAATCAGTAGCATAAACCTTTGTTGTAAACAAAATGAATAGTAATAAAAAAATGGGGGTAGCGATTTTTTTCATACAAGCAATTTTTATCGTTTAAAAATTAAATAAGTTTCTGTAATAGGATTAGTTGACTTATTATCTGAAGACTATTATTCAACAATGTTGAATAGTAATTCTATTAGGTAAATATAACTTAATTATTATTGTTTATGAAATAAAAAATATATTTATTTTATCTTTTTTTTTTTAGTAATTGAGGCGTTATTATCATTTGATGTTAGGATATGACGAAAAAAAAATAAAGAGAATAACTGAAGAGGCGCATCAATTATTATTTTATATTGTGCAATCCTAATTCAATAAAAATGAATTAGTCTAGACTGTTTTGCCATCGTCTTGTTATGCAGAGCCAACTACTTTATTGTACGATTTACAATTGTGAAAGGAAAATTAAAAATCAGATCGAAAGGTGCAAACAGGAATTAAGAAGTAAAGCATCGGTGTTTTTTTTAAAAATATGTATTGTCATAATGTATAAAATAAGGTCTTCAAAATTGCAAATAGAAAAAGTTAATAAAATAATTAAGTTGTAATAACATGGTAAAAAATTTGGAACCATATTATGAAGACAGTAACGAAATGCTTAACAGGTATGTGAACTTGCCCGGCAGACGAAGTTTTTTAAAGAACTCGATTTATTGTGCAACAGGTACATTACTTATGGGTTCTAACCTGTTATCGTTTGGCTGTAAAACTTCAATGCCTTTCACGAATAAAGATTTGCCGCGGCATATCCTGCTCCGTTCTGGCTGGCAGGTAGAAAATATTGGTGATATCGCCCACACACCTGCTATGTTGGCGCTCATTGAAAAATATATTCCAAATACAAAAGTTACTTTCTGGCCTTTTTATGATTATCTGCCCGATAATGAAGTAGCGATGTTGAACAAACGGTTTCCTGCACTGCAGATTGTACAAGGCAAATTAGATGTGGAAGGCAAAGCTTCTAACCCGGAATTGGGCGCAGCCATAGCATCGGCCGATTTGTTATTACACAACTCCGGGCCGGCCACTATTGCCTGGGCAGACTTAGCCAATTTTAAAAAAATGACAGGAAAGCCTTTCGGCATTTTTGGTGTAAGCTATGGCTTGTACGGAACACCAGAAACTGCAACATTGAGCGATGCCGCATTTGTATATTTCAGGGATTCTGTTTCGCTCCAAAAAGCTAAAGAAGCTGGGGTAGCAGCAGCAGTTACGGGCTTATCGCCAGATGCGGCATTTGCTATTGATGTATTAGATGATACAAAAGCAGCGAAGTTTTTAAAAGAGAATGGCCTTGCCGATAAAAAATTTCTTTGTTGCATACCCAAACACAGAAGTACACCTGTGTGGTTGCATACGCATAAAAATCGCCCGTTTGATGCTGCAAAAAATGCCCGCAACGAAGCTATGAAAGAACACGACCACCAGCCCATGCGGGAAGCCATAATTCAAATTGCACGCACAACGGAATTAAAAATTCTTATTTGCCATGAAGATGAAACACAAATGCCAATAGGTAAAGAATGGATTTTAGATAAACTTCCACAAGATGTTAAGCCAAAAGTGGTGTGGCTCAACAGACCCTGGCTTACCGATGAAGCGGTGAGCATTTATAAACGTTCCGCTGGTTTGTTTTCTAACGAAATGCACAGCCCTATTATGTGCATTGCCCACGGTATTCCTGCCATTGTTTGCCGCTGGGAAGAGCAAAGCTCAAAAGGTATTATGTGGAAAGATATTGGCTTAAGCGATTGGCTTTTTGATTTTGATAACGAAGAAGAGATTAAAGGTTTTGTGCCTGCAGTGATGGAAATGGCTAAGAATCCAAAGCTGGCAAATACAAAAGCGGCAGCGGCAAAAAAGCTGGTGGAGTCAAGGTTGGCTAAATCAATGCAACAGGTAGAAAGCAGCAGCAGATCTGCAAAAAAATAATGAGATACATTTCAAGAAAGCAAATTAATAAACGATAAAAAAAAAGACGATTTATAAAGAAAGTGAGTGGCATATTTTAATCAGTTTTCTTCATCATCAACTCTATCAACATATAACGACTATCGCAAAAACCCTTGTAAATATGAAAGCATTATTAAACAATTTTTTCGCTACCACCATCCCTTACTTTAAAGGGGTAATGGCTTTTTTATGTATGCTGCTGTTAAGCAATGCTTCGGTAAAGGCACAAAAGATGGAACTACTGTCGCCTGTCCTTATAGCTCTGGAACCTATTAACGTTTTTCCGATGAATGCAGGGGAAGGATATGTTTTTACGGATAAAAATAAGGATACAAAGCGGAGTGTTTTTACAGTAGAAAAAACGAGTAATGGTTTCCCGCTTATAACAGCGGAAGTTTTTTCTGCATTGCCTAATCACTTTGGTATTAATGCGGCCTGGAAGAATACCTCTCCAATAAAAAAAGGCGATATTTTAGTAGCCCGTTTATCTATCCGTTCTATTTATGCCAAACAGGAATCGGGCGATGCGGTTGTAAACTTTTTTGTGCAGCAGGCCACTCCACCGGGCGAAAGAGTTTTACTGATGGAGCTAAGTGTGGGTCCGGAATGGAAGACGGTAGATATTCCGTTTACTTCAATATACGATATGGAAGTAGGCGAGGCTTCAATGGGTTTTACGTACGGAGCATTGGCGCAGAAGGTAGAAATAACTAATATGCAGGTGTTGAATTTTGGGCGCAAAGCTACAGTGTCGCAAATGCCCGCCACCCGCCTAACCTATAAAGGCAGAGAAGCCGGTGCAGCCTGG
>Ga0105047_10012976_pt1 | contig 13355 bp, 10 predicted proteins | sample MAT04_FD_78384 | JGI IMG/M metagenome (GOLD analysis project Ga0105047, IMG submission 78384) | Freshwater microbial communities from Lake Fryxell liftoff mats and glacier meltwater in Antarctica - MAT-04 (megahit assembly) | ecosystem: Environmental > Aquatic > Freshwater > Ice > Liftoff...
ACCACCTTGCCTGGCCCGGACGTCTGAGTACACCCGTCGATCCGCCCCTGCTTCACCGGCACCTTACTACCCAGATACATCGCCGCAAACCGGCCATTCTGGTCGCCCGCGTTGATCGTCGTGTCGTTGGCCGCCGGCTCCAACAAGAACTGCCGAAACCCTAATACAGTCATCGTACTTTCCGACGCCGTCTCTACAATCGGCACCGTCAGAATTCGCCGATTGTTCCCCGTGTACGCCGTATAGTCTTCAATATCAACCAAGTCCGTATCCACCTGATTCGCTCCCAAAACGGTGTCTGATTCATTCACCGCATTACAAACCGCCGGCACCGTAGTGTTATCAAATCGTGCCGCCAAACCACACAAAAACGTCGATACCTGATTTGCCACCCGGTTCGTATTGCAGCCAATCGGCGCCGCATTCACCCACACGGGTTCATCCACTCCCACCCGCATGCAATACACCGCCGGGTCGGACGCCGGCGGCAGCCCCTGCGACCCGATCCGATATAACTGCGTCAACTCATCAGCCAGAAACGTCGCCGACTCGTTGTATCGATTCAGCATCACATATGGAACTCGCGAAACCGTATTCGCCAGCGCTCCCGGCGTGGGACCACCCGTGCACAAGTAGCCAAGCGTGTACCGTGTGCCCACCACAAACCCAAAGTCGATCGGGTCGTCAAGCGAAACCGCCTGAACCGCAATCGGCTCAACACCGCAAGCCTGACAAACCGGCGAACTCTGCCCAGCCACCGCCTGGGTGACCAGGTTGATCCGGCCCTCCTGCCCGATGGCCAGGAACCGCCAAAAAATCGTGGGGGCCTCGCCGCGCACGACCACCTTTACGTGTCGTGCCGTCGATCCACCCCCCTCGCCCCCCGTCGAACCCTCCAGGCCCAACGCCGCCGAAGAGGCGTCAAAGAACGTCAACACCGCTCCCTCGCTGTTCAACGTGCCGTTCGTCTGGCCAATCGTCGATCCACCAAAGTCGTACTTCGTCGCCGCTCCACCGGTCGCGTCAATCGGAATCTGAGCATAGGCCGTCGCCCGCTCGATCGCCACCTCGGTCCCGTTCAACCGTTGCGCCGCCGCCAACGCCATCGCGTTCGCCGCCGTTTTCAGCTCGTTCCGAGCCATATACAACCGACCCAAATCCACCGCGAAGCCCATAAAGCCAAAGAAAACAGGCACCATCAGCACCAGTAGCTGCATGGACACACTACCCCGCTCAAGGCTGCGACGCAGAACTCGGTGTCGATTACTTCTTGGGTTCCTGGTGTCCACGAGGTCCAATAAACTCCGGCTTAGCTTTGCCCGCGTCCTGGGTGGACTTCTTCTTTGGCTTCTTCAAGCCCGCGTCTTTGTCTTCTTTCGTCACCGGCAAGAAGTCTTCCACCATATCCGGCAGGGCCACTTTTTCGCCCGCCGGGACCGGCCGAACGAACCGCGGGGTTACTACCACCAGCAGCTCATCGTTCGACTTCCGAATCGAACGGCTGCGGAACAGTTGACCTAAAATCGGCACGTCGCCCAGCCACTTCACCCGGCTCAGACTCTGCACCACCCGGTTATCGATCAACCCGGCCACCGCGAAGCTCTCGCCGTCCTTCAGAATCACTTCCGTCTCCGCCACTCTTGTCGCCACGGCCGGAATCAGAAATCCCTGCAACGTCACCGCGTTAGCGTAGTCCAGCGCACTCACCTGCGGCCGAACCTTCAAATGGATCGCCCCCGAAGGCGTCACCGTCGGCGTGAAGTCCAACTGAATGCCAAATTTCTTAAACTGAACCGTCACGACCGGGGCCGTCGCGCCACCAGTCGATGTCGCCGTCAACGTTGGAAACGGAAACTCTCCGCCTGCTAGAAAGCTCGCCTGCTTACCTTCCATTGCCAGCAGATTCGGCTCGGCCAGCATCTGCAACAAATTCCGCGACTGCATCGCCCGAATCGTGGCACCCAAATTCAAGTCCGGCCGAAACACGAACAAATTTAACAAATCCGAAAAATTCAAGGTCGAGTTGCTGAACTCTTGGTTCTGAAACTGCAACTGGCTGAACCGTGGGGTCGCATATTGCTGCGTGGTGCCCAAACCCAGCATCTTCTGGTTGCGCGAGACAAAGTTGAAGCCAACCTCTTGCAAGGCCGACCGATCGATGGAGGCGAACTTCACTTCCAGCAAAATTTGCCGCGGATCCGCATCCGGCGGCACTGTCAATAAATTCACGACCTTTTTGCTGTACGTCGAGGCAATCGCTTCGGCCCGCTTCGACTCTTCTGGCGACTTCACCGCACCGCTGAGCACCATCGTCTCGATGTTGCCCTGCACCGTCACCGCGCTATCGCCTACTGCGTCTTTCACCGCCTTCCGGATCACATCGTAATCCTGCGCGTCTCCGACTACATTTACGTTGTAGCGCCGCGGCAACGACCGATCTTCCCAAACGACAATCGTCGCTTTCCCGATCCCTTTGGCGTTCACCATCACTTCGCGCGGGGAGACAACCACCACGTCGGCAATCTTTGGCTCCGACGCGGCAACCGTTTTCACGTCGCCATCAAACTGAATCAACTCGCCGCGACCGACCGTTAGGGTCATATCTTTGGCTGGGCCCGCTTGGCCCCACGTTTGCACGCAGAGCCAGAAAAGGTTAATGAAAAGAGAGGAGGGCTTCAAACGCATGGGTTGGCGGACTATTCCTGAAAGGTCTCTTGAACGTGCTTCTCACCGCGAAAAACATCAACCACAAATCGCGGCTTCGGGGGCTCTTTCTTCTCTACCGGCTTCGGTGCAGCCACCGGTCTATTCGGATCAATATCTTCGCCAATCAACTTAGACCAGGCCTTGTCGTCCCGCAGATTCGGAACGCCACCAGGGCGTCCCATCCGGTTCTGCGCCTGCATCTTCAACCGCTGCGAACGATACGCCCCACCCGGGTCAATCGATTCCGCCGTCACCGAGGGAGGCTCCGCCGCATCCGACTTTGATTCATCCTTCGGGTTCCGCAGTGCCAGCGAGATCCGTCCCTGATTCTTGGCCAGTTCCAGAACCCGGGATTGCTCCGGACTCACGAGCAAAGTGATCGCCCGGCTCTGTCCCGAGTTCACAACCGGGGCCGGGGCCGGAGCCACGCCGCCACCACCCGCCGTCGCCGCCGGGGCAGTTCCCACTGGCTCCACCGAACGGCCGACCGACAAGACAATTACATCTTCCAGAACCGTCGTGGTCACCGCTTCCAACATCGAACCCGGCTTCGTGAACAATACGTCCACATGCGACCGGGCTTGAATCAATCCGCTCGCACTCGCCGCGTCGTTCACCGATACAGATACCGCGCGCTTGCCAATCTCGATCATCGAAGCCACCCCATCGGCTCCCGAAACACTCGAAAGTCGGGTCGACAAAATCGGCTCGTTCAGCGTCAAAGGATACAGTAGCGTGCGATCAATCCCACTCTTCTCATCCAGCAACGCACCCAACGGAGCATCTTTCTCCGCCACTGTGATCTTCTTGAAGTGGATCTTCTGCAGCCGCGTACCCGCCGGAAGACTCGCGCTGGATGCCAAAACCTGAACGAACTTCTCTTTCTTGGGAGCGACGGTCGCTGAATAAAGGAACCAAGTTAGTAGCGCTGCCGCCACCGCCGCGCCACCGAAAATCATCAGAAGCTTCTGTCGGTCCATTAACCTTCCTTAATTCTTTATTTCTGGTCAAACCCCAAGCAGGGGTGCGAAGTGCGATCGATCAGGTGAGAACGTAATAACACAGGATACCTTTAGAAGTTCCGTTCTAACAGCACAGAAACTTCATCCCGATACCGCTCCCGCCAACCACTTTCCAACAACACCTCCACCAGCGAATACCGAACCGGCAAAAGCGCGTGCGTAAACCCATACTTCGCCAAAACCTGCCGAAATCCAGGCCGAACCTCCACCAACTTCACGTACTCTTTCAAAAAGTCGGCCCCGTAGTAGTCGCTCCTGCCATCGAAGAACACCGGCCGGCCGCGGTAAATCAGATACCCGCCGTAACTATCCGGTGCCAGCAACCTGGCCTCGGCGGGCACATGCGCCAGCGCCGCCACTGGAAACTGACTCTCTGGAAAACCCGCCGGAGTCCCCAAAACCGCCAGTGTAAACAAAGCCAATGCGGGCACCGCCAACGCTGTACCGTGTACCTGAGCATCCCACTCCCGTAACCGCCCAAAATAAGAAAATACCGTCGGCCATCGTCCCGCTAGCGCCGTCGACAACGCCGCATTCGCCATCGGCAAACCAGCCAACGCCAACATCGGCAGCCCCCGCGCCGATCGCAAGCTCAACACCACCAAGCCCAACATCCACAGCGCGTGGTGCCACCGCCCCGCCTGCAAAGCACAAACCGCCCCCCCCATCACGAGCAATAACGCCATAATGATCTGCGCCGCCCCTTCGGCATGGAAGTTGAAGCTTTGAAACTCCGCCACCCGGTCCAGCAACTCCTTGTCCTGCAAATAATGCCAAATGTGCCCATGCACCCGCCAGCCATAGGGGTTCAACAGAGTCGCGGCCATCGTCCCGGCCGCCCACAGCAAACACCGCCTGTCCCGCAGGGCGTAGCAAACCAGCAACCCCGGCAATAGAATGAAACTACCGTGAACATTGGCCCAAACCACCGCCAGAGGCACGAGCCAACCGTACTTGCCCCGCTCCACCAAGTACAACGCGAGCACCAGGAAGACCCAGCTAAACACGTGCGGTCGAGCCAGCCAGTGCAACTGAACGCTCGTCAGAAACGGCGCCGCAAACACCGCGGCCATTCCAAACGTGCCCCCCGTAGCCCAATGCAAACGTATCCAAAGCCACGAGCAAAGCCCGATCAGCAGAAGGTACAACAACGCCACGCCACGCAGTCCAAAGGACTGATGGGCTCGCGCCATCAAAACATCCGCCCCCCACTCCCAGGCGAACCAGCGCTCGCCCGGCTTCGAAAACGACCACGGATCCACCGTCGGCACCGCTCGGGAGGCAAGGATCCGCTCCCCGTTGCGAATATGCCAACCCGCGTCAGAATCCCGAAACAGCTGTGTCGGCGCCTGGTACAGAAACAGCGCATAAAACAGCGTCACCCCTACCAGCAATAGACTGAGGTCAGGCAGGAGCCATCGAACCATCGCAGATGGCGAACGTGGCTCCATACCTAATTCAAATCTACTGGCCGGAAGCGCCGATCGAGGTCAAACCCTGAGTGATCGAAGAGTACAAGCTCACGACCGCCGTCGAAAGCTGATTCACGGTCGTGATCAGCGCCAAGCCGACCGCCGCTACGATCAGCGCGTATTCAACCAGGTCCTGGCCATCTTCTTCTTTCCAAATCCGCAGCAATAGTTGTTTGATCATGGGAACTCCTATACCTTTCACCGGGCCGCTTCCGCAGACCCTTTGTTCTGTTTCACGTCCGGGGCACCAAAGGCTACTTTAAACCCATGGCTCACCTTTTGCCAAACCGTCGCTTGGGCCGAGGGCATTCCGATAGGTTTCCCATCGGCCACCGACACCAGACGAAGGTTCTCTAAAATCTGTGGCACATCGAGCCGATACTCGAGCGCAATCTCCATCTCTTTCCGCGCCCCGGGCAAATCGCCCCGCGCATACAGCAAAGCACCCACGTTGTTGTGTGCTATCGCCAAATCACTCGCCCGATGGAACTGGGCCATCGCGTCCGTCGGCACCGTTGCCGCACTCATCTCGAGCAGCGCCTGACCCAAATTGTTCCGCGCCGTCGTCGACGAAGCATTAATTTCAATCGCCCGGCGAAAGGCATCCGCCGCTTCGCTGAATCTCTTCTGCAGCATCAGGTTGTAGCCCAGGTTATTGAACAGGTAGTCTTGCTTCGTCGTCACTAAAATCGCCCGGCGGTGCATTCCCTCGCCCTCGCGAAACCGCTCGGCTTCGTCCAGCAAAATTCCCGCCCACGAAAGCATCTCCACATTCGGCCTGCTTTGCTGCTCCACCAAACCCACCATCAGCTCCGCCGCCTCACCCGGCGAACCCAACTTCCGTAAGCTCTTAGCCAATCGCTCCGCCGCCACCGTCGATTCCGGGAAACGCTCCACCGCAATCCGATAGTGCTCCATCTCTAATTCGGGATAGCCCATTGACCCGTACTCAGCCGCCAGTTCCAACCGCGCCGTCACGTTCCGAGGCTCGGACGCAATCCGCTCTCGCAATCGCCGTACTCGCACATTGCCGTCGCCCGCACTGACGGCATTCAATACCTGCTGTTGCATCACCGGCGGAAGTTTAGGCTTCTTCATCTTCGCCACATGTTGATGCCCACAACCGACAGCGGAAAGCAAAACCGCCACGAGGAGGATTAGCCGGCTCACTCAGCCACCTGCCGCTTCTCCAATTCCAACTCATCGCCTACGACTGTTCCTGTCTGCGCCGCCATTCCCGCCGGAAGTTCCAATACAGAATGCGCCGTCAGGCAAAACGAAATCCGACTTTTCTTCATCTCAGGACGAATCTTCAACACTTTACGTTTCTTATTCAGATACAAAACGTCAATCGGAAACTTCATTCCAAAGGTGTGGACGCCCTCGCAAGGCACAATCCACAGCCCTTCTCCCGCCGGAAACTCGCTCCTCGGCAACAAGCCCCGCCGCCGTTTCTCGCTGGTATCAGCAATATCGGCATTTGCGGCCACACTCGTGCCCCGGGTCCGATTTGTCACTGCCAGCTTGGTAATCACGATGCGAAGGATCTCCTGAACCCCTTCTAAGGGATTTTGTTGCGCCCATCACGGAAACTTTTGTGGTGCTAATGGGTTAGACTAGCGAATTCGCTTATGCTTCTGCAATCGATCCTCCTCCGTTTTTTCGCCCTCCTCCTGATTTTTGGCTCTCCAGTACTCGCCCAAACAGCCGGAGCGACGTTTGGGATCGTCTATAGCCTCGGCGGAACCCCGTCCGATATCGTCATTGACGAGGTGCGCGGCCGCCTCTATCTCGTTAATTCTTCGGCCAACCGGATCGATGTTTTCTCCATCCCTGAAAAGCGAGTCGTCAACCGCATCGCCGTCGGTCAATTCCCCCTCTCCGCCGCCCTCTCACCCGACAACAACTACCTTTACGTCACCAACACCCAGGGTGCCTCCCTCAGCGTTGTTGACCTCGGCACCGACAGCGTCATCAACTCCATCTCCCTCCCCGCCCGCCCCGAAGGCGTCTCCGTCGGCTCCGATGGCCGAGCCCTCATCACGACCCAAGGCACCGGAGCCAATAACGCTCTCAATACCCTCCTCCTCTACGACCGAACCCAACAAACCGGCCAGCAGATTTACTCGGTTCCCTTCCCCCCTCCCATCACGACCCCGAACCCCCTCCCCGCCGTCTTCGCGGGACGCCCCGCCACCGCCTTCCCCGGTCGCCTCCTCCGCACCCCCGACGGCAACTTCCTTATCGGCATGGTCGCCATCAATCAAAACGCCAACACCGCCCAAACCACCCTCTTCGTCTACGAAGTCGCCTCGGGTACCGTCGTCCAAAGCCGCACCGTCACCGGGCAATCCACCATCCTGTCGATGGCACCGGACGGCAGCCGCTTCATGGCCGGCTCGACCCTCTACGACACCGCCACCCTGGCCGTCATCGGCCAAATGAGCACCGCCAACCTTCCCTTCTTCGTCGGCGCAGGCTTCAATCCCGGCTTCAACGTGCAGCGCAACCTCGGCGGCAGCAGCTTTAATAACGCCGGCGAAACCATTTACAGCGCCTTCAACAACGCTGCCACCACCTCCCGTCCCGTAGCCAACGTCCTCTACGTCACGAGCGCCAATAACCTCGGCGTCCGCCTCGGCCTCAAGCTCAAGGAATCCGTCCTCGGCCAAATTGTCTCGACTTCTAGCGGCGACGACCTCTGGGCCCTTAGCGAATCCGGCCTCCTCCAACTCCCCGTCTCCACCATCTTCGATTACCCCATCCTCAATCCCGAAACCACCCAGGTCTTCCTCGCCAACGACGAATGCAATAAAGGCACCGCCCGCGCTTTGGTCCGTATGACCAACCTCGGGAAAGGCCGGCTCAGCTACAGCATCCCCAACACCACGACCGCCCTCGTCATGCAGGTTTCTAGCGGCCTAGCCCCCTCCTCGATCACCATGACGATGGACTCCGGCCGCTCCGGCGTCGTCCGCCAGCCCGGCACTAACCTCTTCACGAACGCCGGTGGCGGTGGTGGCACCGCCATCAACGTAACCGTCTCGTCGAACGACGCCATCAACTTCCCCAACTCGATCCGCGTCTACATGAACTTCCGTGTCCGAGATCAACGCGGCGTCATCTACCCCATCCCCGTCGCCCTCAACAACGGGGAAGGCCTCTGGGATATGGTCCTCGACGAACCCCGCGGCCGACTTTATATGTCCAATTCGGGCTTCAACCGCGTGGAGGTCTTTGATACCCGGCGGCAAAAGCTTCTGGCTCCCATTGAGGTCGGCCAGCTCCCTCATGCGATGGCCATGACCCCTGACGGCAGCACCCTCTACGTCGGCGATTCCGGTGGCGAGTCCATCACCATTGTCGATCTGGAAAGCCAGAAAATCTCCGGCAAAATCGACTTCCCGCCCATCCCTCGCGTTGGTGGCCAAAACTCCATTCGGCCTCTCGCCCTCGCCTACGGCGTCTCCGGCCTCCAGTTCATGATGTCCAACGGCACCTTCTGGCGCGTCATCGGCAACAAAGCCACTCCGCGACCCGCCAACAGCATCACCCCCATTGCCATTGGCGGTCCCATCTCCATGGTCGCGACCCCCAGCGGCGAGTCCATTCTCACCATGGCCGGCAATTCCAACGCCTATCTCTATGACGCCCTGGCCGACACCTACACCGCCAGCCGCCAGCTCTACGACCAAGCCCCGGTCTCCTACTTCGGCCCCGCCGCAGGTGCCAGGGACAGCACGTACTTCCTCGCCAACGGCCTCATCCTCAGCCCCTCGCTCGCCGTGATCGGCGGCAGCGAGCGCCCCGGCGTTACGCAGTTCGGCCCCCCGCCCGCCCCGGGCCAGCCGCCCACCCAGACCATCGTCTCCAATGGCCAGCGCAACGTCGCCAGCCTATACCCGATCGATCAAAGACTATTTCTTCGCATGACCACCCCGGTCCGCCAGAATCTCACCAGCGTCACCCGCGATGACGCTCGACCCACCCTTGAACTCGTGAACATCGAGACAGGCTCGGAGACAGTTATCGCCATCGCCCCCGAAAACCCCGTCTTCAGCGTTTTCGGGGCCAACCGCGTCAACGTCCCCGCCCGGCAGCTCGTCGTCGACGGCCAGGGCAACGCCTACAGCATCGGCGTCAGCGGCCTTAGCGTCATCCCTGTCTATTCGAACGGCACCGCCCCCCGGCCTGTCATCACGCCCGGTGCCCGCGGCATTGTGAACTCGACCGACGGCTCCCAGAACTTCCGCCCCGGTTCGTTCATCACCGTCACCGGCAACCGTCTCGCCACGCCGGCTATCGCCGATGCTCTTCCCGCCCCCACGGTCCTCGGCGGCTCCTGCATCGTGATCAACGAACTTCCCCTGCCCTTGATTCAGACTGCCGACGGTCAGATCTCCGCGCAGATCCCCGAGACCCTGCTACCGGGCCCTGCCGTACTTCAGGTACGCAGCCTCAGCCGCGCCGAGCAAAGCGACCCTATCGTCATTACCATCCGGCGCTGATAATCTAACGGGATGGAAAGCGTCTGGCCGTTTGTTTGGTTTGCGCTGATCCCCGCCGCTTCTTCAGCCGTCTTCTGGTGGGCTGCAAGAAGGCGCGTGCTGGCCGTCAAACTTGGCTCGGGCTTTATCGTAGGAGCCGGCCTACTTACGTTGTTTGCTTCGATACCACTGAAGACTATCGATGTATCCGGCCTTTGGGAGTTTGTTGTCGCAGGCATCCTCCCCAGCGTCACGATCCTCCTGGCGATCTTCGCTTAGAGAATTAGGCCTCTTTGGCGACGGCTGTGACATCTGCTCGCTCGTCGCGGGAATTCTTCTCGTCGCAGTCGCCGTTAGTCACGCCGGCTGTACCCAACGCAGCGCCCCGGCTTACTCGCCGGACGGCAACCACCTCGCGTTTATCAGTTTCTAGCACGGTAGCGACGGCGCCGTGGTGTCAGTCCGGCGTGCCTGGAGTCCATTCATGACCACGGTGTTCTCCGGCCAAGGCCGGTCGTATATAGTTTCCAAGACTCTCGCCGCTCCCTACTGCAATCCCCAAATCTCTGGCCTCACCATCTCCTGCGAACTCGTCCCCGGCAACTGACGAAAGCCTGGTGATACAATCCCGGCGATGCTCTCCCGCCGCCTCTTCGCCCTCTCCTCCTCCGCTACCCTATTCGCTCAACTCCCCAACCAGCGCGGACCGGGCCGCAAAATCGACGAGTACGACCCTGCCAACATCAAACTCTCGCACCGGATGCCCATCAAAAGCCTCTCCGACGACGACCTCCTCTTCCTCCAGCAACTCGGCCTCCGCTGGGCCCGCATCGAGTTCGGCTCCGACGCCTCCTTCGACTTCATGAAGGCAACCCAAAGTCGACTAAGCCGCTTCGGCATGGAGATTTTCTCCGCCGTCGATTACAACTATCGCGAACTCGACGTCCAACTCGGCCGCGGTCGCCGTGACGAATTTATAGAAAAATACTGCCGTTTCCTCAACGACTGCGGTCGCCTGAAAATCCCCGTCGCCAACTACGACTGGCACCCCGCCAACACCTACACGACCGCTACCATCCCCTCCCCTCGTGGCTACAAGGCCCGCGAGTTCTCCGAGCCGGACTTCCGTGCCAAAGTCGAAAAACCGGCCTTCGACCGTGAATACTCGGCCGACGATATCTGGGCCACGTACACCTACTTCATGAAGGCCGTCCTCCCCGTCGCCGAGAAGGCAGGCGTCAAACTCGCTCTCCATCCCGACGATCCGCCCCTCGCCAAAATGAACGGCGTCGCCAAGCTCTTCGTCCACGCCGACGGCTACGCCCGCGCCGAAAAAATCGCCGCCGGTTCCCGCGCGTGGGGCCTCACGTTCTGTATTGGCACTTGGATTGAAGGCGGCAGCCGCATGGGCAAAGATGTTTTTGAAATGATCGCCGACTATGGCGGCCGCGATAAGATCCTCGACGTCCATTTCCGCAACGTCTCGAGCCCCCTCCCCCGCTTCGTCGAAACTTTCCCTGATGATGGCTACGTCGACATGTACCAAGTCCTCAAGGCCCTTCGTAAAGTGAGGTTCAACGGCTCCATCGTCCCCGACCACGTCCCCGAATTCGCCGGCGACACGGGCATTCGCCGCGCCGGCGTCGCCTACTGCATCGCCTCCATGCGAGGCCTCCTCCGCCGCGCCAACGAAGAGGTCGGCTAGAGGACTAAAGATGTTCTCACCCGCTGATCGTTCCCAACTTCGTTCCAAGCTCCTCCAAACCGCCGCCCTCGACCCCCGCATCTCGGGTACCGCGCTCACCGGCTCCGCCGCAGCCGACCGCGAAGACCCGTGGTCCGATATCGATCTAGCCTTCGGCATCGCCGAGCCCCTCACCCTCCCCGCCGTCCTCGCCGACTGGACCGCGCAGATGTACGCCGACCATCGCGCCCTGCATCATCTCGACGTACCTTCCGGACCCTGGCTCTACCGCGTCTTCCTCCTTCCCGGCACGTTGCAGGTCGATCTCGCCTTTGTCCCCGCCTCCGATTTCCGCGCCTTAGCCCCCACCTTTCGCCTAATTTCCGGCCACGCACAAGCCCCCCTTCACCTGGATCCCCCGGCTCCGGAGGCACTCATCGGCCTCGCTTGGCTCTACGCCCTGCACGCCCGCACATCGCTTGCCAGAAACCATCTCTGGCAGGCCGAATACATGATCAGCGGAATCCGGGACACCGCCTTCGGTCTGGCGTGCCTCCGCCATGGCCTCTCCACCGCCCACGGCCGCGGCCTCGATGGTCTTCCCGCCGCCGTCACCGATCCATTCTCCGACGCCCTCGTCCGCCAGATTGCATTCACCGAACTCGCCCGCGCCTTGCGCCACGCAATCGACTGCCTCCTCAAGGAAATCCAGCACGCCCACCCGACCCTCGCCGCCATGCTCCAAGAACCGCTAGCCAGCTTAAGCACCAGCGACGGCTAACCGACCAACGCCCCCAAGCTCGCCAACAACGTAATCCCGCACCAGATCGCCAGTTGCCGCAGCCCCGGCCGATAGTCGTCCACCCGCTCCATCTTTCGCACCGCGAGCGGCCGAAAGCCCGGCACCGAGTTCAACACCGCCTCGATGCGCTCCGCCTCCGCCGATTCCCCAGCCTCGGTAGAAAACGGCCCCGCAAGCCCCAGCACCAGCCCTTGGGTCGTCCGGACGCCTGCCCGAAAGGCATCCTGAGTCCAAATGCCTTCCTGCTCAATGGCATCATTGAAGACCGCGCAAAAGGCGATCTCCCCCCGCCGGAAACGCCGGCCATCGCCAGTGGGAAACGGCACCAGGTTCATTGCTACCACCCGGTAGCCCCCGGCCACCCCCCAGAGCGCCATCAGCCGTCGGTCCCAGCTCAACGTCGCCCATGGTCCCAAGTAGGCAAGAGTCACCCAGAGAAGGAAGGCGTATTGGATTCCCACAATCGCCACCAAATAAGCCGGAGCCCACCTGGGACGAAAGCTCAAACTTTGCATCGTTCCCAGTTTAGATCAAGCCACACGCTCAAACTGCTAAACTGGAATCTACTTTGAAAATAGGTTTTGTTAGTCTCGGCTGCCCCAAGAATCTCGTCGACTCTGAAGTCATGATGGGCGATCTCGTCTCCAAAGGGCATGAGCTTACCGCCCACCCGGAAGACGCAGACGTCATCGTGGTCAACACCTGCTCCTTTATCGACCCTGCCAAGCAAGAGTCCATCGACACTATCCTCGAAATGGCCCAGTTCAAGCAGACCGGCCGCGCCCAACGCCTCGTCGTCGCCGGCTGCCTCGTCGAACGCCATCGCATCGACATCCTTGCCAACCTACCCGAGGTCGACGCCGTTCTGGGCACGAACGAACTCGCCAATATCGCTGCCCTCTGCGAAGGCCTCGAACCCTCGAAATCCCCTGTCGAGCCCTTTCTCTATCACGAAGGCTCCCCCCGCATCCGAACCACCCCCAAACACCACGCTTATATCAAAATCGCCGAAGGCTGCGACCACCCCTGCACCTTCTGCATCATCCCCCAATTCCGCGGCAACTTCCGCAGCCGCCGCTTCGAAGGCCTCATCCTCGAAGCCCGTCGCCTGTTCGACGAAGGCGTCCGCGAAATCAACCTCATCGGCCAGGACGTCACCAGCTACGGCGAAGATCTCGGCCT
>Ga0105047_10012977_pt1 | contig 13355 bp, 5 predicted proteins | sample MAT04_FD_78384 | JGI IMG/M metagenome (GOLD analysis project Ga0105047, IMG submission 78384) | Freshwater microbial communities from Lake Fryxell liftoff mats and glacier meltwater in Antarctica - MAT-04 (megahit assembly) | ecosystem: Environmental > Aquatic > Freshwater > Ice > Liftoff...
CTATCGGCATCGGATGGAAACCATTCTGGACAGAGTTGAACAGTCCAATACAAGGCACAGTGCTGCGGCTGCTCACAACAGCGGTTCTCCACCAATTTCTCTCCCGGTGAAGGATACGTCTTACTTTGAATTTGATCGTCCGGATGTGCAGGCGCTGGTTCCCGTCTCGGCAAAACGTATTCTGGACGTCGGCTGCGGAGCCGGGCGGCTTGGCGCATCGCTGAAGGCGCGACAATCAGCACACGTCACCGGTGTGGAACTCAATCCGCGAGCGGCTGCCAACGCCGCCAAACTTCTTGATGATGTGCGAATCGCCAATCTGGAAACGGATGTGGTGGATTTTTCCGACGGGCAGTTTGACTGTGTCATCTGTGCAGACATTCTGGAACATCTTCGCCAACCGGACGTTGTCTTGAAGCAAATCCGGAGATGGCTCAGTCCATCAGGTGTACTGATCGTCAGCGTACCGAATGTGCGTAACCATACGGTCATTCATTCTCTGCTCGCCGGAAACTGGACGTATGAGTCAGCCGGTCTGCTGGACGCCGATCACGTTCGATTCTTTACCCGTCGGGAATTGGAAAAACTGCTGTTCCGAGCAGGATTCGTAGTTGATGAACTGCGAATGGTGCCGGGCGAAGGATATTCGGAGTGGGAAGCACAGGGACGATCGAGAGAAATCTCGCTGGGCGGGTTTCAGATTCGGGCGGCGTCGCCGGATGACGCCGCGGAGTTCTTTGCTTATCAGTATCTGGTCCGTGCCGTTCCGAAACGCAGATTGTCGAAACCACCCCGAGTTGCAAGGACATTCATCAAGTCGGGTAGTGCAAACGAGATTTACTCCGACGATGATTTTGGATCGACATCGATCATTCTGGTGACTTTCAACGAGTTGCCTTATACGCGGATGTGCCTCGACAGTCTTCGGATGAGAACCGATGAACCGTATGAGTTGATTATCGTGGATAATGGCTCGACAGACGGAACGGTCGAATATCTGCGAGCGCAGTCCGATGTCAGACTCATTGAGAATTCCGAGAACCGTGGTTTTCCAGCCGCAGTGAATCAGGGACTTGCAGCGGCGAAGGGCGAGCAACTGTTGCTGCTCAACAATGACACGATCCTGACGACGGGATGGCTCTGCCGAATGCTTGATGTCCTCGATTCCGATCCAAAAATCGGACTGGTTGGTCCGACATCCAACCATGTGGGCAGCGCACAGCAGATTGATGTGGATTATCGACATCTGAATGATCTGGACGGATTCGCATGGACACGGCACTCTCAGTTGATTGCCGAGCGACAGCCGCTGGTTCAGGAAACCGATCGGCTGATCGGATTCTGCCTGCTGTTTCGCCGAAGTGTGCTGGATGCTGTTGGTCTGCTGGATGAACAGTTTGGAATCGGTTGTTTCGAAGACGATGACTTCTGTCGGCGAGCCAGAGCCGCCGGATTCTCAGCCGTGATTGCTCGTTCGGCCTTCATTCACCACTTTGGCAGCGTGACGTTTCAGGCCAGTGGTGCGGATCTCGGACAGATTCTGCAGACAAATCAGAAACTCTATGACGCCAAGTGGTATGGAGCGAAGCCTTCCGCAGCATAGTCTGCCGCAGTGGACACAATTGACGCAACAAAACACAAGCCAACTCGCAGGCAGATCAGCAAACCGCGGCCAGAATTTATGCTGAATCAGGACGACCATGGAAACCTGCTGATTCAGCCCAACACGATCAAGCTCTCGGGGTGTCTGATCGTCCGGAACAACGACAACACGATTCGGGCATGTTTGGAAAGTCTGCGGCCGTGGGTGGATGAGATGATCGTCGTCGATACGGGATCGACAGACAGCACACCACAGATCGCCGAAGAACTTGGGGCCAAAGTGTTTCACTGGCCCTGGTGTGATGATTTTGCTGCCGCCAGAAACGTGTCGCTGGATCATGCGATCGGTGAATGGCTGTTCTGGATGGATTCGGATGACACGCTGCCGGAAGAGTGCGGTCGGAAATTGCGGGCATTGTTGGACGGAGAACATGCACCGGGGATCCTGGGGTACGTGATGCAGGTGCATTGTCCGGGAGATGATCCGACGGACGTGACAATTGTCGATCACGTCAAATTGTTTCGCAATCTGCCGGAGTTGCGGTTTGAGTTCCGGATTCATGAACAGATCCTACCGTCGATTCGGCGCATCGGTGGTGAAGTCGAGTTCACGGACATCTATGTCGTGCATTCGGGGTCAGATCGGACCGAAGCAGGTCAGGCTGGAAAGCTCGAACGCGATTTCAGACTGCTGGATCTCGAACAACAGGACCGGCCCGAACATCCATTCGTGCTGTTCAATCTTGGCATGACCCATGCAGACTGTGAACAGCATGAGGAAGCAATTTGTTGTCTGCAGCGATGCATCGAAATGTCCGGTGTGGACGAATCTCACGTTCGCAAGGCGTATGCACTGCTCATCAGTTCGCTGATGCAGACTCAGCAACTGGAGGAAGCCGAACTGACTTGCCGTGAAGGTTGCAGCATCTACCCCGACGACAAAGAGTTGCAGTTTCGGCAGGCGATGCTTGAACATCAGTTGGGGCGACCACAGGAAGCAATTGCTGCTTATCGGCGGGTTCTCTCCAATCCTGCAGAACGTCACTTTTCGAGCATTGATGCGGGGTTGGATGGATTCAAGGCCCAGCACAATCTCGCGATGGTCTATGAAGACACCGGAGACTTTGAATCGGCCGCATCAGAATGGGAACAGATTACGCAAGAGCGACCGAACTATGTGGCTGCGCGGCGTGGACTGATCGATGCCTGTTTCAACCTCAGCAATCTGGCAAAACTTCAAGCGATACAAAGCGAATTTCAGAACCAGACAGACAGTTCTGTGGCGCATCTGGGTTTCTACTGTGACGGCAGGATTTCGGAATTGCGGGGCGACCTTGACGGAGCGTTGATTGCTTTTGATCTTGCGGACAGGCGGGATGCAGCGGATACATCCGCGCTGCGACAAATCTGTCGGCTGCTGTTTGAATCAGGTCGCTGGCCACGGACGAAGACTCAGCTCGAACGGCTCTCGCAGCGGGCACCGCACGATGCGGGCGTATTTCATAATCTGGGAGTCGCGTATTCCCAAAACGGTGAAGCAGATGCGGCGGGGGAAGCATTTCGACGTTCATTGCATCTGCGGCCGGATTCCGTGGAGACATGGACGCATCTCGGTCAATTGTTGCGGAACTGTGGACACGAACTGGAAGCGATAGAGTGCGAGATGCGCATCCGGCAACTCCTGGGGGGCTGACGAACGACGATGTGCGTATCGTTGTTAATTCAGAGTACGTTTTGATCGGAGGATGTTATTGATGATTCCTCGAATAGCTCATTTTATCTGGTTCAACGAATCACTTCCTGATTGGGTCACGGGAAATATTGAGGCATTCTCTCGTCTGCACAGGGAGTGGACGATCCGAATTTGGCACGAGTTGCCTGACGACTACCCACAAGATTTGCGAGATCTGATCGAATGCCTGCCGTGGTACAGCAGCCGATCCGACATTTTTCGATATTGGCTGCTGTCCGAATACGGTGGTGTCTACCTTGACACCGATATCGTGACTCTGCGGAGATTTGATTCACTGCGGGATTACGAATTCTTCCTGGCTCCGTGTATGCCGACAGGACACACGCAGCCTCATCTTGCATGTGGGTTGATTGGCAGTGAACGGGGATCGCGGTCTGCGATGCGGATCCTGGATGCGTGTCGAAAACGTGCGGTGGATCCTGATCCTCCACGCCGAATCACCTACGGTCCCGATTTACTGACATCGCTGTTTGAAATAGATCGACAAGGACTGACAGTACTTCCGCTGCATTACTTCTATGTTATTCCTGATCGAGAAACAACGCACGAGTTCTGGCACGCCAATCAAACGAAACGAGAGACGATCATGGAGCAATTTCAACCCCAGTTTACAGATCACGAATCGCCTTATGCCGTTCATCTCTGGGGTGTGGACGGTTCAAGCCAGCGACGAGTACCGGATGCCGTGACAAGTACCGCCGCGATGTTGTCGGCAACTCAATAGGACACGTGTTCAGAAACCTGATTATTTTTTAAAACGGTTCCAGAATTCAGCAGGACAAAGTTGAGCGTTTTCGTATCGAGTTGAGCCAATTGATTGTGTGCCACTGGCTTTGCCAGTGCGTTGTTAATCTGTGAATTCCCGGACAACACTGGCCGAGCCAGTGGCACACGCCGGATTGGCTGCTTTTCCCATGAACTCACTTGGAACTACTGGACTTAATAATGGTCATAAATTGAATGCCGACGTTAATTGAGGTCAGAGTTTATCGCACATTTTTTCAAAGGAGCGGATCAATGGTCAATTCTTCCGGTGGCAGTGTAGTTTCGGGGACATGGCATGATCGTGTGTCTGACCGAGTTCAGGTGCAGATCCTCGGCACAAGCGAATCCCACACGCAGCAGCGATCGGAATGGGACGGTGCGTATCTGGTGGAACTTGTGGAACGGTCGGTCGATCGGTGTGTGTGGAGCGGATCGCTTTCCGCCGCACAGAACTGGCAGCAACTGGAAGTGGAAGTCACTCGGACTGAAGATTCACGGCTGCATGTGCGTGTCTGTCTGCTCGGAGAGGAATTCGGCCCCTGCTGGTGCGGCGTGATGACGCAGCTTTGGGGCATAACTGTTCTGCAGTGGAGTCTCGAAGAATCGCGTGAGATCGCAGGAGTGAACTGGCCATTGACGATTGACGTACGGTTATTGGCCGGACCGTCGTTACCGCATGGGTTCTTCCTGGTGCCGGATGCTGCAACGGCCGAACTGGAATCGGTCGTGGCTGGGGACGATCCGCCGCCGCCAACCTGTCCTCCATCTGGTAACCAAATATGCTATCCGCCAATGCCTCCCGAAACCAAAGTGTTGTGCTGTCTTCCCGATCCGACCGTCACCTGCACTTGCAATCCCTGCGGTTGCGGCAGGAAGAGGGTCAGTCCGATTAAGGCTCCAGCGCCGAACGTTGGTGCCTGCTGCCATAAGTGGGTATGCCCCGAACCACCGGCAAAGAAAGGCCCTTTGACATTTCCAAGTCTTGATCCGCCGATAGTGATTGCCAGCGGCGGTGGTGGAGGATGTGGTTGTTCGGGTGGAAAATGCACGTGCAGCACTTCCGGTGGCTCACGAAACAGCTCATTGATGTCGATGGCGAATGCTGGATCTCAGGTAAATTTCTACAGCGGCAACGTGATGGTGGCCCTGCCGAATGTGAGTGGCGGTACATTCGATACGGTTCCCGGGTTTGTCTACAACTCACTCACAGCCACGCCGTCGAATAACGGGTACGGCGTCGCGGGGCTTTACAGTCGGTCGGTGAAGGTCGTCAATCCCACCACGGCGACTGTAGAAATGAGTTCCGGCAGCCGCTGGCCCTACACGTCGCGAAATGCGAGTGGCGAATATCTGCCACCGGCGGGCACCTCAAGTACACTCAAACAGAATGCCGACTCGACATGGACGCTCACGCATTCCGATCGGTCCGAAGATCGTTTCGACACTCTTGGACAATATTCGCAGTATCGCAGCCCGGCAGGCGACCGCTGGACGATGACACTGGACGTTGGCGGACGTGTCACCAAAGTTGTGCAGCCAACCGGAGGTCGCACAACATTCGCGTACGATGCCAGCAACAATCTGAAACGTGTGACGGACGTCATTGGCCGCGTGACGACGTTTGTGGTCGATGCCAGTGGCAACCTGACAAAGAAGATCTGTCCGGAATTATGTACCACGGACATGCGATACGACGCCAATCACCTGCTCACCACACTCATTGATTCCGAAGGCGCTCGGACCACCTATGCCTATGATGCCAGCAAACGAGTCACAGCCGTCACGCAGCCTTATGGACAGCGCGTGACGTACAGTTATCGAGCCACAGCCACGGCAATGACGGATCCTCTGGGCAATCGCACAACAGTCGTATTTGATGGCGTCGGCAGTATCACTTCCGTGCAAAATCCTGACAGCACACGTACAACCCTGCTTTATGTGAACAACGCATTGCAGGGATATGTGTCTCCGACCGGACAGCGCGTGACGCAGACGTATCTCCAGGGTGCCAACATGGCGAACCTGATACAATCGTATCGGCTTCCGTTGTCCGGACGATTCACGTATCTGTACGACGCCAGCAATCAGATGAAAGCCACCATCAATTATCAGGGACGCCGAGTCAGTTTTCTCTGGGACGGCAGCGGCAATATGACGGGGATCATCAATCCCAAGTTGGCAAGGATCACCTATCTCTACACCAGCAGTGGTCAGAAACGCGGCACCATCGACGCGATGGGAGTGCGGACGACGTACATCCATAACAGTCTCGGGCAGAAGACTGCCGAAATCAATGCGCTCGGAATTCGGTCCACATATACGTACAACGCTGCCAGTCAGATGGCGTCATTTAGAAATCCCCTCGGACAGCGAGAAACGTTTGTCTACGATCTGATGAACCGCAAGACGGCTGCGGTGTCTGCGCTGGGCAATCGCACCAGTTATTCGTACGACAACAACGGCCTGCTGCGACAGACGATCACTCCGCTGGGAGCGCGCACGACCAGTCTCTATGATCTGCAGCAGCGACTGAAGGCAACGATCAATCCACTTGGGCAACGCACGAGTTATGCCTATGATGCCTTCAGCAACCAGATTCGAGTGCAGGATCCGCTGGGGAATATCACGACCAGTGTGTTTGATTCGCAAAAGCGATTGAAAGCCACCATCAACCCGCTGGGGCAGCGAACATCGTTTGCTTACAACGGATCGGGTAGCCAGATCCGCGAACAAAATCCATTGGGCCGGATCACGACTACGGTTTATGACGTCGAGCAGCGTGTCATTGCCACGATCGATCCGTCCGGCGATCGGACAACATTTGCGTACGACAAATCCAGCAATCAGATTCGCGTCACCGATCCGCTGGGTCGGATTGCCACAACGGTCTTCGACGTACTTGATCGAAAAGTAGCGATAATCGATCCACTCGGGAATCGCAGCACGACCGTCTATGACCTGAATAATCGGGCTGTCGCCACGATCAACCCGCTCGGCAAACGCACGACAACCGTGTACGACAAAGTCAATCAGCAGATTGCAGCAATCGATCCGCTGGGTATAAGAAACACGATGGTCTATGACCAGGCAGGCCGACAATCGGCAACAGTCGATCCTCTCGGGCGACGCACGACGTTTGCGTACAACGCGGACGGAAAGCGGGTTCGAACCACCGATCCGCTGGGAAAGATCACAACCACGGTTTACGATGCCGAAGGTCGAACCAAAGCCACCATAGATCCGCTGCTGCGAAGAACAACGCGGGTTTACGATGTGGCCGGACGTGGCGTCGCCACCATCAACGCCAATGGCTTTCGCACCACGATGGTCTATGACGCAGCCGGCAGAACAGTGGCATCGGTTTCTCCTTTGAGCCAGCGGATGACCACGGTTTACGACAAAGCCAGCAGAACTATTGCGTCAGTGAATCCGCTGGCAAATCGGAGTACGACCGTTTATGACGCGGCAGGTGAAGCTGTGGCCAGTGTGGATCCGCTGGGCAGAAGAATGACGACCGTCTATGATGCTGACGGACGGGGAGTGGCGTCGGTCGATCCCTTGGGACGACGGAATACGTCGGTCTACAATGCGGCAGGACAGTCGATTGCATCGATTAATCCGCTGGGCAAAAGAAACACTTCCGTCTACGACGCAGCCGGACGCACGATTGCCAGTATCGATCCCCTGGGACGTCGAGCGACGATGGTCTACAACTCGGCCAGTCAGGTCGTCGCCCAGATTGATCCGGTCGGCGCACGCTCAACCACGGTTTACGATGCAGCGTCCCGACCGATTGCAACCATTGATCCCTTGTCAAAACGTACGACCACGACCTATTTCAATGACGGCCAGGTCAAAGCATCGATCAATGCGCTGAACCAGCGAACGACGTCCGTCTACGATGGTGGTGGTCGCCCTGTGGCGCGCATTGATGCTCTCGGTCGACGCATGACATCGGTGTACAATGCCGCCAGCCAGGCTGTCGCGTCTGTTGATGCCTTGGGGAAACGCTCAACCACGGTTTATGATGTCGGTGGACGCACGGTCGGGGCGATCAACGCTCTTGGCCGTCGGATTACAATGATTCTGGATGCAGCCAGTCGGACGGTCGCCACTGTCGATCCGCTGAACAATCGCAGCACCGTGGTTTACGATTCTGCTAATCGCCGGACCGCGACGATCAATCCATTGGGGAATCGTGCGACCACGATTTACAACACTGCCGGACAGGTGACCGCCAGCCTGAATCCGCTGGCTGCGCGCACGACGAACGTGTACAACGCCGCTGGCCAGTCGCTGGCCATTATTAATCCGCTCGGCAGACGAGCCACATCCGTGTATGACGGAGCTGGACGTCCTGTCGCCAGTATCAGTCCGCTCACATTCCGCACGACCAGCGTGCTGGATGCGGCAGGACAATTGTCGGCTTTGATTGATCAGCGAGCCAATCGCCACTCGTTTACGTACGACGCAGCGGGACGAAGAACGCAGATGATTGACCCACTGAACCGCCGAACCACCTCGGCGTACGACGCAGCCGGTCGGCAGACGCTGCGGCTGGATCCTCGCAGTTTTCGAACCAGTTACGTCTATGACGCGATAGACCGAATTACCAGTCGCAAATATCCGGACGGAAGCCGGGCGACCTTTGTGTTTGATGCGGCGGGCAATCGAACAGGGATGCGTGATGCCACAGGCCGCTGCACGTACACTTATGATTCAATGAATCGCCTGTCGCAGTTCCGGACACCGTTTGCCAAAGTGCTGACGTACGTTTACGACGATGTCGGCATGAAGACAAAGCTGCGTGAGACTTCCGCAGGGCGATACACGTATTCGTATGATCAGAACAATCGCCTGACGCAGATCAACAATACCGGCAGTGTGCGAACGTCGTTTGTGTACAATGCGGCTGGTCAGAGAACAGTTCTTCACCCTGGGAACGGGACACGCACCAGTTACAGTTACGATGCGGCTGGCCAGACGACGCAGATTTTTCATCGCAAATCCGACAGCACTTCGCTCCTGCAACTGGACTACCGCTATGATTCTGCCGGGAATCGGCAGTTGATGATTGAAGGAGCAGGTACAGCTCGTGTCACATGGATCTATGACAACCAGAACCAGTTAATCGGTGAACACCGAACGGGAACCAGTGCGTATCGTCAGACATTCACATATGACTCCACCGGAAATCGCACACTGAAGAATGCGGACGGAACAAGGACAACCTCCAGTTACGATACGGCCAATCAGTTGAAGTACAGTCAGGCAACAGCCGGACGAACCACATACACCTTTGATGCGGCGGGGAATCAGCGCGTGGAGCAGCCACCAGCCGGTGCGCGTACGACGACGACATGGAACTACGAAAATCAGCCGACCGCCTATCAGTTATCGACAGGCAGTCGTGTGACGATGTCGTACAATGCCGACAACCGCAGAACGCAGAAACAAACGGCTGCGTCAACTTCGACGAAGTTTGTGTGGGAACCGACGACGGATGCGTACTTCTCGGAACTCAACAACGCCAACACGAATCAGAAACTGTACACGTTTGAGCCAGTGCAGTATGGCAATCTGATCAGCCAGCGAGTTGGCGGAGACAGCTACATCCATGCCGATGCACTGGGATCGACGCGGGCGCTGTCCACTGGCGGAAACACCGTGTCGGATACATTCCTGTACGATGCCTGGGGAACGGAAGTCGCCAGAACTGGGACCACGGCGATTTTGCCGTTCCGGTGGGTCGGCGGGGTGGGGTATTACTATGATACCGAAACGGGGTTGGTTTATGTCAGAGCGAGAATGTATCAACCCACAACGATTAGGTGGATGAGCCAAGACCCACTTTTATTCGTGGAATCCTTCACACACTGGCAATATGCAATAAATCGCCCATTAACGCGCCGTGATCCCACAGGAACCAAGACATTCGAAGGGCTTGCAATTACAGTAGATCCTTGGATCATTGGACCAGTTGCGACTCTTGTATCGTTCATTTCCGATTTCGATTTTCGGGGAATCGATTACTTACTGGCCGCTGAGGTGTATCGGCAACTAACCGGAAACGATTTGACCGACGGGCGATATCACGGATTTGCTAACGCCTATTCCGAACTGGCAGCCTCCGCAAATAATTCACCAAGTATTACCAGTTCAGGCGACTTCGATGCATTGGTCGCAAGCAAGGAGTTCCGAGCATTTAGCGTGCTTAAGCTTAAAATAAGATGTTGCGAAAATAGCGGAAACGTACAAGAAGTCACTTTCGAGCCAAAGTTTCACAATGGCTGGACTCCAATTCGTCCTGGAGGACGACGCGGAGGAACGATCACATATTTGCCGGGCGAAGGAGGTGTTGATCCTTCAAAACCATTCACTGGACTGCCATGTACGCAAATGTCCTTCTATCACGACTTTCGAATCGGATCCGCAGGCCAATTCATGGCAAAACTCTACACGGGCCGTGGAGTCCCGTGGGTGTGGGGCACAATAAACTACACACTTTGTTGTAATAAGGATTATAAGATCAGATTCTTTGGATCAAATTTTCCATCACACAATGCGTATATCGACTGGCGGTCTGTTACCGGACGAGTGCCGACACTTTGGGATATCACCGAGGGGGTGCTTCATGGCCCGACACATTTGGCCGGAGGAGAATTGTGATGGACCGAATTGCGGCGTTCGCTCGAATCCGTTCTTTACCATTCTTATCATCGTCGCTCACCTTCATGTTGTTCGCTGCCATTTGTTATTGTCTCGTGCGTGATAAACAAGCAAGTCGCCAACTGCCAAACGATGTACCGCAGAGTATCGCATTAATCCGAGCAGAGTTGGCGTCAATCGAGAGGATCTCCGCTGCATTATCTCTGGAACTTGAGTCTAAGGATCAGTACGAGGAACCTGGCAGCATCGGAATCGAAAGTATTCTCACCACACATATCATGCGAACGAAGATTGCTCACTCTGTCATGAGCGAAAATTCGCCGTCACTTGAGATGTCTCTCGTGCGTTACGGACGTGACAGAAAAGTTCAACTACTTGGAATTTCAAGTCATTTGAGGCGAGAAGGAACATCCGAAAAACTCTGCGCACTGATCGCCTTGACAGAGTCGGGGGATGATTATCACCTAGCCATCGGCGAAATGACCCGGCATCTATCTGGGCCATGGACATCGTCCGACATCAGCATCGTTCGCACTGCAATAAACTGTGGTTTACGGGGGCCCGGTACTGAGGTGGGCGCCGCTATTATCTCACAGAGCATACCATTGGAAATTGCGATTTCTTTATTAATTGAAGATCCTCGAGGCGTGTATCGTTTCGCGGAATGGGATGCCGTGTTTCTTGGCAGCATTAATTCTGCATTGGCCGATGGAGAATTGTTAGAAACATTTGCTCAGAGAAACGACGTGAGCGTAATTGCTCATCAGATGTTGCATATGCCATCCGTCGCTCGTTATACCGCAGTGTGGTATCTAGCTGATTGCATGTCGGACGAAGAATGCGTGTACTACCTTGATTTGGACTCAGAGTCTCTAAGCGATGTACAATTATTTTCAATCGTGAAGAGAATGGAACACGCTGGCAGAACGTTAGGCATACGAGCGAACGAAGAAGGCATTGGGTGGCGGCAGCGGGCTTTCAAAGCTGCAAGATGAGATTATTCATATCTCGACGAAAAAAGTCAGTTACTGTCGAAAGTTGTGTTTGAGAGAGGGTTGAAAAAGGCGGCGTTTTCGAGAAGAGTTGGTTACCAAACAAAGACCAATTCATCCCGAAAGAAACGCCACCCATGAAGAACAGTACCCGAAAATCCAAGCTTGAAACAGTCAGCACAGCGAACGATTCGAACGTGGCCAGCGAACCCGGCGTCAGCCATGGTGCTCGCGATATGTTGTCCGAAATTCTCCGTGACGGAGCTCAGAAGATGCTGCAGGCGGCCATTCATCGCGAAGTCGAAGATTATCTCCTGGAGCGGTCGAGCCTCGTTGATGAGTACGGTCGCAGACTGGTCGTTCGTAATGGCTCTCTCCCGGAACGTGAATTGATGACTGGCCTGGGACCAATTCCGGTACACCAACCTCGAGTGCGTGACAAGCGACGGTCCGAGGAGCGTGAAGTTTTCAGCTCATCGATCCTGCCCAAGTATCTTCGCAAGACAAAGTCGATCGAGGAACTGGTGCCGTGGTTATACCTCAAAGGCATCAGCACGAATGATTTTCCGGAGGCTCTGCAGTCGTTGCTCGGCCAGGATGCGAAGGGACTTTCAGCATCCACGATCACACGTCTGAAATCCGTCTGGGAAGAAGAATACGACGAATGGTCGAAGCGTTCGCTGACGGGAAAGCGATACGTCTACATGTGGGCTGACGGCATCCACAGCAACATTCGATTCAATAACAATGAAGGACGCAGCCCTGACGAAAACCGTCAGTGTTTGCTGGTGCTGATGGGAGCCACAGCCGATGGAACAAAGGAACTGATCGCCGTTGTGGATGGCTTTCGTGAAAGTGAGTTATCGTGGAGAGAGGTACTGTTGGACCTGAAAGCTCGTGGCCTGAGGCACGCTCCACAACTTGCAATTGGTGATGGCGCTCTGGGATTCTGGAAAGCACTCGCCAAAGTTTTCCCAACGACTCGCGTGCAACGCTGCACCGTGCACAAAACAGCGAACGTAATCAACAAAATGCCAAAGAGTGTCCAACCTCAGGCGAAGCGGATTCTGCATCAGATCTGGGACGCACCAAAGAAAGAAGAAGCCAACAAAGCCTTTGATTTGTTTATCAATACATTCGAAGTCAAACATTCGGCCGCAGTGGAATGCCTGAAGAAGGACCGCGATGTGCTCCTGACGTATTATGATTTCCCTGCAGAGAACTGGTGCCACATCCGGACGACGAATCCCATCGAGAGTACATTCGCGACAATCCGTTTACGGCATCGCAAGACAAAGAACAGCGGCAGTGCCAGAGCGTCCCTCGTGATGCTCTTCAAGCTGGCCCAGAGCGCCGCGAAAGGCTGGCGAAAACTCCGTGGCCATCAGCACATCCCAGACCTCATTCAAGGAATCCGTTTCATCGACGGAGTCAACGAACATCACGTCAAACAACAGGACGCTGCAGGTCCCAAAACCCGTACAACTCATACCGAAAGAGTCGCCTGATCAGTTCCCGCTAAGAACAACATTTGGCAGCAACTCAAAATTCAGTCAGCCCAAAACAGGAGGACA
>Ga0105047_10012979_pt1 | contig 13354 bp, 9 predicted proteins | sample MAT04_FD_78384 | JGI IMG/M metagenome (GOLD analysis project Ga0105047, IMG submission 78384) | Freshwater microbial communities from Lake Fryxell liftoff mats and glacier meltwater in Antarctica - MAT-04 (megahit assembly) | ecosystem: Environmental > Aquatic > Freshwater > Ice > Liftoff...
CAGTCCGCCCGTGACGGGGTCGAGTTCGGCTTCGAAAAACTCGTTGCGGACGGTGGTGCCGTCGGCCGTCTTGATCCGGACTTTGGGGGCGACCGTACCTGGAGGGCTTGTCCGCGGAATCCAGGCGAACCCGAGGGCCGGCACCTCGACGACGAGGCGTGCTAGCTTGCCATCGAACTGCGCCGCCTTGACGGGATCGACGACCGGAATCGGACCGGGGAAATCGGGCAACTCCAGGGCAACGCGGCGTGCGAATCCGCACGGATTGAACACCATTAAACCCGGTTTGCCCGCTTCGGCTCGCGCCTGAACCCGCTCCGCAAGCCGCTTGGCGAATGAGGATTCGAGCGCGACCAAGGCAGGCTCGTGATCCTCCGCGATGTCCGCCCCTTGCGTTTCCACGATGTCTTCGAGCACTTCGAGCCGTTTCAACTCGGCAAGTTCCTCGTCCGTCGCCGGGGTCAGCGAGCGGTGCAGCGCGGCGAGAGCGAACGCGGAATCCAGCCGCCGCCGCAATCGATAGTGCTTCGCGAACCCCGAAACAGCGTCGGGGCGGCGGAGCACGGTCACGCGGTCGTCGAGGTAATCGGTGAAGTAGTCGTCCGCCGTGGGCGAGCCGAGGTATTCGCCGTAGTGGTTGTCTGCCAGGTAGCGTCCGAGTCCGGTGAAGTCTCCGAACACCGGGGCGAGTTCGGAGACCGCGAGCATCTCCGCATACCCCGCGGCCGCGGGCTCGCCCTTGTGGGCGATCGCAAGGCAGGGCATCGAATCGCCCGTCAGGGCTTTATTGAGCGTGTACCCCAGGTTGAAGAACGTGAGCGGATCCGAAGCTGCGAGCGGTTCGCGGCCGAACGCCTCGACCGACTTGCCATCCGGGCTCGACCAAGTGACGACCGCCGCGCTCCGCGACGGGATCAGCGCGCCATCCGTGCTGACGAGCAACGCCTTGCGGAAGCCGAGGTGCTGCAGCCACGCCGGCAACTGCGGGTGGTACGCGGATCGCTTCCGACCGTAGACTTCGGCCTCAACCTTGAACTGCTCGCGGACGAATTTCCGCGCCGCCGAGAGGTTCCACAACTGCGATTCCACCGGCATCAGAGCGTCTTCGCGTTCGCGGAACGAACCGCAGCAAAGATCGACCGACGACGGCAAATCGGGCAGGAACTTCCCCTTCAACTCCGCGAACCGCTCAGGGAAATCCGCGGCCTGCCGGGCCAAGAGTTCCGCCGAAGCGAGGACCGTCATCGGCAACCCGCGGCCCAAACTCGCGGGCCATGCTGCGTCGAGCTTCGCCGCGTCGAGGACCGCCCAATCGAGCAGGTGAACGGGGTTCGAGTTCAGCGACTCGCGAGCCGACCGCAACTTTTCCGCGGCGGATTTCAGGTGGGCGAACACCGCGGCCGGAGCCTCGGGCGTTCCCACGGCTTTCGCCGCGGCAGTCACGTCCGACCAGAACCCGGTCACGTCCAACAGCTTGTCGTGCTCCATCGCCTCGAACAGCGTGTCGATCGCGACGTAGCCGAACCCGACCCCGGCGAACGCACGGACGATGTCGTCCGGGGCGTTCAACAACGCTGCCGTTTCCTCGGTCGTCGGCATGGCTCGTGCGAACTCGGCGAGCGTCGCGGTGCGGTCCGCGGTCGCCCGAAAGCTCACCGCATTCGCGTTGAGGATCCGCTGGGGCCAATCGTCCGGCTGGTAGAGGTGCGGACCTTCCGCGAGGGCGTAAATCGCATTTTCGGACGGCTGGTCGTGATCGTAGCTGGACGCCGAGGACGGGGGCTTGCCGATGCGCACGACGACCGCGGGGTGCCAGAGCGCGAAGTAGCCGTTGAGCCACGCCGAAGCCTCGTCCGAGTTCAAGCTCACGGGGTAGGATGTCGGCGGGCGGTAGGGCGAAAGCAAGAAGGCATCGGGCATCATGGCGAAAGCCACTCGTCGCGGGGGGTCAGGGAGTCCGTTCTATCTATCGACCGGAGGATCAACAGCCCCGCGGAGAGTCCGACGCTCGCCGCGCATTCCATCCAACCCTCCCTTATCCCCGGAATTCGTCATACTGCGCCGCCGGAGAACCGATACTCTGGAGTGTCGAGGGGACCGGTATCCCCGCTTGTGCGGGCGTGGGCCATCGGGGAGGGAATCGTGCCGACCGTCGCGTATCTCACTCCCTTATATTTCGACGATAAGAGTTGCGTCGGCGGCGGCGAGCGCTACCCGCAGAACCTCGCGCTGGGCGTCGCCCTGGCATCGCGGGGCCGCTACAAAATCGAGATCCTCTCCCACGGCCCGGAAGCCCTCCGCAAAGAACTGCATCCCAACGTCACCCTCCGGGTAATGCCGACCGATCCGCCCAGACACGTGCTGGATGCGGTCTCGTGGGAGTGCTTGGACGCCATCGGCAGCGCCGATCTCCTCCACGTCCACCAGGCCTACACGCGTTCGAGCGAGGCCGGCTACCTCACGGCCAAACTCCACCGCATTCCCATCTGCGTGACCGACCACGGCGGGGCCGGTTCAAAAGTCGGCATGGGGTTGAACGTCGTCGATCTCGTCGATCGGTTCGTCTGCCAATCCGATTTTGCCGCCCGCTCGCTGAAGACCACCGCGGAGACGGTCCTGATCAAAGGCGGCGTCGACGGCGACCTCTTCCGCCCGCCGGTGGAACGACCCACCCGCGACCGCGTGCTGTTCGTCGGTCGGTTCCTTCCCCACAAAGGGATCGACCGACTCATTAAAGCGTTGCCCTCGGGCCTGCCGCTCACCTGCTGCGGCCGGCCTTATGATGCGGACTATTTCCGAACGCTCCAAAAACTCGCCGAGGGGAAGTCCGTCGAATTCGTGACCGACGCGACGGACGAGCGGATTCGCGATTACTATTCGCGGGCCTGGGCGAACGTACTACCCTCGGTCTACCGCGATTACTACGGCGTGACGCACATGCAGCCGGAACTGATGGGGTTCACTCTGCTCGAAGGCATGGCCTGCGGGACGCCGGTGATCTGCTCGCGCGTGGGCGGGATGCCGGAGTTCGTGCGGCACGGCGAGACCGGCTACGTCTACGACGAACTCGAAGAACTCACGCAGCACTTGAAGGCCGTTTCGAGCGATTCGGTCCTGGTCGAACGAATGGGCCGAGCCGCCCGCCGAGCCGTGGATCAGGAGTACGATTTGAAAGTCTGCGGGTCGAAGCTCGTGGCCGTGTACGACGAACTCCTCGCCGAATCGGCGGCCGTCGGGAGGGCTGCTGCATGAACGTGCTCGTGCTCTCCAACCTCTATCCGCCCGATTTCCTCGGCGGTTACGAACTCGGGTGCCGGCAAGTCGTGGAGGCGCTGCGCGACGACGGGCACGCCGTCACCGTGCTCACGGGCAATCCTCGCCAGCCCACGCCCGCGGAACCGAACGTACTTCGTCGGCTGCGCCTCGCGGATATTTACGAACCGTACTTACAGGCCATCACTAGCACGACGATCCACGCGGGCCGCTACGTCGAGGCCAACGGCATCCAGGCGTCCAACGTCTACGTCCTGATCGAAACGCTGCGCGAAGTCGATCCGGACGTGGTTTACATCTGGAATACGGTGGGCCTCGGCGGCGTCGGCCTCATGGCGACGGTGCAGCACCTCGGCTATCCCTGGGTCATGCACGTCATGGACGACGTGCCCCGAGCGCTGTGCAGCCTGCCGTTCCGCGTCCGGCCCGAGATGGCCGCCGCGTTCGCCCGCGTGTTGCGGGGTCGCTACCTCTGCTGCAGCCGAACGGTCCTGCGCGAAATCGTCGCAGCGGGATTCCCGATCGCTCCCCAAGCCGAAATCATCCCCAATTGGGTGACCGCGCCGGGCACTCCGGACCGCACGGAATGGATGGCCGAGGGCCACCTCCGGATCGTGAATGCGGGGTCGATTTCGACCAACAAAGGCGTGGACGTTCTGATCCGCGCCGCCGGTTTGCTGAGAGATCGGGGGCTCGCCGATTTCAGCGTCGATATCTACGGTCCGGGGAACGATCCGCAGTTTCCCAACCTGATCCGGGAGCTCGGACTGGACGACCACGTCCGCCTTCGCGGCCTGCGCACGCAGTCCGAACTGGCCGAAATGTACTCCACCTACGACGCCTTCGCATTCCCCACCTGGGAGCGAGAACCGTTCGGATTTGCCCCGCTCGAAGCCCTCGCCCACGGCTGCTTGCCGGTCATCTCCCGAGTGTGCGGGCTCTCCGAGTGGCTGGTGGACGGGATGGACTGCATCAAAGCCGAACGCACGGCGGAAGGTTTCGCCGCAGCTTTTGGTGATATCATGCAGAATAAGGTCCGGTTTCACGAATTGGCTCGCCGAGGGATGCAGACGGTACTGCGGACGTTTCACCTGAGTGCGATCTACCCGCAGATCCGCAAGGCCCTTGCAACCGCCGCGAACTCTCCCCGCGAAGCCGCCGGCAGTCCCGAAGATGCTTATCGCCTGGCGCTCCTGGCCGAACGCATGGCGTATGCAATGGTTCAAGATTCTCTCGCCGCCTGAGTTCCCCGCGAGGCCGCTCATGGACTTTGAATTTTACAACGTCACGTCTCCGCCTTCCGGCATGAAGCGCGCGCTCATTCCGTTCCAGCGGATGGCCCGCCGCGTCCTGCGGCCGATGCTACACCGCCTCCGGGACCTCCTCACGCTGATTTCGCAAAAGCAGTCGGAAACGGCCGACGTGGTCGCGTGCTTGCAGGGGCGCCTCAACGTCCTCGAAGCGCAGACTGCTAAGGTAACCAGCGAGCACAAGGCGCTCGAATTAGACCACCTCGCCCTCATGCGCCGCGCGGCCCATTTGGAAGAGCTGTTGCTCCAGTCGCTCGCCCAAAAGTCCGATGCCGCCGAACGCCGCATTCCGAGCCTTCCCACTCTTGGGTCCGTCGAGTCGTCCAACGGGTCATTCCGAAAAGCGTCCTGATTCGGCCGCGGACCTTTCTCGCATCGCTCCGGTTGGCTAAACTGCCACGGTCGCGGCTCTTCGCCGCGGCCGTTTTGCACTTGCTGCCCGAGGGCTGCACCTTGCCTCGCACCCCATCGCCGACGCTGCCGATCCCGACCGCGCCCCCGTTGCACCCCGCCGACGCGGCGATGGAGCGGCGATCCTCGCTTACGCTCCCCGAGGACTTAAAGCCCGATTGCGAAGCGGTGCTCTCCGCCTTCAAAGCCTACGAATCCGGCGAGGATGAAGCGGCCCGGAATACCCTTCAGTCCATCGCACTCAGTTCGCCGTTCCTCGAGTGGAAGGTGCTCCTGCGGGGACTGATCGCCTACTCGAACGGCGACGATGTAAGGGCGGTCGAAAACTGGTCGCGGCTGAACGGAGAGCGACTTCCCGCCTGCCTCGCAGAACCGATTCGGCTGAAGATCGATGCTCCGTTCCGCGCCGGGTTGAGCGAGGTCCAACGCGGCAAATTGTCCAAGCGAGCGGAATTGCTCCTCGATACGCCCTCGCTCGCAGCGATCGCTTCGCTGAAAGGCGAACTCGGCCGCGGCCGATCGCTCGCCGAGGCCTTTCGCCGGATCGAAACCTTCGCCCACCGCGCCCGCCACGACGACCCCGCACTCCTGCAGCGGATCGGCCGCCTCTTCTATCGGTCGATCCTCGAACACGGCGAACCGCCGGACATGGGAAAGTACCGTAAGGTCTTCGGACAGCCCGCGGAAGACCCGGAATTCCGCAAACTGCAGGCGCTGAAGTACGAGCAGATGCAGCACTATGCCGAGTCGAATCGGCACTGGATCGGGTACGAAAATTGGCTGAGTGGAAACCCGCTCGGTTGGGCCGACGAAGTCCTGCGGCGCGCTCGCGCTTCGATCTTGCACCGCGTCGCTGCGAACATCTCGCGCATCGAGCCCGGCTACGAGGATGTAATCGAATCGCTTTTCGGCGGGGAGCGGGCATCAGTCAGGCGCTCGGCGGAAGTTTCCCCCCACGATCCCACGGTGCTTTGGGAAAAGGCGTGCGAACTCGCTCCGGGGTGGGAACCGCCGGCCAGCGCCCTCTTCGAGCACTTGTTGGACGAGAGTCAATTCGAGCGCGCCAAGCAAGTCGTCGAACGATTTCGCCGAGCCGATCCCGATTCGCACTGGGCAGCGGTGGGCCTTTCGGACCTCTACATCGAAACGGGTCGGCCGAAGGAAGCCCTCACGCCCCGTTTGGAAGCACTGCGGTTGAATCCGCTCGACAAAGGCGACCAGATGGTCGCGGCATCGCTTTACTTGGCGTCGGCCCGAACCGAACTCGCGGACGGGAACCTGGAGGAAGCCGAAGCATTCTTGGAGCGGGGTTCGACGCTGCTCCGCGAGTTTCAGCCTAACGCGACCGCCGCGCTCAGCGTCGTCTTGGCGAGGTCGAACGGCCAATTCGAGATCGCCGACGAGTTGCAAGCCAAGTTGGAAGCGCTGCCTAGCTTTCGCCTGGCGGCGAAGTATCTCCTCGCCGTCGGGGCGATCCTGGCCAAGTGGAAACCGAAGCTGAAGAAGCCGGTGGACGCCGCGTTCGCTGAGGCAGTTGCCGGATCGGTTTCGCCCATTGAAGTCGGGTATGCCCTGCAATCGCTCTCACACCACATTGCCTACGGGGTCGATTATCGCGGTCTGGCGACGCACCAAAAGAAGCTCGTGGCCCGAGCGTTGGCAACGGCGAAAGCGGACGCTCCGTTGGCGGACTTCGAAAAACTCGTCGAAGCGCTGCAACTTCTCAAGGAATGGGCACCCTTGCAAAAACTCGCCACAGCTTGCTATTCCCGCTTCCCGGACAGCCCCGTATTCCCATTGATGATCGCGATGGCGATCGTCGAAAAGTCGAAGGGTCGGGCGCGACCCTATCAGGTGATGCGCTGGATTCGCTTGGCAAAGTTGAACCTCGACCGCAGCAGCGACCCGCGCCATCAGAAGTTGAAGGAGGATCTGGAATTGCTCGGGGGCGACCTTCCGATCTTCGACGACTTCTTCTAGACTGTCGCTCACTCGAGGTGAATCGTGCCCGATCCTTATGCAACACTCGAAGTCGATCGAAATGCGACGGATGATGTCATCCGACGCCAGTACCTCGCTCTGACTCGGCAGTATCCGCCGGAGCAGAACCCCGAACGTTTCGCGGCCGTGCGCACGGCCTACGACGCGATCAAGGATCTCGACGCCCGCGTGAAGTATAAACTCTTTCACATCGGCGACGACGACAGCATCGACAAACTCATCGAGGACCTTGAATGCCGGACGCCCCGCCGTCGCCCGACTTTGGCTCAACTGTTGAACAGCCTGCCGAAGCCCGGTCGCTGACGCCCGAGCAGATCGAACGCACGCTGAGCGACTTCCGCCGTTGGCTCACCGAACTCGGCTCGAATCGATCCCCAGAAATCTCCGCACCGGTCCCGGTGGACTTGTTCACGCTCGTCGGCCAGTTCACGGCCCTTCGGCACGAGGTCAACCTTCAGACCAAAGCCACTCGGAGTTTGATCGATCAAGTCGCCGAGGACCGAAAAGCTCCGAGCGGACCGGAGCATGACGAAGGGCTTCGACCGCTAGTCAAAGCGATGATCGACGCCGCGGACGCCTTGGCCCTCGGGCTCAAGAATGTCGAAAAGCTCCGCGATTCCCTGGAAACCCAATTCGAACTTGCAGCCGAACCGATTCCGGCGATGCCGGAGTCGCCGAGCCCCGGCCTGTTCGCTCGAATCTTGGGCGCCCCGACGAACCGCGAACTCGGCGAGTGGGCCGACGCCGCGAACGACCGAATCCAGGAATCGAATGCCTCGGACGAACGAGTCCGGCCCCTGCTCGCCGGGCTCGCCGACGGGTACGCGCTGAGCCTTCGGCGAATCGAACGCGAGTTGCCCGCCTTCGGATTGGATGCGATGGCCGTGGTGGGGCAGTCCTTCGATCCCGAGACGATGGAAGCCGTCGAAGTCGTCGCTTCCGAAGAACACTCTTCGGGGCAAGTCGTGGACGAAATCCGCCGCGGCTATAATTGGAACGGTCGGGTCTTCCGCTGCGCTCAAGTCAGCGTCGCCCGCTAACGCACCCAGGAATCGCATCACTATGGCGGACATCATCGTCGGGATCGATCTAGGCACCACGAACAGCGAGGTCGCGGTCGTGCAGGACGGCAAGGCTCGCGTCCTACTCGTGGACGGCGATCCGATCCTCCCCTCGGTCGTCGGCCTCGCGGACGACGGGCGACTGCTCGTCGGGCAAGCCGCGCGGAACCAGTGGGTGCTCGCCCCGGAACGCACCGTCCGCTCCATCAAGCGGAAGATGGGCCAGGACGTGACCGTGCCGCTCGGGGACCAAACCCTCCGGCCGCAGGAAATCTCCGCGATGATCCTGCGGAAGTTGAAGGAAGCGGCCGAGCGCGAACTCGGCGTGCCCGTTAACAAGGCAGTCGTCACCGTTCCCGCGTACTTCAACGATTCCCAGCGGCAGGCGACCCGCGAAGCAGGCTCGCTCGCGGGGTTGGAAATCGTTCGCATCTTGAACGAACCGACAGCCGCGGCCCTCACGTACACGCCCTCGCCCACCGGCTCCGAACGCTTCCTCGTCTACGACCTCGGCGGCGGCACGTTCGACGTTTCCATCGTCCAGGCCGAGGCCGGCGTCTTCGAAGTCCTCGCCAGCCACGGCGACACCCAACTCGGCGGCGACGACTTCGACGAACTTTTGCTCACCCACCTCGCAGACGAATTCCTCGAACTTTTCGGCTTCGACTTGCGCTCGACCCCCGTCGCTCGCGCTCGACTCCTCCGCGCCGCCGAAGCCGCGAAACGCCGCCTCTCGGATCACCCCTTCACCCGCATCGAAGAAGAGTTCATCGCGGAAAAAGACGGCGTGCCCCTGCACTTGAACACGGAAATCGGACGCGATGAATTTGAAGCCCTGATCCGCCCCGCCTTGGACCGCACGCTCGATTGCGTGCAGAAGGCGCTCGACGACGCCCGCCTCACGGCCTCGCGAATCGATCGCGTCGTCCTCGTCGGCGGCAGCACGCGGACTCCGCTGATCGGCAACTTGCTCGAAGAGCGGCTCGGTCAGCCCGCCAGCCGCGAGGTCCATCCGGATCTCTGCGTCGCCCTCGGCGCCGCTATCCAGGCCGCGATCATCGCCGGGCAGGATGTCGGAGCCGTGCTCGTGGACATCACCCCGCACTCGCTCGGCATCAAGTGCTTGGAAATGCCCAACGACTTCGGTTACTCGCCGAACGTTTACAAGTTCGCCACCATCGTCAAGCGAAACACCCCCCTGCCCGCCTCGCGAAGCGAGGCATTCTGCACCGTGGCCGATAGTCAGCCATCGGTCGATATCGAGGTCTACCAGGGCGAAAGCGACGACGTACGGCGCAATCACCGCGTCGGCAAGTTCCTGATCGAAGGGCTCGCCCGCGTCCCGGCCGGCAACCAAATTTTGGTTCAAGTGGACCTCACCCTCGACGGAATGCTGAAAGTGAGCGCCCGCGAGAAAGCAACCGGACTGCTCAAACAGATCACCATCGAGAATGCGATGGCCCGCTACGCCGTCGAAGAACGCGAGGCATCCCAAGCGCGGCTCAATCGGATGTGGGGCACTCCGGAGACAGCCGAGCCGATTGACGATGCTCCCCGCCTCGCGCCGTCGGTTGCGGAGGGGCAACGCGAATCGGTCCAGGCCCGTGCGCTGCTCGAAAAGGCCGAGCGGATTCGAGCGAACGTGAGCCCGGAAGACCAGGTCGAACTCGACCGCCTCTGCGAAAAGGTCCGCGTGGCGGTCACCGACCGCGTGTGGGGCGATCTGAAAACGGCGAGCGCGGAACTCGCGGACGTGCTATTTTACCTGGAAGACGCATGACTTCGATCGCCTGTCCCTGCTGCCGAGCGACGAACGAAAACGGGCCGAACTGCCGCCGTTGCAAGGCGGACCTTTGCGTGCTTTTTTCGCTGGTCGAGCGGCGCGATTACCTCATGGCAGTCTCCGAACGCGAAACTCTTAAGGGCGATTTCGGGGCGGCTCTGAATGCGCTCGACGAAGCGGACGGCTTGAAGTCCGGTCCGGACATTCAACGAATGCGAGCTTCGGTCAACGCCCTCGCCGGCGACTTCCCGACCGCGTGGGCGACTTACTGCGACACCATCCCGAACCCGGCGACCCGACCATGAGCGAAGCGGTCCTGATCGTCGACGACGAAGACCCGGTCCGCCGGACGTTCCAAGACTGGCTCACCGGCAGCGGGCTCGACGTGCAAGTTTACGCCGCCGCGGATGCGGAAGCGGCGCTCAACATCGCGAACGAAACGCCGATCGACCTCGCCATTCTGGACTGGAACCTCGGCTCCGGGACCGATGGCCTGAGGCTCCTCGAAGACCTCGTCGAATTCCGCCCGGACGTGGTCGCGATCCTCGTTACCGGCTTCGCCAATCAAGCGACCCCACTCGACGCACTGCGGATGGGCGTTCGCGATTACCTCGATAAGAACCAGGACTTGAACCGCGAAACGTTCCTGGCGGCGGTGAAGAAACAACTCGTCAAAATCCGCCCCTCGAAGTTGCAGCGCCAACTCACGCAGAGTCTCGATTCGTTCCGGACCACGCTCGAAAAAGTCTTGCCCCTGGTGCGCGCTAGTGCGGCGCTCAACGACCCCGTGCCACTGCCGCAGGCGATCCACACCCTCTTCCGCTTCCTGCTCCGCGCCACCGAGGCGACCAGTGGAGCCCTCATCGTCCGCCACATTCACTCCGATGGAACGGACACCACCGCAGCCTACGGGATCGACGGTTCCCCGCTGCCCACGCCGACGGTGCCGTTCGCGAAGTCCCTCGCAGCGAGCATCGTGAGCATGCAAGACCCTTGCATCATGAACGACTTCGACGCCTCGACGGTGGGATCGGTCGAGTTGATGCCGTTCGAGAAGAACCGCCGTTCGATTCTGGCAGCACCGCTGCGGGTCGGCCCCGGTACGCACGTCGTACTCGAACTCTTCGACAAACCGCAGTTCACCGAAGACGACCGCCGGCGCGCTTCCGCGGCCGCGGAGATCGGGGCCGAACTTTTGCGTCAATCCCTGTCCGAACGGCAGACGCACCGCCTATTATTCGATGCCGTCGAAGCTGCCCTCACCGCCTCGGCCGACATCGCGAGGACGTTGACGGTGACGTCGGACGACCCGGACAGCCCCCCACCCTCGGCCGTGATGGACCGCATCCGCCAGGGCCTTTCCGCCGATGCGAACGCGGTGATGGACGCCGACACGGGCCTGCGGCTCATCGAAGCCGTCCGAATTTTAGCAGTCCGGCACGGCCCCGAAGCCGTCGATCACTGCGTAAGGATGGTGGAAGGCCTCCGCCGACTTCTCGACGGCTATTCTGCAACGGAGTGAGCAACGATCAGGATGACCGAGCCTACCGCGTTCGACGAACTTTTCGCATTGATGAGCCCGGACCGCCTCCTCAAGGATCCGCGGGCCACCGGCCGCGGCATCTCCGTGGCCGTGATCGATTCCGGCATCGAACGAAGCGTGCTCGAAGACAAGTTTCGCCTTCGAGGGACTTCGATCCAACCGATTGAAGGAGCGGTCTTTCGCGCCCGTGGGGAAAAGCCTCTGACCTATGAGGGACATCAATCGGCCCCGCACGGCACCACCGTCGCAGACATCATCCTCACGCTCGCTCCGGAAGTGAAAATCTATTCCGCCGACGTGTTCGGCCCGCAGGGCGAATGCGAAGTCGAAACCGTGATCGCCGCTCTTCACTACGCCGTCGACGTCTGGAAAGTGAAAGTCGTCAACCTCTCCCTCGGCGTGCCCGAGCACCGTCTGCTGCAACTCCCGCGGCGCCAGCAATTGCTCAAGGCCATCGAATGGGCTTACTTCCACGACGTACTCGTCTTCGCCGCGGCGAATAACGATCACCCCGTCACGCGGAGTTACCCATCGCAATTCTCCACGCCGCTCATTTCGGTGGATAAAGGCCTCTTCGCAGACCCGCTCGATTTCGCATACCACCTCGAAGACTCGATCGAGTTCCAAGCCCACAGTCGCGGCTACCTCGGGCCATTCGCCCGCGAGCCCGCTACCAGTTGGGCCACGCCCCACCTCGCCGCCATCGCCGCCCGCGTGCTCTCGTTGAAACCGGACCTCAAGCCATTCGAGATCAAGACGATTTTGTACTGGATGTTCCGAGCGCATGGGACGACAGTGTGAGCAGTTGGAACCTAATCCCGTCCGGGCTCAGACAGCAGGAACCTCTCTCATGCTCACCCGCCGCGAAGCGCTCGTTGCCGCAGCAACTTTAACGGCCCTTCCCCGACTCTCCGCGGCAGCGCCCGAGTTGACCCTCAGCACCTTCTCGATCGAAGTCACCTGCCCCATCGGCCACCCGTGCATGGGCGGAGGCATCGCGCCGGCGAAGGAGATTCTCGATCCGCTCTTCGCGAACGGCTTCGTCTTGCGTGGGTCGGGCAAGCCCGTCGTGCTCGTCGCCGTCGATTGGTGCGAGATCCGCAACGGGGCGTACGAAGCGTGGCGGACTGCGATTGCGAACGCCGTCGAGACCGACCCGGTCCGCGTCATCCTTTCGAGTTTGCACCAGCACGATACGCCCATCGCGGACCTCGAAGCCGAGGAACTGCTCCGCAAGCACAAGGCCGCCGGTTCGATTTGCGATCTGGATTTCCACGCGAAAACCGTGGAGCGAGTCGCGAAGGAAGTGAAGAAGTCCCTGGCGATCTTCCACACCATCACACACATTGGCACCGGTAAAGCGACCGTGGAGAAGGTCGCGTCGAACCGCCGCTTCGCCGATGCCGCTGGCATCGTGCGGTACACCCGCATGAGCGCGAGCCGCGACGCGGCGATTCGCGATGCGGAAGTCGGCACCATCGACCCCGAATTGAAGACGCTGAGTTTCTGGAACGGCGACACTCCCATCGCGGCCGTGAGCGCTTACGCCACGCACCCCATGAGCTTCTACGGCCGCGGCGGCGTCACGGCGGATTTCGTCGGACTCGCTCGCAAACGAAGGCAAGCCGAGACGCCGGGGTGCTTGCAGATTTACCTCTCCGGTTGCTCCGGCAACGTCACCGCGGGGAAGTACAACGACGGCTCGCCGGACAACCGCCCCGCTCTCGCAGACCGCATCTTCAAAGCCATGACCGCGGCGTGGAAGGAGACGAAGAAGAGCGCGTTTAAGCAGGTTTCCTTCCGCTCCGAAACGATCTCGCTCGAAGCCCGCACGGGCAAAGGCTTCACGGAAGACGACCTGCTCGCCCGCGTGAAGGCCGACCCGAAGCCGTTCGGCCAGTGCCTCGCCGCACTCGGCTGGAGTTGGCTCAAGCGCGTTCAAACCGGCCGCAAGATCGACCTGCCCGTCCTC
>Ga0105047_10012980_pt1 | contig 13354 bp, 11 predicted proteins | sample MAT04_FD_78384 | JGI IMG/M metagenome (GOLD analysis project Ga0105047, IMG submission 78384) | Freshwater microbial communities from Lake Fryxell liftoff mats and glacier meltwater in Antarctica - MAT-04 (megahit assembly) | ecosystem: Environmental > Aquatic > Freshwater > Ice > Liftoff...
AGGGCGCACCCATCCCTCTGCAATTACAGGTCCTCTGAATACTCGTTGCCGGACGGGGAACGCGACGGAGCGCTTGGTTGCCACCCGTGAAGGATGTGCGACGGTTGCTCATGCTGATATTCGCGCGGGCGGCACGTGCGAGGGTGCAAACGCGGCGGCGGCATGTAGTTGCCGCATCACGTCGGCATCGATCAACGTGTGCTTTCGGCACTGCGGTTCACCATGAACGATGCGGTGACCGACCGCAGCCGGTGCGGGCAGGCCTTGCGCTTCCAACCGCTGCGCGATGCGCGATGCGCGCCAGCGCAGCTTGCGGCTCGCCAACCGTCTCTTCCGCGCCGGAGACCCGCCCCCGACTGCCGCCGGCGTCCACCATGAAGAAGCCGAACTTGAGCGACGACGAGCCGACATTCAGCGCCAGCACGGGTCGGCCCGTGTCGTCGCTCATGCCGGCCAGCGCCAGTCGCGCACCTCCGGCAAGTCTTCGCCGTGTTCGCTGATGTAGGTCTTGTGCCGGGCGATGCTCGAGTCGTAGTGCCGGGTGGCGTGCTCACCACGATCAGGCCGGGGTTGTCGAAAGCCGCGCCATAGGCATGCGCCAGTGAGTAGCCGAGTTCGCCGCCCTCATGGATCGAGCCCGGTGTTTCCGGTGCCACATGGCTCGGGATCCCACCGGGCCACGAGAACTGTCGGAACAGCTTGCGCATGCCGTCGCGGTCCCGTGTGATGTCCGGATAGGTTTCGGTGTACGTGCCCTCGAGGTAGGTGTTCGCCACCAGCCCGGGGCCGCCGTGGCCCGGGCCGATGATGTTGATCATGTCGAGGTCGTGCTCCCTGATCAGGCGGTTCAGGTGCACGTACAGCAGGTTCAGTCCGGGTGTGGTGCCCCAGTGGCCGAGCAGGCGCGGTTTGATGTGCGCCAGCGTCAGCGGCTCTTCGAGCAGTGGGTTCGCGTGCAGGTAGATCTGACCCACCGACAGGTCGTTGGCAGCCCGCCACCAGGCGTGCATCTTGCGCAGGAGTTCGGGGGTCAGAGTGCTCTTTGGTGTTCCTTCGTGCTGCGCACTCCGGTCTTCGCCCTTGGGGTGGCCCGGCGCGCTCATGATGATTCCTTGAAGTCGAGTGCGGTGTCCACGATGCGCTGTGCCTCAGCGAGCAGGCGACGCAGGTGCATGTCGTCGCGGAAGCTCTCTGCGTAGACTTTGTAGAGGTCTTCGGTGCCCGAGGGCCGCGCGGCGAACCAGCCACTCTTCGCGCTGACCTTGATGCCGCCGATCGGCGCGCCGTTGGCAGGCGCCTTGTCGATCACGCTGGTGATGGGCTCGCCTGCCAGCTCGGTGGTCATGACCTGCCCCGGCGTCAGCCTCGCCAAGGCCTGCTTCTGCGCCTGGGTTGCTGGCGCATCGATGCGATCTGCGAAGAGCTCACCGAATTCAGTGCAGAGATCGCGGTACAAAACGCCGGGATCGCGCCCCGTGCTGGCCGTGACTTCGGCCGCCAGCAGCGCCGCCGCGATGCCGTCCTTGTCCGTGGTCCACACGTGGCCGTCGCGGCGCAGGAAGGATGCCCCGGCACTCTCTTCGCCGCCGAAGCCCAGGCTGCCGTCGAACAGGCCTGCTGCGAACCACTTGAATCCGACCGGTGCCTCGAACAAGCTGCGGCCGAGGCGGGCGGCCACATGATCGATCATCGTGCTGCTGACCACTGTCTTGCCGACCGCCGCCGTCGCACCCCAAAGCGGCCGGTGCTGGAACAGATAGTCGATGGCGACACTGAGGTAGTGATTTGGCGCCAGCAGGCCGCAGCTGCGCGTGACGATGCCGTGGCGGTCGTGATCGGTGTCGCAGGCGAAGGCGATGTCGTAGCGGTCTTTCAACGCGACGAGTCGCTGCATCGCGTAGCGCGACGAGGGGTCCATGCGGATCTTGCCGTCCCAGTCTGCGGTCATGAATGCAAACTGCGGATCGACTTGCGCGTTGACCACCGTCAGGTCGAGGTGATAGCGCTCGGCAATCCGCGCCCAGTAGTGCACGCCGGCACCGCCGAGCGGATCGACCCCCAGGCGCAAGCCGGCGCTGCGGATCAACTCGAAGTCGATCACGCTGCCGAGGTCGGCGACATACGCATCCAGGTAGTCGTGTTCATGTGTCGTGGCGGCCCGTCGCGCTTGCGCCAGTGCCATGCGCTTGACGTCCTTGAGGCCGCCTTCCAGCAAGGTGTTGGCGCGCTGCTGCACCCAGCTGGTGATGTCGGCGTCGGCCGGGCCCCCATGGGGCGGGTTGTATTTGAAGCCGCCGCTGTCGGGCGGGTTGTGCGACGGCGTGATGACGATGCCGTCGGCCAGGCCGCTGGTCCGGCCCCGGTTGTGCGCCAGGATCGCATGCGACACCGCCGGCGTGGGCGTGAACTCAGTGCCACGCGCGACCATGGTCTGCACGCCATGGGCGGCCAGCACCTGCAGCGTATCCTCGAACGCCGGCTGCGACAGGGCGTGCGTATCCACACCGATGAACAGCGGACCGTCGATGGCCTGGCCCTTGCGGTGCTCGCACAGGGCCTGCGTGATCGCCAACACATGCCAGGCGTTGAAGCTGCCGTCGAACGAGTTGCCGCGATGGCCCGAGGTGCCGAACGCCACGCGTTGCGACGGCACGGCGGGGTCGGGCTGCAGGTCGGCGTACGCGGCCAGCAGGCTTTGTATGTCGACGAGCTTCTCTGCCGGCAGCGGCTTGCCGGCGAGGGGGCTGATGAGCTGGGTCATGGGCGCGCGGGCTCGCCGGTACCCGACTTCTCGGCGATGCGCTGCAACAGCTGCTGCCACGACTTGACGAAAGACTGTGCCCCGTCCTGCTGCAGCTTTGCGGCCAGTGCCTCGATATCGACGCCCGCACGGCCGATCTGCGAGAGCACCTCGTCAGCGTCACCGCCATCGGCCGGCATCACGCCTTGCAGCCGGCCGTGGTCGGCGAATGCATGCAAGGTCTTCTCGGGGATCGTGTCGATGGTATCGGGCGCGGCCAGCGCACCCACGTAGAGCGTGTCGGGAGCTGCAGGGTCCTTGGTGCCGGTGCTGGCCCACAACAGGCGCTGTGGCTTCGCGCCGGCGGCTGCCAGTTTCTGCCAGCGGGCTGATGCCAGCCCTTCGCGGTAGGCACGGTAGGTTTGCCGGGCGACGGCAATGCCCAGCTTGTGCCGCAATTCAGCAGGCAGCAGCGGATTGCCAGCCACGTCCCAGCGGCTGATGAACAGCGATGCAACAGAAACCACGCGCAGATCAAGCCCCGCCGCAAGGCGCCGTTCGATGCCACGCAGATAGGCCTCGGCAGCGGCCTGGTAGTGGGCGCAGGAGAACAGCAGCGTCACGTTGATGGGGATGCCGAGAAAGATCGCCTGCTCGATGGCCGGAATGCCTTGCGGCGTGCCGGGGATCTTCACGAACAGGTTGGCGCAGCGAGCCTGTTCGTGGATCGCGCTGGCTGCTGCGATGGAGCCCTCGGTGTCAGCGGCCAACAGTGGCGATATCTCCATCGAGACCCAGCCGTCGGTTTGGTCGGTGGCGTCGAACACCGGCTTGAACAGGTCGGCCGCGCGGCGCAGGTCTTCCAGCGCCAGTTCGGTGAACAGTGCTTCACCTGCCAGCCCGGCCCGCGTCTTGGCGTGGATGGCCGCGTCATAGGCGTTGCCGCCGCCGATGGCGGCATCGAAGATGCTGGGATTCGACGTCAGCCCGGTGATCGACGCCTCGGCGATGTAGCGCGCCAATGTGCCGTCGTCGAGCAGGGTGCGGGTGATGTTGTCCAGCCAGAGGCTCTGGCCTAGTTCGTGCAATTGCTGGGTCGCTTTCATATGGGCTCCAATGTGGCTCGGGTTGGACTTCTCGCTGCCGATTGACCGGGGCGTGTACCGCGCATCAACAGCACCGGCACCATGGGGGGTGGAAGCGAGCGTTGTGGGTCGTATCGGGCACGTCAATACAGAATGCGACAGCGGATCGTTTCGGGCACGGTGCACAACTCGGCCAGTGCGGGCTGCGTCGCCGCGTGGTCAACATCGATCACCACATAGCCGACATCCTCGTTGGTGCTCAGGTATTGCGCGGCGATGTTGATACCCGCCGCCGACAGCTTCTCGTTGACGTCTGCCAGCACGCCGGGCACGTTCCTGTGGATATGCAGCAGCCGACTGCGTCCGGCGTGCTCGGGCAGCGCGACTTCGGGGAAGTTCACCGCTGACGTGGTCGAGCCGTTGCTGCCATATCGAATCAGCTTGGCTGCGACTTCCTTGCCGATGTTCACCTGCGCCTCCGAGGTCGAGCCACCGATGTGCGGCGTCAGGATGACGTTGTCGAAACGTGTCAGTGGCGAGACGAAGGCCGAATCGTTGCCCTGCGGTTCGAGCGGGAAGACATCGATCGCAGCGCCGTGCAGGTGGCGGCTTTCCAGCGCGGCAGCGAGTGCATCGATGTCGACCACGGTGCCGCGCGACGCATTGATCAGGTGGCTTCCCGGCTTCATCGCCGCCAGTTGCGCCGGCCCGATCATGTTGGCTGTTTCTGCGGTTTCGGGGACATGCAGGCTGACCACGTCGGAGACTTTCAGGAGATCGTCGAGTCCGGTCATTTCGCGCGCGTTGCCCAGCGGCAGCTTCGCCTCGACGTCGCGGAACACCACGCTCATGCCGAGCTGTTCCGCGAGCACGCCGATCTGCGTGCCGATGTGGCCGTAGCCCACGATGCCCAGCGTCTTGCCGCGTACTTCGTACGAATGCGCGGCGCTCTTGACCCAGCCGCCCCGGTGCAGGACCGCGTTCTTCTCTGGAATGCCGCGCATCAACATGATGATCTGCGCCAGTACCAGCTCGGCCACGCTGCGCGTGTTGGAGAACGGTGCGTTGAACACCGGAATACCCAGGCGCATGGCCGCTCCCAGATCGACCTGGTTGGTGCCGATGCAGAAGCAGCCGATGGCCGCCAGCCGGTTCGCGCGCTGCAGAACTTCTTCGGTCAGCTGCGTGCGGGAGCGTATGCCCAGAAAGCTCGCCTCGGCCAGCGCCGCGCGCAACTCGGTGCCGGCCAGCGACCCGGCATGGGTGACGATGCGCGTGTAGCCGCCGTGGCGCAACGCCTCGACGGCCGAAGGGTGAATCCCTTCGAGCAGCAGCACCAGCGGGTCGCTCTTGGTGGCGGTAGGATCGATCGACTTGGAATTCTGCGCCAGGCTCATGGTGTGATCTCTGTGTGGATGGTTGCGCGAACGATGCCGAACACCAGTGCGCGGACCTTGGCCCACTGAGCTTCGGTCGGCACCGCTGCAGCGTCGATCGCATGGGCCGCGTGCAAGTCCAGCAGACCCCTTGCATCGAACACCAGCCAGCTGCTGGTTTCGTTGACGACGGCCTCGGGTTGGCCGCAGGCCAGGCGCAAGTACCAGTCGACGAGGATGAAACTATGGCCGGCGAACTCGGCGGCAGCCGCTTCGCCACGGGCGAGCGCGACGTAGCGGTCGTGGGCCAGGGGCTGCACCGCGTCTTGATCCAGCAAAAACAAGCGGCTTTCATGCGCAGCGGGCCTGCAAGCCTTTGACGTCCATTCGGCATGCCCCTCGGCCGGTCCTTCGTACACCGGTGCGAAGCCGCCACCAGGGGTGCGGAAATTCGTCGTCTGGCCCTGGTACAAACGTGCCGCGACCCATTGCACGCGGCCGTCATAGGTGTAGTTGCGCAGGTCGAACTTGAGCACCTGCACCGGTTCCTGGTTCGAGACGACGCGGCCGCCTGGCGCCACCAGTGCTTGCGCGACATAACCACCGGCAAGGATCTCTTGCCATACACGCTGTGTGAGCTTGTCGCCACGGTACGCGGCCCGGCCACCGAACCCGGCGAAGGGCTTGAAGAACAGGCGCCGCCGCTCGCGCCACAGGCGCTCTGTGTGCTGCGCATCCACTACCTCGGTGCGAGGAATGCCGGCCAGCAGAACGTCTTGTGTGGCCGGTGGCACGCCCAAGGCCTGCAGCCGCGTTGCATCGCTGAGCAAGGCGAGGTTGCGCTTGTCCGCGTACAGCGCGTGCGCCTGAGGGTGTGGCGTGAGCACCATCGCGTTGGAAAGGTAGGCCTCGCGCAGCGTCGCGCTGGCGGGCTCAGCCAACGAAAAATCGGTAAGGCGGTTGTAGACCAGGTCGATGGCCACGTCACCGTGCCAGAGCACGCTGCCACGCAATGTGAACTCGGTCGGTCCGGCGATCACTGCCTGCATCCCGTGGCGCTGGAACAAGCGCTGGAACAGCAGGAACTCCGGGTACAGATACTGTTGCTCGGGGTTCTCGTCCACGATGGCGATGCTGCGCAGCGGGCGGTCGTGGCCGCATCGCGACCACTCGTTGCGAAACATCGCCACGATGTCCTCCTCGAACGCATCTGCTGTGGCCGGCGGCGGCAAGAGGCCACCTGCGGCCGCGCAACAAGCGCGCTGCGCCCGTGCCAGCACGGCATTGAGCATGGCTCCGCCCGCATTCGTGTTGATTTCGATGAGCCCGAAGCTGTTCTCGGCGGCATGAAAGTCGTAGCCGAAGAACACCCCCTTGGCACCACCGGGGTCGTGGCGCGCAATGGCGGGTGCCGCGGCCAAAACCTCGTCGCGATAGGTCGGAAGTGCGACCACTGACTCGATAGCCTGCACCAGTTCGGCCATCCGAACCATGTGTGAGTGCGACAGAAAAACAGGGCGCGTCGCGAACAGGTAGGGGCAGCGCTGCTGGACCAAGTCGAACAGGCCTGGCTCGCCGATCTCCGACTCCAGTGCCTGGCGCAGCGCCGAGGCATCCAGGCTGATGCAGAAGCATTCGCTGTTCAGCAGCTCCATCGAAATCGGGCCTGGCGGCAGACCTGCGGCCGCAACAGTCGAGGGGTTCGGTGGCGTGTTCATGACAGAAGCTCGCCCTCGACCCAGCCCTGGAAGTGCTGGGCACGTTCGACAAGGTGGACCATCTCGGCAGCCGCGGCCAGCGTTCTGGTGTGCTGAGTGAACCCAGGTCTCGGTGAGATGAACGTGGCCATCTCACGACCCAGCGCGCGCGGTCGTTCGGGGGCTTGCGAGAGCAGCGAGATCACCAAGTTCTCCAGGGCCATCACACGAATTCGCAGCTGTTCGAGTTCAGTGCTCACCGATTGAGGAACGTCCATGGGCACGGCGCCGCCGGCCAGCAGCCGGCGCGCACGCGGGCGACCCTCGTGGTCCCACCTGGAAAGTGCGGCCTCGGGCTGAGAGGAGCGTGGCGTCGGGTCTGCGCTCATGCCATCAGCGCTCGGCGTGGCGCGGTCCGGTCTGCGGGTGGCCAGGGCTCGCGCCGACGGAAAGCGGCTCCTACGAGTTCGTTCATGCTGTTGCCCCTGCAACAGCGGGCGCGGTCGAAGCAGCGGCCTTGGGCTTGGCGCTCTTGATGCCGGCCAGCTTGGTGCGCTTGAGCAGCAGCGCGTTGATGGCCACCACCGCCGAACTGCCCGACATCGACAGCGCCGCGATTTCCGGCGACAGTGTGAAGGGATAGAGCACTCCCGCGGCCAGCGGAAAGGCGATCACGTTGTAGCCCACCGCCCACCCCAGGTTCTGGTGCATCTTGCGCAGCGTGGCGCGCGACAGCTCGATGGCGCCGACGATGTCGTAGGGGTCACTCTTCATCAGTACGACATCGGCGCTGTCCATCGCGACGTCGGTGCCGGCGCCGATGGCAAAACCCACATTGGCCTGAGTGAGTGCGGGCGCGTCGTTGACACCGTCGCCAACCATGCCCACCTTCTTGCCGCCGGCCTGCAGTTCCTTGATCTTGGCGGCCTTCTGGCCGGGCAACACATCGGACAACACGCTGGTGATGCCCAGGTCTGCGGCGATGCGCTTGGCCGTGCCCGCGTTGTCGCCCGTGAGCATCACCACCTCGACGCCGCGCTCGCGCAGCTTGGCGACCGCCGCCTTGGCGGTGGGCCGGATGGCGTCGGCGATGGCGATGAGACCGATCACCTTGCCATTCTGCGCCACATGAACCACCGTCCGGCCTTCGCCCTGCAGCCGCGCAGCGTCGGCTTCCAGCGGTCCGAGCGCGAGCTTCTGGGTGTCCATCAACAGGCGGTTGCCGAGGAAGACAATGCCGGCAGCGGTCAACGCCTGTGCTCCCTGGCCGTCGATGCTCTTGAAGCCTGTCGGGGCGACGACCTTCAGCTTTGCTGCGCGCCGCAAGACGGCTTGTGCCAACGGGTGGGCCGACCCTTGCTCGACCGCCGCAGCCGCGAGCAGCAACACGTCTTCGGTAATGCCCTCGGCCATGACCATGTCCACCACCTCCGGCTTGCCAACCGTGAGCGTGCCGGTTCTGTCGAAGACGATGACGTCGAGCTTGGTCGCGTCTTCCAGCGCCGACGCGTTCTTGAACAGGATGCCGTTGGCGGCGCCCAGGCCGGTGCCCACCATCACCGCCATTGGCGTGGCCAGGCCCAGCGCGTCGGGGCAGGCGATGACGAAGACGGTGATGGTCAGCGTCACCGCAAACAGCAACGGCTCGCCAATCCACCAGAACCACACGGCGAAGGTCAGCAAGCCGACACCGATGGCGGCGACCACCAGCCACTGCGCCGCCTTGTCGGCCAGCAACTGCGCCGGGGCCTTGGAGTTCTGCGCCTCCTGCCGACGGCACGGCCTGGACGATGGGCAGGATGGGGTAGCGCACCGACTGGAAGGCCTGTGCAATGAGCGTCGAACAGATCGCGCGCGTGGGGTCGCCGCTGCCGAACGCGATCATGCGGCGCCGCCAGCGCACCGGCACCGGGGGCGTCGGGAAAAGGTAGCGAGCGAGGTCGATGACGTTCTTCAGATCGTATTGGTGGCCCAGTCGGGCAGTGACATAGCCGGTCACCGCATCGATCTCTGCCGGGCTCAAGCCAACGGGCCGGCACACGCGGCAGTGCAAGCCCGTAAATTCAGCCACGCTGACCGCCCGGACCCCTTCGCGGATGTCGGCTTCGACGAAAGCCCTGGGCCGCCCCTGGACATCCACCAGTCCGGTAGCGGTGCCGACGAACAACGCCGCATGAGACCAGGTCGACTGCGTCAGGTACTTGATGGCCACGCTCACCCGCGTCTGGCCTTCCACCAGCAGCACGTCACCGGGTTGCAGGCAGGCCATCAGCTTGATGGGGTCGGTGGGTGCTGCAGTGCCGTGGCTGTGCGACGTCTGGCTCAGGTAGCGGCTCAGCTGGCCGCCAAGCCAGCGCGCAACGCCGTTGAAAGGGCTGGCCATGGTCAGGCTGGAATGTGTTGCGGCGGTGCAGCGACCGTCAACGAACGTCGTTGAGCGACCAGTCGTAGTCGAGGAAGGCGATCCTGGACCGGCCGGCGCGGATTTCGCCTTGCGCCGCCGGCGTGTCGGCCAGCACCTCGGCGTGTCGCGCGAACAGCGTCTGCAGCGAGTCGAAGCCACGGTGGCCCTGCTCGAAGTCCTTGCGGTACCAGTCGAAGATTTTGGAGACCTGCAGCGTGCCGGCACTGGCGCCAGTGCCGGTGTCAAAACGGTTGCGTGTGCGGTCGGACAGGAAGCGCCGCAGTCCGTCGTCCAACTGGGCATCGAGCCGCTCGGCCGATACGCCGACAAAGGCCTCGTTGCGCAGCATCGGGCAGCCTATCGACGCACACACCACGGCCGCGTGGATGCGTGGGTCGTCGAAGATGCCGGGCGCGCGGATGAGGCCATGTTCAACGTCGTCGAGCGTGCGCTCAGCGCCCAGCAAACGGAAGAACTTCTTCTTCCACGGGCTCTGCACGAAGCTGCCGAGGTCCTTGATGGATTTCAGATCGGGGTAACGGGTGAGGATCAGCTCGACCGTGTAGGCGTTGTAGGCGTTGATCAGGAAAGCCAGTTGCTGCGCCTTGCTCCAGGCGCCGTACTCCTGCGTGGACACGGCGGACAGCGCCGCCAGGTAAGCGCGCAAAGCCTCGCGATCACGCTGCATGCCGGCATAGCGCACCGCCGAGGCGTTGCCCCCTGCGGCCAGCACCACATGCGCTTTGAGCAGCGCGCTCCATGCCGCATGTTGATGGTCGAAGGCCGCCTGCGCGGCGGTGGCATGCGGCAGCATGGCAGCAACGGCGCTCATCGCCGCGAATTGGAAAAGAAGGCGACGCCTGGCGAGGAAGGTGGTCATGCTGGCTCTCCGTGCAGGGTGGTGTTACCCGCGGCGCCAGGCATGGAAGCGCTCGACCCAGGCCAGCAGACGCTGCGGGGCATGGGCGCGCTTCCAGTTGCCGGCAGCGAATTTGTTGGCCTCGGCCAGCGTCGGGTAGGTGTGGATGGTGCCGAGGATCTTGTTCAGGCCCAGCTTGTGTTTCATGGCCAGCACGTATTCGGCCAGCAGGTCACCGGCATGTTCGCCGACGATGGTCACGCCCAGGATCGTGTCCTTGCCCGGCACGGTGAGCACCTTCACGAATCCGTGGGCCTCGCTGTCGGCAATCGCGCGATCGAGGTCGTCCATGCCGTAGCGCGTGACCTCGTACGGGATCTTGCGCTCGGCGGCCTCCAGTTCGTTGAGACCAACACGGGCCACCTCGGGCTCGACGAAAGTGGCCCAGGGGATGACGCGGTAGTCGGCGCTGAACTTCTTGAACGGGTCGAACAGCGCGTTGACGGCGGCATACCAGGCCTGGTGGGCGGCGGTGTGGGTGAACTGATAGGGCCCGGCGACATCGCCGGCGGCGTAGATGTTCGGGAAGTTGGTCTGCAAATAGCCATTGACCTCGACGGTTCGGCCGGTGCTGACACCCAGTTCTTCCAGGCCGTAGCCCTTCAGGTTGGCCACCCGCCCCACGGCCACGAGGATGGCGTCGAAGGGGATGTGCTTCTCCTGACCATCGGCGTCGACCACCAGCACTTTCTCGAGTCCGCCCCCCTGCACGCGCACCGCCTTGTGGCCGGTCAGCACGGCAACGCCCTCGGCCCGAAAACGTGCGGCAACCAACTCGGACACTTCGGGGTCTTCGCGCACGAGGATGCGAGGCAGCATCTCGACTTGCGTCACCCTGGAACCCAGGCGCGCGAACGTCTGTGTCAGCTCGCACCCGATGGGGCCGCCGCCGAGCACCACCAGGCGCCGCGGCCGTTCGCGCAGTTTCCAGACGTTGTCTGAAGTCAGCACCTCGACCTGGTCGATGCCGGGTATGGGCGGCACGAAAGGCCTGGCGCCGGCGGCAATCACGATGCTGCGCGTCGTCAATACCTTCTTGCTGCCGTCGGCATGGGTGACTTCCACCTCCCAGGGCGAGACGATGCGCGCCGAGCCTTCGGCCACGTCCACGCCCAGGCCGGTGTAGCGCTCCACCGAGTCGTGCGGCTCGATCTCCTTGATCACACGCTGCACGCGCTCCATCACGTCGGCGAAATCGAAGTCGGCCGATGCGGACTTGATGCCGAATTCCTTCGCGCGCTGCACATGCGACAGAAACTTGGCCGAGCGGATCAACGCCTTCGACGGCACGCAGCCCGTGTTCAGGCAGTCGCCGCCGAGCTTGTGTTTTTCGACCAGCGTCACCTTGGCCTTGATCGCAGCGGCGATGTAGGCGGTGACCAGGCCGGCCGAGCCGCCGCCGATGACCACCAGATTGCGGTCGAACGTTGCGGGCTTCTTCCAGCGTGCGTAGATCTTGCGGGCCTGAACCATGTCGATGATCTTCTTGGCGATGAGGGGAAAGATGCCGAGCAGCACCAGAGAACCCAGCAGGCCCGGCGAGACGATGCCCGAGATCGATTCGATGCGCGCCAGCTGGGTGCCGGCGTTGACGTAGACGAAGGTGCCGGCCAGCATGCCGAGCTGGCTGACCCAGTAGAAAGTCAGCGGGCGGATCGGCGTCAGCCCCATCGCCAGGTTGATGACAAAAAACGGCAGCACCGGTACCAGGCGCAAGGTGAACAGGTAGAAGCCGCCTTCCTTGGCCACGCCGGCGTTCAGCGCGGCAAGACGCTCGCCGAAGCGCGACTGCACCCAGTCGCCCAGCAACCAGCGTGAGGCCAGGAAGGCCAGCGTGGCGCCGATGCTCGACGCAAACGAAACGATCAGCATGCCCAAGCCGAGGCCGAAGATGGCGCCCGCCGCCAGCGTCATGACCGCGGCACCCGGCAGTGACAGCGCCGAGACCGCCACATAAGCGGCGAAGAACAGCACGCCGGCCACGACGGGTTGCCCCGCGCGCCAGGCTTCGAGCTCGGCCTGGCGGCTCTTGATGGTGGCGAGGTTCAGGTACTGGCCGAGGTCGAAGGCAAAGAACAGGCCCACCAGGGCCAGCAGCAGCACCACGAACCACCCACGTTTGTCCACACGCATCAAGAGCTTTCGGTCAGGGCGGACTGGCAGAGTTGCCGTCACCTGCCAATAGACGAGTCGGACCGCTGTTCCTTACAAGTGTTCGTGCCCGAGGCACGCCTGGCCCGCAAGGCGGAGAGGGCCTACGCGACGCTGGCGCTCGCCGCCGATTGCGACTGCTGGCACCGGAACCAGGCCTGCGTGACCGCCGAGATGGCCATCGCGAACCTGCAGGGCAATGCCCGGCGCGCCCAGACGGTGCCTGGGCATGCGGTACGCCGCATTGCTCGCGAATGGCCGGTGTCGGCAGCCCACACCGCACTCGGCTCGGCACGGGTGACGCCACCGTCGGCGATGCCCGCGGCGGCGCGTGAGCGCCGGCAGGCCTTGATCGCTCGCTTCCTGTGAGCTTGCGAACGTGATGCGGGTTTACCCGTTGTAAGGCTTGGGCACCTACCCCCGTCTAAGCAGCACGAAAGCCAGGTTCTGCCTGGTTTTCGAGTCCCTTGCGCCGAAGCGGCCCGTGCCGCACCCGTTGTCAAACCTGTTCCCCATTGGAGATCCAAATGACCCAAGCCTCCCACAAGCTCCCCGCCGTTGCCCTGGCCCTTGCGCTCGGCGCCGCCTTCATCGCCTTGCCCGCTGCCGCCCAGATGGCCGACAAGGACAAGTGTTTCGGCGTTGCGCTGAAGGGCAAGAACGATTGCAAGGCCGGTGCCGGCACCACCTGCGCCGGCACGTCCAAGGTCGACTTCCAGGGCAACGCCTGGACGCTCGTGCCCAAGGGCACCTGCGACAAGACCGCTTCCAAGACCTCGCCCACGGGCTTTGGCCAGATGGCCGAGTTCAAGGAAAAGAAGGCCTGATCGACTCGCTGCGGAACGTGTCAACGCCCCTTGACCACAAGTAGCCCGAACGCACCATGTTGACCCTGAGCACATTCCCTGGACTGCGCGCGAAGCGTGCAGTGCAGGCCGTGCCGAAGGTCCGCACGGGCGCCGGGCTGCCTGCGCGTGCGGGC
>Ga0105047_10012981_pt1 | contig 13354 bp, 3 predicted proteins | sample MAT04_FD_78384 | JGI IMG/M metagenome (GOLD analysis project Ga0105047, IMG submission 78384) | Freshwater microbial communities from Lake Fryxell liftoff mats and glacier meltwater in Antarctica - MAT-04 (megahit assembly) | ecosystem: Environmental > Aquatic > Freshwater > Ice > Liftoff...
GCCACGACACTCACTCTGCTATTCGATCAAGCCGGCGTCGTCGGACCGTCGTGGCGCGAGGTCACGCTGGGTCTGCGCGTCGAACTTCGATTCGACGGCGAGCCGGTGGTCAGGGCTGAACTTGTTCTTCCATCGCAGCGCCGCCGAGAGGCGGAGCAGTTGCCGACTTCCAGTCAATGGCTTTTCGACTCCGCCGCTTCCGGGTTGTCGCTCGGGGATTTCCCAGATTTCAGCGACCCCCGCTGGACGCTCCACCTCACCGGCGACGGCGAAGTCGCCCTCCGCGACCCGGAAGCCACGCACTATTGGAAGGGCGAGATCGAGGTGCCGTTGCGCTAATCGATGCGCTGCCTTGCCGAACACAGTATCCCCTGTTTGCGGGTCTTATTTGGCCTAAAATAATCCCAAGATCGCCGAAATCATCGTTTCCGCGAGGTATGTCTCTGTATACATCACCACCAGACTTGACGTATAGGCCCTTACGGATCATGCTCCCCGTTTCGCACACCAACGCGCGCTCCGTAGCCGCATCTGTGAGGGTTGAGCGATGAACAGACGATCCATGACCCGACCCAGCGTGCTGGCCGCGATGGCCTTCATCGCCACCTTGCTGGTCGCCAAGCTGACCCTGGGCCAGACGGGCGATGCCGCCCAAACCGCCGCGGCGGTCGCCGCTGGGCCCTAGCTCGGCACCGGCGACACCGCCTGGATGCTCATCGCCACCGCGCTGGTTCTCATGATGACCATCCCCGGCCTGGCCCGCTTCTATGGAGGGCTGGTCCGGGCCAAGAACGTCCTGAGCACGCTGATGCACTCGTTCTTTTGTGCCGCGCTGATCAGCGTGGTCTGGGTCGTGCTGGGCTACTCGATCGCCTTCGGCCCCTCCGAGGGCCTGTGGATCGGCGGGCTCGATTATGTGGGCCTCGCCGGCGTCGCCAATACCAACCATCCGCTCGCGCCGACCATCCCGCACGATCTCTTCGTCGCGTACCAGCTCACGTTTGCGATCATCACACCGGCGTTGATCTCCGGCGCGTTCGCCGAGCGGATGCGCTTCTCGGCCTTCGCGCTGCTCATGGCCCTGTGGTCGGTCGTCGTCTACGCCCCGCTGGCCCACTGGGTCTGGGGCGGCGGCTGGATCGGCACCTCGATCGGCGCGCTCGACTTTGCCGGCGGAACCGTCGTTCACATCTCCTCGGGCGTCTCGGCGCTGGTCTGTGCGCTCTACCTAGGACGGCGTCACGGCTGCGGGAAAGAAGCCATGCCCCCGCACAACCTGCCATTCACCACCATCGGCGCTGGCCTGCTGTGGGTCGGCTGGTTCGGGTTCAACGCTGGCTCGGCTCTCGGGAGCAACGAGCTTGCTTCGCTGGCCCTCATCAACACCAACACCGCCGCGGCCGCTGCGGCCTTGAGCTGGATGCTCGTCGAGATGTTCCGCACGGGCAAGCCGACGCTCCTGGGCCTGGCCTCCGGCGCGGTCGCGGGCCTGGTCGTCATCACGCCCGCCGCCGGGTTCGTCACGCCCATGTCGGCTCTGGCGATGGGGCTCCTGGGCGGGGTTGTCTGCTACTTCGCCGTGGCGCTCAAGCCCAAGCTGGGCTACGACGACGCCCTCGATGTCGTCGGCATCCACTTCGTGGATGGCGCGCTGAGCGCACTCCTTACCGGCGTCTTCGCCACCGCCAAGGCCAACAGCGCCATCCCCATCCTCACCTCCGGCGGAAACCCCCAAGCCCCCACGACAATCTTCGGCACCATGCCCGGCGGGCTCATTGACGGCCACCCGCAACTGGTCCTCACCCAGACCATCGCCGTGCTGGCGACGATCGCGTACGCCGGTGCCGTCGCCTGGGGCCTATTGCAGCTCATCGACCGCATTTTTCCGGTGCGGGCCCCGCTGGCGGATGAAGTCCTCGGCATGGACCTTTCGCAGCACAGGGAGCGCGGCTATGTGCTCGGCGGCGATCGGGCCGTGACGGGTGCCAGCTGCGCCGCAGATCGGTCGAGCGGAGTGGTCACGCGAAATTAAAGGCCGGGATGCGCGGGACCTCGGTTGTCGCGGCGGTGCGCGTTAAGAGCAGAAGTCGGCTTCTGGCGCGGTTAGCTGGCGTTCTTGGTTGCCCGGCGTTTGGGCGCGGGCTTGTTGTTGGCGCGGGCGAGGCCGGCCCACTGGATGGCCACGCCGGCGACCGAGGCGACGCCCCAGATGATGGCCCAGCCGGTGGCGGGGAGGTCGAGGCGTTCGTGGCCGGGGACGTTGAAGGCTTGGGCAAGCCAGACGGCGGCGGGGATCCAAAGGGCGGCACCAGCCAACGCGGTGACGGCCCCGGCGGCCCACGCGGGCATCAGCAGCCCGGCCAGCCCGCCGGCGACGAGGCCGAGGGTCATGGCGAAGCCGATGACGAGCCGTTCCAACCCCGAGAGGGCGTTCCAGATGCCATCCAGGCGTTCGCGGAGGGCCGCGAGGAAGTTTCGGGCCGAGGCCGTGGCTTGGTCGGGGACGGCGAGCAGGTTTCGAACGTCGTTGAGGGGGTCGCGCGGGCCCGTCGATGGGCCGGTGGGCGGGGTGGTGGCGGCGTGCGAGCGGTCGACGACGTCGGCCCGCGCAATGGCTTTGGGGGCAGGGTGGTCGCCCGGCGTGGGATGGTTGGGGCCGTCGAGCCAGTCTTCTTGGGCGTCGGGTTGTTCGTCTGGCTGAGATTCCGGCTCGGCTTGGGGCGTGGTCGGCGGCGCGATCCAGCGCTCGCCGCGGCGGACGAAGGGCTGTTCGTCGCCGCCGGAACCGGCGGGTTTTTCGGCGATCGCCAGCTCGGCGGCCGGTGGTGCGGCCCAAGGGACGGCCATGATGGCGGCGCCGAGCACCCCGAAGCCAGCGCCAAGCACGCAGCCGAAGACCGCCGCGAGCGCCAGTCGAAAGAGAAGGAAGCCGCAGAGAAACCCGATGACCGCGCCACCAGCGCCGCCCCAAAAAGGTGATACTCCGGCTTCAGGGGCGACGAGGGGCAGAAGGAGGAAGCCGCCCAGGCCACCTGCGGCCGCGGCGGTGAGGACGAGCACCGGCTTGAGGACGCTGCGGCCCGCCGACCAGAGGACGACGCCGGCGACGGCGATGAGGGCGACCACTGCGTGGACGCCGAGCGGAAGGGCTTGGATGGAGGCCAGCATTTGGTCGGCGGAGGTGTTCATCGGGGTGGCGAAGCGGATTCGGGGTTGGGAGAACGACCATCGAACGGAGCTTGTGAGCGGGCTTGGGGGCTGAGGGTGCTAAGAACATCGGTTCGCAGCGATCGGGGCCGCGAATCGCGACGCGGGATCGATCGGCGAACCAAGAGTGGGGGATGTGGACGATTCAACAGGTCAGCAGGCAACCGAGTGGGGCCGGGCCGCGTATCGGGAGGGCCTGCTGCAGACTCCGCGTCTTGGGGGTGGGGATCCACAGGGCGTCCGGATGGAACCCATTGACAGAGCGCGACTTGCGGATGGTTTGTGATACGGCTAGCCTCTCGGCCCAGGGATGGGCAGCCGGTCGGTGCTCCGCGGGTCGATCGGGTGGTATGTAGCGCTCTACGTGTGACGGATGCAGGGGGCTCGTGGGGTCTGTGAGTCGGATCAAGGGGCCGGGCCTGATAGGGCTCGGCTCGGTTCATCGCTGAATGGGTTAGGAGCTCGTCATGAAGAATCTCGATCGCGGGTTCGCCGGTCTGTTCCCCTCTCACGGGAAGAGCGATCGACGCTGGGCGCGTCCGACGCCAGCGGAACTGATGAACAAGGCGGGCCGCTCAAGATTGGCGGGCGAGCCCGGGTTCGAGCAGCTCGAGCAACGGCAACTGATGTTCGCGCTCGGGGTGACGCTGCCGGCGAACCTGGCCCCGGGTCAGTTTTTCAGCGGGACGGTTCAGACGTCGACGGCGGCTGGTTATGTGTTGCCGTTCGCCAATGCCATCGTCCCCGACCCGACTATGGCCACGGCGGTCCTGGAAAACTTCGACGAGAACACCTCGCCGGCCCCTGTGCCCGTCCCCAGCGGGGCCCAGTTCGGCGCAACATCCCGGTTGACGATCAACCACAATCTGGCGTCCCTTCCGCGGCTAGTGGAGCGGACCGACGGAAACAAGGAGCTGTACTTCGGTCTGCGGCGAGGTGACCAGGTTAAGCTGGGTCAGACCCGCTCTTCAGGGGTCGGGCTGACATCGCTGCGTTCGATGGTGATCACGACGACCGCGGTGGCCGTAATTCCGAACATTGCTACGCTGGATGCCAACGATCAGCTCAACGGGCAGACCGACATCAACGTGCTGCCCCTGGGCACGCGTCTGCGGCTGTTCCTCAACGGCGTGCCGGTTCTGGATGCCGCTGGCAACGAGATCGCGTATTCGGCACCCCTTTCGGGATTCCCGACCGACATCAACATCAACAGCATCCGGACGGTCGACAGCACAGTCGTTCCTTTTACGGTCAGTTACTTGCTGATGGCGCCGAACAACGGCGTCTTCGACGAGGTGGTCTTCGAGCGAATCGCCAACCCTCCGGGCGGCGTGCCGGGCATAATCAATCCTTCGGTCGACGACATCCTGATCACGCAGGTCGCGCTCTCCACGCCGCCGGGCCGGTTCGCGGCGCTGCTGGATCGGCAGATCTTCGGTGTAGCGAGCGTGCTGACCGCCGATGTATCGGGCTTTCGGGACATCGCGACGGGGGCCGATTTCTCCGTGAACGAGAGCTTCGACGCGTCGGCACCGGGGCCCGTGACTTCTGGCCGGATCTTCACCGCTGTGGCGTTGGGTGGGACGCCCTCGCGGCTGGGCGTGTTCCACAACCTGGCGGGGGCTCCGTCGGTGAGCGGCGGGGTGGATCGCACACTCAACTTCACTTTGGCAGGCACCCAGCAGATTTTGTTCGCGTTCATGGACGACGGGGTGACGCCGACGCCGCGGGCGCTGATCCAGTTCGCTTTCAGCACGCCTTCTGGTGCCGGCACCTCGCTGGACGCCGGAACTCGGATCTCACTATTCCGTCAGGGTCGGCTGGTGCAGACGTTCACCGATGCCGCCCTCGCTGAGCTGCGGACCACGGCGGGCGGTGTCGATACCTACCTGCTCCGGCCCTCAACTATCGACGACAGGGGTCAGGTCATCACGCCGTCTTTGGGCATCGACAACGAGGCCAGCGAGGCGTTCGACGCCGTAGTTTTCTCCCGCACGGGCGGGGTCGGCAACGACGTCATCAGCGTCAACGACGTCCGGGGGTTCCACCCGCCGCTGGTGGAGTTCTTCGATCTCTACGGCCGGCCCCTTCGTGACACCTTGGCCCTCGGCCTCGCCGGTGGCGAAGAGCGTGTCCTGCCGGTCGACCCTGAAGACGACGGCATCCCGAACTTCAACGACGGCATCGGTCGCATCGTGTTGTCCAATACCACGGTGAACTCGGCGCTGAACATCTACGGCGGTACCATTGCTTTCGAAGAGGGACTCGGCTATGTTTTCAGCCTTTCGAGCACGCTCGCGGGCTCGTTCTCAGCGTTCGAAGGCTTGGGGTTCGGGTATGTCCGCCGCATCACCGGCGGCGCCGTCACCGTGCTCGGCCTGCCCGGCGCGCAAGGTTCGGTCTCGATCGGCTCGTCGTTCGTGCGCGACCCGGGTTCCACCGCTTCTTATCTGGGCGAGCTGCCCCAGGCCCCGGCCGTCCAGCCGTTGACAACCAGCGTCATCGCACCGGCCCAGATTCTGCCACTGGTGAACACCGAGGCGGCCACGCTGCTGGGGTTCAACAACAACAACTTCACCACGATGCCGTTGTTCACCAACGCCATCCTGGGCCTCCCGGTCATCGTGCCCGACCCGAACCCCGCAGGCATCTACCCGGCTTCGGGCTTGCCGACTTCGGTGGTGATCCCGCAGGGCGTGTTCACGACCAACGGCCAATCGGTGGGCAGCGTCCTGATCGACGGTTTGCTGCACGGTTCTTCGAGCTTCACCGGGGCGATCGGTCGTCTGAACGTTGGATACCTCCTTGGAAGTGTTTCAGTCGCCGGGGACGCCGGGACGATCATCGTGGCGGGCGATTCGGGCGGGTTCTTTTTGGACCCCGTCGGCACCGTTCAGCCGATCGACGGCACAAGCATCCGCGGTATCGGCCGCTTCATAGCCACCGGCAGCACGATCACCGTGGGCCGGGCCCTCGGGCAGATCCATGTGGGTGGCCGCAACTATTCGAGCATCTCCGTCCTGGGCGACAACAGCAACCCCAATCGGGCTCGCTTGGACTTCTCGCGCTACTTTGAGAACGAGGTGATCTACGGATTAATTCCTCCCCCCGGTCTCGAGCCCGAGCTCTTTTACAACCTCCTCACGATTTTGTCGCCCTCCGACTTTGGTTTCATCAACTCCATCAACGCGGGCATGACCACCCGCCAAAACGCCAACTTCGGCGGCGGGCTGTTCCGCAACGACAACATCCTGGGTGCGGAGTTCATCGGTAACCCGACGGGAAGGGTCGCGGTCGCGGGCCGCGTGGGCGGCTTCGGGCCGGTTACGTCGGCTGGCGAAGAGGATCTCTCGGACGTGTACGCGTTCGCGGCGGAGGCCGGGCGTTTGGTGACGATTGCCTTCGATCTGACGACCACCTTCAACGTGTTCGCGCAGGTGCGGGTCATCGATTCGCGCGGGCGGACGATCGCCACGCACCAGACGCCCGCGGTGTCCAGCGACCGCACGCCGTCTGGTAACGTTTCGGCGCAGATCCGCTTCGAGGCCCCTTCGACGGATGTTTTCTATATCTCGATCACCGTGCCGCCGACGGGTGCCGCCCTCGGCTTCACTCCTTATCTGCTAGACGTGACCGGCTTGATGCCGACGAACCTTGGACTGGTCTCGGTGGCAGCGCACTCGCCCACGACGACCACTGTCAACGGCGCACTGGGGCTGTACCGCGTGGGCGTTGGTCGGACGTCGCTCGATGGCGGCAACGTGGGTCCCAACCCGCAGACCACCGCGAGCACCGAGATCACCAACGACCTGTTGACGCAGCGCGGAATGTCGCTCTCGGTCTCGGGCAACGCGGGGGCGATCCTGTTCGGCTCTTCGCTCGATACGGTCCTCGCCAACCTCGACAACAACACCATCAATATTGGCGGGTTCCTAGGCGCGCTGCGGACGGGCGTCAGCCCCGCCGCAGGCATCGGGCCGACCATCGGCGACCTGGGCGGGCTCGACTTGCGCGTCGGGTCTTCGATCGGGCTGATCGACGTCAACAGCGCCATCGGCGGCCGCCGTACCACGTTCCTCAACCAGATCGTCGCGCCCACGGCGCCGGTCCGCATCACCACGGGCACGGCGGGCGGCCCGGGCCACATCGGTGCCATCCTCGTCGGGACGTTCATCGTCGGCAGCAACTTCACGCTGACGACCTCGGCCGGGTCGATCATCGACCGCTTCGTGCTGGGCACCGCCGGATTGGCGGGCGGGCCCGACTCGGGCCGATTCATCCTCCGCGCGCCGGATCTGAACCTCGGGGCGGGCTCCGACATCCGCTTCGCAGATTTCTCCGCCGTCGCCTCCGGCTTCAACGGGGCGCCGACGATCGAATCGTTCTTCTCGACATTGAACTTCAACACCCCCTTCATCACTACCGACGATTCGGGCGTGATCTATTCAGTGGCGATTTCCGGCGGGACCAACAGCCGCGCCAGCTCGGGACGGTTGGTGGCTATTCCTGTCAGCGGGGGCACGGGCTTCGTCACGGGCCGGATCGAGGCCAACCTCGTCGGCGGCGCGGAACTGCGTGTGAGTACCGGTGCCGGCAGCCTTGGGCTGGGCCGCGTGGTCATCACGACAGACGGCGGATTGCGTCGGTCGTCGGTGAACTTCACCGGCGCCGGCGAGATCGACGTTCTTCTATTCGAACAGACTTCTGGCGGGCCTCTTGAGGTTCTCCGCAACTCCACGCCCGGGGGCGATATCGTGGCCGCCGACGTCCGCGGGGTCCGCACCGTCAGCCTCGCCGGCAACCTGGGGCGCACCCAGGTCACCAGCGCCAGCCAGCGGCTGATCGGGCCGTTCCTTGGGATCGCCCAGGAACTCAACCAGACCACCGGTGGGCCCATCGGCCTACCCGCCTTCGTGATGAATCCCTGGGACGGCACGGTGTACGACGATGTCACCGCCCGCGAGTTCCTCGGCACCGGGCTCGATGGCATTGGCTCGCCTTTTGATCCCTTCCTCAACGGCATCATCGTTCGCGCCGGCTCGGTCACGAGCGTCGTCGCCAACGGCTCGATCGGCGACGTGATCCTGCAGGATCCGGCGGGCCGTCTCGAGTCGGTAATCCCCAATGCCGACGGCCGCACCGCCTTTGGCGACTTCGACGGCATCGTCGGCTCCATCTTCGCCAACGACATCACCACGGTCGACATCGGCGACGGCCTTATCGGCCCCGGCCCGTCTTCCTTCGCCCAGGCCGGGATCTTCGCGATCAACGACATCCAGCGTGTTCTGGGCGGTTCGCGTATCCGCAACCCCGTGCTCGCGGGCGTCATCATCGCCGGCAACTCGGGCGCGGTCCCTGTCCGCGGCCGGGCCGACGGCATCGGGCAGGTCATCCTCGCCAGCGGGCGGTTCGACGGCGCGTTCATTGGCGGGGCCACGCTTGACTCCTGGTTCCGCGGCCCGCGGAACACGGCTTCGTCCAGCTTCGCGCAGTTCGACTCGCCCACGGCCCTCGCGCCCGTCGCGCTCGTCCAGGCCTCCAACGCGGGCTTCTTCCGCACCACCGTCTTCGGCTCGTCGATCGGCACCGTCCGCGTTGACAACGGCGCGTTCGACGCCTCCACCGTTCAGGCCCAGGGCTTCCGCAACGTCGTCTTCAGCATCAACGACGGCACCATCGACAACGTCATCGCCACCGAGTTTAAGAACACCACCCGCGACGGCGAAGCTACAGAGATCCGCGGCAACCAGATCCTGGCCTCCGGCAACATCACCAACATCATCGCGTCGCTCGATATCCGCGACCTCACCATCGGGACCAACTCCGAGATCCGCGGCGTCGTCCAGGGCCGCAACATCATCCGCACCGATATCCGCGCCGACCGCGCGGTCCGCGCCATCGTCGCCACCAACGATTTCCGCGCCTCCACCGTGACCACGGGTCGGCTCGATGTCATCGTCGCCGCCGACATCCGTTCTTCGACGCTGACGGTCTCGGGCATCATCGGCACCGTGGCCGCCCGCGGAGCTATCACCAGCTCCAACATCCTCAGCACCGGAAACGACGGTCGCATCAACGTCATCTCCGCCACCGGCGACATCACCGGCACCATCTCCGCCGGCGGGCTCATCAACCAGATTGTATCGAGCAACGGCAATATCGACGCCTCCATCCGCACCACCGACGCCACCGACGGCGCCATCAACCTCCTCTTCGCCCGTGGCGACATCCGCGCCAACATCAAGGTCGATCGCAATATCGTCTCGATCATCGCCGGCGGGAACATCGGCCGCGACCCCGCCACCGGCCCGCGCGATCTGCTCGACGTCAACGGGAGCGTGACCAACATCATTGCTGGCCGCCAGCTTTACGCCGACGTCCGCGTCGCGCAGTCGATCCTGGGCATCGTCCAGGCCGGGGCCACCACCCGCGCCAACGCCGTGCCCGCCTCCGACCAGATCTCCACGGCTTCCATCGTCGCCTTCGGCCGCATCGCCAACGTCCGCTTCTTCGGGGACTTCGCCGGCAACATCCTCTCCTACTCCGGCGGCATCGGCGCCGTCACCATCGTCAACGGCTCGCTCCGCCGCCCCACCGGCGCGTTCACCAACGCCATCGAAGCCCGCGACGGCGACATCAGCGCCGTCACCGTCGTCCGCGGCAACGTCTTTGGCTCGATTGCCGCCCCCGATGGTTCGATCGGTTCGGTCGTCATCACCGGCGACGCCGTCTTCGGCAACCTCGGCATCGACCCCACCCTCTCTAGCGCCACCACCACCGGCATCCCCGTCTCGGAGTCTCGTAACCAGCTCCCACCCGGGGTCGCCTCTACCGGCGGCCGCGATGGCCCGACCATCTCTGCGGGCCTCGACATCGGCCGCGTCTTCGTCGGCCGCTCCATGTTCGAGTCCACCATCAGCGCGGGCCGAAACCTCTCAGGCGTGACCGTCGCCGGGAACATCGACGGCACCGCTCTGCCCGCCAACGGCCAGCAGTCCGCCATCGTCGCCGGCGACCTCCTCTCAGCTGTCACCGTCGTCGGCTCGCGGCTCGCAGGCACCTCCTCCGCCCGCGGCACGCTCATCGCCTCCGGCATCGTCTCCCTCGGCGCCGACAACGCCCCCGGCGGCACCGGCATCAACGCCGATACCGTCAAGTCCGGCGTCGTCCAATCCGTCGCCATCCTCAGCGGCGCCGACACCATCCGCGTCTTCGCCGGCATCAACCCCGGCCCCGACGGGATCTACGGCAACGGCGACGACACCGTCGCGCCGGGCCTCTCCTCCGTCAACGGCGTCACCGTCGCCACCGGCAACGGCGTCACCCAGAACTCCCTCGTCTTCGCCGACACCTCCGTCACCGGCGTCACCAACCTCGCCGGGGTCACCACGGGCGGTTCGGCCCTCCCCGTCCAGGGCAACCTCGCCTTCACCGGCTCCACCGCCGGCTTCCTCGCCATTCCCAACACCGGCGTGGGCCAGGCCATCACCATCGGTGCGGCCAACGCCTTCGCCCGCTTCACCGGCCCCGGCACCGCCTTCTACGACGCCGTCAACTCCCGCATCGTCCTCCTCAACACCACCGCCTCCTCGCGCCTGACCGTTGATCCGCAGTCGCCCGCCACCTCCTTCGCCAACTTCCGGGTGATCACTAACGACGACGCGTCGCTGGGCCAGCTCACCATCAATGCCGGCCTCACCGGCACCTCAGGCGTCTATGTCGACGGCACCCTCAACGGCGCCAACTTCGGCACCGTCAACCTCGCTCCCACCGCCGCCGATCTCACCAACGGCACCCGCACCATCCGCGCCGGCCAATCCATCGGCGCCCTGACGCTCGGTGCGGCCCGCTCCACCGCCACCAACGCCGTCCTCATCCGCTCCGGTGCCGCCATCACGTCCATCATCAGCAACGGGAGCTTCGGGGCCGGCTCCTCCTCGCGCATCGACGCCTTGGCCCTTGGCACCCTCACCGTCATCGGCGACCTCGCCGGTGTCGTGAGCGTCGACCGCGACCTCGGGGCCGTCCGCGCCACCGGGGCCTTCACCGGTCGCCTCCGCGCCGGTTACAACATCAACTCTGTCGTCGCCGACTCCGCCACCAACGCCCGCGTTAGCGCCCGCGGCAACCTCAACTCCGTTTCCATCACCCGCGACGCCGACGGCTCCGCCTTCCTCGCTGGCACCGACCTGGGCACCGACGCCAACTTCGGCACCACCGCCGGCCTCGCCGGTAGCGACGACACCGTCACCAACGGCCTCATCGCCTCGGTGTTCGTCGGCGGAAACTTCACCCGCTCAGACGTCGCCGCCGGCGTCAACCGCGGGCCCGACGGCTTCTTCGCCACCTCCGACGACCTCGTCGCCGATGGCCGCTCCAACATCCAGTCCGTCCGCGTCATCGGTTCCGCCGTCGGTTCCAACAACAACTCGCAGACCTACGGCGTCACCTCCAACGGCACCGTCGTCTCCGCCACCGTCGCGGGCGCCACCCTCGACCGCATCGCCAACTTCAACCGCCGTCTCCGCACCGAGGCCACGCCTCCGCTGCAGGTCACCGATCTGCGCATCATCAACACCGCCCCGCGCAACTACGCCGCTCGCATCACCTTCAATCAGAACATCGACGTCGGGGCCAATCTCGTCAACATCCTTGCCGCCATCACCATCGCCGAGGTCCGCGACAACGGGGCCACCCTGCTCCCGCTCACCGGCGGCCTGACTCCGGGCGCGGGCGTGGATTACGCCGCCAGCTACGACGCCGCGACCCGCACGTTGACGCTCCAGTTCGCAGAGGCCATCACCACTCGTAACCTGCTGGCGGCTAACGTGGCCGCCCTCAGTTTCCTCGCTTCGCCCGACCCCCGCACGGGCGGCGCCGGCCAAGGCGCGGGCCCCGGCGTCTACCGCTTCACCATCGCCGGCGGCACCGCGTCTAATGCCCTCCGCGGCGCCACCATCAGCAACACGCTCGACGGCAACGCCAACGGCCTCCGTAGCGCCACTGACAACTTCATCCAGCAGGCCCTAGTGGGCGACGCCGGTGACCGCTTCGTCAACGCCGTCACACTCGTCACGACCACCCGCGTCGACTTGTTCGCACCCACCAGCCTCAACGCCCTCCTCGACAACCCCCAGGCCCCCGACGGCCTCCCGCAGGTCAACAGCCCCTTCACCATCAACGGCATCATCGGCGACCACCCCGACACCGACGTCAACCAGTTCCGCTTCCAGAACGACATCGACCTCTTCTCCATCTCCCTCCGCGCCGGGCAGGTTCTGCGGCTGTCGGAGATCTCCGGCGCGGCCCGTCAGGCCGACCGCGTGATCTTCGCTGCCAACGGCACTCCCCTGGCCGCGTCGCGCTTCACCAGCCCCGGCTCGGTCTCCGGCGACCCGACGCGCGACATCCTCAGCCAGCTCACCTTCAACTCAGCACGCATCCAACTCCTCGCCAACCCAGACCCCCGCAGCAACGAGTCGCTTTACCTCGTCCGCCAGACCGGTGACTACGTGATCGCCGTGGGCCAGGGCTTCGACGTCGCCGCCGCGCGGCAGAACCCCTTCGGTTCGCGACTGGCTGGCCTGGGTCCCGTCCTGACCACCGCCAGCGCCGTTCCCGGCATCTCCCTCGCGACCAACTTCGACCTCAATGCCAATCAGACCGGCGACTACCGCTTCACCATCGAAGTGGTTGAAGACGGGGACAACGGCTTCAACGGCCAGCTCGCCCCCACCGATTCCTCAGTCGGCGGCGCTGGCGTCCCCCAACGCACCGACTTCTTCGGCGGCGACGCCACCTTCGGCACGTTCGACGACTTGATCCGCATCACCCGTCCCGACGCCGCCGCACCCAACGCCGACGGCGTCGCCAACCCCGACTTTGTCTTCCAGCTCTTCGCAGGGGCCGATGGGATCCTCGGCAACGCCGACGACGTCGTCCGCGGGACCAACGGCCGCGGCATCATCGCCGAACGCATCGGTGGGGCCGCTCCCATCATCCGCCGCACCAACGTGGCCGGGGCCACCACGCAGTCAGGCACCATCCCTACCTTCGTCGCCTTCCCCACCGCCGCCACCACCGTGAACTCCGCTTCAAGCATCCTCTCCGGTCCGGGCTCGGCCGCCTTCGTCTTCTCCCGTCTCCC
>Ga0105047_10012982_pt1 | contig 13353 bp, 10 predicted proteins | sample MAT04_FD_78384 | JGI IMG/M metagenome (GOLD analysis project Ga0105047, IMG submission 78384) | Freshwater microbial communities from Lake Fryxell liftoff mats and glacier meltwater in Antarctica - MAT-04 (megahit assembly) | ecosystem: Environmental > Aquatic > Freshwater > Ice > Liftoff...
CCGTCCAGGATTCGACCACCAAGCGGAAGATATCGCTCTCGGTGATGATGCCGATGACGCTGCCGTTGCGGATCACCGGTATGCCGCTGACCTGATACTCCAACATGCGTTCGGCGGCTTCCTGGATGGTTGCGCTTGGGTTGATCGTCACGGGATCGTAGGCCATCGCGTCGCGCACACGTTTTTCCGTCAACAGCAAGCGCGACTGGGTATCCGTTTCCTCGCCCGTGACGGGCGCCAGGCGCAGGATATCGCCAAAGGTGATGATCCCGACCAGTTCGCGGTCGACGACGGGCAGCCGGCGCACCTCGCGTTCCAGCATCAAGTCGTACGCTGCGGCCAGTGTTGCCTCAGAGGGGATCGTGACCGGGTTCTCGGTCATCCAATCCTGAACCTCGCTTTGGTGGCGTTTCGTCATTGAATACCCTCCTGTCAGTCGATGTTCTACCCACAAGCCGGGTTTCTCTGTGAAACCCGGCTTGTCCTGCGCTTGATCTGTGCATAGGATGATTGTACACCCGTTAGTGCGCTCTGGCACGCACCAAAAGCACCGATTGGTCGGCAAAACGCACTACGGTGTTGGCGACGCTGCCCGGGAAGTGGCCTGGGCTCGACTCGCTGCCAATGATCACCAGGTCATAGTCGTCGTCGCGCGTGCGCTGCAAGATGATCTCCGGCGCCGAGCCCGGCTGCACCATGATGGCGGCGCGCTCAAAGCCGTGCGCCTTGAGCGTGTTTTCCCAGTCGTGAAGCACGGTAGACAACCGGGTCCCCTGCGAGAGGACCGCCTCCACGTTGACCGTGTTGCTGCCCGAATCGGGTAGATAGGGCGCCGCCGAGGGTGGCACGACGTGCAGCAGGTGAAGCCTGGCGTTCACGGCATGCGCAAGCTGCGCCGCTACCGTGACCACCGCGTCATCCTCGACGCCGGCGCAAACCAGAATCTTGCGGAAAGAGTGGCGATGGCCCTTGACCAGCAGCACCGAGATCGGCGCTTCCTGCACCAGGCGATGGGCGGTCGGCCCGACCGAATGGACGCCGGCAGCGCCACGGTCGGCGAAGGCGCCGACCACCAGCAGGTTGAACGGATTCTCCTGCAGGTAGTTGAGCAGTACTTCGTCGGCATAGCCCACGAGGGGGACGGTTTCGGCCGCCGGGCGCACGTTGGCGACCAACTCCCGCGTCTCCTTCATGATCTCGTGGGCCTTGGTGGCGCCTTCGCGTCCGCCGGTCGTGACCAATACGCTCAGGCTACCGCCGAGCGCGGTCTGCAGTTCCGCCGCCAGCCCCACCGCACGGTGCCCGAAGGAAGAGCCGTCGGTGGCAACTGCAATGCGTAACATCGTGGTTTGACCGAGGGCGCCCGCCAACTGGCTGCCGGCGCTGCGTTCGACCGGAATGTCCTGCGGTCGCAGCAACAGCACGGGGGCAGCCGAGCCACGCAACACGCGTTCTGCCACGCTTCCCAGGACCAGCCGGCTCACGCCGGAGCGGCCGTGGGTAGCCATCGCTACCAGTCCGATATGCTCATCGTTGACATAATGAACGATCCGTTGCGCGGCGTCGCCAAACTGCACTTCTACCTTGACGGTGTAGCCCATTTCACGCAACTGGTCCGCATCGCTGCGGAGTTCGTCCGCCATTTCGGTGCGCAGCGTTTCCATTTCCTGTTCGACCAGTGAATAGCTGCGTTCCATGGCTGCGCTATACGCTTCATACGATCCGGACATCGGATAGGTGCCCACCAGCATGTCGCGCGCCGAGGGCAGTTCCAACGGCACGCTGGGTGGTTGCGAGACGCGGAACAACACCAGGGCGACGTCGTGCGGGTCGAAAAAATTCTGCACCACGCGCACGATCTGCCGGCTAAACTCGGAACCGTCGAGTGGGATCAGTACCTTGCGCTTGGTCATTGGCTCCCCCTACCGCATCAATACCCCAGTCGGATCAAACTTCCACGATTGGAGCACCTTCATATAGTTGGCACGCTCGAAGGCAGCCGGTTCCGCCACATTCTGTTGGCTCATACTCCCCTGTGCCTGCTTGACAGACTCGTACTCGTGTTCTTCCAGCCAGCGTGTCAACTCCTGAACGACGAGGCCGATGCGGCCGACGCCGTTGCGCAGCAGTTCAGACGCCATCATGGTGACCTTGGCGCCGGCCATGATGCCCTTGAGCACATCTTCGTGGGTATGCACGCCACGCGTGATCGCAAAGTCGACCGGCACACGGCCATACAGGATCGAAACCCAACGCAGCGGCGTGCGCATTTCCCATTGACTGCTCAACTGCAGGTTGGGCACCACTTCAAGCCGCTCCAGGTCAAAATCGGGTTGATAGAAGCGATTGAAGATCACCAGGCCGTCGGCGCCTTCGCGTGAGAGTTTCATGGCCATGTTGGCAAAGGAACTGAAGAACGGTCCCAGCTTGACAGCCAGCGGAATCTTGATGGTTGCCTTTACGTCGCGCACGACGTCCAGGTACATCTGCTCCACCTCGGCGCCGGAGATTGCCGGATCGGTCGGGATGTAGTAGATGTTGAGTTCCAGCGCATCGGCGCCGGCCTCCTCGATCATGCGCGCGTATTCGACCCAGCCGCCCGTTGACACGCCATTCAGGCTGCCGATGACCGGAATGCCCACGGCTTTTTTCGCCTTGCTGATCAGCTCCAGGTAGCCATGCGGACCGACGTTGTAGCTGTCCATCTCGGGGAAATAGTCCAGCGCTTCCGCAAAGCTCTCGGTGCCGTACGACAGAAAGTGGTCGAGCAAATGGCTCTCGCCCACGATCTGTTCCTCAAACAACGAGTACATCACGACGGCCGCCGCGCCCGCATCCTCAAGCCGGCGGATCTTGTCCAGCCCATCCGACAGCGGTGAAGCCGACGGTACAATCGGATGCTTCAGATTCAGGCCGAGGTAAGTAGTTGAGAGATCGACCATTGGTAGTTTCCTCCGTTTTCCGTTTAGGCCTCTGCCGCCATGTATTCCAGATCTTTCCACTTTGCCTTGATCCATTCCTGCGCTTCGTTGATGAGCATCTCCGAAACTTGCTCGTCCGATTGCGCCAACATGCGATAGCGGGTCTCATTCATCGCATAGTCTTTGAAGGGAATCTTTGGCGCCTTGGAGTCGAGCTGGAACGGGTTTTTGCCCTCGCTGCGCAGGCGTGGGTCGTAGCGGTAGAGCGGCCAGTAGCCGGACTCAACCGCCATGCGCTGCTGATCCATGCCCTTGGCCATGTTGATGCCGTGGGCGATGCAGTGGCTGTAGGCGATGATCAGCGACGGCCCGTCGTAGGATTCGGCTTCGACGATCGCCCGCAGGGTCTGGGCGTCACTGGCGCCCATTGCCACACGCGCCACATACACGTAGCCATAGTCGACGGCCATCTTGGCCAGGTCTTTTTTGACGGTGCGCTTGCCGCTCGAAGCGAACTTGGCCACCGCACCCAGCGGCGTCGCTTTCGACGCCTGGCCGCCGGTGTTCGAGTAGACTTCGGTATCGAGCACAATGATGTTTACATTGCGGCCAGAGGCGAGGACGTGATCGAGGCCGCCGTAGCCGATATCGTAGGCCCAGCCGTCGCCACCGATAATCCAGACATCCTTCCAGACCAGTTTGTCGGCCAACATGGCCAGATCGCGTACTTCCGGTTCATCGTGGCCGGCGAGCTTGGCCTTCAACTGCACAACGCGAGCGCGTTGCGCCTCGATGCCACTCTCGTCGTGCTGGTCAGCGGAGACGAGCGCATTGGCCAGTTCGTCGCCGATGATGCCGCGCAGGCGCTCGACCAGTTCCTTGGCATACTCAAACTGCTTGTCGAGCGTGACCCGCATCCCCAGCCCAAACTCGGCGTTGTCCTCGAAGAGCGAATTCGACCAGGCCGGGCCGCGCCCTGCGGGGTTCTGCGACCACGGCGTCGTGGGCAGGTTACCGCCGTAGATGCTCGAACAGCCGGTGGCATTGGCGATCACGGAGCGGTCGCCGTACAACTGGCTGATCAACTTCAGGTAGGGTGTCTCGCCGCAGCCGGCGCAGGCGCCCGAGAACTCGAAGAGCGGCTGCAACAACTGGACGTTCTTGACGTTGGTCCACTTGAGCGTGTCGGTATGGATCTGTTCCGGCAGACTCTTGAAGAAGTCCCAGTTCTTGACGCCTTCTTCGCGCAGAGGCAGTTGCGGCTCCATGTTGATGGCCTTGCGACCGACTGCGCGCTTGTCCTTGGCCGGGCAGACCTCTACGCAAAGTTGGCAGCCGGTGCAATCTTCCACCGATACCTGCAGCGTGTATTTCTTGTCAGGGAACTCGCGGAACCGGGAGTCGGCAATCTTGAAGCCTTCCGGCGCGTCCGCCAGGTCGGCCGGCTCTACCAGCTTGGCACGGATGACCGCATGCGGGCAGACGTAGACGCATTTGCCGCATTGGATGCAGACGCTGGTGTCCCAGACCGGCACTTCCATGGCGATGTTGCGCTTTTCCCACTGCGTGGTCCCCGTCGGGTAGGTGCCGTCGACCGGCATTGCGCTCACCGGCAGCAGGTCGCCGTCGCCCTTGATCATCATGGCGGTGACATCCTGCACGAACTGCGGCGCCTCGGCCGGCACGACCGGCGGGAACTCGAAAGTGCTGGTAACCTTGGCGGGCACGGTCAGTTCGAAGAGGTTTGCCACGGTGTCGTCGACCGCCGCATAGTTGCGGCGCACAACCGCCTCGCCGCGCTTGCCGTAGGTCTTCTTGATCGATTCCTTGATGCGCTGAATCGCCTCCTCGCGTGGCAGGACGCCGGAGATGGCAAAGAAGCAGGTCTGCATCACCGTGTTGATGCGCCCAGCCATGCCCGTCCGGGTGGCCACGTCATAGGCGTCGATGCAGTAAACCCGCACCTTTTTGGCGATGATTTGTTCTTGAACGGTGCGCGGGAGGTGCTCCCACACTTCGTCCAACGGATAGGGCGTGTTGAGCAGCAGCACCGCCCCTTGCTCGGCAATTGCCAGCACATCGTAGCGTTCCAGGAAACCAAACTGGTGGACGCCGATGAAATTGGCCTGCTGGATCAGGTAGGTGCTGTGGATCGGCTTAGGGCCAAAGCGCAGATAGGAGATGGTGCGGGTGCCCGACTTCTTCGAGTCGTAGACGAAGTAGCCTTGCGCCCAATTCTCGGTTTCCTCGCCGATGATCTTGATCGAGTTCTTGTTGGCGCCCACCGTGCCGTCGGAACCTAGACCCCAGAAGACGGCACGCACGACTTCTTTTGGCTCGATTGAGAAGTTGAAATCGTAGTCCAGGCTGGTGTGCGTCACATCGTCGTTGATGCCGATCGTGAAGTGGTTCTTCGGCGTCGCTTTCTTCAGTTCGTCGAAGATGCCCTTGACCATCGCCGGCGTGAATTCCTTGGACGACAGGCCGTAGCGGCCGCCCACGATGCGCGGCATGTGCGTGAAGGGCGCCGCATCCGTGCCCATGGCCTCGGCGATGGCGGTGACCACATCTTGGTAGAGCGGCTCGCCGGCGGCGCCAGGCTCCTTCGTGCGGTCGAGCACCGCGATCTTCTTGGCGCTCGCCGGTAACGCTGCCACCAGGTGCTCCATCGAGAACGGCCGGAACAGCCGTACCTTGAGCACGCCGACCTTCTCACCCTTGGCGATCAGCCAGTCGACCATTTCGTGAACGGCCTCGGCGCCGGACCCCATCAGCACGATCACGCGATCGGCATCGGGTGCGCCCACGTAGTCGAACAGATGGTACTGGCGGCCGGTGAGGCCGGCGAACTTGTCCATCGCCTTCTGCACGATGGCCGGTGTTTCCACATAGAAGGGGTTGGCGCTTTCGCGTGCCTGGAAGTAGACATCCGGGTTCTGTGCCGTGCCGCGCATGACGGGCGCGTCGGGCGTGAGCGCGCGTGCACGATGCGCATGCACCCACTTGTCGTCGATCATGGCGCGAATGTCTTCGTCGCTAAGCTGTTCGATCTTGCTCACTTCGTGCGAAGTGCGGAAGCCATCGAACACATGCAGAAACGGCACGCGGGACTCCAGCGTGCTGGCCTGCGCGATCAACGCCATGTCCATGACTTCCTGCACGGAATTGGCAAAGAGCATTCCCCAGCCTGTGCTGCGTGCCGCCATGACGTCGCCATGGTCGCCGAAGATCGACAGGCCCTGCGCCGCCAACGACCGTGCGGCGATTTGGAAGACCGTGCTGGTCAACTCGCCGGCGATCTTGTACATGTTGGGGATCATCAACAGCAGGCCTTGGCTGGCCGTAAAGGTCGTGGTCAGGGCGCCGGTTTGCAGTGCGCCATGCACCGTACCGGCGGCGCCGCCTTCAGACTGCATTTCGATGACCGTGGGCACAGTGCCCCAAATATTACGTTCGCCGGCCACGTTCCAGGCGTCGGCCAGTTCCCCCATCGGTGACGACGGCGTGATGGGAAATATGGCCGCGACTTCATTCGTCTTGTAGGCGATGTAGGCGGCGGCTTCGTTGCCATCGATCGTTACAATTGATCGGGGCATGGTGGTCTCCTTCCAGTGGTGGTGAAACTTGGGTTCAGACTTCGCGTGCGTCAACTACATGGTCGCCTAACGCTTCCAACACGTTGACGATCCGATCCTTGCCGACGCCGCGTACTTTAATAATCAGTTCGCGCAAACCGTCGGTCTCCTTATCAAGTGAGCCGACGCTGACGATGACGCCGCCAGCTTCGTAGATGGCCTGTGACAGTTTCGCTAAAGTGCCGCTGCCGCTGGGCACCTGGATGGTCAGGCGCAGGCCCTTCTCGCCGCTGCCCATCAATTCGGCAAACGCCCGGAAAATGTCGGTTTCTGTGATCATGCCGACGAGCGCGCTACTGTTATCGACGACGGGCAACCCGCCGATCTTGTGCGTCAACATCAGGTTGGCGGCATCTTCAATCGGCGCCTCCTGCGAGATGGTGAGCACGTGGTGCGTCATGATATCGCCGATTTTTAGTTTCCATAGGAGATAGTTCACCTCCCAAACGCTTAGGGACGTAGCAGGTGAGGGCGACGCGTGCAGCAAGTCGCGCTCGGACACAATGCCCACCAGTTTGCCGGCATGATCAACGACGGGGATGCGGCGAAACTTGTGGTCGCGCATCATCTTCAGCGCGTCTTGAAACGGCGTTTCCGGCGTCACGGTCATCGCCGGAGAGGTCATGCGGTCTTTCACTAACATGGTGCATTCCTCCTTGAGTGCACAGACGCAGCCAGCCGCGCGGACGCTGGGCTGCCAGTTCAGACAGAACAGACTTACTATAAGGCAGAATCCCCTCGCGTGCGTCATGCACGTGGGGAGATTCCCTTTGGACAAGTGTGCAGTTGAATGACTGGTCAAGTGACTAGGAGGACAAGTGCGAGGATTGCCCCGCGACGCAGTTTACCGGCTGTGGCTTGCCAGCCCATCGAAGAAGATCGACACCAATGTGTCAATCTGGCCCAGGGTCGGCAACATGCCCGATGGCGGCGCCGGGTGAAAGTACGGGTACATCATGCCCAGCAACGTCCACGTGGCCAACTGTGGTTCGACGGAGCGCAACTCGCCGTTGACCATCCCCGCCGCCAATAAGGCGGTAATGCGCCCAATAAAGCGGTCGTGGTACATCTCCATAAAGCGAGCACGGTTTTCCAGGCTGATGTTGCTCAGTTCCTGGCTGGTCAGCCGCAGGATGGCCCGTTGTTCCACCGGTTGCGTCAGAATTTGTTGCACGATGGCGCCGATTTGGGTGCGGCAACTGGGATTGCTCGCCGCGGCCGTGTCGATCAGATTCGACATGGCGGCCAGATAGCGCGCCACAATCGCCACAAAAAGATCTTCTTTGTCTTGAAAATGGTAGTAGAGCGCGGCCTTGGTGACGCCCACTGCTTCGGCGATCTGGCGCATGGAAATGCCGCGGAAGCCCTGATCCATAAACAGGCGTTCCGCCGCCAACAGAATTGCTTCCCGGCTATCCAGAGTGTCTACCAATGGGCACGTCCTTGTGCGCTTGACAGGGCGGGGCGGGATGAGCGGTTTTTTGTCCAGTCATCCCGCTCCGTGCGGTCAAACATGCTAACCTAGGTATTGTAGGATCGACGACAGGGTGGGCAGCAAGCCACTGTATTGCCATGGAATGCCGACCAGAACCGCGAGCACCGACAGCGTGAGATAGAGGGCGCCACGCTTGAACTTCCCTGCCGGCGTGGTGGCGCGTTTGCTCATGATGACGGCCAGATGGCCCAGAATGACGGCGATGATCATCATGGCGATATGCTCCACGCCGAAGAAGCGGGCTTCTCCACTGGCGTTCCCCATGTTGCTCATGACGCCGAACCAGTTACCCCAGAAGTAGAGAATCAGCCCCAGCAGCAACTGGATATCCAGCCCAATCGAGTAAAAGGAGAGCGCCTTGCGATCTGTCTCTGTAAACTCTTTTTTGCCGAACCAGCCCATGTAGACGCGGACCAAAGCCCAAATGGCCAGCGCCACGACGACCCAGCGCATGATATTGTGTGTTGCCACGACGAACGGGTACATTCCTTGTTCCTTTCCTTGTTACGATTGATTTAGAGGCGCACGATTCACATTCTACGCTGCGCCGGCGACTAGCGGTGTGTCAACGACTACCGGTGCGTCGCCGTTTGCTGCCACTGTAGCCAATTCAGCCGCGCGGTTCTTCAACCCGAAGGCCAGCGCCGTCAAAACCAGCGCCACGACGCCGATCGCCAGGAACGCCGCGCTGTAGCCCGCAATGCCGCCGATGCTGGCGGCAATTGCGCCCACAACGGCCGCGCCAACCAGTTGACCCACACTGGTAAAGACCGTTGTCACGCTCTGCGCAGCCGCCCGATCGGTTGCTGTAGATTCATTCAACATGATATAGCGGATCGGCGCACCAAGAAGCGCCGAGAGACCGAGGCCCACCAGCACGGTGCCCGCATAGTAGCCGACCTGCCCGTCGCTACCCAGAATTCCTATCACAATGGTGCCAATGGCCAAGAGTGCCGTGCCCGCGATCACGACCACTTTGGATCCCAACTTGTCCAGCAGCCGTCCGGCGGTTGGCGAACCCAAGAAGAGCGCCACCACCAGGGGCATGAGCATGAAACTCGCCGTTGATGAGGTTACGCCGAAGGCGGCCACCGCTAGTGCGGGCATAAAGAGCACACTTACCTCACCCAGGCCGGCCCCAAAGGAGATTGCGCTCACCAATTTCACCTGCCGCGGGGCCAAAAGACTGGTGCGGATCACTGGGTCGGCCGCGCGTTTCTCCTGCATCCAAAAGACCGGGACCAGGACGATGGCGACCAGCAGGAACGGCCACACCTGCAGCGACGCCAGGCTGCCGAGGAAATTGTTGGTGTCGATCTGGTTCAGACCGTAGGTCAGAGAAGCGAGCAGAACAGCCAACACGCTCATGCCTATCACGTCGAACGGTTTACGTTCGGCCGGCCGCGTCGATGGCAACCACCGCCACGCCGCCACGATCAGACCGACGGCGATCGGCAGGTTGATGGCGAAGATCCAGTGCCAGCTAAACAGCAGCAGGATGCCGCCCAGGATCGGGCCGACAATAAACGCCAATCCAAAGACGGCGCCGATCAGACCCAACGCACTCCCGCGCTTTTCGGGCGGAAAGGTGTCGCCGATGACCGCCGAGGCTACCGGGAAGATGCCGCCGGCGCCCAATCCTTGGATCGCGCGGCCGAGGAGCAGCACGCCAAACGACGGTGAGAGCATCACAATCGCCGAGCCGACGCCGAAGAGCGCCACGTCCATCACATAAATGTTGCGCCGGCCATAGATGTCGGACAGCTTCGCCATCAACGGCGTCCCGACCAGATTCATCAGCACATAGATCGTGAACACCCAGGCCAGGTCGCGTGCGCTCACACCGAACGACTGTTGAATGGTGGGCAGCGCCGGCCCAATAATGGCAATATCGAGCGCGGCCATCAGCACGCCCACAAATAGCACCGCAAGAATCTTGTTACGCATTTCTCAATCCCTCTTTGATCGCCCCAGCTTCAGGTAGACCAACCTACTAACCGGTCGGTAAGTAGAGGATAAAACAAAAGCACCCCGTTGCCAAATCCGCATGGGGCATTATGTGGAATTGATGATCCCAGCGCGATCGCGGCCTACGAACTGCGGTCAATGCCCATATCGTCCATCGAAACTGGGTCCTCGAGCGGTTCCAGGTGGGTGAAGACCGTCGTCGGCCCGTCCAGTTCGCTGCGGATGCCACGTTCGATGCGTTCCAGCATATCATGTCCCTTCTGCACGGTCCAGGTGCCTGGCACCAGGACATGCAGCGAGATGAAGCGGCGCTGCCCAGCTTCACGGCTGCGCAAGGAGTGATACTCGACACCATCCGCCTTATAGCCGTCGAGAAGCTTGACGATTTGGTCGCGGTCTTTGGTCGGAATGGCAGTATCGAGCAGGCCGAGCGCTGAACGCCGCACGAGTTGGACGCCGGACCAGACGATGTTAGCTGCTACCGCCAATGCTACCAACGAGTCGAGCGGCAGCCAACCGGTCACGGCCACCAGGCCGACACCGACCAACACGCCAATCGACGTCCACACGTCGGTCATGAGGTGTTTGGAATCGGCTTCCAAGATGATTGACCGGTAGCGTTTGCCGGCCGTGAGCAGCACCCTGGCGACAACGAAGTTGATCGCCGATGCTATCAGCGAAATGATCAGGCCGAGACCAATATTCTCCAGTGGGATAGGATTCAATAAGCGCCCGATGGCCGTCCAGGCGATGCTCACGGCTGCCACGAGGATCAGGCCGCCTTCGACGCCACTCGAGAAATAATCGGCCTTGGAATGGCCAAAGGCGTGTTCCTCGTCCGGGGGGCGTTCCGACACGATCATCATGCCCAGGGCCATCAAGGCGGCCACCAGATTTACGAGCGATTCCAGCGCGTCGGACAAAAGACCGACCGACCCCGTCAGCAGATAGGCGCCGGTTTTTAAGCCGATCGTGAGGAACGCAGCGAGGATGGACAGGTAGACGAATTTGCGTAGCGAAGGCGCCGGAGGGGTTATTGGTGCGGTTGTCACGATGCAAACTCACTTTCCCAGTTGTGGATGACAATAAAATGGATCATAGTGCGTGGAGAGGCCATAGGAGCCTGCGTGGTTGTCGCATCCATCGATCAATCGGTCCGGCGCTGTGAGGATGGGTCGCCGTATGTGGCGATGATCGTGAATCGTTCATGTCCCGGCGCACCGGTCAGTACCTGATCGCCGTACGTTACCCAGGCATGGGCTTCAAGCTGCGCCGGGTCGGTTACTTTCTTGGCCACGCCCAGATAGAGTGTACTGGGGATCCGGCGCAGACGCAACATGGTTTTGGCCGCAATGGCCTGGGCCAGGCAGTTGCTGTCCCAGGGCGTGTAGCGGGCCACCGTGCGCACCGCCCAACCGATTTGCTGGGCTGGCACAACCTGGGCCGAAGCAAGGTGCGTGGCACTGGTTATCGGCGTCGTGCCAAGCCGCGCGGCAATCGTGCGAAACGGCAGCGTCAGCACAGCGCCGCGTGCCAAGGCAAGCGTGCAGGCCGCTTCTCCCAGCAGCCGGCGCTCTTGGCCTGTCAACCCTGTCCAACGGCGCCAGCGGCGCTGCCATTGTGCTTTGCCCATTATAGATGGGAGCGCGTGCGTGGCCCCGGCCAGACGATCACGGGGAGGGACGCGATGTTGGGCCGGCGCCACGCACGCTAAAGGATGCTGATTACTCCGTCGCCAAGATATGGATCTTGGCGTGACCGATGGTTTCGAACGAACCAAAGTGCGTCTTGAGCGTGAAGCCCTTTTCTAGACACGGTTCCTTCTCACAGGATTTTTTTGCCTGGATCACGGCCCACTCGAACAACTCGACAAAGCGTTTTCCGTTGTCCTTCTCGAACTCTTCGGTGCTGTCCACGTGCTCGAAGGGCACGGCCAGCCAGTGCACGACACTTTCCGGGTGGATGCTCTTGATGATGGCAAAACCCTTGTTGTCGTCGCGTGCGATAATTGTACCGGGTTCCTCACCCTTCAGAATGCCGCAGAAAGGACATTGCGCGGCGCTACGATTTCCCATGATCCAGACTCCTTTTGAAACGATTCGGTGTTGTGACGAACGCACCCGTCGGCGCTCGCATCGTAGTGCAGGCATGATCCGGTTGGGATCCCATACGGCTGTAAGGATCCATGTACGGCGTCATTGCTTGGTCAGCCGAGTATGGCAGGCAATGCTGCCCGTACTGCGTCCAGGTCAGGCGCAATGACGCGCACGCCAGCGGTCGCCTGGATGGCAGCGTTGACATCCTTCAACCCACTGCCGGTGTTGATCACGACGATCGTTTCTGTTGGTCGCACCAGCCCGTCAGACAAGGCCTGCAGCAAGCCGGCGTAGGCCGCGGCGCCGGCCGGTTCGGCAAAAACACCGCCCAGGCGTGCCAGCGGCAGCATGGCCTGCAGGATCGCACTGTCTTCCACGAGCACGTACGCCCCGTGGCTCTCGCGCACGGCATTCAACGCCTTGACCGCATCGCGTGGCGCATCCACACTGATGCTGTCGGCGCGCGTGGTGGCGTGCACCGGTTCGGGTAGCGCCAGTCCAGCGCGCCAGGCGTTGGCCAACGCCGGGCTGAGGGTCGATTGCACGCCGTACAAGCGTGGCATCTGCTCGATCCAGCCGAGTGCCAGCAAATCCTTGAAACCCTTGTGGACGCCACCGATGATGCAGCCGTCCCCCACGGATACGAAGACGGCGTCCGGCGCGGTGAAGGTCGATGGGTGCGCAGATGCGGTCGCCTGGCCGAGTTGCTGGGCAATCTCAAACGACACCGTTTTTTTCCCTTCCGTCATATACGGGTTGTAGCCTGTACTGCGGTTGTACCAGCCAAAGGTCGTGCAGGCGGCCATGCAAAGATCGAAAGCCTGGTCGTAGGTGCCATCCACCGCCAGCACGGTGGCGCCATAGACCAGGAGCTGGGCGATCTTGGCTTGCGGTGCCGTCTTGGGCACAAAGATGACCGTGGCCTGACCGGCGGCGGCGGCGAGCGTGGCCAGCGCCGCCGCCGCATTGCCGGTGCTGGCGGTGGCCACGATGGGCCATTGAGCTTCCTGGGCGCGCGCGACCGCGATGGCCGAGGCGCGATCCTTGAACGAGGCGCTCGGGTTGCGGCCGTCGTCCTTTACATAAAGATTGGGCAAGCCGATCGCTGCACCCAGCCGGCGCGTGTGCAGCAAAGGCGTATTGCCGACCGGCAGCGGCGGCAAGCTGGCGCGCCGTGCAATTGGCAGCAACGGCCAGTAGCGGCCAATCGACGGGTCGGGATCTGCCGCCAGTTGGGC
>Ga0105047_10012984_pt1 | contig 13353 bp, 10 predicted proteins | sample MAT04_FD_78384 | JGI IMG/M metagenome (GOLD analysis project Ga0105047, IMG submission 78384) | Freshwater microbial communities from Lake Fryxell liftoff mats and glacier meltwater in Antarctica - MAT-04 (megahit assembly) | ecosystem: Environmental > Aquatic > Freshwater > Ice > Liftoff...
CAGTGCTGGGGAAACTGAGCGGTTGGAGCCTGCTGGCAGGTTTTCATTTCGCACAACACGACTTGTCCGCAATCCAGATCCAATCGTCTTTTCTGCTTGATCCATGTCACCGTAGCTTACGGTGAGTACACTCCCCTCCTGACCAGCTTCCTAGAACGCATCGTCTGCTCGATGCGAGATGTTGTTTGCCAAGTCGGTTCAGCGAGTTCTCTTTTCCCTCGTGTTATTCAGTTCGCAACGGTCCGTGGAGCAAGAGCCACATGACGAAACCTTTTACGATTGCACAACCGATGCCAACTTTCGTCGATCCCTATCTGACGACCGATAGACGTGCCAATTTGGGTATTCGGTTCGCAGTCTTCGAGTCACTCATCTCTCGTGACTCAGGCTCCACGTTTGTTCCTGCGCTCGCAACGAACTGGGAGGTTGAACCGGATGCCCGAACCTGGACCTTCTCACTTCGAGAAAAGATCCTATTTCACGATGGGGAACAGTTCTCGGCACGACACGTGGCAGAGAGTTTCGAACGCATCATGAATCCAGACCATGGTGGCGAACTCGGCACATCGGGAGTTATCCAGGCGTACTTGACGGGTGCGCGCGTTTCAATCCTCAGCAAGCAAACGATACGCATCGAAACTGTCGAGCCGATGGCAGATCTCCTGGATATCCTTGTCGAGATGCCAATATCATCGGCCACCCTGACGGGAACGGGTCCGTATATGGTTGAAACGGTCGACGCCGATCAGATCACCATGCAGGTATTTCCTCAGTATTGGGGATCGCCGCCTTCATACGGTCGATTGCGATGGATATCGATGCCCGATACTGCCGAACGGCAACAATCACTCATTGCAGGGGATGTCGACCTCATTACAGATGTTCCAGCCCATCACGCCTTTTCAACCGGAATCGATCCTGAGGTCGCGGTCATCACGCGTTGGAGTCCAACCTGCGTAGCGTTTCTCTGTAACTGCTTCGAGGGACCATGTGCGGATACCCGGGTCCGTCAGGCGCTCAATCTGGGACTGGACAAATACGCATTGATCCATGATGTGATTGATGGTGACGCACAACCAATCAACGGCCCACTGACACCCGACCATTTTGCGTTCGATCCTTCAGTACCCTTATATCCCTTCGATCAGGAGAGTGCGAAGCGCTTGCTCGATCAGGCAGGGTTTGGTTCGGGTCTGGATCTGACCCTGGATGTGCCGACAACACTGCCAGACGAAGCGCCTGCGCTGGCTCGCGCTATGGCCGCGCAATGGGAATCACTGGGTGTCCACGCGACAATACGGCAACATCACGATCGAGAAGCGTATGCAACTACCGTCCGCTCAAAAGCGATTGGAGATGCGGCGTGTTTCGATTCTTCTCCACTGAGCTCATTTCGTGTTCTTCGGGAAAAACTACATAGCCGTATCGCCGGTCCCTGGTGGCAAGGTTATGAGAATCACACGGTCGATTCCCTCCTTGACCAAGCGGCCGTTACAGTCGATACCGGTGCTCGGCAATCGATTTACAGGAGTGCTTACCGATTGATTCGGGGCGACGCTCCATGGATTTTCCTTTACCGGCCCGTCAATCGATGGGCAAGTCGGGCCGGGGCTCAATGGCAACCATCCCCAACAGGTTGGGTCGATATGTCGTGATCTGGATCGGAACCGCGATTGCTCTATCTGGCGCTAGCGACGTTCCGTTCCGCCTGATTGCATTAATACCGACCATACGGTGGCGGGCGCTTGTCGGGGCACGGGACGCTTGCGTCCGCACCATTTCCCGATTTCCGGATCGTAGCTATTGACACCCGACCTAGGCGATGGTATTTCTATTGCATGCCTGTTGTATACAATAAGTACACATCGTCGGACGTCCAAAGTGACGCCAGCGAGTCAGTGAATGGTGAGGATCGCCCCCCGCAAGAAGGCGATAATTCCTATGAACGTTCAGCCTGGGACGTCCGCCCAACGGAAACGCAACGAGTCTATCTCGCACTAAAGCGTGCGATCCTTGCCGGTCAGTTTCGCCCAGGAGAAGCGTTGCAGGAAATCCGGATCGCGGCGCAGTTCGGTGCAAGCAGAACGCCGGTGCGTGAAGCCTTCCAAAAACTCGAGGCGGATGGCCTTCTCATGATCGCGCCCCGACGTGGGGCGTTTGTTCAGCAACCGACTGCTCGTGATTTCCTCGATACGAACGAGTTGCGGCTCTTTCTTGAACCAATCGCGGCACGCAAAGCGGCTCTCATTCTGCCCGAAACCACAATTCGTGATTTGCAAGCACGGTTACTGGCAATCTCCAGTCAGGATCCAACCGAGGACGACTTTCGGGCACTGGAAGTGCTCGATCCTCAGATGCACAGCACGATTGCCAATTGCATAGAGAACGTGCGCATGGGGAAGATCATCCAGGGACTCAACGACATGATGCAGATTGTCCGGGAGACAGATATGCGCCGACGTCACGCGGAAATGCACACCAGCATTGGCGAGATTTTGGACGCTTTTGCCGCGCGTGATCCCGACCTGTCCGAATCACTGATGCGAAATCACATCGCGGATTTCAGTGGAGCATTGAGGAGTCTGGTCTAGTAAATCGCATGTTTGCACCGTAAGTGCTCAAAGCAATCGTCGATGAGCACAGAAATCTGATTTATCTACACGATTCAAATCAAAGGAGTTTAACGTGACGTTGCTTCCCGCCGGTCGTACGCTCGAACTCAGTCAGGAGCTTCTCGTCGGCGCCATCGATATTCACGTTCACGCCGGGCCACATATTTTTAGCAGCCCGCGTCGCGTCGATCCGATTCAAGCGGCAATCGAAGCGCGGGATGCTGGCATGCGTGCCATTGTCTACATGGATGTCTTCGAAATGAGCAACGGGATATCGTGGCTCGTCAACCGGCATGTGCCCGATATTACGACCTACGGTGGTTTGATCATCAACACGGTGTACGGCGGCATGAATCCACGTGCCGTCAAAACGGCACTCAATTACGGTGATGGCGCTCGCTTCGTTTCCTTCGGAGCCCATTCGACTTATTTTCAGGCCGAACGCGAAGGGCATGTCGTCGATGGCAAATTTGTCTCGCTGAGCCAACTCTTCCCAAAGTTCAAAACCGAAGAACTCGATCGGTGTACTCGCATCCCACTTGATGGTGAACCGGGTCTCGAATTGGACGAAATCTTGTCGCTCATCGGCGAACACAAACACGTCTATATGAACTCCGGACATGTCTCGGTCGAAGAGGCTTTGCGCCTGATCGAACTCGCGCCCAGGTACGGAATCGAGAAGATTCTGGTGGCTTCGACCGTTACAAAGATCACCTCGAATGAGCAGATGAAGCAGATGATTGCCGGCGGCGCCTATATAGAGCACACGCTCGCTGCATTCACCCACACGACCCCAATCCCCAAAACCCACTACTACGTCGAGAAGGAATACATCTCAATCGACGAAGGAATGCCTGGTGGCACCAAGGTTGGAGTGCACACGGTCGCGAAGCAGATTCGCGAATTCGGTGCGGAGCATTTCATCCTCGCGAGCGATTTCGGGGTTTATACGTTGCCGACACCAGTCGAAGGACTACGGGAATTCATTGCCTGCATGCTGGATCTTGGCATCTCGCCGGATGAGGTACGGACGATGGTGAGCGACAACCCGGCAAAGCTCCTTGGAATTGCAAAGTAGCAGTCAAACGAACCGGCGATACGATTCGACAGCGCTTTCAGGGGGAGTCGGATGGATTACCAATCACGCATCAACGAAGTGCAGAAGTCGATGCAAGAACGAAGCATCGATCTCATCTTCTTGCCTGCAGCGGCGAATCTGTACTACCTGACCGGTATACGGCGACAACTTGAGCACGGAACTGATCACAATCGCTACGGCGATTGGCTCACCGGCGGGTACATCGGGCAGGAGGGTCCAGTTCAGATTGTCGCTGCACGGATGGGCGGCGGATTCTGGGTCAATGAGGCAGTCGGAAAGCCATGGGTCGCTGGAGTGCGGCTGATCATGGAACCCATCAACCCAATTACGGCGTTGCAAGAAACACTGGCCGGATTTGGTCTCAACGGTGGGGCAATGCGCATCGCAGTCGACGAACGGGCGTGGTCGCGTTTCGCCATGGCCACCCGCGAACTCCTGCCTGAAGTCGAACTTGTCAGCGCGAATGAGTTGATTACTCCGCTGCGCATGATCAAGTCACAGGACGAACTGGATGCGATGCAACGCGCCTCCGATCTGACTGACCAGGTCTTTCTCAACATCCTGCCGAGGCTGAAGGCAGGCGTCACCGAATTTGACATCGCCCACGAGATTGACTACCAGTTCGTCACCTTGGGTGCCGAGTACACCTCGTTCGAAACGGGCGTATTCTTCATTGCCGAAGAGATGGATGGCGGCGGTAAGACGATCCGAACCGGTATGCGGAAGCTCAGGTACGGCGATTCGATCATGTTCGACTTCGGTGGATTGATCGATGGTTACGCCTCGGACTTCGGCCGCTCGGCACACCTCGGCGAACCGACCGCGGAGTATCAGAAGGTTCACGACACCGTCATCAAGTCACAAGCCGACGCGATGACCGCAATGGTCGCCGGCAAATGCACCGCAGCGGAGGCGAACCGGATTGCTCGCAAGGTTATCGCAGACGCCGGGTACGACGAAGGGTTCACACATCGGCTGGGGCATGGCATCGGCGTGACCGTGCACGAACCGCCGTTCCTCGATGGAACCGATGAGATCATCCTCCAGGAAAACATGGTCTTCACCGTGGAGCCGAGCATTGTCTATCGCAGCCGGTTTGGAAACCGGATCGAGGACATGGTTGTGATCACGCCTGAGGGCGGGAAACCGATGAGTAAAATCGAACGCCAACTGTTCGTGATCGACTAGAAGGGAACTCGATGGAAACGCTCGCTGCACGCAGGCTGGCACGGATTCGGGCATCGATGGCCGAATGGGGCGCCGATATTCTGGTACTCAACTTCGGACCGGATTTTCTGTACCTGACTGGTATGCAAGGTCCGATGTACTACACGATTCTGAAAGGTCCAGGCGACTGGATCACCAGCGCGATCGTCAGTCAGGATCATGATCCGGTCATCGTATTGCACCCCTGGTTCAACGTGGATGTCCATACCTGGGTCAAGGACGTCCGGGTGATGGAGCGAAAGGAGCCGAATCCGAACGAGTTTCTCGCGAAGATTCTGGCCGAGTTCAACCCTGCCGGCAAAACTATCGCCACCAGCAAATTGCTTTGGGGGCAGACGATGCTCGCCTTCCAGGAGGCCGCGCCAACTGCTCGCTTCATCGCGGCAGGCGACACCATGATGGACAAAATGCGTGAGGTGAAGGACGACGAAGAGATCGCCCTCATGCAGGAAGTCGCGACCATTACCGATGTCGCATTGGCCGAAACGATCAAGCGAATGCGCGTCGGTATGACCGAACGTGATGTTTCCCTCGAGGTCGAGTACCAGATTCGCCTTGCAGGCGGAGATGGACCCTCATTCACGGCCGGAATCATTTCGGTTGGCAACGGCAGCAATCCGAATCGTCACATCTTCACCCGCAACACCGATTTCGTCCTCGATCCCGGTGTCACCGTGGCCTTCGACTTCGGCGCGATCTACAAAGGTTACTGTTCGGACTTCGGACGATCGGTCTTCATCGGCGATCCGTTGCCGGAAGCGCTGGCCGCGTATGAAACCATCACAACGGGCAACCTGGCAGTGATGAAACAAATGAAGGCCGGCCATATCACACCAACCGGGGTCGCGAACGCCATGCGGGATCACGTGGCCGAACGAGGCTTCACTGAGCACTACATGTACGAGGGATTGGGCCACGCGATCGGTCTCGAGGTTCACGAAGAACCATGGTTGCGTCCGCCCTACGATGAACCCATCAAGACGAACATGTGCTTCACGCTCGAACCGAAAATCTGGAAACCGGGTGTCTTCTACGTTCGCTGCGAGGATGTCGTGGTGATAGGCGCAGATGGCGCGCGCCCGTTGACCCACGCGCCGTACGAGCCGTCGGTCGTGACCTAGCTGTCAGTAGAAAAGGGGCGTCTCGGTGGGCATCGCGGCAAATACGTTGACTGCGCCTTCGGCAATCGAAGGCCTCAACCGAATGTCGAAACCGCAAAGCCAGTGGCGGATCGTCTGGAGGCAACTCCGGCGAAACAAAGCGGCCATGATCGGCGCCACCCTGCTCGCGTTCGAGATTTTTCTGGCACTTGCGGCCCCATGGATCGTGCCCTTCGATCCGTACAAACAGAATCCCAAGGCGGCATTGCAGGCACCTTCGCGCGAGCATTGGTTCGGTACCGATGATACCGGGCGAGATCTGCTCAGCCGGGTCATTTACGGTACGCGTATTTCCTTGCGCGTCGGTCTTATCTCTGTCGGGATTGGCGGAAGTATCGGTATTACCCTCGGGATTATTGCCGGGTACCGCGGCGGATTTGTTGATAACGTGATCATGCGAGCGATGGACCTGCTCCTCGCATTCCCTGGGATCCTGCTCGCTCTGGCGATCATCGCGATTCTGGGGCCAAGCCTCTTCAACGTCATGATCGCGGTCGGCATCTCCGCGATTCCATCATATACACGGGTCGCGCGGGGGGCGACGCTGGCATTGCGTGACCGCGATTTTGTTGTCGGCGCACGTGCGATCGGGGCGAGGGATGCCCGGATTACAATGAAATACATTCTGCCGAATGTGTTGCCTCCATTGATCGTGCTGGCCACGCTCGGGATCGCCGGGGCCATTCTCACGGCAGCTGGCTTGAGCTTTATCGGATTGGGCGCCGTACCGCCAACACCTGAGTGGGGCGCCATTTTGACCCTCGGCCGCAAATACATCAACCAGGCCTGGTGGTACACCACCTTTCCTGGTCTTGCCATCATGGTCACGGTTCTGGGCATCAACATGTTGGGTGATGCTCTTCGTGATGCGCTCGACCCGCGGTTGCGGCGTTGAGGCGTCCTTCTATCTATAGGTGACCCACTGGGTGCCGGTCGACGGCCGCGAGCGGGTGCTCGTATGGATCCCGGCAGTGGACACGAGAGGAGCAAGAACGTGAAACAAGAACCGGTGAACTCAGTTGATGTCCTTATAGACGGATATCAGTCCGGGATGATTTCTCGGCGGCGGATCATGGCGCTCGCAGCGAAGATGCCGGCATTGGCGGCAGCCCTCGCGGCGGGAACCCAGCTGAATTCAGCTGGCGCGGCGGGAATTGGATCGGCGGTTCGTTCTTTGACCCGGGCGCAGGACACCACCCAGGGTGGGTCGCTGACCATGGCGTACGCAACGACCGTCGGCGATACACTCAACCAGCATCGCAGCAACTACACGGTTTCTCGCATGATTGCCCGCCATGTGCTGGAATGCCTGACCTGGGTCAATCCGGCCGATGGTTCAGTCAATCCGTGGCTGGCTGAGTCGTGGACAATCAGCGAAGACGGGCTCGTCTACACCTTTAAGCTCAAACAGGGCGTCATGTTCCATGACGGAACACCGTTCAATGCAGCTGCTGTGAAGGCCAACTTCGAATCGAGCATGAATCCCGATGAGCGGCCTGGCTTTGCCTATCAGGCGCTCGGCGGATCGTCATTCACCAGTGTCGAAGCCGTGGACGATTCGACCGTCACGGTCACATTCTCCGCGCCGCACGCTGCGTTCCTGTTGTATCTGAGTGACGGCGGCACGGGTATCGACTCTCCGACGGCACTCGAGGCCGACGGCGCCGATTACGGCACCACGGCACTGGTCGGCAGCGGTCCATATATCTTCAAAGAGTGGATCGCCGATGACCATGTAACGCTCGAGAAGAATCCGGACTACACCGGTGGACCGGCCACATTCGGCTTCACCGGACCGACACCGCTCGATACGCTCATCTTCCGGGATGTGCCTGAGGCAACCAACCGTGCCCAGGCGGTGGTGAACAACGAGATTCAAATTGCCCGCATCATTGAGCCGAACGTGCCGGAAGTCGATGGCCAGGAGGGCGTGACGGTAATCGCCACTCCGAAGGCTGGTTCGTGTCGCATGTACCTGATGAATTCCACCAAAGCTCCGCTTGATGACATCAATGTTCGCAAGGCGATCAACATGGCGATCGACAAAGTCACCATGCTGACCCTCCCGGGATGGGCTGGATTTGGTCGTCCAGGAATCGCGCCGCTGCCGAGCAACATGGTGCCGAATGGCGATCTCTCATCGATTGCCCAGTACGACATCGCTTTCGACATCGACGCTGCAAACGCGTTGTTGGATGAAGGCGGCTGGGTGCTGAATGGGGATGTGCGCGAGAAGGATGGCGTCAAGCTGATCTTCGACATGCTCACGACTCAGACCGATGTCGATTCCGGACAGATCGAGCCGATTGACGGCTTCCTCCGCGAAGCCGGCATGCAACTCGCGATCAAGGCTGGCGACTCCAACTTCTGGATCGATGGCTTTCAAGCGGGCGATTACCACATGACGCTCATGTCCGATTCCGGTTACATCGGTGTCGGCATTGTGGAAGAGTTCTTCCGCGCAGGCGAGCCATTCGCGACGACTGGTCTTGACAATGCAGAAGTTAACGATCTGATTGACAAAGCGGTGGCTGCGACGACGCTCGAAGAGTTGTGGGCGAACCTCATGCCGGCCATGGGCCTGATCATGCAAGAGGTCGTTGGCGTCATGGCCTGGGAGCAGGACTACCTCGACGCGGCCTCAACCAAAATTCAGGGTCTTGCCTACAACGAGGTCGGATTCCCCTGGTTCTACGGAACATCGCTCAGTAGCTAATATCGAACAAGGGCGCTAATGGGGATGAGGGCGATGCCCTCATCCCCATCCTCGCGGAGACGTTCCATGCCTTCCATCCGATACGCCTTTCAACGAGTGATTCTGGCAATCCCGGTGCTCTTTGGAGTATCGGTTTTGACCTTCATGATGCTGCATCTTGTTCCCGGAGACCCGGTTGCGGCCATGTTTGTCGGTCAGGGAGGCGGCGCAAAAGAAGCGCAGATGGAAAAAGTCCGGGAACAGCTTGGACTCAATGATCCGCTGCCGGTGCAGTACATCAACTACGTGCGGAACGTCTTACAGGGTGATTTTGGGCGATCGATTCGGACCAATGAACCTGTGTCAACGATGATCACACGTAACCTTCCTCCGACGTTGCAGTTGACTCTCGCGAGCATGTGCCTGGCGATTGTGCTGGGGGTGACACTCGGTGTTATCGCGGCGGTCAAACGCGGGACAATTGTCGACAATGCCACGATGATGGTGGCGTTGGCCGGTGTGTCGATGCCGAGTTTTTGGCTGGGTCTCCTCCTGATTTCAGTCTTTGCCATTCGGCTTGACTGGTTTCCAATCATTGGTGGGACCGGATTGCGAGGACTGGTGCTGCCTGCCTTCTCTCTGGGGTTCGCCGCTGCCGCGATCATCGCCCGAATGGTGCGGTCGTCACTTCTTGAGGTGCTCGGTGAAAACTACATTGTGACCGCCAGGGCAAAAGGTCTGGTCGAGCGCCGGGTGATTGTTCGCCACGCGTTGCGCAATGCGGCCATCCCGGTCCTGACGATCGTCGGGTTGCAGTTCGGTGGATTGCTGGCCGGCGCCGTCATCGTGGAGTCAGTCTTCTCCCGTCAGGGTATCGGCCGGATGCTCGTCAGTTCTTTGCAGAGTCGAGATTTTCCGGTGGCGCAGGGGGGCGTGCTCTTCGTCGCGGCCGTTTATGTCCTGGTTAATCTTCTGGTCGATCTCCTGTACGGAGTCGTCGACCCCCGGATCGCTGTTGAACACTAAATCGACACCTTGCCGAAGTCTCAGCATGAACGGGACGTGCTCCCCGTTTTTTCAGCCTGAATGTCAACGGATTTCCCCATGACCGGAGTGGTCACGAAACCATCCTTTCGCTCGATTCTGCGGGTCGAGGTAATCGCCATCTGCGCGGTCGCATTTCTCGCCGATATCATGAGCGGCATTCTGGGAGCAACGTTTTCGCTTTACGCGGAAGATCTCGGCGCCTCGGTCGTTTTCATCGGGTTACTGACAAGTCTGACCGGGCTCACCGCGCTGGTGACATCGATTCCGCTCGGCGTTCTCTCGGATCGCGTAGGTCGAACCCGGGTGCTGACGTTCGGGTTGAGCAGTTTCGGTCTCGCGATGGCGCTGCTTGCGATCGCTCCGAGTCCCGCCTTTCTCATCCCGGGTCGCCTTCTCCTTGGAGCGGCCATGGTCGCATCGTTCTGGATTGCGGCCGCTTATCTGGGTGACATCGTCTCTCCGTCGGAACGTGGTCTCGCGTTCGGACTCCTGACAACCGCAATGGGTCTCGGGTTCGCAATCGGTCCATTGATTGGTGGCGTCATTGCCGAGCAGTTCAGCACCAGAATCGCCTACGGCGTCGCGGCGATCGTCGGTGCCATCGGGGTCGCCGTTGTACTCGGAGTTCTCCACGAGCGTCGACCGGAGAAGACCGTTTCGACGCGGCCACGCATTTCGATTCGCGAGAGTCTTCGCGTCGGACGACAGCGTGTTCTCGTTGCCGCCGGCATCGCCAATATCCTCTCTGCGATCGCGTTTGGTGGTGCGGTCGCAACCTTCTTTCCGCTTCGTGGAAGTGAACTTGGCATCTCCGATGCCGTAATTGGCACCATGTTCGCGATACGAGCCATCGCGTCGACCTGCGTCCGGCTTCCGAGCGGCGCGCTGACTGGCGTGATCGGAAGCCGACAGGTTGTGCTCGGCGCAATAGCGATCGAAATGATCGCAGTCGCGGGAATCGGCACCGCCGAAAGCCGTGAAACACTCATGCTCTGGTTGATTCTCGAAGGAGTCGGCTATGGAGCATTTCTCGCAAGTGCACAGGCGTACATTGCGGAACACACGGTCGAAGCGACCCGCGGTGCGGCCATCGGTTTCTACTCGATGACAGGTGGAATCGGGAACACCCTCGCGCCGTTGGCGCTGGGTGTCGTCGCGGACATCTTCAGTCTGGTGACCGTTTTCTACGTGAGCAGTGTGCTGGTCCTTATCGGACTGGTTGCTATGTGCTGGATTTGGTTTCGAATGCCGGAACCCTCCGCTGTAAGCGGACAGTTGGAGGGGCAGGCATACGCCCAGGGAGGGCTGAAACAGTGATTTCGATCGATCAATTGTTGGCAATCAAGTCGCTGGTCGGTAGTGAAGCACCGCGTTGGATGCCGGATGGCAAGAGTATCGTGTTCGCCTCCGGGCTTGGTGGCGGAGTCGATCTATGGAGTGTTTCCCCATCCGGCGGCAGCCCGTCCCGGCTCTCGGTGGGAATGGGATCGGTGGGTCACCTTGCCTATTTCATGTACACCCCATCACCGGATGGCAGGTACATCGCTTATATCTCACAAAAGAGTGGGGCGTACGAGGTCTGGCTATGGAGTGCCAGTGGTGAGCCTGACCGTCAGGTGACCCGCCTGGGTGGCGTGATCGAATCGCTGGCGTGGGCTCCTGATAGCAGCGCGGTCGTCATCTCTGCCAACCGATATGGTGTTTACGATATCTATCGGATCGACGTTCCCGGCGGCGAGACCCAGCGCCTGACGAATCACGCAAATTACGAGGTCTACGCGACCTTTTCTGCCGACAGTCAGGATATCCTCTTTGTCCGGCTCGATCAGCGCTGGGTCGATCATGAAATCGTCCGCATGGGACGAGATGGGTCCAATCAACGGGTCATCGGAACAGACGAAAACTTTTTCGACTACCACTTCGGACGCACCTTTGGATATCCGACCGCGTCGCCAGATGGCGCGCTCGTGTTCTTTCGTTCACATCGCTCCGGTTGGATCAATTACTGGGCAGTCAGCCCGGATGGCGGTGAACCGCGACAGCTCGCGCCGCAGGAGGCCGATCAGGAGGGCGGGGCGTGGTCGAAGGATGGAGAGTGGTTCGCCTACACCTCCAACACGAACGGCACTACGGATATCCGTATCGTTCCGGCGAGTGGCGGTGAACCGCGCGTGCTCGTTTCCCCAGCGACAGGAGTGTGTGCGCATCCACAATGGTCGCCCGACGGCACCACCATTTCTTACGTCTACGCTACCTCGACCAATCCTGCCGATCTTCATGTGGTCGATGTCGCGTCCGGCGCGGTGACCAGATTGACCGACTCATCGATCGGTAACACCGCTGCGATGCTGGCAACACCCGAGAAGATCAGCTATCCCAGTTTTGACGGTGAAATGATCAACGCCTACGTCTACCGGCCAAAATCGATTGGTGTGAAAGCCAATGGAGCCGGCATCGCCTTCGTTCACGGAGGCCCGACGAGCCAGTTCATGGACACCCTGCAACCGCACGTTCAGTTCTTTGTCCAGCGCGGCTACACCCTGATTCTTCCAAATCCCCGGGGATCTTCCGGATATGGAAGGCGATTTGAAGATCTGAACAACGCCGACTGGGGCTACGGCGACCTCCAAGATGTGATCTTCGCCGCGGAAGAGTTGAAGAAACTGGACGATGTGGATCCTGCCAAGATGGGAATCACCGGCACCAGTTATGGCGGCATCATGAGCATGGCGGCGGTCTCGTTCGCGCCCGGGTATTTCCAGGCGTCGATCCCGATGTCTGGCTATGGCGATTTCGTTCACATGAAGGCTGAGCAGGAACTGCGTCATGTGAAGTTGCTCGAGTACGAATTCGGCACACTCGAAGAGCATGAAGATATTTACCGAAAATGCTCTCCGATCTTCAAAGTCGCGGATGCCACGACTCCCTGTTTTGTGCTGCACGGAACCGGAGTTTACCCGCAATCTGCTGCCGGCAAGGAGTTCGCGCTCAAGCTCGAGCAGGAGTACAAAACTTTCAAGTACAAGACGTACCCCGGCGAGACCTACTACGTAGCGTCGACACCGAACATCCGCCAGATGTTGCTCGATATGGACGGATTTTTCCGGCTGTACCTGAATCTTCCCGTGGGAGTCAGTGAACCCGGATCATCAACAGCCTACGCCACCGGTCCATCGACTGTGCCGCGTGACATGGCCGAGTAGTCGTCACAGCTTCAGTGCCAAAGTCGTACAGCTGATGATCACGGAAAGACTCGTTCCCACCCAGGAGCGAGTCTTTCCGTGATTTGTTCACCCGGTTTGTCGCGGTAGTTGTTCGCCAGAGTTCCACGATTCATCAATCTCAACAGCGAAAGCCACTTGATTATGCAGTTGAAGCCTCTTTTTCATTCCTGTGAAGATTTCGATAGAGCGTCGCCCGCGAGATCCCAAGGGTCTGGCAGATGGTGGCGATGTCGGTCCCGCCCTCATCGTACATCCGCTGTGCCAGCGCCAACTTCTTTGGATCGGCCAG
>Ga0105047_10012985_pt1 | contig 13352 bp, 13 predicted proteins | sample MAT04_FD_78384 | JGI IMG/M metagenome (GOLD analysis project Ga0105047, IMG submission 78384) | Freshwater microbial communities from Lake Fryxell liftoff mats and glacier meltwater in Antarctica - MAT-04 (megahit assembly) | ecosystem: Environmental > Aquatic > Freshwater > Ice > Liftoff...
ACAGTAAAACAATGTCGTACTGCTCCGGGTTCATCGTCGGCTCGGCGCTCAGCGAGATCGGCCGGCCGATGAACTCGCTCAGACCTGCCAGGTGCACGCTTTCCTCGTCCAGCAGCATCTCCACCACGGCGGCGCTGGCGATGACGCGGAATTCCTTGGGTGCGAACTGGCGCGCTTCGCGCAGGATCTCGCGCAGGATGTCGTAGCACACGCTGCGCGCTGTCTTCACCTGGCCCCGGCCCTGGCAGGTCGGGCAGGGCTCGCACAGCATGTGCGCCAGGCTCTCGCGGGTGCGCTTGCGCGTCATCTCCACCAGGCCTAACTGCGTAAAACCACTGACGGTGGTGCGCGTGCGGTCGCGCGCCAGTTGCTTGCGCAGTTCGGCCAGCACCGCTTCCTGGTGGTCGGGGCGCGTCATGTCGATGAAGTCGGCGATGATGATGCCGCCCAGGTTGCGCAGCCGCAGCTGGCGTGCGATGGCGCCGGCCGCCTCGAGGTTGGTCTTGAAGATGGTGTCGTCGAAGTTGCGCGCGCCGACGAAGCCGCCGGTGTTCACGTCCACCGTGGTCAGCGCCTCGGTCTGGTCGATGATCAGGTAGCCGCCGCTCTTCAGGTCGACACGCCGCGCCAGCGCGCGCGCGATCTCCTCCTCGATGCCGAAGAGGTCGAAGATCGGCCGCTCGCCCTTGTAGTGCTCGAGCTTGGCCACCGTGCCGGGCATGAAGGTGTCGCCGAAGGCCTTGAGCGCGTCGCACTGCAGCCGGCTGTCGATGCGGATGGTGCCGGTGTTGTCGTTGGCCAGGTCGCGCAGCACACGTTCGGCCAGACTCAGGTCCTGGTGCAGCAGGCTGCCCGGCGGGTGCTGCTGCGCACGTTCGCGGATCAGCGCCCAGGCACGGCGCAGGTAGGCGATGTCCTCGGCCAGTTCGGCGTCGCTCGCCTCCTCGGCGTTCGTGCGCAGGATGAAGCCGCCACCCGCGTCGCCCGCCAGCACCAGCATGCGCGCGCGCAATTGCTCGCGCAGTTCCTGCGAGCCGATCTTCTGGCTGATGCCGATGTGCTTGTCGTGCGGCAGGAAGACGAGCATGCGCCCGGCGATGCTGACCTGCGTCGACAGCCGCGCACCCTTGGTGCCGATGGCGTCCTTGATGACCTGCACCGTCAGCGTCTGGCCTTCGAAGACCTGGCGCTCGATGGGCACCAACGGCGCGTCGGGGCGCGCGTCGTGCCTGGGCGGGCCGCCAAGCAGGTCGGCCACGTGCAGAAAGGCCGCACGCTCTAGCCCGATGTCGACGAAGGCGCTCTGCATGCCCGGCAGCACGCGCACCACCTTGCCCAGGTAGACGTTGCCTACGAGCCCGCGTTCCAGCGTGCGTTCGACGTGCAGCTCCTGCACGGCGCCGTTCTCGACCATGGCCACGCGCGTTTCCTGCGGCGCCCAGTTGATGAGGATGTCCTGCGTCGGCATGGTCTTACAGCTCCAGCCGCACGCGGGCGCGCGACAGCAAGGTGGTGGTCTCGTGCAGCGGCAGGCCCATGATGCCGCTGTAGCTGCCCTCGATGTGGGCGATCCACGCCGCGATGCGGCCCTGGATGGCGTAGGCGCCAGCCTTGCCCTTGGGCTCGCCGCTGTCGACGTAGCGGCGGATGGTGGTCTCGGACAGGTCGGCGAAGCGCACGCGCGAGATGCTGGTGTCCAGGAAGTGCTGCTTGCCCGCGCCGACGACCACGCAAGTCATCACGCGGTGCGTGCGCCCGGAGAGCGCACGCAGCATCTCGGCGGCATGTTCGGGGCTCTGCGGCTTGCCCAGGATGCGCCGGCCCACGGCCACCGTGGTGTCGGCGCAGAGGATGGGCGCGTCGGGCAGGCCGCGGCGGGCGCAGCGGGCCCGCGCAGCGTACAGCTTCAGCAGCGTGACGCGGCGCACGTAATCCAGCGGCAGTTCGCCGCTGCGCTCTTCCTCCAGCGCTTCGGCGTTGTCGCTGCGGTCGGGCAGCAGCGGGCGGTGGGCCACGCCGATCTGGTCCAGCAGTTGGATGCGGCGTGGGCTCTGTGAAGCCAGGTAGACGAAGGCGTGCGGCAACATGGCGTCCATTGTCAGGGGCATGTCACGGTGCCGGCATCGGCACCTTCACGGGCATCGGCGCCGGCCGCGGCGGGCCGCCGGCCCCTTACTCGCGGTGGTAGGGGTGGCCGGTGGCCAGCGTCCAGGCGCGGTACAGCGCCTCGGCCAGCAGCACACGCGCGAAGGCGTGCGGCAGCGTCAGGTCGCTCAGGCGCAGCGTCTCGTCGGCGCTCGCCTTCAGCGCCGGGTCCAGGCCGTCGGGGCCGCCGACCAGCAGGGCGACGTCGCGGCCCTCGCCACGCCAGGCCAGCACACGCTCGGCCAGCTGCGCCGTGCTCCGACGCGTGCCGTGTTCGTCCAGCACCACGCGCCGCGCGCCCTTGGCGGCGGACGCCAGCGTGGCCTCGAAACGCGCCGCCTCTGCGGACATGCACTGGGCGGCGGTCTTGCCGCCCCCGTGCGAGCCACGCGGCTCGGCCTTCAGGGCTTTCAGCTCCAGCCGCATCTCGGGCGGGAAGCGCTTGGCGAAGTCGTCCCAGGCCGTGTCGGCCCAGGCGGGCTGGCGCTGGCCCACCGCCACCACCAGCAGCTTCACCGCATCAAGCCTTGCGGGTGGACTTCTTGGCGGGCGCTGCCTTCCGCGCGGGGGCCACCTTCTTGGCGGGCGCCCTGCCGGCGACGACCTTCTTCGCCGGCGGCTTGACGACGATGGTCTTGGTCGTCGACTTCTTCGCCGGTGCCTTGGCGGTGGCCGGCCGCGCGCCCGCCGCACCCGTAGGCGCGGCCTTGCGCGGCGCGGACTTGGCCGCCACGCGCTTGAAGGCGGCGCTGCGGTTGGTCGACTTCTTCTCGGCCTCTTCCTTCGCGTTGCCTCGCTTCACGGCGCGGGCCGCGGCACGTGAGCCGGGCGCGCGCGGGGCCGACGCCTTGGCCGGCGCCGCACCCGCCGGCGCAGCGGGTTTGGCCTTCTTTCGCACCGTCGGCTCGGGTTCGCTGGCCTTCACGAGCTTCGTGTTGACCTCACCCAGCTTCATCTTCACCGCCTTGCCGCCCCAGATCTCTTCGAGGTGGTAGTACTCGCGGATGGCCGGCTGCATGATGTGCACGACGGCCGCGCCGCAGTCGACGATGATCCATTCGCCGTTGGCCTCACCCTCGGTGCTGAGGATGGGCAAACCACGCGACCGCACCGCGTCGCGCACGCTGGCGGCCAGGGCCTTGGTCTGGCGGTTGCTGGTGCCACTGGCGATGATCACGCGCTCGAACATCGAGCTCAGGTGCTCGGTGTTGAAGACCGAGATGTGCTGGGCCTTGACGTCTTCCAGGCCATCGACGATGGCGCGTTGCAGCTTGCGGATGTCCAGATTCAGCTCCCTTGAGGTGTTGACTCGCCGGCGGCGAGGCCGCGGTAGAGGCGATGCGTTTCAATATAGCGCGCCACCTGCGGCGGCACCAGCTGCGAAATGTCCGCGCCCGTCGCCACACGCTGGCGGATGTCGGTGGCGCTGATGTCCAGCATCGGCAGCGGCACGGCGCGGTGCGGATGGGCCAGCACCTCGGCGTGCGGCGTGGCCGTCGTGCCCGGCCGGTTGGCCACGGCCAGCGTCACCAGGCCCAGAAGCTCGGGCCAGTCACGCCAGGTGTGCAGGCCGGCGTACTGGTCCTGGCCGATGATCAGCACCCACTCGGTGGTGGGTTCGGCGGCGTGCAGCTGGCGCACGGTGTCCAGCGTGTAGCTCGGGCCGGGGCGCTCGATCTCGATGCGGTCGAGCACGAAGCGCGGCTCGCCGGCCATCGCCAGGCGCACCATGGCCTCGCGGTGTTCGGCCGCCGTGGCGTGGTGCCCCTTCTGCCACGAATGACCGGTGGGCACCCAGCGCACCTCGTCCAGCGCCAGGCCGTGCAGCGCGGCGTGGGCCAGCGCGACGTGCGCGTTGTGCACGGGGTCGAAGGTGCCCCCGAAGAGGCCGACCCGGCGACTGGCGCTCAAGACGCCTTTGGCATCGGCTCCCCGAGGGAGCGCGTCCGCCTTGGGGCGGCCCTGCGGCGGACTATTCACGCAGCCTCATTCGCCCAGCCAGTCGCGCGGGCGCAGGAAGTCGCTGTACAGCCGCGCCTCCTCGGTGCCGGGCTCGGGCTTCCAGTCGTAGCGCCACTTCACGATGGGCGGCATGCTCATCAGGATGCTCTCGGTGCGACCGCCGCCGTGCAGGCCGAAATGCGTGCCGCGGTCCCACACCAGATTGAATTCGACGTAGCGGCCACGCCGGTAGGCCTGGAAGTCGCGCTCGCGCTCGCCGTAGGGCGTCTCGCGCCGGCGCCGCGCGATGGGCAGGTAGGCGGGGATGAAGGCATCGCCCACGGCACGCATCATCGCAAAGCCGTCGTCGAAGCTGCCTTCGTTGAAGTCGTCGAAGAACACGCCGCCGATGCCGCGCGGCTCGTTCCGATGCTTGATGAAGAAATATTCGTCGCACCAGGTCTTGAAGCGCGGGTACTTGTCGGCCCCGAAGGGGGCCAGCGCGTCCGCGTTGACGCGGTGGAAGTGGCGCGCGTCGTCTTCGAAGCCGTAGTAGGGCGTGAGGTCCATGCCGCCGCCGAACCAGGTCACGGCCGCCTTGCCCTCGGGGAAGGCGGCCAACAGGCGCACGTTCATGTGCACCGTCGGCACATAGGGGCAACGCGGGTGCATCACGAGCGACACGCCGAGCGCCTCGAAGGGCGCACCGGCGAGTTCACTGCGGTGCTGCGTCGCCGAAGGCGGCAGGCTGGCGCCCTTCACGTGGCTGAAGTTGCAGCCGCCGCGTTCGAGCAGCCCGCCTTCCTCGACCAGCTGCGACAGGCCGTCGCCTTCGAGCTTGCCGCCAGCCGGGCGCTGCCAGCCGTCGCTGAGGAAGGCCTTGCCGTCCTCGGCCTGCAGCGTGCTGACGATGTGGCCCTGCAGGCCCAGCAGGTAGGCGCGTACGGCGGCGGTGTCGATCATGGTCAGGGCCCTTGGGTCGAAAGCAAGGGCTGCACGGGCGCGGCCAGCGCCGGCCGGCGGCCGCGGCAGCCCGCCAGGCGGCGCGCGAAGACGGCGAAGTCGGCACCGAGATCACCCGACAGGCGCCAGAAGCTGTCGAAGCCGACCTCGCGGCGGGCGTAGTCGAGCCTGACCAGCGCCAGCGGCACCTCGGCCTGCATGGCCACGCGGTAGAAGCCCGAACGCCAGCCCTCGGTGCGTGCGCGTGTGCCTTCTGGCGACAGGCCCAGCCACATGAAACGGCCCTGCTCGCGCGCTTCGCGCAGGGCCAGCGCCATCTGGGCCACGCGGCCCTGCGGCGTGTGGCGCACCACCGGCAGGCCGCCCAGCCAGCGCAACCAGCGGCCGAACAGCGGCATGCGGAACAGCGTGTCCTTGCCCCAGAAGGTGACGGGGATGCCCACTGCCCACTTGGCCAGCAGCAGCACGACGAAGTCCCAGTTGCTGGTGTGCGGGTAGACCGCGATCACGCCCTGCGCGGCGGGCAGGCCGTCGAACTGCAGCTTCCAGCCGCCCAGGCGCAACACGGCGCCGGCGACGCGGCTGCCGTGCAAGGGCACGGGCAATTGCGTGAGCTGCCGCGGCCCGGCGCCAGGGCCTGCGGATGCAGCTGTCGCCAGCGAGGCCGAGCTCAATGGCGGATGGCGCGGTGGCCGATGTCGTTGCGCCACTGTGCGCCGTCGAAGTGGATGCCGCGCACTGTCGCCAGCGCACGTTGCTGCGCCAGCCGCACCGAGTCGCCCAAGGCGGTGACGCAGAGCACCCGGCCGCCGCTCGTCAGCAGCTGGCCGTCGTGCTGCGCCGTGCCGGCGTGAAAGACCTGCAGGTCGGCGCCTTCAGCGCCCGGCGCGGGCAGGCCGGTAATGAAGTCGCCCTTGCGCGGCGCAGCGGGGTAGCCGTGGGCGGCCATCACCACGCCCAGGGCGCTGCGGCGGTCCCAGTTCAGTTCGGCCTGGTCGAGCGTGCCGTCGGTGGCGTGCATCAGCACCTCGAAGAGGTCGCTCTTCAGGCGCATCAGGATCACCTGCGCCTCGGGGTCGCCCAGGCGGCAGTTGAACTCCACCGTGCGCGGCTGGCCCTGGGCGTCGATCATCAGCCCGGCATAGAGGAAGCCGGTGTAGGGCACGCCGTCCTTGGCCATGCCGGCAATGGTGGGGTGGATGATCTCCTGCATCACCTTGGCGTGCACGTTGGGCGTGACGACGGGCGCCGGCGAATAGGCGCCCATGCCGCCGGTGTTGGGGCCGGTGTCGCCGTCGCCGATGCGCTTGTGGTCCTGGCTGGTGGCCAGCGTCAGCACGTGCTTGCCGTCGCACAGCACGATGAAGCTGGCTTCTTCGCCGGCCATGAACTCCTCGATGACAACACGTGCGCCGTCGGCGCCGTACTGCACACCGAGCACGTTGCTGCCCAGCATGTCGTCGATCGCGGCATGGGCCTCGGCGGTCGACATGGCCACCACCACGCCCTTGCCGGCGGCCAGCCCGTCGGCCTTGATGACGATGGGCGCACCATGTTTGTCGACGTGGGCATGCGCCGCCGCGGCGTCGGTGAAGCTGGCGTAGAGCGCGGTGGGGATGCCGTGGCGCTGCATGAAGGCCTTGGCGTGGGCCTTGCTGCTTTCCAGCATCGCCGCCGCCTTGGTCGGCCCGAAGATGCGCAGGCCGCGGGCGCGGAAGAGATCGACGACGCCGGCGGCCAGGGGTGCCTCGGGGCCGACGACGGTGAGCGCGATCTTCTCGGCCAACACGAAGTCGGCCAGTTCCTCGGGCGTGGACAGCGGCACGTTGTGCAGCACCGGGTCGAGCGCGGTGCCGCCGTTGCCGGGGGCGACGTAAACGCGCTGCACACGTTCACCCTGCGCCAGCTTCCAGGCCAGCGCATGTTCTCGGCCGCCGCCGCCGATGACGAGGACCTTCACTCGGGCAGCAAGGCGTTGTGGAAGACGTTCTGCACGTCGTCGAGGTCTTCGATGACGTCGAGCAGCTTCTGCATGCGCGCGGCGTCCTCGCCCGCGAGTTCGATGTCGTTTTCGGCGCGCCAGGTCACTTCGCCCACCTCGGGCTTGAGGCCGGCGGCCTCCAGCGCCGCCTTCACGGCCTCGAACCCGGTGGGCGCGGTCAGCACCTCGACGGCGCCGTCGTCGTCGCTGACGACGTCGTCGGCGCCGGCCTCCAGCGCCACCTCCATCACCTTGTCCTCGCTCGTGCCGGGCGCGAAGATCAGCTGTCCGCAGTGCTTGAACTGGAAGGACACGCTGCCTTCGGTGCCCATGTTGCCGCCGTACTTGCTGAAGGCGTGGCGCACCTCGGCCACCGTGCGCACCTTGTTGTCGGTCATGCAGTCGACGATGATGGCCGCGCCGCCGATGCCGTAGCCCTCGTAGCGCACCTCCTCGTAGCTCACGCCCTCGAGGTTGCCGGTGGCCTTGTCGATGTTGCGCTTGACGGTCTCGACCGGCAGGTTTACCGCCTTGGCCTTCTCCACCGCCAGGCGCAGGCGCGGGTTGGCCGACACGTCGCCGCCGCCCAGGCGGGCCGCCACCATGATCTCGCGGATCACGCGTGTCCAGGCCTTGCCGCGCTTTTCATCCTGCCGGCCCTTGCGGTGCTGGATGTTGGCCCACTTGGAATGACCGGCCATGAGATGGAGGCTGCTGAAGTGAAAGAGCGCGGATTTTAGTCGCGCGCGCCCCCGATGGCGTCTACCTACCGGGGGTGACTCGCCACGGCGAGCCGGCGACCGTAAGCTCGAGCACCCTTGGAAGGAGACCGCGGATGGACTTCGACAGCTTCCTGGACCAGGCCTGGACCGACCACGCCGAGCACGCCGCGGCCGTGGCCGAACGCCTGGCCGACCCCGGCCTGGCGCTGCTGCAGCAGGAGGACCAGGTGCTGCCGCTGGCCTTCCTGGCCCAGCACGTGCACGGCCAGCACCTGGGCCGTTGGGCCGGGGGTCTGGCCTTCCAGCAGCAGCTGGCGGCGCTGCCGCTGGTGGCCGCGGGCAGCACCACGGCGCAGGCGTTGCAGCGTTTTGCCGCCGTGATGAAGCTGGCCGGCGGGCTGGCCGACGAAAGGGCCGGCCAGCCCGGCAGCGAAGCCACCCGCATCACGGCAATGACAGCCGTGGCGCTGGGCGTGCACGACGGCGCGCGCGCCCGGGCCTTGCTGGACGCCGCCACGGCCGAGGCCGACGCCCTGCCCGATGCCGACCCCGCCGTGCGCGCGCTGGCCATCGCCGGCAACGGCATCGCCGCGTCGCTGGAAGACCTGCCCGAGCGCAGCGAGGCCGAACGTGCGTTGATGGTCCTGGCCGCCTCAACCGCCCGCCGCGCCTGGGCACGCGCGGGCACCTGGCTGGAGACCGAGCGTGCCGAGTACCGCCTGGCCAAGACCTGGCTCAAGGCCGGCGACCCGGCACAGGCGCAGCAGCACGCGCTGCAATGCCTGGCCGCCGTACAAGCCCACGGCAACGTCGCGCTGGAGAACTTCTTCGGGCTGGAAGCGCTGGGTCTGGCGCAGCACGCCGCAGGGGACAGCAGCGCCTTTGCCACGACGCTGGCGCAGCTGCGTGCCACCTTCGCCGCCGTCGAAGAGGGCGACATCGGGGTGTGCCTGCCGACGCTGCGCGCGCTGGAAGCCCTGTCGGCAGCCGCACCCGTGCCGGAAAACGACAAGTCTGCGCCGACAGCGTAACGGAATGCACGCCTCCGCACCCCCCGCGCGGCGGAGACTGCGCACCGTGACCGTCTGCAGCGGCAATCCGCACAGCCCGCGCCCAGCGCACGATGACAGCATGAAAACCATGAACACCCTCCCCAAGCAGCCCGTCCGCCGGCGTCTCGTGCAACTGCTGCCCGCGCTGGCGCTGGCGGGCCTGTCCGGTCGCGGCCAGGCCGCCGAGCCCGGTGTCAGTGGCAACGAGATCCTCGTCGGCCAGAGCATCACGCTGCAGGGCGGCAAGAACGTCTACGGCGGCGAGGCCATGGCCGGCGTCAAGGCCTACATCGACGCCGCCAACCGCAGCGGCGGCGTCAACGGCCGGCGCATCGTGCTGCGCACGCTGGACGACGAAAACAGCAACACCAAGGCCGAGGCCAACGCGCGTGCGCTGGTCGAGCAGGGTGTGTTCGTGCTCTTCGGCTCGATCGAGGGCGGCCCCAGCACCGCGGTGATGAAGGCGGCGGTGGAACTCGGCGTGCCCTTCATCGGCCCGATGGCCGGCTCGCCCAGCCTGCGCCTGCCCTACCAGCAACTGGTCTACCCCGTGCGCGCCGAGCACCGCGAAGAATTTCGCGCCCTCATCAACCAAGGCAAGCGCATCGGGCTGCAACGCGTGGCGCTGCTGCACGCCGATTCCGATGTCGGCCGCGAGCACCTGGCCAACGTGCAGAAGCTGGCGGCCGAGGCCGGCATGGCCTTCGGCGGCGGCGTGCCTTTCAAGGGCGACATTGGCGACGAGCAGCTGGCCGCCGCCGCCGCCACACTGGCGCAGCAGAAGGTCGACCTCGTCATCAACCACGGCTCGCCCGCGGTCTACGGCCGTCTGATCCGTGCCGCACGCGCGGCCGGTTCGCGCATCACCTTCTGGGGCGTCAACTCGGGCTCGACCCCGCTGGCCACCGACCTGGGGCCGTTGGCAAAGGGCATGGTCTTCGCGCAGATCGTGCCCAACCCGAACTCGGGCAAGACGGCGCTGGTGCGCGAGTACCAGGACCGCATGGCGCGCTCGGCGCCCGGCCGGGCCTATTCCTACGGCAGCCTGGAGGGCTACATGACGGCCAAGGCGCTGGCCGCCGCGCTGCGCGCTGCCGGCACGAGCCCCACGCGGGCCAGCCTGATGACCGCGCTGGAGCGCTTCGAGACCGACCTGGGCGGCCTGACACTGCGCTGGCGCAAGGGTGAGCACACTGGCTGCAGCTTCGTCGACCTGGCTCTGGTGGGCCGCGACGGGCGCTTCGTGCAGTAACCCGGCCCAAAGCAGCGCGGCTAGACTTCGGCGGCCCCCCGCCGGAGTTCATGCCCATGCCCGACCCCATCCTCGTTGCCCAGCACGGCGACATCCAGTGCCAGCTGCTGCCCGCGCTGGCCAACCGCCACGGCCTGATCACCGGCGCCACCGGCACCGGCAAGACCATCACGCTGCAGACACTGGCCGAGAACTTCAGCAAGATCGGCGTGCCCGTCTTCATGGCCGACGTCAAGGGCGACCTCACCGGCGTCACCCAGCCCGGCAGCATCGGCGGCAAGCTGGCCGCGGTGCTGAAGGAGCGTGGCCTGCCGACGCCCGAACCCGTCACCTGCCCGGCCACGCTGTGGGACGTCTTCGGCGCGGCCGGCCACCCCGTGCGCGCCACCGTGTCCGACATGGGCCCGCTGCTGCTGACACGCATGCTGGCGCTGAACGAAACCCAGGCCGGCGTGCTGAGCCTGGTGTTCAAGATCTGCGACGACAACGGCCTGCTGCTGCTGGACATGAAGGACCTGCGCGCCGCGCTGCAGTACGTGGGCGAAAACGCCAGCCAGTTCACCACCGAGTACGGGAACATCAGCGCCGCCAGCGTCGGCGCCATCCAGCGCGGGCTGCTGCAGATCGAGGAACAGGGCGGCGACAAGTTCTTCGGCGAGCCCATGCTCGACATTTCGGACTTCATGCAGACGGTCGACGGCAAGGGCGTCATCAACATCCTGGCCGCCGACCAGCTGATGAACGCGCCCAGGCTCTACGCCACCTTCCTGCTGTGGATGCTGTCCGAGCTGTTCGAACTGATGCCCGAGGTCGGTGACCTCGACAAGCCCAAGCTGGTGTTTTTCTTCGACGAGGCCCACCTGCTGTTCAAGGACGCGCCGGCGGCGCTGACCGAACGCATCGAGCTCGTCGTGCGCCTCGTGCGCAGCAAGGGCGTGGGCGTCTACTTCGTGACGCAGAACCCGCTGGACGTGCCCGACACCGTGCTGGCGCAGTTGGGCAACCGTGTGCAGCACGCGCTGCGTGCCTTCACGCCGCGCGACCAGAAGGCGGTGAAGGCCGCTGCCGAGACCATGCGCGCCAACCCGACCATCGGCGACATGGCCACCGCCATCACCGAACTCGCGGTGGGCGAGGCGCTGGTGAGCTTCCTCGACGCCAAGGGCCGCCCCAGCGTCACCGAACGTGTCTTCGTGCTGCCGCCGGGCAGCCAGATCGGGCCCATCACGCCCGAGCAGCGCAAGGCGCTGCTCGGCGGTTCACTGGTGTCCGGCACCTACGAGAAGACGGTCGACCGCGAGTCTGCTTACGAGAAGATCAAGGGCCGCGCCGCTGGCGCCGGCGCCGACCCAGCCCAGGGCGGCAATGGCGGTGTGGCGGCTACGGCACCCCGCCTGCCCGGCGGCGCCGCGCCGGCCCCGGCGGCCGACGAAGGCGGCGGCCTGCTGGGCGGCCTGAAGGACGCGCTCTTCGGCAGCACCGGCCCGCGCGGCGGCCGCCGCGAAGGCCTGGCCGAGAAGGCGGCGGCCTCGGCAGTGCGCAGCATCGGCTCGGCGGTGGGTCGCGAGCTCATCCGCGGCGTGCTCGGCTCGCTGCTCGGCGGCCGTCGGCGTTGAGCGGCCCACCACCATGCTGCGCTGGATCCTGATCGCCGCCGGCGTCGTCGTCGCGCTGACGCTGCTGGTCGCCGGCGCGGGCCAGCTCGGCCTGTTCACCGGCACCGCGCCCACCGACCTGGGCGTGAACGAAGGCCGACTGAAGGCGCCGTCGCCCAGGCCCAACAGCGTCAGCAGCCAGGCCGACCTGTGGCCCGACCACCTGCAGCGCGAACACGCACGCATCGCCCCGCTGCCGCTGCTGGCCGGCGGCGCCGACGCGGGGCCGGCCACCCTCGCGCGGCTGCGCAAGGTGGTCGAGGCCACGCCGGGCACACACGTCGTCGTGTCGCGGCCCGACTACCTCTACGCCACCTTCACGACGCCGCTGATGAAGTACACCGACGACGTCGAGTTCTGGTTCGACCCCGCCGCCGGGGTGGTGCAGGTGCGTTCGGCCTCGCGCCTGGGCGAAAGCGACCTCGGCGCCAACCGCTCGCGTGTCGAAGCCTTGCGGGCGCGGCTGACCGCGCCCTGAGCGCAGCAAGGACGGCACGCGGCGCAGCCGGCGCCCGCCGCGGCACGCTGCGCGCCGCAGGGCGCCACCCGATCGCATGGCCCTTGTGGCCGCTGCGCTGGCGCTGAAGTCGCGTCGCCATGTCCCAGACCCCTGCCCGCCCCCAGCACCGCGCCAAGCGCTCCGACCGCGCGCCTCGGCGCCCGCACTGAGCCGCTGCGGCAGCGCCTCGGCGCCCGCACTGAGCCGCTGCGGCGCCTGCGGCGGTCCGTGCTGCAGGCACTTCCTCGTCGTCGGCGGGTTGTGCCTGGGCATCGCGCCCTTCCTCACCGTTCTGGATGGGCGCGGCTCTTTCTCCAAGCTGGTGCTGATCGGGCTGGAGCCCGCCCGCGCCCAGGCCAGGCTCGACCCCCTGATCGCCTGCCTGCGCGCCACGCTCGACCCGGCTGTGTTCTGGCAGGTACACCGCGGCACGCTGGTGCAGGCGCGCGCCATCACCACCGCGCGGCGCGAGAAGTCGGGCAAGCTCACGCTGACGCTGCGCGGGCGGCCCGAGAAGCTGGTCGCCAGCCGGCTCTGCGCCCACCTGTTCAAGGGCATGTAGCCGCGGCACGGCCGCGGCAGGGACCCGGTTCGTTCAGGCGCAGTCCGGGCCGGTCAGCAGCGACACCGAGCCGTCCGAGCCCTGCCCCAGCAGACCAGTGGCGGTGTAGATGCCCAGCTTGGCGCGCGTGTCCTGGATGTCCAGGTTGCGCATCGTCAGCTGGCCGATGCGGTCGGCCGGCGTGAAGGCGCCTTCCACCTTTTCCATGCTCAGGCGCTCGGGCGCGTAGGTCAGGTTGGCGCTTTCGGTGTTGAGGATGCTGTAGTCGTTGCCGCGGCGCAGTTCCAGCGTCACTTCACCGGTGATGGCGCGCGCCACCCAGCGCTGTGCGGCTTCGCGCAGCATCAGGCATTGCGGGTCGAACCAGCGGCCCTGGTACAGCAGCTTGCCCAGCACGCGGCCGTTGGCGCGGTACTGGCCGATGGTGTCTTCGTTGTGGATGCCGGTGACCAGGCGTTCGTAGGCGATGTGCAGCAGCGCCATGCCCGGGGCTTCGTAGATGCCGCGGCTCTTGGCCTCGATGATGCGGTTCTCGATCTGGTCGCACATGCCCAGGCCGTGGCGGCCGCCGATGGCGTTG
>Ga0105047_10012987_pt1 | contig 13352 bp, 9 predicted proteins | sample MAT04_FD_78384 | JGI IMG/M metagenome (GOLD analysis project Ga0105047, IMG submission 78384) | Freshwater microbial communities from Lake Fryxell liftoff mats and glacier meltwater in Antarctica - MAT-04 (megahit assembly) | ecosystem: Environmental > Aquatic > Freshwater > Ice > Liftoff...
ATTTTCTAACATTATTTCGGCAGTCCAAGTGCGGTAACCGCCCGCTATTGACAATGTAGCTAACATGGATACCATTTGGGAGCCTAATCCTCGTCCCTGGTATGCGTCGGCGACCGCATACGCAACTTCGGGGGGGGCGGAAATGTCAAAAGTGGAAAGAGCGTATTCAGCCATAGCAACGATACGGGTTTTTTCCGTGTTTAAAGCGATGAGGGCAACCCGACGGCACCCGTCACGGTCAGCTAAATATGTTACCGCGCTTTGTGGAACGCGTGGGGTTGGTGATAGGAAACGGGTGTGTCGTGACGCGTCGCTTAGCCCTGTGGCGAAAAAATCTTTTAAAAGTTTTGTATCTGTTTCGGTGAGGGGGCGTACCGGATAAAACTCTCCGTCTAGCAGGATGCCTACGCCGTGCGATGGTTCTTCTAACGGGGTAGTGTTTTCCGTTACTGTGGTGTGAGATAGTCCTTGAAAAGCACGATCAAACAAATCTTTTACGATTGTGGCGCTAGTTATGGTAGCGTCCGTCATTGTAGAAAACGTTTGCGATATTGGTGTCACGTTTCTCATCACCTCTTTCAACCTTAGTATACCCATAATATCGGTGTGTACGCAACTCAAAATGTTGTATACGTCTCTATTTGAGATTGTGTAACCGGTTTTCGTTTTGAACGCGATAGGGTGCCGATAGGATGTCAATGGGAATTAAACCTTTACGAAATAGTTTTGTCGTGTTCTTAAGCTTGCTCACTCTGGTGGCATCTTTAACTGTTTTTGCGGGAGGGTCTACAAGTCCTGCTCGTGCAGATATGGTTTCAGATGCGGAACAGTTGATTCTGGTTTCTAAAACAAAAGTTTTTGAAGCGCGGAAGCATCTTCGCGAAGTGCGTAAACATTATGCTACCACCAAGAAACGACTTAAAGAGGCGGAAGCTAACGTTCGTGTTACCACTGTTGCGGAGGTTACCGCTAACAAACGTGCTTTTGCTGCTCGAAAAGTTATGCATCGAATGGCGCGCGAAAGTTATATGAATTCGTCTACTAACCGTGACCTTACCCTCATTGTTGGGTTGATGGAGAAAGGCCCTGACGCGGTTAGCGATCTTGCTTGGAATGATGGTGCGTGGCGTGACGTACAGTTTGTAACCCTCGCTGACGCGCAAGCCGCTGTAGGGTCTGCTAAAACCGCGGCTTCTGCTTCTGATGCTGCCCTTCTAGCTTTTGAACGTGCGGGGAAAGATGTTATTGCTGCCCAGAAAGCGGTTACCGCGGCAAGAACAGCGTTGTCGATGGCGCGTGTAGCGGTACAGAACGCGCGCGCAGCGTTGGAACGCGCTCGCGCTGTTGCTGCCTGCCAAACAGCAGGGCTTCCCCAAGGCCCAGGTGGGAGTGCCCAATATGTTTGGCAAACCTTGTTGGGGAAAGGTTTCACCAAGGAAGCTATCGCAGGAGTGTTAGGTAACTTTCAACAAGAGTCCGGTATTGACCCGACCAGCGAACAGGCAAATGGTGTTGGTAAAGGTCTTGCCCAATGGTCGGCTGGTGGGCGTTGGGACACGGGAAGTAACAGTATGTTGGCATATTCTAACAAAAAACAGTTGGACCCGTGGAAGATCAGTACACAAGTTAAATTTATGCTTTTCGAAATGAGAAACAATGTGGGCGGGTTTGATATTGCCACATTCCGACGGATGAGCAACACGGTTGATGCTACAATCTATTTTCACGACCGGTTTGAAGCTTCAGCGGATAGTGACGATTTCGTACGTACGGTTCGCGGACAGTTTGCGAAAGAATGGTACACTAAGTTAGAAAATGTTGGTCCACGAGACGAAAATTATGGAGAAATCGTAGACCTTGGTGTGTATTGTGACAGTATTGTGTCCGGAGGAAAATCGTGTCCACCGGTCCCGCAAACGTTTAAAGATTCGTTTTCCATGAACACCGGGTTCTCTTGGGATTCTCTCACCCCAGACGCTCAACTGATGTCTCGTTGTGTTCACGCAAACTTCCCACAAATTGTTGTTCACGGCACTTATGCGGGACATATGCCAACAGAAGCACAAGCCATCGACTTTATGGTTCCCAACGACTGCCAAAACACTGCCGCTGGTCCAAGTACAACCACTAACGAAGATTTAGTGTTGGGAACTGAACTTACCAAATATCTTTCCAAATATCGTACCGAAATCGGTGTAGACTATATGATTTGGCAAGACCATATTCGGAACCCTGGGGAACACGTCGAAGAAAACCTGTGGGTGCCCATAGATCAATGGCGTCAAGACGATTACAATAACGGCGATTGTAACAACTCTCATTACAACCATGTTCACGTTTCCGTATACGGTAACGCTGGAACTGGTATGGGAAGCTAACGTTCTTCGAAAGAGTAGTTAGAATGGTGGGGGTGGCGCATTTTTAGGAAAAAACCCTTGCGATGCTACCGCCCACGGATCATTTTCAAAATCTTGTTCAACCGTTGACGGTTCAGAAAGAACAGGGCGAGGGTTGGGCAAGATTTCGGCAAGACCCGACGCAACATCAGTAGCAGATGTTGTTCTGAACAACAATGATTCAAAACCTTCACGATAGGCGGGGTCTGAATTTTCCACAAACCCTGCCTCTGAAAGCTGGTAAACCAATGCCCCGTCCGCGTCTTCTTCAACCTCTAATGTAAGAGTGTAAGACGTTATCGCGCGTCGCGCTACGTGTTGGCGGAACGATACAGGGTTTGTGTCCCCATCAACATCATCATCTTCCAACATTTTGGGAACAAAACTAAAATTATATTGGGTTGTAGAGTTAGAAAGTTTTTTAACCACATAATCGTGTTCTTCTAACGCTGCAACAATTGTTAAAGGTAACGCTGGTTGTTCAGAATTTTTGTTCATAATTGTTTGAAACGCTGTAGACATGTTGTTGACAGTATCGGGTGTTTCTTTTTTGGCGCGCGGGGGTATAGTTGGGGTTGCGGCGGTTGGTGGGGCTGCCCCCCGACTGGTTGGCTGAAAACCTTTTTCGCCTTTTACGACGTTAACGGGTGGTTTTGTCATCAAAAATCCTAACATTATGTGAACATTATTGTTCTAACCGAACGTTAAGCTTGTGGACGGAAACGTCGCCGATAAGATCAATAAGAGTTTATCGCGTGAATGTAACTGAAGGAGTTTTCGGAAGTATGCCGTTATCTGAATCTGAAGAGAAAATGTTACGCGATATGGAAATAATGTTGCGTAGCGGTGGACCAACACTTGCTGAACGTTTACCAGCTTGCTCAGAAAGCCCCGCCGTTCACGGCGGGGATGAATGAGCGGTAGAATCGTAGTTGATATGGACTCCACACTCCGTTACAACTACCGCTTGCGTCCTGGTGCGCAAGCGGACGCTGCGCTGATCGCAGAATGGCATCGGACTCGTTGGGTATGGAACCAGTCGGTAGCGCATCTTCAGCAGACCGGAGAGTGGGTCACGGACAAACATCTCACTGCGTGGCGCGCGGAACATGCTTGGATTAGTGCGGGTAGCAGCACCACACAACAACAAGAACTGCGAAACTTCCGAGCCAAACGGGCGAAAGGAAAAGGCCGTAAAAAGTTTAAAAGCGCTCGACACACACAACCGAGCCTGAACTATACGCGGTCAGGGTTCTCGCTACGCGACGGGCGGCTTCGCCTAGCTGGCGGTCTGTCCGTCCCCGTCGTGTGGTCACGGGAGTTGTCCTCCAACCCAAGCAGCGTGCGTGTGTACCGCGACTCGTTAGGGCACTGGTATGCAAGTTTCGTGGTGCGGCGCGAAGATCCACTGCTCCCAGAAAACGACGACAGCATTGGTGTCGACTGGGGCGTAAAAGAGATCGCCACTACGACCGACCCAGATTACGATCTTCCGCACCCTGAGTACGCGAAACGTGCCGCCCGAGCGCTAGCTCGTTATCAGCGCCGCATGGCGCGTCGCCGCCCGCCACGTGGGAAACCCTGCTCTGTGGGTTACCGTGCAGCCAAACGGGATGCTGCGAAAGTGTCGAAAAAGGTACAACGGCAGCGGCAGGATACCGCGCGCAAGTGGACTCGTACCATTCCCGGGCGCATGGATCTATCGCTGTTGAGGACTTCAAGCCGACGTTCCTGTTTAAATCTCGGATGGCGCGCAAAGCGCAAGACGCCGCTATCGGAGCAACCAAACGTGAACTTATTGTTTATGCCCAGCGGGCAGGCCGAACGGTGGTGTTAGTGCCGCCCGCGTATACGACGATGACATGTTCTGACTGTGGAGCGAGAGCCAAGCAGCGGTTGGAACTGTCTGAGCGCACGTTTGTTTGCCACGCCTGCGGGTTCGTGGACAATCGTGATCGAAACGCTGCGAGGGTTATCCTCGCCGGGGCCGGTTTCGACCCTGCTAATGCTGACGACGTAAGACAATGCCTCCCTCGGGAGTCATTGCGGTCTGAGTTAGGAATCCCCTCCCTTTAGGGAGGGGAGGATTCAAAAAAACATTCTTCAAACATTCCCAAACGTAACCAGATCCGTCTATATGTGATGATTAGTGTAACGAGTTTCATCATAATTTTGTTTGGTGCGGGAACAGGGAATGTAGCTATAAGTGTCGTTGGATTTTGTTTAACCGTAGCAAGCGTCTACCGGTTTGTTACAGTGTGGCGTCACGAATCTTCACCTATTTGCCGAACCTCCACTTTTGTTCACAAATAGGGTCTGGAACCACTGTGCCAACATTTAGTGTATAATGTATAATGTTGTGTTAAAATTGTTGAAAACTTTGAACTAGGTAGAAAGAAAATTTTGTGACTACTCCTAAACTGTCAATGGATAGTGTTTTTGGGCGGCTCTATCGGCAGCCGGACATTAACATTAATGTAGGGTTGAACGCGGAAGAAATGTGGAAACTTGTTTGTGATGGAACGCTCGCGCCTTCAATAACAAACGTTTTAGATGTTGCTAACAAACCTTTTCTTAAAAAATGGGCCGCTAAACTTGCGGCACAAGCCGCTGTAGATGTTGCTAACAAGCATCCTGATGATGTTCGGAGTCGTGCTCAAACTGCTGCTAAGTGGGCTGCTATGGCTTCTGATCGTGCTGCTGACCGTGCTGCTAACCTGGGTGACGTTGTTCACAACATTTGTGAACAACGCGCGTTAGGGGACACTCCGAACGTTCCCCCCGACGCTGTACCATATGTGGAATCTTGGGAACGGTGGGTTAGTGATTATCAGCCAGAATTTCTTCGTGTTGAAACAACCACTTATGGTAACGTTGATATTCCTGAAACCAACGGATATGCGGGAACTGGGGACGTGTTTGTGCGAGTTGGGGGAATGGTTCTTGCGGGAGATTATAAAACTGGGCGTAACGTTTACGATTCTGCGGCACAACAGTTGGCGGCGCTGGCTAACGCTACCCATATTGTGTCCAACACTGGTGATAGTCTTGAGCCAAATTTTGTTGTTGTTGGTGGTATCGTCATTCACCTCACCCCGACCGGATACAATATTCGAGCAGTTGATACGAGTATGATGGCGCCTGCTTGGAAAGCGTTTACCGCATACCGGCATGCGTGGACTTATCATGCTAAACTTTTGGCTGCTCGTAACCCAATACTTCTTAGTGGAAGTGTTAAGTTCGCTGATTTGGACACGTTTTTCAAATATGATAGGGAAGAGAATAATAATGGTTTATGATGATCAGGATGACAAAAAAGTTGCTACGGTTGGTGCGCCGACAACGAACTCTCGGATTCATTTGAATGTGAGTGGTGTTGGGCGGGGTGAACCTTTGGTGGGTAAAACGGTTGCGGTTCGTAACCAGTTGGGTGAGTCGGAAGAAATCGCTATTGGTACGATTACCGAAGTGGAAACTCGGAACAAATGGCATGAGGATGTTACTTTTGTGGGTGCGCAAGGAGATATTGTTGACACGTCTTCTTCTGGTGATGGTGCTGATGTTCGGTTTGCAGAAATTAATTTGCAGGCGGCGTGGAATCGTAAAAATGGTTCGTATCCGTGGGCTCAATCGGGACCGTTTTTGAAGATGAGTCCGGCAACTGGAACTCCGGTGCTCGCGGTGAACCAAAAAATTGTTTCTGAACTTGTTGCTGACGTGCCCGATTTGCATTATTGTGGACATCTCGCTGGAACTAACGGGGTTCCTTTACCTTTAAACATGCCTGATTTTTCTGGTCCGATTGGAGCGTGGTCTAGTGCAATATTTGGTAGGAGTGGTAGTGGTAAAACAGCGATGGCTTCGTTAACGTTAGCTACGTTGATGCGTCACCAATCTTTCGGAATTTTGGCGGTAGACCCTCAAGGGCAGTTCTCTTCAGAAAGTGGTATGGTTTTGTCGCTCCAGTCTTGGGCCGCGGAGCTGGGACGCGCTGTACACGTTCGTCGTATTTCAGAAGATTTACGGTTAGGCAAAGATGCTGGACTTTTGTCGGAATTGTTGAAACATACTAAACTTGCGCAAGAACTTGGGCTTAAAAGTAAGGAAACGAATGAGATTGTTTTCGATGAGGTGAAACGCACAGTACGCGAAATGTCTGATTGGGAGACAAAAGGGTCAGAAAAACTTTTAAAAGAAATTTTGGAATCTCTCGCCAAAGATGATACTGCGGAACGTATCTATTCAACTTCGGACCGAAGAACATTGTTCGTTAAAACTGTGTTGGACACTATTGCGAACCCGAAACGGTTCGCTGACGTGCTTGTCCAGTTTCAACCAATTCATAACTTGTTTCAACAGCGAAACGCTCACGGGGGGGTTCGACACGGGATGTGGGAAACGTTACAACTAATGTTTGACCGGTCAACCGTTGATCCAGCGCCTTACATTGTGTTGGATATGAGCAGTAAACCGCCTCCCACTATGGAGACAAATGTTACTCCAGAGATGCAAGCGGTTTACGAAGTGTTAGATTCGGCGGTGGTGAAAGCCGCTATCTTGCGTAACATTTTTGCGACGTTGAAACGTGCGAGTGAACAAAAATTTCGTGATAACGAAAACCTTAACACTTTGATCGTGTTGGACGAGGCTTGGCGTTACGCTGCTCCTCCCAGCAAAAGTGAGGATGAGGAAATCCAAGGACTGTCTAACGATTTAGCTGGATATGCTCGAGATACACGCAAATTTGGGATCGGTTGGATGTATATTAGCCAGTCGCCGCACCCGTCAGCGTTTAACGAAGCGATTTGGCAGCAACTTTCTGTCCGATTTTTTGGTTCCGGGTTGACCGGAAACGATCTTACAAAAGTAGGTGAAGTGGTATCTGAAATGTCAGCGTTACGGTTGTATAAAGCGTTTGGCGATCCGAGGGCAACAGGAAAATATTCTTTTTTGTTGACAGGTCCGGTAAGCCCGCTGGTTGCGACGAACAGTCCGATCGTGTTGGAAGCGTTCACCGATTTTGACGATTTTCGGGAATCCAACTATGAATGGGTTTTGGCGGCACGCGACCGGTTAGGGCTACCATTGTTAACAGGGTTGCCCCAAACCGTTGGCCGTCAAACCGTTGGCCGAGTAACAAAACGAATATCCAACAGTGAAACAGTTCAACAAATCATCAAATCTAATCGTACAATAAACGAAAACAGGGAGGCAACCGGGGCGCAAAACCCTGATGAGGACCCTTTTTTCCCCAACGGCCGGGACGAATAATTTTTGTTAGGAACTTTCAAACGCGCGTTGAAAGAAGGACACAATGTCTTGTCGGTCCACCCCAGGAGGAAAAGCAGCGTCCGCCGCCGCCACCGCCATTTCAGGACGTTCCGCAGACGACGCCTCACGCCTAATTCATAAAATTCGTAGAGAGTTGCGCAACAACCTTGACTATGAGATTCGTCCTGCACAGTTACACGAGGTAACAGAAGTTTTACACAACTTGTTATGGCAAGTTCGTAACGATGATATGCTCACCCAAGCGCGAAAACGACGAGTTGTTAACCGTCTCGACACAGCGGTAGAAGCATACGTCACAAGAACCGCTTCACTTCCCACAAACGACACTGTGGAAGCGTGGAAAACCTTAGCCCCACGAATGGTTGAACTATCGGTACGGGAACAAGCTGCCACTACTACTGCCACTACTACCACCACTACTACTACCACTACTGCCACTGCTACTACTACTATTACTACTACTACTACTCGTGAAAAACCTTACCATCGCCGTTTCCAACATTTCAACACCGGTACCGTAGAAGCTACCGAAAAACTTTTCGAAGCTAGACCATCCCAACTTTCTCCACAAGAAAGAGATATTGTTTTCCGAACGTGGGTAACAAAAGTTAGCGACGCATACGGGATGGAACAACCCAAGTTCAACTGGGACGTGGAAGCAGACGATGTGGGCGGAGGATACTACCAGGTGGATAACCATTCAATCAATATGAGCCCCGAACACCCTTCCGTTATTACCCTCATCCACGAAACACGACACGCTTTACAATACAAAGAACCGGGAGCGCCGATAGCATCTGACGATGTGCAAGTATTGGAAGCAGACGCTCGCGCCTGGTCGCTAAGCCTATACTATACTGTTCGCCCCGCACTGTTCGAACGACTAGTCAGAGCGGGACGAGTCTTACATGTCAACGCGGACGAACTATAGTTTCAACCGCACACCTTGGTAAAACGGTTTGAAGGGAACATTTGATGGACACACCACTGGAAGAAGTGACAGAACCCTTCTCAAATGAACCAGCCCTCTCCCCCCCCGCTTCCTCTCCCCTCGTTCTTGCAGAAACGGAATGGCCAACCCCCGAACCACATCCAACAGGTATAGATTCATCCACCTTCCAAACCATTGTCGACTCAGAACGGTTACCTGACAAAACTGTTCATCGCAGAGACCACATATCCATTGTGGACCTTGGGGCAGAAGAATGGCCGGAACCGGAAGCCTTAACGGTTTCGCGTAACGGTTTCACCAAAGAAACGCTTAACGACGACCTTCTCACCAAATTGCGAGCAGCGGGAAAACCAGACAATTACGTGAAAAGAAGAGATTTTGGCGATTGGCAACCAACACCCAAAGCCGTACTCGCCCTCATCACCTTCACCCAAATCGTGTTCATAATGTTCACAGTTTACAAACTATTCAACCTAAACGTTACAGCGAAACTAGCTATCGACCGACAACTAGTTCCAGCAACCTACACACAATGGGACAAATGGGCGTACACGCCCGGAGGTGCCGCCGCAGCGTGGAGCCTTCTCGGAATAATTTTCATCCTATTCCAAATAAACATTATGTTAGGACTTGTCCGCGGCATCTCTATATCTCGCACAATAGTGATCGTTACCAGCGCAGGATGGCTCTTGTACACGATTTCCCACATTTACCATATCTTCAACCTAACGGGTTTAACGTTCAACATTCAAAACAGTTTCAATAACAACATTATTTTCGCCAGCACACTATTGTTCTTAGCGGTACTACAATGTGCCCTCTCAGCGACCGGCTCTCTTCGTAACTGGGCACGACGAATACCACAAACACCAGTATAGGACGTGTCCCCATTTTTCTGCCACCAAACAATTTTCCAACATTCAATGCCCTTTTCGTATAATGTTACCGTGAAACCATTTTAGGTTAGTTGAGTTGCCGATGATATGAGTGAAACTTGTGCCAACTTTAACAAAATCGGTTAGGGCATACAACACGAAGGGTTAGACAAATGTTTAACCCTTCGGATACCAACCAACCCATATAGAAGGGGAAGCCAACAATGGCAACCAGCAAAACAACTCACACCAACATCCTCCCTGTAGAACGTTTATACACTACCCCCGGAGTTCACCCATACGACCAAATTGAGTGGGAAAAACGTGACGTAATCCAAACCAATTGGAAATCTGGTACCGTTGTTTTTGAACAGAAAGGCGTTGAATTCCCAACTTTTTGGAGCCACAATGCTTCAACAATCGTAACAACAAAATATTTTAGAGGCGCACCCGGAAGTGTGGAACGCGAATATAGTCTCAAACAACTTGTTAACCGTGTAGTTGACACTTATGTTACTGCCGCAAAAGAACACGGATACATTACCAACCCAGAAGATTTAGAAATATTTGACCACGAGTTGAAATATATGCTCATCAACCAAGTGTTTTCCTTCAACTCGCCGGTATGGTTCAACGTGGGCACTAGTAGCCCTCAACAAGTTTCTGCATGCCAGCCCCACCATTCGATAGTGAACACACCCGATGGAGATATTCCCATCGGACGTATCGTCGAGCAGAACATGATCGGTCTCGAGGTTTATGACGCGGCTGGCCTCACCCACGTGGTCGCCGTCAAGCACAACGGTGTCAAAGCCGTCCTCCGCTTGCACACTGAGGAGGGTCACCATCTCGATGTTACCGGTGATCATTTGGTATGGAAGGATAACGGCGATAGTGGGGCAGGACTATTCGTTCCCGCTGGCCAAATGCAACCCGGAGATATGATGTCGTGTGTTCACACATCGTTTGACGTCGATTCTAAATCGGTACAAATCACTTTGGTCGAACCGCTCGGCGAAATGGATGTTTACGATATTCAGACATCGTCAGGAGAATACCTCAGCAGTGGGAACCTGCGGGTGCACAACTGTTTCATCCTAGCTGTCGACGACACAATGGATTCCATCCTAAACTGGTACCGCGAAGAAGGTTTGATCTTTAAAGGTGGTTCTGGAGCTGGGTTAAACTTGTCCCGCATTCGTTCCAGCAAAGAATTGTTAGCGTCATCTGGTGGTACTGCTTCCGGGCCCGTATCATTTATGCGCGGCGCGGACGCGTCAGCAGGAACCATAAAATCTGGGGGCGCTACCAGGCGAGCTGCGAAGATGGTGGTTTTGGATGTTGACCATCCAGACATTGTCCAATTTGTGGAAACTAAAGCGAAGGAAGAAGAAAAAATTCGGGTTCTACGTGACGCAGGATTCGATATGGATCTTGGTGGTGAAGATATTGTTTCCGTACAATACCAGAACGCCAACAATTCGGTACGAGTGTCCGACGAATTTATGCAAGCAGTTAAAGATGGCAACCAGTTTGGGTTACGCGCACGCACTACCGGCGACATTATTGATACGGTTGATGCGAAAGCACTTTTCCGCAAAATTGCGGAAGCAGCGTGGGCTTGTGCTGACCCTGGTGTACAATACGACGATACTATTAACCATTGGCATACAAATCCGGAAGCCGGACGAATCACAGCCAGTAACCCATGTTCGGAATATTTGTCTCTAGATAATTCGAGTTGTAATCTGGCTTCTCTAAACCTTATGAAATTTAGGGAAGAAGATGGTTCTTTTAATGTGGACCGTTTTGTTCGAGCAGTTGAATATGTTATTACTGCTATGGAAATTTCGATAAGTTTTGCTGATTTTCCGACGGAAGCTATCGGCGAAACAACGCGCAATTTTCGACAACTTGGTATTGGTTTTGCCAACCTTGGAGCATTCCTTATGGCGTCTGGATTGGCTTACGATTCGGGGGAGGGGCGCGCTTTAGCGTCTTCCATTACTTCGTTGATGACGGGTGCCGCATATCGGCGTTCTGCGGAGATCGCTGGGATTGTTGGGCCATACAACGGGTATGTTTTAAGCAAGGATGGGCACCAGCGGGTGATGCGACAACATGAAGAGGCGGCGCAAAACCTTCACAACGCTGTACGCGGTATTGGTAAAACTTTTTATGTTGCGGAACACGTTGTTGCGCAACACGATCTTTCAGCCCCAATAGCAGAAAAAGCTGTTGAAGAATGGTCTACAGGGATTTTCATTGGTGCCCTAAACGGGTGGCGTAACGCGCAAGCATCCGTGTTAGCGCCCACCGGAACTATCGGGTTTATGATGGACGTTGATACTACAGGTGTCGAACCAGATTTTTCCCTCCTAAAGTTTAAAAAAATGGTTGGTGGTGGTAGTTTAGAAATCGTTAACCAAAGGGTTGCTGACGCTCTTTTCGCGCTCAAATATTCTACGGAAATTGTTGAAGCTATCGAAGAGTTTATTGCGGAACACGGACACGTTATTGGTGCCCCTGGGTTAAAAGAAAAAGATTATGCCGTATTTGACTGCGCTATTGGAGAACGTTCCATTAGCCCAATGGGACATATCAATATGATGGCAGCGGTTCAACCGTTCCTTTCAGGAGCTATATCAAAAACTGTGAACTTGCCGGAAACCGCTACCATTGAAGAGATAGAGAAAGTATATTACGACGGTTGGGTTTTAGGTTTGAAAGCTATTGCCGTTTACCGTGACAATTGTAAAGTTGGACAACCATTGTCCGGTTCGAAAGATCGGGCGGTTGAAGTGGTTGAACCCAAAATTGTGGAACGCGTCGTTGAAAAAATTGTGGAACGCCCTATACGCCGACGTTTGCCGAAAACTCGTGACGCTTCAACCACTTCGTTCACCGTTTCAGGTGCGGAAGGCTATTTGACAACCGGAAAATATGATGATGGCACGTTAGGCGAAGTGTTCGTAAAAATGAGCAAACAAGGATCCACTCTTGCAGGCATCATGGACGCTTTCAGCATTGCGGTCAGCCTTGGACTTCAATACGGTGTACCATTGGACGCTTTCGTCGCAAAGTTCACAAACATGCGGTTTGAACCATCAGGAATGACCGACGACCCAGACATTCGTATGGCACAGTCACTCCTCGACTACATGTTCCGACGTGTTGCTTTAAACCATATGCCGTATGAGGAACGAGCTGCTTACGGTATCTACACCACAGTAGAACGAACCGAAGCAGTAAACGACGGAGGATACGACAACCAGAATTCGGAAACTGCTACACCACCACCTCAAGACGAAATCGCACCTAAACCGAAAGCCGAAACCGTCGTCGACAAAAACAGGGGCACACTTGTTCCCAAAACCACACTAAAAATAGAAGCACCCTTATGTATCACTTGTGGAACAGCACAATTTATGGTTCGCAGCGGAAGTTGTTTTGCCTGTACTGCATGCGGTGGAACTAGCGGATGCTCATAACCAGACCACTCACGCAATCGTGAAACCAAATTTAGGAACACGGCGAGATCTTCTCTCCGAGATTCATCCGTCGTCTGAACCGTCGCGGGGACACGCTGCTACATTAAGTGTGGGTTCCGGTAGAACAGTTCAATGGGTTTGCCGTTTCGGACATTGTTGGGCAGCAACTATTCGGAGCCGTGCTGAATCTGGAACGGGATGCCCGTACTGTGGGAACCGAAAGATTTTGGCAGGGTTTAACGATTTTGCAACACTTCACCCCGAGATCGTTACTGAATGGCATCCTACCCGAAACGGGAACATCCAGCCAACAGAAATTGGTGCCGGTTCACCATCGAAACGTTGG
>Ga0105047_10012989_pt1 | contig 13350 bp, 11 predicted proteins | sample MAT04_FD_78384 | JGI IMG/M metagenome (GOLD analysis project Ga0105047, IMG submission 78384) | Freshwater microbial communities from Lake Fryxell liftoff mats and glacier meltwater in Antarctica - MAT-04 (megahit assembly) | ecosystem: Environmental > Aquatic > Freshwater > Ice > Liftoff...
ATTGCATGGGCACGATCATCTGGCAGCTCAACGACACCTGGCCGGTAGCGTCCTGGGCGAGCCTCGATTACGGCGGCAACTGGAAGAATATGCATTACCAGGCGCGGCGCTTCTTCGCACCGGTCGCACTGTTTGCCATTCCGTCGAAGGACGGCAAGACGATCGAAATGGCGATGGTCAACGATTTTGCTGACAGTGTCGAGATTTCCGCCGACTTCTTTGTGGTCAGGCTGGATGGAACCAAGACACTGCTTAGATCGGCCCAGGCCACTTGCCAGCCCGACCAGGCGACGGTGCTGGAGGCGATCAACGTCGCGGAGATTTCGGTCGACTCGTTGCTGTTCTGGGATTTCCACACATCGGCGGGCACCGAGGGCAGGGGCCATCACCTCATGTCGAGTTACAAGGTTCTTGATCTTGAGAATGCCGGACTGAAGCATGCCGTTTCGCCTCAGGCGGATGGCACCTGGCTGATCACCCTGTCGGCAAAGGGTTTGGCGCTGTTCGTGTCGATCGAGGCCGATTGCGCCGGGCGCTTCACCGACAATGCCTTCGACATGCTGGCCGGAGAGAGCCGTGCCATCGCTTTTTCGCCTGAGGAAAGCGGGGCAAATCCCCGCTTTGTCATCCGTGACCTGCATTCGTGCCAGGCGACGGAGTAGGCCGTCGCCAAATTCGGCCGCCTTTCCGCCTGACGTGGGCGACGGCCGCATCATTCAAGACAAGGGTGTCTCAGCCCAACAAGGAGGATCTATCCCATGACTTCAGTATCTTTCCAGCTTTACAGCGCCCGCAATTTCCCGCCGCTGTTCGACGTGCTCGCCGTTCTCGGCTCGCTTGGCTATAAGGAAGTCGAAGGTTTCGGCGGCATCTACGGGCCAATGGACGATCATGCCATCAAGCAACTCAGGTTGGAGCTCGACGCCAATGGCCTCACCATGGCGACCGGCCATTTCGGGATCGACCAGCTCGAAACCGAGCCGACCCGCGTGCTGTCGATTGCCAAGACGCTTGGCATGGATTCGTTATACTGCCCCTATCTGATGCCCGAGGATCGGCCCACCGATGCCGATGGCTGGAAGGCATTCGGGGCGCGCCTCGAAAAGGCTTCCAAGCCGTTTACCGACGCCGGCCTGCAGTTCGGCTGGCACAATCACGATTTCGAGTTCGTTGCGCTCTCGGACGGCTCGCTGCCGCTTGATCGCCTGTTCGAGGGCGGCCCGAGCCTGACCTGGGAAATGGATATTGCCTGGGTGGTGCGCGGCGGTGCAGATCCGTTCAAGTTCATCGACCTCTACAAGGACAAGATCACCTCCGTTCACGTCAAGGATATTGCCCCGGCCGGCGAATGCGAGGACGAGGGCGGCTGGGCCGATGTCGGCCACGGCACCGTGCAGTGGGGCAAGCTCTGGGACGCACTGAAAGCCACCAAGGCCCAACATTTCGTCGTCGAGCACGACAATCCGTCCGATCTGGTGCGCTGCGCCACTCGCTCGATCGAAACCATCAAGTCTCTCTAAGGATCATGACAATGGCAAAAGAATATGGAGTCGGCATCATCGGCTGCGGAAACATCTCCGAAGCCTACTTCCGCCTCATCCCGCTCTACAAGAACCTCAAGGTGGTTGCCTGCACCGATATCAACATGGCGGCCGCAACGGCGCGCGCCGAGCAATTCGGCGTGCCGGCGCAGGAAATCGATGTGATGCTCGCCAATCCTGGTGTTGACGTGGTCGTCAACCTGACGATCCCCGAGGCGCATTATCCGGTATCGAAAAAGGCGCTCGAAGCAGGAAAACACGTCTATTCGGAAAAACCCTTCGTGCTGAGCATCGAGCAGGGCGAAGATCTTCGCAGAATCGCCGACGCCAAGGGCCTGCGCGTCGGGTCTGCGCCGGATACTTATCTCGGCGGTGCTCATCAGTTCGCCCGCAATCTGATCGATGCCGGCAAGGTTGGCAAGATCATGTCTGGCACCGCGCATGTGCTCGGACCGGGCATGGAAATGTGGCATCCGAACCCGGATTTCTTCTTCCAGCCGGGCGGCGGCCCGATCCTCGACATGGGCCCCTACTACGTCAACAACCTCGTCAACCTGATCGGGCCGGTCAGCCGAGTCGTGGCGATGGCCAACAGGGCCAAGCAGGAGCGCACCATCAGCAACGGTCCGCGCAACGGCGAAAAAGTGCCTGTCATCGTCATGACCAACGTGCACGCCGTGCTCGAATTTGTCAGCGGCGCACAGATCTCGTTGATGGCCAGCTGGGACGTGTGGGCCAATCGCCATCAGAACATGGAGCTATACGGTACTGATGGGGCGATTTTCGTGCCCGATCCGAACTTCTTCGGCGGCAAGGTCGAAGTGGCCGGCACTGACAAGGAACCGCACGAGGTCGAACTATGGGATCACCCCATGACCCAGAAGAATTATGAATTCAGCTGGGGCAAGCAGGCGAACTACCGTGGCGTGGGCCTGTCGGACATGATGGTCGGCGTCGAAACCGGCCGCGATCATCGTTGTTCGCTGGATCGGTCGCTGCACACCATCGACGTGCTGACCTCGATCCTGCGCTCCGCCGAAGAGGGCAAGGCAATCGATATCGTGACCACCTGCACCCAGCCGGCTGCATTCGGAATCGAGGAAGCCCAGGCGTTTTTGCGTTGATCAGCAAGCCTCTCTTCAGAACCTTCCCCTTGCGGGAAGGGGTTGGGGAGGGGTAAGACCTCCATTCAAATCATACTATTGGAGAGAGCCCCACCATGGCCTGGCAACCTGCTGACAATCGCTACGAAAAAATGAAATACAACCGGGTCGGCAAGATCGGCCTCAAGCTGCCTGCGATTTCGCTCGGTCTCTGGCACAATTTCGGTGGCGATACGCCGCATGAGCTGAAGCGCCAGATCTGCCATACGGCCTTCGACCTCGGAATCACCCATTTCGATCTCGCCAACAATTACGGCCCGCCTCCCGGCAGCGCCGAGACGGCCTTCGGCGACATTCTGCGGACGGATTTCAAGGCCTGGCGCGATGAAATGATCATCTCATCGAAGGCTGGCTACGAGATGTGGCCAGGCCCCTACGGGGAGTGGGGCAGCCGCAAGAGCCTGATTGCTTCCTGCGACCAGAGCCTGAAGCGGATGGGGCTGGACTATGTCGATATCTTTTATTCGCATCGTTTCGACCCCGATACGCCGCTTGAGGAAACGATGGGTGCGCTCGACCATATCGTCCGCTCTGGCCGGGCGCTTTATGTCGGGATCTCGTCCTACAATGCCAAGCGGACGCGCGATGCCTACAAGATTCTCAAGGAACTCGGCACGCCCTGCATCATTCACCAGCCGAGCTATTCGATGATCAACCGCTGGATCGAGGACGATGGATTGATCGATGTACTCGAGGACCTCGGCATGGGCTCGATCGTCTTTTCGCCGCTCGCCCAGGGGATGCTGACGTCCAAATATCTCGGCGGCATTCCGGAGGCCAGCCGTGCCAGCCAGCACAAATCGCTCAATCCCGAATTCCTCAACGAGAAGAATGTCGAAAACATTCGCCAGCTCAACCGGATCGCCGAAAAGCGCGGCCAGACGCTGGCGCAGATGGCGATCGCCTGGGTTCTGCGCGGCGGCCATATCACCTCGGCGCTGATCGGCGCTTCCAGGCCAAGCCAGGTCGTCGATTGCGTGGCGGCGATCGACAATCTCGAATTTTCGAAATCCGAGCTTGCCGAGATCGACACCTATGCAAAGGAAGCCGATATCAATCTCTGGGCGGCCTCGGCCGAGCGCAAGGGTCCGCCGCGGAAGAAAAAGTAAAGCCCGTCGCGGTTCGATGTCCCGCTCATTCGGCGCGAAGGGCTGTATGGGCGGGGCGCCACGCGCCAGACCAACAGCGAGGACACCATGATCCGAAACCCCATTCTCAAGGGCTTCAACCCCGATCCCTCGATCGTCAGGGTGGGTGAGGACTATTATATCGCTACCTCGACCTTCGAATGGTATCCGGGCGTGCAGATCCACCATTCCCGCGATCTGGCGAACTGGACACTGGTGACACGACCGCTCAATCGCAAGAGCCAGCTCGACATGCGCGGCAATCCCGATAGCTGCGGGATCTGGGCGCCTTGCCTTTCCTATGCCGACGGACTGTTCTGGCTTGTCTACACCGATGTCAAGCGCTTCGACGGCAACTTCAAGGACGCGCACAACTATATTGTCACTGCACCCGCCATCGAGGGACCGTGGTCGGATCTGGTCTATGTGAACTCCGCCGGCTTCGATCCATCGCTGTTTCATGACGATGACGGCCGCAAGTGGTTCCTTCAGATGCAGTGGAACCACCGCCCGGAAGCCCACAACACGATCGGCGGCAATCCGCATTTCGACGGAATCCTTTGCCAGGAGTGGGATCCCCGCACCAAGAAGCTCACCGGCCAGATCCATAACATCTTTGGTGGCACGGAACTCGGGTTGGTCGAGGGCGCGCACCTGCTGCGGCGAAAAGGCTGGTACTACCTGACCGCGGCGGAAGGCGGCACCGGCTATGACCACGCCATCACCATGGCGCGGTCGCGCACGGTTCTCGGACCCTATGAAATGCACCCCGACCGGTACCTCCTGACCTCGAAGGATGCTCCCGAAGCGGAGTTGCAACGCGCGGGCCACGGCCAATATGTCGAGACTCCGGATGGCGATGCCTATGTCGTCCATCTTTGCGGCCGCCCGCTACCGCCGCTCAAACGCTGCACGCTGGGGCGCGAGACGGCCATTCAGAAATGCGTCTGGGGAGCGGACGGATGGCTGCGGCTGGCGCATGGCGGCTTGGTGCCTGCGGTCGATGTTCCGTCGCCGACCGGCGCCACGACGGAAGATCGCGCCGATGCGGTTGTCAGTGACTTCGATGATGGTGTCCTGCCCGCCGATTTCCAGTGGCTCAGGACGCCCGAGCCGGAACGGTTGTTTTCGCTCGGCGACCGGCCCGGCCACATCAGGCTCTTCGGGCGTGAAAGTATCGGTTCGTGGTTCGAGTTCTCGCTGGTTGCGCGCCGGCAGGAGGATCATGCGTTCCGTGCCGAAACCGTGATCGAATTTGCGCCGGACACCTATCAGCAGGTGGCGGGGCTGACCTATTATTACAATCGCTTCAAGTTCCACGCACTGGCGATGTCATGGCATGAGACGCTTGGTCGGGTGCTGGTCATCCAGTCCTGCGCCGGGGACTATCCGCATGGACGGCTCGAATTTCCGATCGGCAGCGGGATTTCGCTGCCCGAAGGGCGTATCTATCTCGCGGTGGAGGTTGGTAACAACGATCTGCAGTTCTTCTGGCACGCCGAGGGCGACGAGGACTGGCAAGCAATCGGTCCGTCGCTCGATGGTGGGGTCGTCTCCGACGAAGGCGGTGTTGGCGAGCACGGCTCGTTTACCGGTGCGTTTGTCGGGATGTTCGCATACGACACCAGCGGTCGAAGCCGGCCGGCGGATTTCGACAGTTTTGTCTATCGCCCGCAATAGCAAATCCCGGCGCAGGACGCCGGGACTGAAGCAATCCAAACTGATGCGTTCCGAGAACGATCAGTTCTGGTTGGAGAAGCGGATGCCGGCCCGGACTTCGCCGATGGCAAGCGAAACCAGCTGGCGTGCCTTTGCGCGGTGGCCGCCCTTGTCGGCGGTCGCGCGCGCCAGGAAAGTATCGGCGGCGACGAGGTGCTCAAGCGCGGCCTTCATGTTCGGCTGGTTGGCTGCAATGGCGGTCACGCCAGCGCCGGCGGTGATGCCGATAGCCATGGAAATTGCGACGATTGCCGGTGTCTTGAGAGTAGGAAGTTTCATTTGGGGTGTTTCCTTTCTTTGATTCGACTTTCACAGTGACGTTAAGGTTCGGAGTCACATCGCGTCAACCGTTGTCGGCCTGTATTATAGATCAATTGCGCCTGGCTTGTGGTTGATCTTGGCGCGATCCTTCATGATTTCGTAGGCTTTTTCAAGGTTCCGGCAAAAAGCAGTGGAATCGAAGAGCGGCAGGCTTCGGCGATTGGAAGTCATTCTCTGCCTTGCGGTCGCCAACGCGCTTCGGCTGGCGCTCACTGCCATCTGTACGAAGGCGCGCTCGTCGGGCGCCACGAGTTCCTCGAGGCCGCAAGCGGCGAGCAGGCTCTCGGAAACCCGCGAGGCGAAGTTCGTGCCTTTCCGGGTCAGTACGGGCAGTCCCGCCCAGAGCATGTCCGATGTCGTGGTATGGCCAGTGTATGGAAAGGTGTCGAGACCAAGGTCCGCAGCCTGCAGGCGGGCGATATGGTCCGCATACGCGGCATTGGCGGCGAAGATGATGCGGTCGGCCATGATGCCGCGACTGTGGATGCGGGCCAGGAAATTCCGCCTTGCGATCTCGCCTTCGATCAGCACCCAGAGCACACTGTCCGGTCTGTCGAGCAGTATTTCGGCCCAGAGATCAAGGGTTTGCGGGGTGATCTTGCGGCTGGCATTGAACGAGGCGAACACGAAGCTCTCCTCCGGCAACCCGAGCGATTGGCGCGTGGCGGCGGGCGGCAGCGGGCGATGAACCGGATCGTTGGGCTGATAGCAGCCCGGCAGCCGCACAACGCTCTCGTGATAATGCCTCTCGGATCCCTTCGGAATGACGAAACGGTCGGCGATGATGTAATCGAGATCGACATGGACCGTGGAGCCCGGAAACCCTAGCCACGCGACATGGACGGGCGCTGGCTTGAAATTGAGGATATGGGCCCTGGAGCCGCCGGTATGGCCCTTGAGATCGACCAGGATATCGATGCCATCGGCGTGAATCCGGGCTGCAGCGTCCGCATCGCCGAGGTCTCGGACCGGGACAATGCGGCCCCAGGCAGCGCGGCCGCCATCATCGGCGTCGATCAGCGATTGCGGCGTGTAGCAATAGAGCGTGATCTCGAATCCGCCGCGATCATGGCATTCCAGCACATGACGCAGCAGCCGCATGTTTGTTTTTGTGGTTACAACATCCCCCGAGAGGTAGCCGATCCTGATCTTGCCCCGCCATTGGTGCGGCATGGCGCGCCTTTCGGCGGTCAGGCCGGCGCGCGGTCGCACGGGGATGGCCCGGTTGTTAACGGCAAGCCGGTTCAGCCGCTCGTCGCAGCAATGCAGCAGGTTCGAATAGGGTGTTTCGGCTTCGAATACCTGCTCGCGGCCAGCTGCGATTTCGGCTTCCAGCCATGCTTCTTCGACGTCTATCGTGTCGTAGTCGCAGAATTCGCGGGCAATCGACATCAGCTTGAAACGGATGAACGGGTTATCCGGCGTCAGCCGCGCCAGTTTCTTGAACAGCACAAGATTGAACGGATTGCGATTGTCGGCGCCGATCAGTTGCTTGGCGAGTTCCAGATGTCGGGGGTCTTCGCTGGCCGTCAACCGGTTCTTGAAATGGGCGAGCAGTTCGGTCTCGCCACGCGCGGCAAGTTCGAGCGCCAGTGTGAAGATGACATCCGGGTCGCCGTCGCCCAGTTTCTGCGCCTTGAGCGCTGCGTGAAACGCCTTGTCGTTCTGGCCCGCCGTTTCATGGGCGAGCATGGCCGATTTCCAATAGACGAATCCGTCGCCACCCGCCCGTTCGGCGGCTGTGATGAATGCCTCGGCTGCCTCCGCCGGCATCTGCGCCTTCAAAAGCGCCTTGCCGAGCAGTTCGAAAAGAGCCGGATCGGACGCGGCCGGCGATTGCATGGCCAGGTTGATGGCCGAAAATGTCGCTGGGAGGTCATCGGCTTGCCATGCCGCGAGCGCGTGTTGAAATGGGTCCTGTGTCAAGGTGTCCTGCTGCAGTTCTTCTGGCGCACCGTTCTGTTCGAATCACGGCCGCTTTCCTCCAACAAACACTTTGAGGCTTGCGTTGAATTGACCGCTGGTGTCGTGCGCGCGAACGCAACCGGCTTTGAGCCCAAAAATTGGAATATTGATTTACTGCCTTCAAACGTACTGCAATCGAGGGGCGCTTTTGGAAGAGAACATTATAGAAGAGGCAGTCATGAAACTGATTTATGATCCGGCGTCAGCATCCTCGCGAATCGTAACCTTCTTTCTGCATGATCAGGGTATTGCGTTCGAAGATCGAAAGATCACCATCGCCACCGGCGAGCAGCACCAGCCGGAACTGGTGCTCGTCAATCCAAACCGTGAGGTGCCCGTGCTCATAGAGAGGAATGGCTTCAGCCTCACGCAGAGTTCGGCCATCATCCGCCATGTCGCAACGAAATACGGTCTTGACATCTATCCCTTCGACGAAATCCGCCGGGCGAAGGTGGATGAGGCCATGTCATGGTTCCAGACCAACTTCCATATTTTTCACTGCGCGCTTTTATCCTACACTTATCTCCTGCCAGATATGCAGAGGCTCGATCCAAAGACGCTCGCCATGATGCGGGCAATGGGCGCCAATGGCAGCGAAAAATACTTGACCGTACTGAATGACCATATGATCGGCGCAAACGATTACGTCTGCGGCAACACCATGACACTGGCGGACTATGTCGGAGCTGCCAACGTCTCGCTCGGCGTGTTCGCCGGAATGAATTTTTCCAACTATCCCAATGTTGCCCGCTGGCTCGATACGCTGCAATCGCGTGCGGGATGGGCCCCGGCCTACGCGGCGTTCGAGCGCGCGGTGCGACACCTGCATGCGCCGGCTCTCAAGATCGCCTGACGGGATCAGCGGCTTGTAATGGGGTGGCGCCTCCGCGGACATCTGCCGTGGAGGCGATTTGTTGTGCCTATGTGGCTTATTTCGACAAGCAGTCTTTCAGCGAATGGGCGAGGCCGCGCATCATCTCGCCATAGAGGTTCTCGCCGGCTGGCAATGCGCCAGCTTCGGGATCGAGCGTTCCCGTCCTGGCATTGGTGCCTTCCAGCACCACGGCGATCAGTTTGGGCTCGAACTGTGGCTCGGCAAACACGCAGGTCGTCTTCAAGTCCGCGACCTTCTTGTGGATTTCGCTGATCCGCGCCGCGCCCGGCATATTTTCCGGCGATACGGTGATCGAGCCGGCGACCGTCACGCCGAATTCCTTTTCGAAATACTGATAGGCGTCGTGGAAGACGATGAACGGCTTGTCCTTGATCGGGGCGACCGTTTGCGTGATCTCCCGCGAAAGCGAATCAAGGCTGGCATTCAAGTCGCCGAGATTCTTGGCATAATGTTGAGCGTTGGCGGGATCGGCATCGACCAGGGTCTTTTCGATCTCTGCCGCCATCGCCTTGGCGTTGGATGTGTGGAGCCAGAAGTGCAGGTCGTACTCGATCTCGCCCGGGTTGTGCGCCGCTTCATCAGCATGAGGCTCGAACGTACCGCTTTCACGGGTCGGCAGCTTGACCAGGCTTGGCGCTTCCTCAAGCTCGACAACCCTGGCTTTGGCGCCGAGCGTTTCCAGCGGCTTTTCCAGGAATTTCTCAAGATCATGGCTGACCCAGAAGACGATTTCGGCATTCTGCAGGCGCGTCGCATCCGATGGCTTCATCTGATAGGTGTGCGGGGAGGCGACGCCATCGACAAGAAGGCCGGGCTCGCCGACACCTTTCATGATCGAGGCGACCAGCGAATGGACAGGCTTGATCGAGACGACCACATTGGGGGCCGCAAATGCGCCGGTCTGCAGAACCGCGAGAATTGCGGTGGAGAGCAGGGCGCTTTGGATTCTTGAGAGCATGGGCTTGATCCTTCACATCGGGCCGTCTAGATAAACAATATGTAATGTTATTACATTTATTGTGTTATGCTATAACGTATGCAATATCGAGTGCCAAGCCCCCAAAACGGATTTTTATAATGCTTAAATGCACCGAGGGAAAAGACAGACTGGTCGGTCTCGACAATGCCGGTGTCAACCGCCAGGGTCGCTGGCTGGTGCGCGGCGTGTCCTTCGAGATCAAACGTGGCGAGATCGTCACGCTGATCGGCCCGAACGGATCCGGCAAGTCGACATCGGCGCGCATGGCGCTCGGACTGTTGAAGCCTGACGAGGGCACAGTCGCGGCCCGGTCTGATCTGCGGATCGGCTATGTGCCGCAGAAGATGCAGATCGACCGGACGATGCCGCTGACTGTCGAGCGACTGATGATGCTGACCGGCTCGCCGTCGCGCAAGGAAATATCTGCGGCACTTGCCGAAACGGGCATTGCGCATCTGGCCAAAGCCGAGGTGCAAAATCTTTCGGGCGGCGAGTTCCAGCGGGCGCTGCTGGCACGCGCCATCGCTCGCAAGCCTGACCTTCTGGTGCTCGACGAACCCGTCCAGGGTGTCGATTACATGGGCGAGATCGCTCTTTATGAACTGATCGGAGAGATCCGTGATCGCTCCGGCTGCGGGGTGCTGCTGATTTCGCACGATCTGCATGTGGTGATGGCCGCGACCGACACCGTCGTTTGCCTCAATGGTCATGTTTGTTGCACCGGCACGCCCGAAATGGTTTCTAAAAGCGAGGAATATCAACGGCTGTTCGGCATGCGCGGTGCCGGCACGCTGGCAATCTACACCCATCATCACGACCACACGCATCTGCCGGATGGGCGGGTGCAGCACAATGACGGCTCGGTGACCGACAGTTGCCATCCCGGCGATGGTCACCACGATCAGAACGGCAATGATCAAAACATTGTCCACCAGCACGGCCCCGATTGTTCCTGCGGTCACGATCACTCCAGGCTTGCGCCTTCGAAATCCGCAAAAAAGGGCGGCGCCGATGTTTGACGATTTCTTCATTCGCGCCATCGTCGCCGGTACCGGCCTGGCGCTGACCACCGGCCCGCTGGGCTGCTTCATCGTCTGGCGGCGGATGGCCTATTTCGGTGACACGATGGCGCATTCGGCACTGCTCGGCGTGGCGCTGTCGCTGCTGTTCAATCTCAATATCATGATTGCCGTGTTCGTGGTCGCGGCCGGCGTGTCGCTGCTGCTGCTGCTGCTGCAGCGCGCCGGCACGCTGTCGGCGGACGCGCTGCTCGGGATCCTGTCGCATGCGGCGTTGTCGGTCGGGCTCGTCATTCTCGCTTTCATGAGCTGGGTGCGTGTCGATCTGGTGAGCTTTCTGTTCGGCGATATTCTCGCCGTCAGCGAAGCCGACATCGACATCATCTGGGGCGGCGGCATCCTTGTGTTGCTAGTGCTCGTCTATTTCTGGAAGCCCTTGATCGCATCAACTGTTTCGGAAGATCTTGCCGAGGCCGAAGGCCTGAAACCGAAGCGGGCGCGGCTGGTCTTCATGTTGCTCCTGGCGCTGGTGATCGCGATTGCGATGAAGATTGTCGGCATACTGCTGATCACCTCGCTGTTGATCATCCCGGCCGCCGCCGCCCGGCGATTCTCAGCGTCACCCGAGATCATGGCTGTTCTTTCGGCGCTGATCGGCGTGATTGCCGTGGTCGGCGGTCTCTATGGGTCGCTGAGCTTCGATACGCCGTCCGGCCCGTCGATCGTTGTTGCCGCGCTTGTGTTGTTTGTGTTCAGCCTGTTGCCCGTGCCATTCGACCGGCGCATCGCTGCGCGGGAAGGAGGCCGTTCATGACCGCCCTTCTTCATACGCATGAACTGACCCGCAACCAGACGCTTGTACTCAACGCCTTGAGCGCTGCGGGAAGTCCGCAAAGCGCCTATGACATCCTCGACCGGCTGCGCGGTGATGGATTTCGAGCGCCGCTGCAGGTCTACCGGGCGCTGGAAAAGCTGATCGAGTTCGGGTTGGTACATCGTCTGGAGAGTATCAATTCGTTTGTGGCCTGCTCCACGCCACACGATCATGAGGCCCACCAGCACGGTGTCACCGCCTTTGCCATCTGCGACAGTTGCGGCAATGTCGCCGAGTTCCACGACCAGGCCATCGAACAGCGGCTGCAGGAGTGGCAGAAAGCCAGTCATTTTCGTCCGGCAAAAACAACGATCGAGATCCGCGGCACCTGCAAAGCCTGCATCTGACCGCAGTCGAATGTTTCATTGGCCGGCGCGTGAACAGGGTTTCTAACCGATGTGAAGGCCTGTAGAGTCTAACTATGAAACCTATCGACTCGCCGCTTTTCGAATTCCTGTTTGATGCCGTTTCTCCTTCAGCCGAAGGTGGAGAGCCAACGACTGTCATTGATCCGGTTTGCGGAATGACCGTCAAGCTCGGGATCGGCAAGCCGAACTTTTCCTATAACGGTACCGAATACCACTTCTGCAGCGAACGCTGCCGGGCGCGATTTTCCGCCGATCCGTGGTTCTATCTGTCAGGCCATTCGAAGGCCAAGCCGAAGCAGGCAAAGGTTGCTGCGCAATATACCTGCCCGATGGATCCAGAGATTATCCGTTCCGAGCCCGGAGCTTGCCCGATCTGCGGCATGGCGCTTGAGCCCATGAACCCATCGGAGGTCGAGGGGCCTAATCCCGAACTGGTCGATTTCACGCGGCGTTTTCTGGTTTCCGCGGCGTTTTCGGTGCCGTTGCTTGTGCTGTCAATGGGGCCGATGCTCGGTCTGCCAATCCGAGACTGGATCGGCCACCGGCTTTCCACTTATCTTGAGCTTCTGCTGGCCGCGCCGGTGGTGCTTTGGGCTGCGTGGCCGTTCCTCCATCGCGGTTGGGTGTCGATCCGCACCTGGCACCTGAATATGTGGACGCTGATCATGCTGGGGGTGGTTGCCGCGTTCGGCTACAGCCTGGTGGCGACGCTCGCGCCACAACTTTTCCCGCATGAACTGTCCGGGCACATGGGTGAAATGCCGGTCTATTTCGAGGCGGCAGCTGTGATCATCACGCTGGTCTTTCTCGGCCAGGTGCTGGAACTCCGGGCACGGGCGCGGACCGGCGAGGCGATCCGGGCGCTGAGCAAGCTGGCGCCGAAAACCGCGCGCCGCATCCAGCCTGATGGCACCGAGTTCGATGCGCCGCTGGAAAATATCTTGCCCGGCGATCTGCTGCGGGTTCGTCCCGGCGAGTCCGTGCCGGTGGATGGCGACGTCACCGAGGGTGCGTCAACCATCGATGAAAGCATGATCAGCGGAGAGCCTTTGCCGGTCGAAAAAAGCGTGGGCAGCCCTGTTACCGGCGGTACGATGAACCGCTCGGGGCAGTTCGTGATGCGCGCGAACCTGGTCGGTGCCGACACCCTGCTTGCCCGCATCGTGCAGATGGTGGCCGAGGCACAGCGTTCGCGGGCACCGATCCAGAAGCTCGCCGATCGCGTTTCCGCGTGGTTCGTGCCCACCGTGGTGCTGGTAGCGATCGTGGCGTTCGTGGCCTGGATACTATTCGGGCCTCAGCCGACGCTGGTCTATGCGGTGATCGCTTCGGTCTCCGTGCTGATTATCGCCTGCCCCTGCGCGCTCGGGTTGGCAACA
>Ga0105047_10012990_pt1 | contig 13350 bp, 7 predicted proteins | sample MAT04_FD_78384 | JGI IMG/M metagenome (GOLD analysis project Ga0105047, IMG submission 78384) | Freshwater microbial communities from Lake Fryxell liftoff mats and glacier meltwater in Antarctica - MAT-04 (megahit assembly) | ecosystem: Environmental > Aquatic > Freshwater > Ice > Liftoff...
CAGAAGTTTGAAAATCCTTTTCCCGAATCTTTAGAAGCTGTTTATGTATTTCCTTTGCCCGATGAAGCGGCGGTGGATGACATGGAAATTAAAATAGGCGATCGTACTATTAAAGCTGATATCAAACGCCGCGATGAAGCTTTGGAAATTTACCAAAAAGCTCGCCAGCAAGGCCGGACTGCGGGTTTGTTGGAACCAGAACGCGATAATATTTTTACTCAGTCTCTCGCTAATATCAAACCGGGAGAAAAAATTGAAGTTACGATTCGCTACACCGAAAGTCTCAAGTTTGTCGGCGGCGATTACGAATTTGTGTTTCCCACGGTGGTTGGGCCGCGCTATATTTCGCAAAATACTACCGATGCCGATCGCATTAACCCGCCTGTTTTGACTCCCGGAACGCGATCGGGTCACGATATCGCTGTGGAGGTAGAAATAGATGCCGGAGTGGCGATCGGCAATGTCCGCTCTACTTCCCATCAAATTACAACCAATCGCAGCGGCAATATTGTTCGCGTCAAATTAGCTGAATCTGACACAATTCCCAATAAAGATTTAATTCTGCGTTATCGAGTAGCAGGCGAAAATACTCAAGCAACAGTCCTGACTCAATCCGACCAGCGGGGCGGTCATTTTGCTACTTATTTGATTCCCGCCTTAAACTACAAAACTAATGAAATTGTACCGAAAGATGTCGTATTTTTGATGGATACTTCCGGTTCTCAACAGGGCGAACCGCTGGTAAAATCTAAGGAGTTGATGCGCCGCTTCATTCAAGGGCTCAATCCCAAGGATACTTTTACTATTATTGATTTTGCCAACACTGCGAAAGCGCTTTCAACAACTCCTTTAGCGAATACAGAAGCTAATCGACAAAGGGCAATTAAGTATATCGACGATTTGCAGGCTAACGGCGGCACAGAACTGCTCAACGGCATTCAAACTGTGATGAAGTTTCCGGCGACAAAAACAGGAACGCTGCGGAGTATTGTACTGATTACTGACGGTTATATTGGTAATGAAAATGAAGTGCTGGCCCTGGTGCAGCAGAGTCTGAAACCGGGAAATCGACTTTATAGTTTTGGTGTGGGAAGTTCGGTGAATCGGTTTTTGCTCAACCGTTTGGCAGAAGTGGGAAGAGGTACGTCTCAAGTAATTCGTCAAGATGAACCGTCAGCAGAAGCGGCAGAAAAGTTTTTCCGCCAAATTAACAATCCGGTATTGACTAATATTCAAGTTAGTTGGGAAGGAATGGGGGAAAAACCGGAGATTTATCCGATCGCGCCACCGGATTTGTTTGCAAGCGCGCCGCTGGTTTTGTTTGGCAAAAAGAGCGATCGGGCTAACGGCCAACTTCGCATCCGCGGCACTCAAGCGGGCGGCAAAGTTTACGAGCAAGTTTTACCTGTGATTTTTGCTCGCGAATCGGGGCGGCAGCGGGAGTCAACTTCAGTCGCAGCAACTGTTACAGATTTTGGCAATCCGGCGGTGGCTCAACTTTGGGGGCGATCGCGCATTAAAAGTTTAATGAATCAAATGTTTGGCGGCGAGACTAAATCTCTGGTGGAAGCTGTGACTAATACTGCTCTGACTTATCACTTGCTGTCGGAATACACGGCTTTGGTGGCGGTGAGCTCAGAAGTGCGAGTCGATCCAGATGGATCGCGCCGTCGCGTGCAAGTGCCTGTAGAATTGCCGCAGGGTGTCAGCTATGAAGGTATTTTTGATGCGGAGAAGGGCGAGCAAACTAGGGGCAGAGTTCGCAATATGACCCCGACTCGCGGCCCGGTACCGGTGAGTCCTGCTCCTACTGTCACGGAGCAAGCCCCTTACAGCGAACCACGAGCGCAGAAACCAAAGGCTTCTCGTTTGCAAGTAATTAGTGCCGAAGGCTTGGATGCGGCGACTCGCGCTGCTCTGACTCAATACTTGCAATCTGTTAATCTCCCGGCGGGGGTTAGCGGTGAGACGGTGTGGGAGTTGTCGGTACAAAACGGCCGCGTACAGAAAGTGGCGATCCTCTTCGAGGGCTTCGCTAACGACTCTGGAAGCTCTACACTGAAAGCAACAGATGCCCTAGAGACTCTCAAGAAAGCCTTGATGTCCTGGCAACCGCCGGCAGGGTTCCAGGGTACGGTGCGCCTGAATTTGCGGATTAATCCCGATCGTTAAAAAATGACCGGAAAATTGGGTTTAAAGCCCCGTCGTTCTACGACGGCTTTCCCACAACTTGTGCTATAATAACTTCTACAATCAAAAAAAGATTGTAGTCGCCATCGGGCATGGGGAGACTTTAAACGGACGGGGAGCGACAGTAAGACTACTTCAGTAGCAAGTTGCGATGAACCGTCAAGAATCCCCGTCCGTTATACGGCGGGGAGTATGTCAACTGAATTGGATCGGACAATCTTTAGGTTCGATCGTTCGGACTTCAGTCCTAAATTCTCCCCAAAATAGGGACTAAAGTCCCTACTAAAAACGGTCGGAAACCTACAGATTTTGACTGGTAGGGCCGATGACACCGACTTTGTGACGAAAACTTAGTTCGCCGCCGAACCAGCCTGTAACGCCCAGCAAGGAAGCAACGACGACCGACAATGCTAAACCTGTAAAGACGATCGGCCCGGCCGGATTTCCCTGTCGCAACAGCAGGTTAATCAGGGAAAGTACCAAAGCCGCCACATTGCCGCCCATGTGCAACCAACCGGCACTGCGATCGCGCACTCTTTTAATTCTCGTAAAATCTAAAAAGCCCGTGATTCCGGCTAAAATCCCCGCACCAAAACCGCAACCGATCAGCCAAACCGAAGCTCTCGCCCAAAACGGATCGCTTGTCAGCCAATAACCGATATCCGTGCCGGCGGCTCCGACTAAAAAGGCGATCGGAAACACGATCAGCACTGGGTGGAGGGGATGGCCGGCAACTGAAACTGTACTGGTAATTCCGGGATCGCGATACTCTGTGTCATCACTTTCGAGAATCGGCGGAATATTGGGATAAGGTGTACTATTTCTTTGATTTGTTTCCATGATTTTTACAGATAACTTTTGTACGACAAACCCGTTTTTATGGGATTGAAGTTAATCCCAAATCCGATCGCCATTTTCGTCAACGCGCATCTGCCGAACTACGTCAGAAATTTCTTCCGCGTCTTTGACGTGGTGCAGGGCTTTCTTTTCCCCGTTTGGTTCTTCTACGATCACATAAGTTGGAACTGTAACTGTATCTCCCGTGATGTCTGGTACGTGATCTACCGCCAGTTGCTTGGCTTTTTCTTCGATGGTTTGCGGTTTGTCGGAAATGCGATCGCCTGGATTGGTAGTGCGTTCCATATCTCTGCCCGGTTTGTCGATACTCATAAAACCTCTGTGGTATTTCTAAATTTTGTGCTGGCTGTAATTTCTAATATTGAACGAAAAATGTGCCTGCGTTAACATCTCCCAAGGGGTGTAAATTGCAGTTATGCCGATCGCACCTTGCCTCTTTCTGTAGGTATAGACTTTGGGCCTGTTCCAAAACAACCTAAGCTAAAATCAAAGTATTATTTCTTCTTTTCCTGTAAATTACTTATGAAAAGTTACGATTGGATTGTTGTCGGCGGTGGTATTACGGGTGCAGCGGTGAGTTACGAACTCGCAAAAAAAGGTTTTTCTGTGCTGCTTTTGGAACGAGATACTACCATGCAAAATGCTACTCGTTTTAGTTACGGTGGCTTGGCTTATTGGTCTGGTACAACTGATTTAACTCGCCTGTTGTGTACCGAAGGTATCGATCGCCACCGCAATTTATCGGCAAAATTAGATGCTGATACCGAGTTTCGCGAGTTAGATTTGTTGCTGACAATTGATAGGGGCGCTGATGCCGAAAAAGTAGCCGCTAATTACGCGCATTTTGCAATTCCCCCGCAGCTTTTGAGCGTTGCAGAAGCTGGTGAATTGGAACCTTTGCTGAATAAAAGTGCGATCGCCGGAGCTCTGACTGTGCGTCACGGTCACATTTCGCCGACTGCCACAAATCGAGCTTATTGTCAAGGGTTTTTGCGGTTGGGAGGAACTATAGAATATGCAGAAGTAATTGGATTAATTGCAGAGGGAAATCGGATTTCGGGAGTTAAGACGATAGGCGAAAATTATGCTTGCGAAAATGCGGTGATTTGTGCAGGAGGTTGGAGTCGGAGTTTGCTGAAGGCTGCAGGTATTTCTGCGGGAGTTTATTTTACTCGCGCTGAGATTTTGGAGACTGCACCTGTGGATTTAAAACTCAGAACTTTGGTGATGCCTGCACTATTAAAGCGTTTTGAATTGGAAGCAGCAGCGAGTAGAATTGAGGTGGATTGTCTTTGGGATGAACCGGGTAAAGAGTTGTTGCCGCCGGTTTTAGATGCTGGTGCTGTTGGGTTTAATGATGGCAGTTTGCGGATGGGGCAATTGTCTCGCACTTTGAGCGATTTGAATGCTAAAGTCGATCGCTCCACCAGCGAAAAAGCAATTCGTGCTGGTATCGGCAAGATTTTGCCAGATGTGGCAAATTTACCTGCAACTTGGCACGATTGTATTGTAGCATTTAGCGCCGATAGTTTGCCCGTAGTGGGGGAAATTGGCGATCGCCCTGGATTGCACGTTTTTTCGGGTTTGAGCAATCCTTTGGCTATTGTGCCGGCTTTAGCTGAGCGATTTGCAAATTGGGCGGCGGGAGAAAAAGATTGGGCGATGGCTTACGCCCCGCTACGCTACGAGCTTTTGTCTCCGGATAGATTTGCTGAAAAATGACTCATCTTAACTGTTAGTGGGAAGCGCGGATTGATGTATATTATTAGTTGAAATAATAGATTGTTCGTGAAGCGAACCCCTACAGATTCGCTCATACAAGAATACATCTAAAATATCAAGATTAGTAGGGGCGGGTTCACCATAATTTCAATCATCAAATCGCATAACTCAAAAACCCGCCCCCTCCCATCGCAGATACCCAAAAACCTTTCCCCAGTCAGGGTTAGTAGGTTGGGTGGGGGCTGGTTTATTAATATTTTGGATGTGAATTATAGATGGTTGGTGAACCCGCCCCTACAGATTTGCCAATACAAAAATACATCTAAAATATCAATATTGGTAGATACTATGTTTTTTGCCCCTCCCATTGCTTATGACGTTGGACGGAAAGCCGGGGACGATCGCGCTAATGACGTTGGACTAATAGCGTTCGCGAGCGGGGACGATCGCGCTAATGACTAATGACTAATTGTTTTTTTGCCAACCAGCAGATAAGTTTTCATTCCCCCTTTGCCTTTAACTTGAATAGTTCCCCGCTCCTGAAGCAAATATTTGTGTTCCAATAACTTATAAGTAGTTTCGCTGACTTGAATCCGCCAAGGCAAACCGTGAGATTCCATACGGGAAGCAATATTTACCGTATCGCCCCACAAATCGTAAATAAACTTTTTGAGCCCAATTACTCCCGCAACAACCGGGCCGCTATGAATCCCGATGCGGATGCTAAAATATTTATTATTGTTAGCATTAAACCGAGCTATCTCTGTTTGCATATCTAAGGCCATTTGGGCGATCGCCTCAGCATGATCGGCGCGGGGACTTGGCAGCCCTCCTACCGCCATGTATGCGTCGCCGATAGTCTTGATTTTCTCTAAGCCATGCCGTTCACACAACAAATCGAATCCTGAGAAAATCTGATTCAGGAGTTCCACGAGGTCGATCGGATTCATGACAGCAGACAAAGCTGTAAACCCCACAATATCTGCAAACAAAACAGTCACTTCGGGAAAGTATTCGGCAATAGTAGTTTCGTTTTTCTTCAAGCGTTCTGCTATTGCCTTGGGCAAGATATTTAACAGCAACTTTTCTGATTTTACTTGTTCTTCCCGCAGGGCATCTTCCGCTTGCTTGCGTTCCGTAATATCGTGGTAACTCCAGACTCTGCCAATAATTTTATCTCCCAGCCGTTGCGGTTCCGAATAGCGTTCAAAAAATCTGCCATCTTTAAATTCCAACAAATCGAAACTTTCAGCTTCTGGCTCCTCGTAAAGCGATTCTATTCTGTCTTGAAACTCTCCGGGGTCTTTGAGTTGGTTCAGGACAAAAGCGATCGTTGTGGCATCGTCTCGCAGCGCCATCACTTCATTAGGTATCCCCCACATTTCCACAAATTCTCGATTGAAAGTGACTATTTTCCCGTTCCTGTCAATAGCCAAAATACCGTCAGCAGTAGAATCAAACGTTGCTTGCAGCAAGGACGCAGATTTTGCTAGAGCATCTTCCGCCATCTTTCGAGCAGTAATATCTCGCAAAATAGCGCGAATCGCTACTAACGAACCTTCTGAAAACTTACAGCTTATGCTACCTTCTAGCAAAATTTGTTCGTGATGTTTAGTAATAAATATTGCTTGAATATAATCGGGATACAATGTATTTTCATTTACGGTTTTTTTAGTAATAGCTTGATACAATATATCAATAGACTCTTGGGAACTGTTGGGATGAATAATATCAAAAACAGTCATTTGAGCAATTTCTGCTTCGCTATAGCCCAGAGTTTCCCGCCAAGCCCGATTCACATACAAAAAATGACCGTCGGCTCCAATACTTTGAATTAAATCAGTAGCATTTTCAAATAAATCTCGCAGTTGTTCTTCGCTTTCCCGCAAAGCTATTTCAGCTTGCTTGCGCTTGATAAATTGACCTAGTTGACTGCCGATTGTTCCCATTATTTGGAGCAATTCTTCATCAAAACTCCGCACTTCACAGCTAAAAAAAGTCATCACTCCCAACACAGACTTTTCAGAAGTTTGCTGCTCGTAGTCGCCCAAAATTGGGAAGCCAAAAGCTCCGTGCAGTCCTTCTTCTGCGGCGATTTCTCGGCGCATAAAACTATCACTTTTTGTGACATCTGCAATCCACTCAGGGGAACCGCTAGCCCAAACAATACCGGGCAATCCTTCCCCCAACTCACAGGTCATTTGTTCGCCAAATTTGGAAAATTTAGGGATAGAAACCGAGCGTTTCCTCCAACTGATCACGCACCTGAGCAAATTGGGGTCAGAAACCGCAGTTATTCTCTTACTTCCTGACAGCAGTTTTTCCCCAGCTTCCGGCATCCAAAGTTCGGCAGTATCCCATCCCAAGCTGTCGCAAATTACGGGGAGAATTGCTGTTAGAGCTTTTTTGATTGTTTCGGATGTAGACAGGATACGAGTGGTGACGTACTGAGCTAGTTTTCGCTTGCGTGCTCGCTCTCTATCTGTAATGTCGCGACCGATGTACACAAAATCTTGGAGGGCGGCCCTTGTTTGAGAAATCCCTTGAATTTCACTCGGAATTGCCGTACAGGAAAAAGCAACTGTGAACTTTTCTCCGGTTTTTGCCGTGCAAACTATTTCGACATTGGTTTGAGAGGATTGAGGCTGCTGTTGGCTGACTGCTTGCAAAGATTCACCATCAGCAGCAAGAGCGTTTATTTGCTGTCCTACTAATTCCGATTCGCTATAACCGAACAAATCTTGAGTCGCTTGATTAACTTTTTTAATTTTTCCCGATGATGTTGTCACCAACAAAACTTCAGCAATTGAAGTAATGATTTTTTCAACATAATTATTAGTAGCGGCTAAGGTACTCAATAAAATATTCATTTCATTGGTAGCTTGGACGAGAGTTTGTTCTAAACCCATCCTGTCGGTTACGTCTTCAAAAAATATAATTAATCTCTGATAATTATCGTCATTGCTGAATTCGACGATATACATATCAAAATAAAGCCGCGAGCCATTTTCTAATACCCGAGTTATCGCTTTAAATTCAAAATTTGGCAACCGCCCTTCAAAAATATCGATTAAAATTTCTTCAGTTCCCACCAATTCTGGAAAGGGAAGCCGCACATCATTTCCGGCTACTACTTCATCGGGATAGTCGGCAAACCGCTGGACATTGAGAGATGTCTCTTCAATAAAAAAGTCTTGATCCAGTGCTAGGTACTCCAAGTGGTGGGGAACCAACAGTTTTTTTAACAAGGTTTTCATGTGACATTTTTAGTAGTGAATGCGCCCTGGGGATCGAATTATCTGAAATTAATCTATAGCGGTTCTCAAAAAAGTGAGGATAGCCCTATGCCCTATGCCCTATGCCCTATGCCCTATGCCCTATGCCGTTCGCGTACCTGATCTTTCTGAGAAAGGCTATATTTATCTCTGTTTCTCAAATGGAATTGTGACTATAAAGGTAGTGCCTAACCCTGTGTCGCTGGAAAATTCGATTTGACCTCCGTGCAAGTCTACACACTGCTTGACTATGGATAAACCCAGTCCTGTACCGGGTATTTTCCCCACATTTTGGGCCCGGTAATAAGATTCAAACAGTTGTTCTTGGTCTTCTATCGGAATGCCAATACCTGCGTCTTTAATTTTAAATATAGCTTCTTGATTATGACAATTTAATTCAAAATCAATATAGCCGTCGATCGGCGAATATTTGATAGCATTAGAAAGCAAATTTGTCAAGATGTGCCGCAGCAATTTTGGATCGAGTGCGGGATCGTGTTGGGTTTTCTCCGAATCGCGATCGGGTTTTTTCGCGGGCGGAGTTGATTGTCGGCAAAGAAAGTTAATTTTACGATCTTTTCCGTCACTAATTTTAATTGATTCTACTAACTCGCCACAAAAATTTTGCAAGTCAACTGGTGCGGGATGGAATTGGAGTTTTCCTGCTTCGGCGCTGCTGAGCAACCGCACGTCATCTAATAGCTGAGCCATGTGTTTGGATGCTGATTTAACGTGTTCGAGATATTCTTGTTTTTCCTCGTTGGTGATTTCGTCACCGTAGTCTTTGAGCATTTGAGTAGCCAATAATACTGTATTTAAAGGATTGCCGAATTCGTGAGCGAGCATCGAGAAAAAACGAGATTTTAGCTGTCTGAGTTCTTGTTCTTTTGCCAAAGAGCGGAGAATTTCCATGTCTTTTTGCTTGCGTTCTGTGATGTCCCTGCCGATATAGACAAAATCGTAAAGTCCTTCTAATTCTGTCTGAACTGCCGAACAGGAAAATTCTACCCAAATTTCTGCTCCTGCTTTAGTAGTGCAGACTACTTCCAGTTCTCGAAGCAGCTCTTTTTGAGACAAAATATAGCGGTGGCGAGCTTGGTAAAGCAAGGTTTCTTCGACTACTATTTTGGAGAGTGGGTGGTCGATTAATTCTGCTTCGCTGTACCCAAATAACCATTGTGCCGATTGATTGACTGTTTTGATAATTCCTAATGTTGTTGTCACTAACAAAGCATCGCCCATCGAGCCAATAACTTTATCTATATAATCTTTAGAAGCGGCTAAGGCGCTCAGCAAAAGATTAGCTTCATTCGCCCTCTGAATCAAGGATTGCTTCATCACCATTTTTTCGGTGGCATCTTCAATCAAAATTAGCAAATTACTTCCCATATCTTGTTCGTTTTCATGTTCTATAGCCAACATATCGAAGTATAAAGGGCGGTTGTTGTCGGTAAACCGAGCGATACCTTTGAGTTCAAAACTCGGCAGCCGTCCCATAATAATAGACATCAGGATATTTTCAATGCCAATCAGTTCGGGAAAACAGATGCGAGCATCTGCACCGGGGATCGTGTCGCCGGGAGCATCGGCGTAATGCTGGACTTCGGCGGAGATTTCTTGAATGATGAAATTGTGATTTACTATCAGATACTCTGTTTGTCGCGGGCCCAAGAGTTTCTTAAAAAGGGGGTTCATGTTTGTTCTACCATTGTGTAAGCTAGTTTGTGGAAAATTTCGTCAACGTCTTTGCCTGTTTTAGCCGATGTGGTGTAAACTGCTATTACTTTGTCTTGACCAATTGAGTGAGAGATTTCTACTAGCAGTGCCAATTTTTCCTCGTCAATCAAGTCTACTTTGTTCAAAGCGATGATAATTGACCCTTTGGGATTGATTGAAGAAAAAAGCTTAATGTGTTCGGAGATTCGCTCAACTGTTTCGGTTCGGCTGACATCGGCAACGATTAAAACGCCGCTAGCTCCTTGCAAGTAAGTCGGTGCGATTCCTTTGAATTTTGTATGCCCTTCTAAGTCCCAAATCAGCAACTGGGCTGTGACATTTTCCTGCTGTTTGGTGTTTTCTAATATGATAGTTTTGCGGGAAATTTTGACTCCGACAGTGGAGAGGTACTCGTCGCTGAATTGCCGATCGACTAAACGGCGAATCAGGCTGGTTTTACCCACGCCAAAGTCGCCGATCATGCACATTTTTTTAGATATAGTAACTGACATAATTATTTGCTGTTTATGGTTTTAGTTATTGGTTCAAATAGCACGCATCTGCTTAAAAGTGGCGGTTGATTGGGTTCTACGCCGTCGGGTGAATTGGGGCTGGCGATCGCTTGGAGGCGTTTGGGGTTTGCACCGACGCGCACCAAAGCATCTCGCACGGCTGCTGCACGCTGGAGCGACAGCCGTTGATTTGTGGCAGGTTCGCCAGTTCCATCGCTGTGCCCAATTATCTTAATATGTTTTTGAGGATATCGATCCATAAATTTTTTGACACTGGCGATGATTTCTGCGGATGTTGAGTCTAATTTTGCGCTTCCTGGGTCGAAGTAGACGCGGCTTGCAATCTGGAGCGGATCTAGTTTAACAGTGCTGACGACGGACTGAACGCCGGGAATTTGTTTTAGGGACTGAGCAATTTTTTGTGAGTCTGCACCGTCGGTGATTGTGCCCTCTACTGTAACTTTGCGATCGCCATACTGACTAGAAATAGAAACGCCCGATAAGCGGTTCAAAACAACGGTAATCCGCTGCACCTCGCCCGCTGTCAAAACTGGGTCGGGAGGTACATCTACAGCGATAATTTGATTGTCTAACTTGAGATTTGGTGCAGTGGATGCGACTATTTTTGCGGCTTTTGCTCGCAATTCTGGATTTGGCAATTTTCCGGTTAACTTGAGAGTGTTGCCATCCACGTCGGCGTTTAAGCGGTAAACTGCTAATTCTGGGGTCGATGCTAAAGCTAAAGCGGCATTTGCTTCGAGGCGGCGGTCAACGCTGTGGCGGTACTGATAAATTCCCCAAGGTACTAAGATTAAGCTCAAGGCAGCTAAACTGATAGCAGCTAGGGCGATCGGGGGTTTTGTTGATTTTTCCCTTTCTGGCGGCTCGAATAAAGTTTTGATAAATGGGTGCAGCGAGTCGGGTATAGTACCGGGATCGCCGTTAAAATCGTGAATTAATTTAGCGTAATTAAGGATAAGATTACTCACAGTTTGTCGCAGTTTGTGGATGAACGACTGCGGCGGTTGTCCTTTAACTACGACTGCCATGTAGCAATATCCCGCTACTTCTAGCATAATTTTTGAGTCGCCGTATTCAATTTGATTGAGTTCGGAAACTTCTCCGGGTCCAACGATGCACTCGTTAACAAAGCTGCGAATAGCTGTGAGCATTCCTGCTACCATTTCCGATTCTAACTGGTGGCTTTCTGAGTTTTGAACTTCGGAAATTATTAAGCCTGATGCTTTCTGAATTAAGAAGGCTGCTTGGATGGTAAAGGGTACTGATTCTTGGAGGATTAATTCGGCTTCGGAGACTCCTTGTATTTTGGAGCGAATTTTGCGCTTCACTCCTTCTATGCTCATGGCATTTGACACTTTTTCGTTGATAGTTTTAATCGCTTCTGCCATGTATTTAGCGATCGTACTGCCAATGACGGGATAGAGAGCATCCACCATAGAGTCCCGTTCGAGTGCAATCTGGGCTGTAATGGCTTTGCCCATTTCCGGGGCGAGGACTTGGGCGATCGACTCTTTGTCGAGGCGAATTTGCTCTTTAATTGCCAGACCGATTTCTGGGGCGATCGCCTTAGCAATATCCTCTGGCGAATTGACTATTTGTTGAGCAAGTGCGTCGGGCAGCAATTCAGCGATTGCCGAACTCATTGCTGACTTATTTTCCACAGTTTTTGCCCTAATCACTTCGTCAATAATTGGCACCATCGCGTTAACAACTTCTTCTCTGGAATCGGCAATTTTGCGACTGAGAATTTCTGCGATCCAAGGCAGCATCAACTCAATCAACTCTTGGGGATCATGGATTTGGTGTTCGAGTTTTCCTAATTTATCGTTGATAGTTACCATCAGGTGGCGCACCCCCGGCAAGTCGTTTTGTTCCAGGAGATTTTTGACTTGATCGATCTCCGACATTTGCGAGCCAAACATCAGAGTTTGCAGCCTTTCCATCGCGTTGTCGGCTTCATTTAAGTCTTGTTTAATTTCGCCTAATATTTCCGATCGCTGCGATATCGGTGTCGGCTGTTCTGGCAACTCTGGCATTGATGGCATCGAAGCAACCACCGCATCTAAATATATTTTTTGTGACGGCTGTGAAACTGTGGGAACTGCGGCATTCGGCTCAGTTGCTGCGGGTGATGCCAGAGTTTGGGGAGTGGACAAATCCTCTAAAGCGGTGTCTAAATCCTGGGATTTTTCCGCCTGTACGTACTGGGGAGAATCTGATTTTTTCGAGTTGGGCAATTCTTGTATCGGTGGCGATTCTTGCTCAAAATCCGTCTGAGCGATCGCAGAAACATCTGCTGAAACATCTATAGTTTTAGCTGAGGAATAGTTTCTTTCGAGTTCTGAACTGTTGAGTTTGTGAGTAGGGAATAGCCTGATTTTGGGTTCGCCTGCAACAGCCGGGGAGTCAGTAGACTTTGGTTGGCGAGATCCTGTTTCTGGCACGGCTGCAATTTCCTCTTGCTCTGCTGAGGAAATACCTAACAAATCCATCAACCCGCCGAGGGCCCCAGCTTGACTGTTTTTGCTGCTGTTGTCACGTTCGGGCTCTGGATTTTGCTGCTTTGAACCAGCAATAATTTTGAGATCGACTAACAGATTCAGCAAGGGTTCTAGCTGGGTTGCTGCATCGGCAGCAGACTCGTCAGGTTGAGAAACAAAACCCTCTAGCTGATTTTCACCGGCTGGATTTTCTTTCGGTAAAGCCATGCGTTATTATCCGTGGTGGTGGCGCTCCGGTAACAGAAAATCGTTATTTGACTTATTATCAGCAACGCCTTTAAGTTCGGGTACAAATTCTGTGCCTTTCAGCCTCATGCCGAGTTCAAACAGAATTTCTGCCATGTCGTCTCTGGAAACTTTAACATCTCTGAGCATGGAAAAGCGGCGATCTAGTTCTTCAAAAACCTGTGTTTTGAGAGTGCGGGTTTCTTCGGAGAGTCGCTCTCTGGTTTGGGAGAGTTCGTCGCGAATCGAATTGGTTTGATTGTCGATGGCTTCGTCGAGGGCTTCTACGCTGCTGGAAAATTTGCGGTTAACGCGATCGATTTGCTGGCG
>Ga0105047_10012992_pt1 | contig 13346 bp, 10 predicted proteins | sample MAT04_FD_78384 | JGI IMG/M metagenome (GOLD analysis project Ga0105047, IMG submission 78384) | Freshwater microbial communities from Lake Fryxell liftoff mats and glacier meltwater in Antarctica - MAT-04 (megahit assembly) | ecosystem: Environmental > Aquatic > Freshwater > Ice > Liftoff...
CTACGCCCCCGCCACCCGCGATCGGCGCCACGAGGTGGCTCGTGCCATCGGGGCCGTGGCCACCAACCGGGTCACCACCGTGGCCATCTTCCTGGGAGCGCCCATCGACGAGCCCCTGGTGTCGGGGTCGGTGCGCATCCCGCTGTTCGAGTTCCCGAGCGAGGCCGTGCGGGTGCTCGGTCGCCTGGCCGACCACGGCGACTGGCTGGCGCAGGCCGTCGGCCACGTGCCCGACGTCGACGAGCTCGGCATCGATGTCCACGCCGCCGCCGCCATCCTGTCCGGCGTCTTGTTCGACCACCCGGGCGGGGCGTGGCTGGGCTGGCCCGACGTCGAGCGGTTGGCCGCCGCGCTCGGCCTGCCGGTGTTGGCCACGCGCGAGGGCGCCACCGTCGACGAGGCGGCCGCGGCTGCGACCGCCGTCGGCTATCCCGTGGCCATCAAGGCCTCCGGGCTCGACCGCTACTTCCGCGGGGAGCTCGGGGGCGTGGCCCTCGATCTGCGCCACGAAGACGACGTGCGAGAGGCCGTGGCCCGCATGACCGAGCTGCTCGGCACCGACGTCATGCAACCCATCCGGGTCCAGGCCATGTCGCCTGCCGGGGCCGACGTGCTCGTCGCCGCCCACCAGCACCCGAACGTGGGCGGGGTGATCTCCGTCGGTGTCGGGGGCCTGGCCGGCGCCTCGACCAACGGTCGCCCGATCCGGGTGCTGCCCCTGTCCGATGCCGATGCCGTGCGCCTGGTCGACGGATCGGGGTTGGCCGTCTCACTCGACGTGGTGGATGCCCCCGGACGCGCTCGCCGCCACCTCGAAGATCTGCTGGTGCGTTTGGCCGCCGCCGTCGATGCCCTCCCCGAGCTCGCCGACCTAGTGGCCAACCCCGTGATCGTCGGGGCCGAGGGTGCGGCCATCAGTGAGATCGCCGTGCGCGTGGCGCCGGCCGTGATCGACGACCTGCCGCAGGTGCGCCGCCTGCGGTGATCGTCAGGAACGGGCGGCGACGTTGCCTGCGGACAGCGACTTCAGGTGGGCGTAGGCCCGGTTGACGGCCAGCATGCGGTCTTCGTGGAAGGTGCGGGTCGCCTCGTCGGCATCGAGGAACCGGTCGGGGTGGTGCAGCTTGGCCAGGCGGCGGTACGCAGCCGTCAGTTGGTCGGGATCGGCGCCCTCGCGGAGGTCGAGCACGGCCAGCATCTCGGCCACGACTCGCGGGTCGGGTCGCGTCGTGGACAGCTCCGTGTCGAGCTTGGCGTCGGCGAAGAGGGCATCCGTGGTCCAGTAGCTGGCCTTCGCCTGGCTCGGCTCGCCGGCGGACGTGCGCACGTCGTCGGCGATGCGAGCCTTGTTGGCGGCGCGCTTGGTCTGCATCCGCTCGGCCCAGGCCTGGTACTGCGCTTCTCGACTGCCGCCGTCGTCTTCTGCCATGACTGATCCCCCCGGGTGCTCCGCCGCCTGCGGTGCGCTCGCCTCGATGATCTCGACTCAAGTTGACACCGACATCGACCGATAGCCGAACCCGAAACCTAGCGTGTGACGGGCGTCGCGGCCAGGAACGGCGACTCGGCGGGCCTAGTGTGACCGTTCGTGACCCTGCAGCTGGCCGACCTCTTCGAGCGCGTGGCGGCCACCGTCCCTCAGCGCGAAGCGCTCGTGTGCGGGGGTGCCGACGGCACCCGGACTCGCCTGTCCTATGCCGAGCTCGATGCCCGGGCCGATCGAACGGCGCAGGCGTTGGCCGCACGCGGCGTGGGCCGCGCCACCAAAGTCGGCCTGCAGCTCCGCAACCATCCGGCCCACGTCGAGGCGTTGCTCGCCCTCTACAAGCTGCGGGCCGTCCCGGTGAACCTCAACCACCGTTACGTCGCCGACGAGCTGGCCTACGTGCTGGCCGATGCGGGCGCGCCGCTGCTGCTCACCGAGGTCAGCACGAGCCAGGAGGCCGACGGCGCGGCGGCAATGGTGGCCGCCTCCGGGGCCCCTCGTCCGGTCGTCGTCGTGTGCGACGAGCGGTGGAGGGCCGAGGTGGCCGACGCTCCGTGCGAGGTCGTCGAGATCAGCCCTCGCCACCCCGACGACCTCGTGCTCCTCTACACGGGCGGGACCACGGGTGCGCCGAAGGGCGTCATGTGGCGCCACGACGACCTCTACCAGGCCGCCCTCGGTGGTCGCGGGGCCCCGTTGCGGGGCATTCCGGCTGTCGTCCGCGCCGAGGACGTCGTCGCCCGTGCCCTCGGTCACGACCCGATCCGTCGTCGCCTGCCGTTCTGCCCGCTGATCCACGGCGGCGCGCTGTGGATCGTGCTGCAGTCGCTGCTGTCGGGTGGCACGGCGGTGCTCTCGACCGATCCCCGGCTCGACGGGGTGGCCGCACTCGATCTCCTGGCCTCCGAGCGCGTCGACCTCACCATGGTGATCGGTGATGCCGTGGCCCGCCCGATCGCCGATGCCCTGGCGGCCACACCCGGTCGGTGGGACCTCTCCTCGCTGCAGGTGGTGGCCTCCGGCGGTGCCGTGCTGTCCCCGGTGGTGGTCGATCTGCTCGCTCGACACCTCCCCGGAACCAAGGTGGTCGACACATTCGGCGCGTCGGAGACCGGCGGTCAGGGTCGACTGCGCCGCGGCTCGGACGGGGGCCCGCCCCGACTCGACGGCGACGCCGACAACGAGGTGCTCGACGACGAGCTGCGGCCTGTGGCTCCGGGCACGGTGGGCCGCCTGGCTCGCCGTGGGGCCATCCCGCTCGGCTACTGGGGTGATCCCGAGCGGACGGCGGCGACGTTCCCGACCGTGGACGGCGTGCGCTGGAGCGTGCCCGGCGACCTGGCCCGACGTGAGGCCGACGGGTCGATCACCGTGCTCGGCCGCGGCTCGACGTCGATCAACACGGGTGGGGAGAAGGTGTTCCCCGAGGAGGTCGAGTCGGTGCTCAAGGGCCATCCGTGGGTGGCCGACGCCCTCGTGGTCGGGGTGCCCGACGATCGGTTCGGTCAGGCCGTCGCCGCCGTCGTGGCCCTGCGACCCGGGATGACGCCGGACGACGCCCTCCGTGTCCGCCTCGGCGACCACGCTCGCCAGCACCTGGCCGGCTACAAGGTGCCGCGCCGATGGGTGGTGGTCGACGTCTGCCAGCGCCTGGCCACCGGGAAGCCCGACTACGCCTGGGCCCGGCAGGTGGCGCTCGCCGAGCACGAGGGCTGACCACCCCACCCCGAGCGCGGGCGAGCGCCCCGGCATTCAGGGGGTGCGGTCGGCGATGGCCAGGAGGTCGTCGGCGATGGCGTCGAGCGCGTCGCGCATGGCCAGCGCCACCATGGCCGCCGTGGCCTGGGCCGGGATCGGCCGCGTCAGCTCGAACGCCTCGGTCATCCGCTCCAGCCCCTCCGGCGGAGCCCCGGCCTCGAGGTAGGGCTGCCAGACGTGGGTGAGGAACAGCGCCAGGAAGCGGTCGGCGATCACGTCGGCGTCATGGCGGAGTCGGAGGAGCTCCTCGGCCATCGCACCCGTGGGCACGCCGAACGCTCGCAGCGTCTCGCCGAGCTGGAGCACGAGGGGGCTGGCGATGCGGAGGGTGCCGTCGTCGAGCACGGCGATCAGCCCGGCGGCCACGGCGTCGGTCAGCGCCTGGTCACCCTCGGAGGGCTCCGAGGGGAGCAGCTCGGCCACCACCTCGGGGCCGAGCTCCACGGACTGCTCGGTGAGGAACGGCGCGGTGAGGGCTTCCTCGAACCCGAGGACCGAGCCCAGGGAGGCGCCGTTGTCCCAGGCCTCGAGCAGGGTTCCGATGGCGGCCAGCGAGAAGCCGTCGTCGAGGAGGCGGGCGATGAGGCGAAGCCGGAGAAGGTGCTCGCCGTCGTAGAAGCCCGTGCGCCCGACCTTGCGTGGCGGTTCGAGCAGGCCCCGCTCCTGGTAGGCCCGGACGTTGCGGCTCGTGGTGTCGGCCAGGCGGGCCAGCTCGTCGATGGTGGCGCCGCCTTCGGGCACCGCCTCGACGTCCACGGGGGCGGGGTCAGGTCCGGTGGATGACCGGGACATAGTCGCGCGCCGCGGGGCCGTCGTAGATCTGTCGGGGGCGGGCGATCCGCGAGTCGCGGTCGAGCATCTCCATCCAGTGCGCCAGCCAGCCCGAGGTCCGGGGGATGGCGAACAGCACGGTGAACATCTCCGACGAGAAGCCCATGGCCTGGTAGATGAGGCCCGAGTAGAAGTCGACGTTCGGGTAGAGCTTGCGGCTCACGAAGTAGTCGTCGTTGAGGGCGGTGTCCTCGAGCTTGAGGGCGATGTCGAGCAACGGGCTCTTGCCGGTCACGGCGAAGACGTCGTCGGCCGTCTTCTTGATGATCTTGGCCCGGGGGTCGTAGTTCTTGTAGACGCGGTGGCCGAACCCCTGGAGGCGGGTCTTGCCGGCCTTCACGTCGGCGATGTAGGGCTCGACGTTCTCGATCGACCCGATCTGGGTGAGCATGCGGATCACGGCCTCGTTGGCGCCGCCGTGGCGGGGGCCGTAGAGGGCGGCGGTGGCCGCGGCGGTGGCCGAGTACGGGTCGGAGTGCGAGGAGCCGACCACCCGCATGGCCGTGGTGCCGCAGTTCTGCTCGTGGTCGGCGTGGAGGATGAAGAGCAGGTCGAGGGCCTTGGCCAGGACCGGATCGGGCTGGTAGTGCGGCTCGGCCACCTTCCACATCATGGACAGGAAGTTCGAGCAGAAGTCGAGGCTGTTGTCGGGATACACGAACGGCATGCCGACGCTGTGGCGGTGGGCGCCGGCGGCGATGGTCGGCATCTTGGCGATGAGCCGGATCACCTGCTTGTAGCGGGACTCCTCGTCGAAGATGTCCTTGGCGTCCGGGTAGAAGGTGCTCAGGGCGGCGAGCGTCGACACGGTGATGCCCATCGGGTGGGCGTCGTGGTGGAAGCCCTCCATGAAGCGCTTGCGCACGTTCTCGTGTATGAACGTGTGATACGTGATGTCGTGGACCCACTGGTCGTACTGGTCGGCGGTGGGGAGCTCGCCGTGGATGAGCAGGTAGGCCACCTCGAGGTAGGTCGAGTTCTCGGCCAACTGCTCGATCGGGTAGCCGCGGTAGCGCAGGATGCCGGCCTCGCCGTCGAGCTCGGAGATGGCCGAGTCAGCTCCGGCGGTGGCCGAGAACGACGGGTCGTGGAACCACACGCCAGGGAGGAGCTTGCTCCACTGCGCCGCATCCACACCTCCGTTGACGATCGGGATCTCGCGGCTCTCGCCGGTCCGGTTGTCGGTGATGGTGATGCTCTCGGCCACGGGTTCTCCACGTGCTCACTGGATGGGGCGGAACGGATGCTGCTCGCCGGTCCTGCACTCTCGACGTGGGCCACGCTGCCCAACGGTGGATCCTACCGACCTTCGCAGGCGGTGCTGTCCCACCGCCGCCAGACGGGCCGCCCCGACGATCAGAGCGGGGTGTTGTCGTGCTTGCGGGCCGGGAGGTGCTCGCGCTTGGTGTGCAGGACCTCGAGGGCGGCGGCGAGCTCGATGCGGGTCTCGGCGGGATCGATCACGGCGTCGACGAACCCGCGCTCGGCGGCCGCGTAAGGGTTGAGCAGGCGATCCTCGTAGGCGCGCTCGAGCTCCGCCCGCTCGTCGGCGGTGGCCCGGCGATGGAGGATCTCGACCGCACCCTTGGCGCCCATCACGGCGATCTCGGCGCTGGGCCAGGCCAGGGACAGGTCGTTGCCGATGGTCTTCGAGTCCATGACGATGTAGGCGCCGCCATACGACTTGCGCAGCGTGATGCACACGCGGGGCACGGTCGCACGCGCGTAGGCGAAGGCGAGCTGGGCGCCGTGGCGGATCATCCCGCGCCACTCGAGGTCCTTGCCGGGGGAGAAGCCGGGCGTGTCGACGAACGTGACCAGCGGCAGGTTGAGCGCATCGCACATGGCCACGAACCGGGCGCCCTTCTGCGACGCGGCGATGTCGAGGGTGCCGGCCAACCGGCATGGCTGGTTGGCCACAACCCCGACCGGCCGACCGTCCACGGTGGCAAAGGCGGTGACCAGGTTGGGTGCCCAGCCGGCCCGCACCTCGAGCAACTCGGCGTCGTCGACCACGCAGCGCACGACGTCTCGCACGTCGTACGAGCCGGTGGGCGACGACGGGATCAGCTGTCCGGCCTCGGGTGTGGACCGATCGACGGGGTCGTCGGTGTCGACGCGGGGAGCCAGCGACTCGTTGCTGTCGGGCAGGTAGGCCAGCAGATCGCGCAAGCAGTCGACGGCGTCGTCGTGGTCAGCAGCGACGAGGGCCGCCACCCCGGTGCGCAGCGCGTGGGTGCCGGCGCCGGCCAGCTCGTCGCTGGTGATGGCCTCACCCGTCCACTCGCGCACGGCTCGGGCGCTGTTCACGTGGGTGTGGGCGCCCTCGCTCATCACGACGAGGTCGGCGAGGCCGAGCAGCAGCGACGGACCGGACACGGCCGGACCGGTCACCGCCACGAGCACGGGCACCACACCCGAGCATGCGGTGAGCAGGCGGGCCGCACGCCCCCAGGCATCGAGCGCCCCGAGCCCGTCTTCCAAGGCCGTGCCCTCGGTGGCCAGCACGATGAGCAGCGGGAGGCGCTGATCCAGGGCGTGGCGGGCGCCCGCGGCCAGGATCTCGCCGTCCTGGGCACCGAGCGGGCCGCCCGGGTGCGCCCGTCCGGTCTCGGGTGCGGGACGGTCGTCGACGAACACGATCCGTCGTTCGTCGAGGGTCAGGACGCGGGCCCGCAGACGCGATGGCATGGCCCCGAGCAGCTCGACGATCGGACCCTCGCCCACCTCGGCATGGCCCCGTCTCGTGGCGGGCCGAGGTGGTGCTGCGGGCGTCGGCGACGAGCGCCGCATCCGTGATCGGCTCGGGAGCTCGAGCGGCGGTTCGACCGGCTCGGGTGTCGTCAGGGCGGTGGGGGGCATCGGGGGTGCGACTCGCCTCGACGGTGATCGGTTACCGGGTGGTGGCCTGCGCGCCGTCGGTGGTCACCGCGGTTGCGGTGGACCGCGAGGTCACGGGAGGTGGATGCCGGTCTGGCCGTCGGCCTCGCGGGCGATGACCTCCACGAGCACGTCGCGCAGCGCCCGACCGGAAGCCGAGGCCATACCGCGTCGTCGGGTGGCCAGGCCCACGACCCGCCCTTGCACCCCGACGACCGGGATCCTGACCCACTCGCCCTGCAGCGATGCCGGAGCGGCGCTGGCCGGCACGAGTGTGGCCCCGAAGCCCTGGAAGGCGAGGGAGGCGAGCAGGCGCATGCCATCGACCTCGGCCTGGGCCTCGAGCTCGAACCCCGCTCGCGCCGCCTGCTCGTCGAGCACGTCGCGGAAGGTGGTTCCCTCGGGCTCGAGCAGCAGCGGGTGTCCGGCCAAGTCGGCGAAGGCGATGTCGGCGTGCTGGGCCAACGGGTGGTCGGTCGGGGCCAGCAGGATCGTGTCCTCCTCGAAGAGCATCTCGCTGACCAGGTCCGGGTCGTGCACGGGGAGGTTGAGGACGGCCAGGTCGATGCGTCCGACCTCGAGCTGGGGCAGCAGCGATGACGTGGTGGCATCGACGATCACCACGCGCACGCGCGGATGGCGTGACGCCATGGCCATCATGAGCGGTGGCACCAGCCACCGGGCCGTCGTGCCGATCACGCCCAACCGGACGCGTCCCACGACCTCGTCGCGCAGGGAGGCCACGTCGGAGTCGAGCGCCGCGAGCTCGGCCTGGATGCGCCGAGCTCGGGTCGCCACCACGACGCCCTCCTCGGTGAGGGTGCCGGTGGACCGGTCGATCAACGTGGCTCCGACCTCTTTCTCGAGGCGGGCCACGTGGGCGGAGACGTTCGACTGCACGGTGTGGAGGCTGCGGGCGGCGGTCGAGAACGATCCGTGGTCGGCCACGGCGAGCAGCGCGTTCAGTTGTCGGAGGTCCATCGCTAGAAATGATGACACATATCGTATCTATTCGCTTGTGAGATTGCCTTCGCCGAGGCACAATCATCTTGCACATAACGCCGAGGGCGCGGTTCTCCCCCCAGAACCCCCTCGAGCCGGTTTCGCCTCACCATCCCCCCGGTGAACGGAACCCGAGGAGCCGACCAACCCCCCTGGTCGGCTCCTCTCTTTTTGGCCGCCGCCCGCATCGTCCCGCCTCCGGCGTGTCCCGGGGCGCGGGTCGAGACGCGGCGGTAGCGTGCCCCCATGTCCACCGCCGCCATCTTCGACCTCGACCGCACCCTGCTCAGCGGCGCCAGCGGGCCGGTGCTCAGCCGTGCGCTGCAGGCCGTCGACCTGATGTCCGACCGTCGGATCCCGGGCCAGGACCTCCTGTTCAACGTGTTCAACGCCATCGGCGAGAACAGCCCGTCGATGATGCTGACGCGCCAGTCGGCCCGCATGACCGCCGGCTGGGACATCACCCGACTGCGCCAGGCCGGCGCGCTGGCCGCCCCCGACCTCGATGCCCTCGTGCAGCCCTACGCCCGCCTGCTCATCGAGGAGCACCGCGCCGCCGGGCGCCACGTGGTGCTGGCCACCACGTCGCCCTACGAGCTCGTGTTCCCCTTGGCCGAGCACCTCGGCATGGACGTGGTGCTGGCCACCCGCTACGAGGTGCGCGACGGGCACTGCACGGGGCGGATCGACGGCCGCTTCGTGTGGGGCCGCGACAAGATCGCCGAGGTCCGAGAGTGGGCGGCGTCCGCCGACGTCGACCTGGCCGAGAGCTTCGCCTACTCCGACTCGTGGTACGACCAGCACCTGCTCGCAGCTGTCGGCCACCCGGTGGCGGTCAATCCGGATCCCCGCCTGCAGGCCATGGCCGTGCTCCGGCGCTGGCCCGTCCAGCACCTCGACGTGCCGCCCCAGGTCCCGAAGTTCATCGGCATCGAGCCGCAGAAGGTGCTGATGAACTTGTTCCGGCCCGAGCTGACGGCCTACGCCAACGTCCACGTGCGTGGCGTGGAGCACCTGCCCGACTCGGGGCCGGCCATCCTCGTGGCCAACCATCGCTCGTACTTCGATCCGTTGGCCGTCGGCTTCGCTATCGCCAAGCACGGTCGCCCCGTGCGCTTCCTGGGCAAGAAGGAGGTGTTCGACGCGCCGCTGGTCGGCGACCTGGCCAGGGCCATGGGCGGCATCCGCGTCGAGCGGGGGAGTGGTTCGGATGAACCCCTGAAGGAGGCGGCTGCGGCGGTGGCCGCTGGCGAGCTGGTGGCAATCATGCCCCAGGGCACGATCCCGCGCGGCGCCGACTTCTTCGACCCGGTCCTCAAGGGCAAGTGGGGCGCGGCGAAGCTGGCCGCCGAGACCGGGGCGCCCGTCATCCCGATCGGCCTGTGGGGCACCGAGAAGGTATGGCCCCGCAATGCCAAGATCCCCAACCTGCTGCCGCACCTGTCCCGCCCCGACGTGTGGATCACCGTCGGGCCGCCCGTGCCGCTCGGCCTCGACGACGCCGAGGCCGACACCGTCACCATCATGGCCGCCATCGTCGACCAGCTCCCCGACGAGGCGCGTGAGGCGCACGAGCCCACGGCCGAGGAGCTGGCGGCGACGATGCCGTCGAACGTCGACCCCGACGCCTGATCGACCCGGCTCCCGGTCTACCCGGTCAAGCCCCTGGTTCCGGTGCCCACGGATAGGCGTGATGCCTATCCGTCGACACCGGAACGGGTGGGCTCTTGGGTCAGACGCCCTGGCGGGCGCGGATGATGTTGAGCGCCCCGCCGGCGCGGAACCAGCCGATCTGCTCGTCGTTCATGGTGTGCAGTGCCTCGAACGTGACGGTGGTCCCGTCGGGCTTGGTGATCACGCAGGCCACGGGCACGTCGGGGGTGAGGTCGGCCAGGCCGGTGATGGAGATCCGGTCGTCTTCGCCGATGGTGTCGTAGACCGAAGGGTCGGCAAACGTGAGCCCGAGAACGCCCTGCTTCTTCAGGTTGGCCTCGTGGATGCGGGCGAAGGACCGCACCAGCACGGCGCGGGCGCCTCGGAACCGGGGCTCCATGGCTGCGTGCTCTCGGCTCGAGCCCTCGCCGTAGTTCTCGTCGCCGATGGCCATCCACGGCTGGCCGGCCTGGTGGTAGTGCTTGGCGATGTCAGGGAACGACTTCGTCGTGCCGTCGAGCTGGTCCTTGCCCTCGCCCGTGGCCCCGGTGAAGGCGTTGGTGGCGCCGATGAACAGGTTGCCCGAGATGTTCTCCAGATGGCCGCGGTACTTGAGCCACGGGCCGGCCGCCGAGATGTGGTCGGTGGTGCACTTGCCCGAGGCTTTCATGAGTACGGGCAGGTCGAGGAAGTCGTTGCCGTCCCACGCCGCGAAGGGCTCGAGCAGCTGGAGTCGGTCGCTGGTCGGGCTGACGTTCACGTCGACGCCCGAGCGGTCGACGGGCGGTGCCAGGAAGCCGGTGCCCCAGGACTCGAAGCCGGCACTGGGCAGCTCCTCACCCACGGGGATCTCCAGTCGGACCTCGGTGCCGTCGGCGGCGATGAGGGCGTCGGTGCGGGGATCGAAGTCGACGCGGCCAGCCAGGGCCATGGCCACCACCGTCTCCGGTGAGGTGACGAAGGCCAGCGTCGAGGCCAAGCCGTCGTTGCGTTTCGGGAAGTTGCGGTTGTAGGAGGTGACGATCACGTTGGCGTCGCCCTCGACCACGTCGTGACGGGCCCATTGGCCGATGCACGGCCCGCAGGCGTTGGCCAGCACCGTGGCCCCGATGGCCTCGAGGTCGGCCAGGAGGCCGTCGCGCTCGATGGTGGCCCGCACGCGCTCCGATCCGGGCGTGACCATGAGCTCGGTCTTGGCGGTGAGGCCGTTGGCCGCGGCCAGGCGAGCGATGGACGCGGCGCGGGTGATGTCCTCGTAGGACGAGTTCGTGCACGAGCCGACCAGCGCCGCGGAGATCTCGAGCGGCCAGCCCTCGGCGGTCGCCTCTGCGCCCAGCGCCGACACGGGGCGGGCCCGATCCGGCGTGTGCGGGCCGTTGATGAGGGGCTCGAGGGTGGACAGGTCGATGTGGATGACCTGGTCGAAGAAGCGCTCGGGGTCGGCCTCGACCTCGTCGTCGGCGCGGAGGTGCTCGGCCACGGCGTCGGCCGCGGTCGTGATCTCGGCCCGGCCGGTGGCGTCGAGGTAGCGGCCCATGGCGTCGTCATAGGCGAACAGCGAGGTGGTGGCGCCGATCTCCGCGCCCATGTTGCAGATGGTGGCCTTGCCCGTGGCCGACAGCGACCGGGCGCCGGGGCCGAAGTACTCCACGATGGCGCCGGTGCCGCCCTTGACGGTCAGGACCTCGGCCACCTTCAGGATCACGTCCTTCGCCGCCGACCAGCCGTCGAGCTCGCCGGTGAGGTGCACGCCGATGAGGGTGGGCCAGCGGACGTTGAACGGGAACCCGGTCATCACGTCGACGGCGTCGGCCCCGCCCACGCCGATGGCCACCATGCCGAGGCCGCCGGCGTTGGGGGTGTGCGAGTCGGTGCCGATCATCATCCCGCCCGGGAAGGCGTACTGCTCGAGCACGACCTGGTGGATGATGCCCGAGCCGGGCTTCCAGAAGCCCACGCCGAACTTGGCCGACACGGACTCGAGGAAGTCGTAGACCTCCGAGTTGTTCTCGAGTGCGGCGAGCAGGTCGATGCGGCCATCTTCGCGGGCCTGGATCAGGTGGTCGCAGTGCACCGTCGAGGGCACGGCCACCTCGGGCAGGCCGGCGGTCATGAACTGCAGGAGGGCCATCTGGGCGGTGGCGTCCTGCATGGCGACCCGGTCGGGATCGAGGTCGGCGTAGGACCGCCCCCGCTCGAGCTCCTGGCCCTCGGCGTCGCGCAGGTGGTTGATCAGCACCTTCTCGGCGAACGTCAGCGGTCGGCCGAGGCGGCGGCGGCCGAGCTCGACTCGCTCGGGGAGACGGCCGTACACGGCGTTGATCAGCTCGATGGGCGTGCTGGCGGTGATGGCCATGGGGGGCTCCTCGGACGACGGGGTGGGTGCAGCTGGCACACGTTCGGTGTAGACAAGTGTAGGACAAGTCGGCCGATAAGACAAGTTGCATACAAGTGGCTCGGCGGCGCGACCGAGCGTACCGATCGACGGGCGAGGAGTCGTGGTGAACGATCGCAGCACGAGGCAGACCCGTTACCACGCCATCGCCGACGACCTGCGCCGGCGCCTGGGCGAGGGAGAGCTGGCGTCGGGTCGCCTGCTACCCAGCGAGTCCGAGCTGTCCGATCGCTACGGAGCCAGCCGCGTCACCGTCCGTCGGGCGCTCGAGGTCCTGCGTGAAGACGGCCTCGTCGAGTCGCGCCAGGGCCTCGGGTGGTTCGCCAGTGCCGAGCCCGTCCGCCAGTCGCTCGGTCACCTGGGCACCATCGAGAGCCAGCTGGCCGGCGCCGGGGTGCACAGCGAGCGACGGGTCCTCGACTTCCGCTTCGTGTCCGCGCCCGAGCGGGTGCGGTCCGTCCTCGGCACCGAGACGGTGCTGCGTGTCCGCCGCCTGAACCTGGCCGACGGTCAGCCCTTCGCGCTGGTCACCGTGTGGTGTCCCGAGGAGTACGGCGCCGAGCTCAGCCGTGCCGACGTCGAGCGCAGCCCGTTCTACGAGCTCATTGCGGTGTCCCTCGGCGGCGCCACCCAGATCATCGCCGCCGCCGCCGCCACCGTCGGCGACGCCGAGTTGCTGGGGGTGCCGGCGGGATCGCCAGTGCTCCGCTGCGAGCGGATCACGCGGTCGGTGGCTGGCACCCCGGTGCTGATGAGCGAGCACGTCTTCCCGTCGCACCTGACCGAGTTCGTGGTCGACCTGCCCCACGTCGAGGCCTCTATGGCACCGAGCGGGCTCCGCCTGGTGGAGTAGGCACCGTGGAGTGGGGATCCGAGGCCACGTGCGGCCGTCGCCACTACGTTGTCGGCACACCTACAACCCTTGGGGGGACCATGAACCGCAAGTACATCGCCAGCGCCATCGCGCTCGGGCTCCTGTTCGGTGCCGCTGCGTGCAGCAGCGATAGCGAGGGTGGCGACCTCACGAGCCAGATCCAGGAGGGGGCCTCGGCCGAGGGCGAAGAGGTCTCCGACGAGGAAGCCACCTGCCTCGGTGATGTGCTGGTCGCGTTGCTGGGTGCGGACGGCGCCGAGGAGGCCGTGGCCGGCGGCCAGGCCGGCATCCAAGAAGCCATGACCGCCATCTCCGGCGGTGGCGACGACCCCGAGGGCACCCTGGAGAGCCTCAAGGCCGTCGATTCGACCTGTCTCGACTTGATGGGCATCGACCCGGCCTCGCTCGAGGTCGGCAGCGGCGCCGGCTGATAGCCGCTGGCGTCGCCGCCATCGTACGGCGTGCAG
>Ga0105047_10012993_pt1 | contig 13346 bp, 12 predicted proteins | sample MAT04_FD_78384 | JGI IMG/M metagenome (GOLD analysis project Ga0105047, IMG submission 78384) | Freshwater microbial communities from Lake Fryxell liftoff mats and glacier meltwater in Antarctica - MAT-04 (megahit assembly) | ecosystem: Environmental > Aquatic > Freshwater > Ice > Liftoff...
ACCGCGGCGCCGAGGCTGCGCGCGATGGACGTCACGCCGGCCGCCGCGGAGCGCTCGTCTGGGTCCACGACGGCCATCGTGTACGACTGGCGCGTGGGCACGTCCATCTGGCTGATGGCGTAGCGCACGAACAGCAGCGCGGCGGCCGCCTCGAGCGTGGGCATGAACGGCACCACCATCAGCATCAGGTTGGACGGCAGATGCGTGAACACCATGGTGTTGATGAGCCCGAAGCGGATCGCCAGCCGCGACGCCACGAGACCCGAGAACCCCGACAGGATGTTGGCCACGAACAGGATCGATCCGAGCGCGGCGGCGTCGGCCCCGAACCGGATGTGGAGCCAGAAGGCGACCAGGCTCTGCATCACGAAGCCGCCTCCGAAGGCGTCGAGCGCGAACAGGCCGGACAATCGGGCGACGACGCGCTGCGACCGGTGCAACCCCAGGCGGCGTGCGATCGGGACATCGGTCGGCAGGGGTGCCTCCACCGCCTTCGACATCACGACCACCAGGACCGCGATGGCGCCCCCGAAGAGCGCATACCCGAGCAGCAGCGTCCGGTAGCTGGAGACGGCCTGCGTGCCGGCCACGATCAGCGATGTGGCGACCACGCCGCCCAGCAGCGCCCCGAACGCCTGCGCGAACGACCCCACGAGCTGGTACCAGCCGAACATGCGCGTCCGCTGCCGATCGCCGACCACCTGGGCCAGCGATGCCTGTTCCACCGCCAGGAACGGGCCTGCCTCGCTGCCGTTCGGGCTGAGCACGCCGATGATCGCCGCGACACCGTAGACCCACGGGTCCGAGCTGAGCGCGAACGCGAGGCCCACGACGACCATCAGCACCGCGCCGACCAGCAGCACCCGCCGCCGCCCGAGCGTATCGGCGTGAGTCGTGAGCCACAGGCTCATGGCCGCATCTCCCAGCATCGCGACGGTCAGGATCAGGCCGATCGTGCCTGGATCGAGGCCCACGGCGGCGAGGTACAAGACCAGAACCACCGACAGCCCTCCGAACGCGAACAGTCGCAGCGTCCGGGTCGCGAACAGCAGCCGGGCGTCGCGGTGATGCATGGGCTGGCGGTGACTCCTCGGGCGGCGGCCGGCATCAGCGAGCGCTTGGTGCGCCCGCGGGGCAGGGGTGGGACGATGTGCCTCTGATGCGCATCGTATCCCTGCTCCCTGCGGCCACCGAGATCGTCTACGCCCTTGGGCTTGGAGGTGAGCTGGTGGGCCGCTCGCACGCCTGTGACTGGCCGCCCGAGGTGGTCGAGGTGCCGGTGATGACGATTCCCGGAGAGGGACGCGCCACGCTGGACAGCCTCGCACTCGCGGACGCGGAGCCGGACCTGATCCTGACCCAGGAGCTGTGCGACGAGTGTGCCCTCACCACGGGCGAGGTCCGGGAAGCGGCCAGGGAGCTCGGCGGCGACGTGGAGGTCGTGAGCCTGGACCCGGAGACCATCGAGGGGATCCTCAACTCCATCTCCACGGTGGGCGCGTTCGCGGAGGCCGAGGATGAGGCGGTCGGGCTGTTGGAACTCCTCCGCGAGCGGCTGGGGATGATCGAGAACCGCGTGCTGGAGCGGCGTCTCACGGGCATCCCGCCGCGGCGCGTGGTGGTCCTTGAGTGGCTGGACCCGCCATTCGCGTCCGGCCACTGGATCCCGGAGATGGTGCGCCGTGCCGGCGGCTGGGAGCTGCTGGGCGCGGAGGGCGCCCGGTCCGTGGAGACGAGCTGGGAGCGCGTGCGTGAGGTGGACCCCGAGCAGCTCGTGCTGGCACCCTGCGGGATGTCCGCGCTGGAGGCGGCCGCCGAGTATGCGCGTGTGCCGATGCCCGACTGGGTCGCGGATCTGCGGGCGGTCCAGGACGGCGAGCTGTTCGCGGCGGATGGCAATGGGCTCTTCTCGCGGCCAGGCCCGCGCGTCATCGAGGGCATCGCGCTGCTCGCGGAGCTGTTCGACCCGGAGGGGTTCGCGGACTTCGCGCCACCCGACTCGTGGGTGCCGCTGTACGCCCGGGAGGGCCGGGCCGGCTGATGCCGTTCCGCGCGACGTTCGACTGCCTCTGGTGTGGCACGCCCTGGCAGACCCGGTCCGGCGACGACCTGGAGGGCTGGGCGGCGCTGTGTTCCGACTGCCTGGGCAAGGCGGGCGATAACCCGTTCCTCGGGTTCCGGCTGCGGGCCGGACTGGCGGACCGGTCGCGCGGGGCGGGGGTGTCGGCCGGCGGATCGGGCGGTGACTCGGCCGGCGGATCGGGCGGTGACTCGGCCGGCGGATCGGGCGGTGGCTCAGGCGGTCTGAGCCCCACCCACGCGAGCCATGCTGCTCGGAGCATGGGGCTGCCCGGCGTCCCGACCGCGCCCGGCGTCCCGACCGCGCCCGGCGTTGCAGGTGCTGCGCGTCGGGCCATCGATCCGTCGCGACTGGATGCCGGCATCCGCGACTGGTTCGCCGCGCTGGGCGCCGGCTGGGACGACCTGTACCTGCGGCGGGGCAGCTACACCCGTGGGCCCGTGCGGGACCTCGCCTGGGAGATGGAGCTCGATGCCGTCACGCAGTGGCTCGACCGCCTGCCGCTGCGAGGCACGATCGTGGAGCTCGCGGCGGGCACGGGCTGGTGGTCGCCGCTGCTGGCCAGCAAGGGTGAGCTGTCGCTGTACGATGCGAACGAGGTCGTCCTCGATGTCGCGCGCGGGCGACTGGTGGCGCACGGCCTGCGGGCCCACCTCCACGCACGCGACGCGTGGGCGGAACCGGACCGGGCTGTGGACGCGGTGTTCGCCGGCTTCTGGATCAGCCTCGTGCCGGACGATCGGCTCGCCGCCTTCCTCGCGCTGGTCGGTCGGTGGCTCGAGCCTCGGGGAACCTTCGCCTTCATCGATCGGCTGGGTGACCCGGAGATCGACGCGGTCGATGACGCCGCGCCTGTCGATGGCCTGTCCCGGCGCCGCCTGCCTGATGGCCGCGAGGTGATCATCCCCGTGGTCGCACGCGGTCCGGGGGTGCTGGCCGAGGCGCTCCGCGATACCGGGTTCGCGTCGGTCGCGCTGGAGCAGACGGGCCGGTTCTTCGTGATGGGCGCCGCGCGGAGGTAGCGCGCCGGCCAGGGCGGTCCGGCGGAGTGCTCCGGCGGAGGGCTCCGAGCCGGCCTGGTGACGGTGGCGCACCAACCAGGGAACGAGGCAGGTCTGGCGTGCCCCTGACGCGCAGCGCCGTGCCTACACTCCACCCATGAGCGATCTGCGTGCGGGCATCGGTCCGATCGGCGTCTGGGGCCATCTCGACACCCTTCCCGCCACCGCCGTCCGCGGCTACGTCCGGCGCACGGCCGAGCTGGGCTACGGCGCCCTGTGGGTGCCGGAGACCGTGGGCCGCGAGCCGTTCGCGCTGCTGGGCGCCATCGCGGAGGCGGCGGATGGGATGTGGCTGGGCACCTCGATCGTGGGCATCTTCGGCCGCGACGCGATGACCGCGAAGCTGGGCGCGCAGACGCTGCACGAGCTGACCGGCGGCCGCTTCGCGCTGGGCCTGGGCGTGTCCCATCCGCACCTGGTCCAGAAACTGCGCGGCCACGTGTACGAGAAGCCGTTGTCCACGATGCGCCAGTACGTGGCGGACATCCGCCGCCTGCCCTACCTGGGGCCGCTCCCCGACGGCGAGGGCGTCCCCGCCGAGCCGCCCATCCTGGTCGCCGCGCTGCGCGAGCGGATGATCGCCTTCTCGGCGTCAGAGGCGGACGGCGCGTTCCCGTACCTCGTCACGCCGGAACGCGTGGCGTGGATCCGGGGTGTCCTCGACGCGAACGCCGGGGAGGGGCGCCCACGGCCGGTGCTCGCGGTCACCCAGCCGTGCGTCCTGGCCACGGACCCCGATGCCGCCCGCGCGGCGGCGCGCGGCTACCTGGCGCCGTATCTGCGCCCCATCAACTACCAAACCTCCTGGGGGGCGCAGGGCTTCACGCCCGACGACTGGGCTCAGCCTGGCTCCGACCGGCTGGTGGAGGCCATGGTCGCCTGGGGCTCGGCTGACCAGCTGCGCGACCGGATCGCCGCCCACCACACCGCCGGCGCCGACCATGTCGCGGTCATCCCGCTCTCAGCCGACGGGAAGACGGAGGATCCCGCGGTCCTGGAGGCGCTCTCACCGGATTGACGGAGTTCGGTCCACGATATCACCCGCGCTGATATCATCCAGAGTGATGGAAGACCTCGTCCCGTTCCAGGTCCAGCTCGAGCGGCGCCAGCACGCCCGACTCAAGACGCTCGCGGAGGCCGAGGGCCGGTCCATGGGCTCGATGATCCGCGAAAGCGTCGCCACGTACCTCGCCGATCGACCGGTCGCGGATGATCCCCTGCTGGGCATCATCGGACTGTTCGAGGACATCGGCGAGCGACCGTTCGGGGACGTCGCCATCAACCACGACGCGTACCTCGCGGACGCCTCCTGGCGTGAAGGTCACCCCGATCCGGGGGACCCGTGATCGTACCCATCTTCCTGGACACGAGCGGCCTCTATGTAGCCGGGGATCGGCGCGCGCCGCGTCATGACGTGGTCCGGGCGCAGCTGATGGCGCTATCGGCCCATCCGGGGGGCCTGGTGACGACGGAGGCCGTGATCACAGAGACGCACGCGATGGTGTTGCGTCGGGTCGGTCCGGATGCGGCTCTGGCGATGGTGGAACGGCTCACGGCCTCACCGCGGATCGAGATCGTGCCGGTTGACGCACCGCTTCGGCAGGCTGCCGTGCACATCCTCCGGTCCCGGCCAGGCCGGCCGTACTCGCTCGCGGATGCGATCTCCTTCCAGGTGATGCGCGCCCGCGGCATGACCCATGCCTTCACCCTGGACAGGGACTTCGCCGCCGAGGGTTTCACACTGGTGCCCGCGATCCCCTGACGGAGTACCCTCACGACGCCCACAGGTGCTCCGGCCCGCCTGGGAGACGGCCGGCGGAGGATCCACATGCGCGCTGCTCTTGTCCGGGGCGTTGCCGTGCTCTCGTTGGGTGCGACGCTGGTCGCGGGTGGTCCTGTCGGGGGGCAGTCCCCATCTCCGTCCGCGGTGCCACCCGATGCGCCGGTGACGCCCGTGCTCGCGTGTCCCGCCTCCGGCGCGCTTGGCGCGCCCGTCGCCACCGGGTCGTTGCCGGCCGTGGACGTGACGCCCGCGCCAGCAGCGACCGAGATCGGACGGTGGCGCGGGAGGTGGACGCGCATCGCCCGGGCTCCGATCGCGCCGCGCAGCGCCGCTGCGACGGACGTCACGCGTCACGGCGAGCGATTGCTGGTGTTCTCGGGCCGGGATGCGGACGGTGCCCTGCTCTGGGACGGCGCCACGTATGACGTCCGGACCGACCGCTGGTACCCGCTGCCGGATGTGCCGTTGACGCCGCGGACCGGGTTCGCCTTCGAGACCGGCGGGACCGGTTCGATGTTCCTGTGGGGTGGCGTGACGGAGGACGGCACGCCGATGGCCGACGGCGCCTATGTCTGGGCGAGGCGGGACGTGGGCCGGGGCAGCCCGCGCGTGGTGCTCGTGCCGGAAGCACCGCTCACGCCTGGGCCGGCGTCGGCCGCAGGCGACCTGAACAACTGGCTGTATGTCGTGACCGCGGGCGAGGCGATCACCGACCCTCCTCGATTCGCGTACATGGCTGGGCCGGACGAAGGGTGGCGCGCTCCGTCGCTGCCGCCCGACCAGGGCGAGCTACCGCTTGACGCGCCGCCGGTTCCTGCGGGTATCGGATACGAGGTCACCGACGACCCGACCGTGCTCAGCTACCAGGCCGACGGCACTGCGGTGACGTCCGGCTGGTACGTGCTGGACGGTTGGACGGATCCCGTCGTGCTGCCCCTACCGGCCGCCGGCGGGACCTGCCCCACGCTCGACCAGGGCGAGCCGGGATGGATCCGCGAGGCTGCGACCGGGACGGTGGGTCTGACCCTGGACGACGGATGGGGCTTCACCGCCACGCCGCCGGTCCCGGCAGCGGGCGCTGGGATGCTGGTGCAGTCACCCACCCGCCTCATCCTCGCCGACGCGCTGGTGGCATGGGACGGCGCCATGGGGCGATGGCTGCGGCTGCCGGCGCTGCCAGGTGGTCCCCGGACCGGCGTGTCCGCGATGTGGGCGTACGGCAGTCTCGTGGTCTGGGGCGGCCGGTCGGTCGACGGGACGCTACCCGTGGCGGGCTGGCGGTTCACGCCCGACCTGCCGCCCGACACCTTCTCCCTGCCGAACAACGGCCGGCATACGGGTGACTGCGGCGGCACGGGGATCGACGACAGGATCCGCCTGCGCGCGGATCGCGACGACCCGCAGCTCGTCTGGTTCGAAGGCCGTGAGGGCCGCTACAGCGTGACCTGGCCGGACGGCTGGGTCGTCCGGTTCGGCGTGCGGCCGGTCGTGCTGGACGAGCAGGGCCGGGTGGTGGCCCGCGAAGGGGAGCGGCTCCGGGACATCGAGCGGGAGCCCTTCTGCACGTCGAACCGGAGCATCAGTTTTTGATCTCGGTTCTGACCCCGGCGGCCGAGCCTATACTCGGCCGCATGTCACTCAAGGACGTCACGATCGCCACGGTGGGCACCGGGGTGATGGCCGAATCGATGCTCTCCGGGCTTCTCGAGAGCGGGCAGATCACGCCCGACCGGACCGTGGCCAGCCACCCGCGCCCGGATCGGCGTGACCAACTGACCCGGGCACTGGGCATCCGGACCGTGGAGTCGAACACGGAGGCCGTGGTCGGGGCCGACATCATCGTGTTGGGCATCAAGCCCCAGATGCTCAAGTCGGTCGGACGGGAGCTCGCCGCGGTCCTGCGCCCGGAGCAGCTGGTCATCAGCATCCTTGCCGGCCCCACCTCGACGGCGCTCGCCAACGCGCTGCGCCACCGGGCGATCGTGCGCTCGATGCCCAACACGCCCGCCCAGCTGCGGCGCGGCATGACCGTCTGGTACGCCACGCCGGAGGTGACCGCGACGCAGCGGGAAGCGACGGCGACGCTGCTCGGGGCGCTGGGCCACCAGATCGCGGTCGAGGACGAGAAGTTCGTGGCCATGGCGACCGCGGTGAGCGGCACGGGGCCCGCCTACGTGTTCCTCGTGATGGAGGCGCTCATCGATGCCGCCGTCCACCTGGGGTTCCCGCGCCACATCGCGCACGACCTGGTCATCGAGACGCTCGAGGGGTCCACGGCGTTCGCCAAGGCGACGGAGATGCACCCCGCGCAGTTGCGCAACCAGGTGACGTCGCCCGGTGGCACGACCGCGGCCGCGCTCCACGAGCTGGAGTCGGGGCGCTTGCGGACCGTGCTCAGCCAGGCGGTCTGGGCGGCGTATCGTCGGACGGAGGAGCTGGGCCACCAGATCGAGGCGGACACCGCTGCCATGGCCGTTCCCGAGTCCACCCCTGGCAAGGCCCGCCACGGCTGACGACCCGCAGACCCCCACCGACGCGCACCCGCCCGTCGGTCCCGCGCTGCACCCCGCGCAGACCCCCACCGACGCGCACCCGCCCGTCGGTCCCGCGCTGCACCCCGCGCAGACCCCCACCGACGAGCGCCACGCCACCGGTCCCGCGTTGCGCCACGCGCACCGCCCGCGATGACGGACGCCGCCCTGGGCGCGGTCGACGACGCGGGTCATGCCGGATGGCAGCGCCTGGTCACGCTGTTCGTCGTCGCGAGCTTCATCGAGACGGTCGCGTTCGGGCATCTGTTCGCGTTCCTGCCGCTGCTCGTGCGCGACCTGGGCGTGCCGGAGTCGGACGTGCCGCAGGTCGTGGGCTTCCTGTCCGTGTCCGCGCTGCTCTTCGGGCTGCCGCTCGTGCCGTTCTGGGGCGCCTGGGCGGAGCGCTACAGCCGCAAGCTGATCATCGTCCGGAGCGCCGTGGTGGAGGCCGTGATGTTCGGCCTGCTCGCGTTCGCCACGGACATCTGGCAGGTGTTCATCCTGGTGCCGCTGGTGGGGCTCAACCTGGGCAACACGGGTGTGATGCTCGCGGAGGTCACGGACCGGGCGCCGCGCCTCCGCACCGGGTTCGCGATCTCGCTCGTGGGCACCGCGGGACCGCTGGGTTTCGCCATCGGACCGGCCATCGGCGGGTTGCTCGCGGACGAGAATGGCGTCCAGTCGCTGTTCCTGCTCGACTCGGTGCTCACGCTGGGCGTGACGGTGATGCTCCTGACGCTGTACCACGAGCGCCGCGACCGGCCCCGCCCGACGGCCACCGTGATGATGCTGGTCAAGCGTTCCATCCTCGCGGTGGCACGCACACCGCTCGCACGCGGCGTGTTCCTGACGTACTTCTTCGTGCTCATCGGCCAGCGCATGGTGCTGCCATTCCTGGCCCTCTACGTGGAAGAGCTCAACGGTCCGCTGATGATCGCGACCACGGTGGGTCTCGTGGCTGGGGCCTATGGGCTGGCCGCAGCCATCGGCAGCCCCACGGCGGGCGTCATCGGGGATCGGGTCGGCTATCGGAAGGTGCTGGTGGGGGCCATCGGCATCATCGCCGTCGCCAACGTCCTCGCCTCGGTGGCGCCGTCGCTGGTGCCGTTCACCATGGTGTACGCGTTCCTGGGCGTCGGTTTCGCGACCGCCAGCTCGATGCTGTTCACGACGCTCGCCACGGGCCTGCCGCGCGATGTCCGCTCGCCGGTGCTCAACCTCGCACTCGTGCCGCTCTACATCTCGGGCATCCTAGGCTCGCTGCTGGCGACCCAGCTGCTGTCCATGACCGATGGCGATATCCGCCCACTGTGGCTGGTGTCCGCGCTGTTCGTGGCCATGGCGCTCATCCCCGCGATGCGCTTGCCTCGAAGTCGTCCCGGCACGGACACCGATCCGGCCGCGGACTGACGACCTGGCTCAGCCGCCGCCGGCGAGCCGCTCCAGCTGCGCGGCGTGCTCCTCGAGGTGGGTGGCGATCATCGCCTCCATGATCCCGCCCACCGGGACGTCGCCCCGGACCACGTGCACGCCGATGCGGTCCCAGTCGGACCCGGACAGCACGCCGATGAACGCGCGCGCCGCCGCGATGCCCGCGGCGCACCGACGGAACAGCTCCGGCACCGGCACGGTCGCCGCAGCCGCGATGGGCGTCATGCGCGATGTATCGGCGGTGGTGCGCCCGAACGCGGCCGGAGCGTCCGGCGGGGCGGCCAGCACGCCCCGCGCCGAGGCGGTCCAGTAGGCCGGGAACTCCGAGAGATGGCCCCAGACCTGCGACGCGCTCCAGGTCTCCTCGCCCCCTGGCGAGGGCTCGGTCTCGCCGCCGGGGAGGGATCCGGCGGCCAGCGCGGCCAGGCGCGCCTCCGCGGCGTCCAGTCGGGCGATGAGCGCCGTGGCGCGTTCGTCGGTCATGGCTCGTCTCCGTCGTGGTCGTGGTCGTGGTTGGCTCCCTGGCGACATCGTGCCATGCGCCCGACCTCCCCAACCTGCGGCACACTTCCGGGATGCACACCCACCGCCCCGTGCTCACCGGTCTGCTCGCCATGGCCGTCCTGCTGCTGCCGGGCACCGCCGGTGCCCAGTCGCCCTCCGCGCCCGCCGTGCCCGGCTCTCCGGCCCCGTCCGTGGCCGCGTCACCGGGCGCGTCCTCGATCGCGTCGGCCGCGCCCATCGCTCGCTTGCGCTACGAGGTCGTCGCGCGCCGGCCGCACGACAGCAGCGCATGGACGCAGGGACTGTTGTTCGACGCCGACGGCCGGTTGTTCGAGGGGACCGGCATCACGGGCGAGTCGTCGGTCCGGGAGCTCGATCCGGTCACGGGTGCGGTGCTCCGCTCCACGCTCACGCCCGACGGCATGTATGGAGAAGGGCTGGCGCTCGTGGGCGACCGGGCGCTCGTGCAGATCACCTGGCAGGACGGGGTCGCGACGATGTACGACAAGGAGTCGTTCACCGTCCTGGACACCTTTCGGTACAGCGGCCAGGGCTGGGGCCTCTGCTTCGACGGCAGGCGCCTGGTGATGAGCGACGGCACCGGCACGCTCACCTTCCGGGACCCGGCCACCTTCGCGGTCCTGGGCACGGTCGAGGTCACGGCCGGCAGGCAGCCGGTCATCGATCTCAATGAGCTCGAGTGCGTCGACGGTGCGGTGTGGGCGAACCTCTGGGAGACCGACTGGATCGTGCGCATCGACCCGGTGACGGGGGCGGTGACGGGCGCCCTGGACACGACCGGCCTGCTGGTGCCCCACCCGCGTGAGCGTGTCGCGGGAGCCTGGCCCAACGGTATCGCGAAGGTCCCCGGCACGGACACGTGGTTGCTCACGGGCAAGCTATGGCCGCAGATGATCGAGGTCCGGATCACGGAGGGGTAGCCCATCCGGTGGCTGCCGGCGGCACCGACGAGGCGCCGCTCGCGCGACGCCTCGTCGGTGCCATCAAGGAAGCCCGTCCGGGCGTCAGCTCACTGGGCGGTCCAGGTGGTCTCGATGCCGAAGCTGCTGTCGAGACTCAGCCCGCCGTCCACGATGGACCAGCCGTCGATGAAGGGAACGACCTGGAGCAGGCCGTCCTGGATGCCCTTGATCGTCGCGTCACACTCCTCGGTCCCGGTCGTGATGCCCGCGATGGAGATGGTGCCGCCGTCCACGGTGTAGGTGCCGGTGTAGTCGTTGCAGCCGCCGGAGCCGGCGAGGGTCCCGTCCGCGCCGAACGCGATCGTGATCCGGATGAACGCCGACATCGACTGTCCCATCAGGGTGTCAAGGACCCACGTGGGCCCGACGAGCTCCCCGCTGACGACGGCCGGCGTCTCCTGCGGCTCGGGGGTGGGTGTCGCCACGGGGCCCGTGTCACCGGTGCTGAAGATCAGCTCGGCACCGTCCGAGGCCACGATCGTCAACTCCTCGCCGGCGATGGCGAACCCGCTCGCGTCGGTCAGGATCGCGATGAACAGCGCCTCTCGATCCATGAGGTCCGGGTCGCAGAACCTGCGGGTCGCCGCGAGGCCCGCCACGGTCATCGTCGAGCCGTCCACCGCGTAGTCGCCGAACACCTGGTTGCAGCCGCCGAAGCCGTCGATGGTGCCGTCATCGCCGAAGGTGACGGTCATGGCGTCCGACGCGAGGGCGGGCTCGCCATCAAGATCGACGAGCGACCACGCGGTACCCGTCAGGCCGACGTCCCCCCCGGTGGAGCCGCCGCCGGCCGTGAACACCAGCTCGCTGCTCGGATCGTCCGCGGAGAGGGTCAACGTCTGACCGTCGATGGCCATCAGGTCCACCGACTCCATGGCGTTCAGGAACGCGTTCTCGCCGTCCATGACGTCATCCGCACAGGCCTTGCGGGTCGCCGCGAGCGGGCCGATCACGATCGCGTCGCCGTCGACGGCATACCCGCCGTTGTACTGGTTGCAGCCGCCGAAGCCGCCGGCCGTGAAGTCCTCCGAGAAGATCGCCGTCACGCCGAAGCCCGACGCGTCCTGGCCGGTGATGCTCTCCAGTGTCCACTCCGTGCCCACGAAGGCCGCAGGTTCGCCGGCGCTCTCGCCGCCGAACACGAGGGCCCCGCCGTCGCTGCTGGTCACCGTGAGCGTGGGGCCATCCAGCGACCACGTGGCTGCTGACTCGAGCAGGCCCAGGAACAAGCTCTCGGTGTCCATCACGTCCTGCTCGCATCCCTTGCGCGTCGCGGCAAGGGGGGACACCGTGAGCAGCGCACCGTCCGTGCTGTAGTCGCCGAAGTAGTCGTTGCAGCCGGCGGACCCGGTGAGGGATCCGTCGGCGCCGAACGCCGCGGTGATGCCGGCCGATGCATCGATCGACTGGCCGTCCAGCTCGCTCAGCGTCCAGGGTGCCGCCTGGAGGGTGGCGAGGTCGTCAGGGCCGGCCTGCGTGATCGCCAGCGTGCCGCCGGCGACCAGCAGGATGGACATCGTTGCCGCCAGGGCGGCGCGCAGTAGTCGCTCCATGCAGCGGATGGTAGGCGAGCGAGGCATGCTGCGGAAGACGCCGGAACCACGGGCCGCCCGTCGCCGGTCAGGGCGCGCTCGCTGCCGGCCCCGGTGGCCCGCCGCCTGCGGCCATGGCCGCAGGCGGTTCGGCCAACCAGCAGTGCCCGCGTTGCTGGCCGCGATCGACAGGGCACCCTGGCCGGATCCGCCGGCAGGTCGCCGCGGTCGCATCGTCCATCTGCGACGCGGTTTACGATGTAAACTTCGGGCGAAGAGGACGCACGCCCCCCCTTGACGAAGGAGATCGCCCATGCCCGAGATCGCCCCCATCGTCGACCGCTCGGCGGTCGCGCTCGCCCTCCGGACAGGCGGCATCATCGACATCACCACCACAGGCCGCCAGACCGCCGAGTCGCGGCGCATCGAGATCGTGTTCTTCCATCTCGATGGTCGCACCTGGATCTCGGGCATGCCGGGGCGGCGCGCCTGGTACGCCAACCTGCGAGACGATCCGCGCATGGTGTTCCATCTCAAGGCTGACGTCGTGGCGGACCTGCCGGCACGCGCGATCCTCGTTGAGGACGAGCCGACCCGCCGGTCCATCCTCACGCGCGTCACCGCGATCTGGAACCGCCAGGCGCAGCTCGAGCAGTTCGTGGCCGACTCGCCGCTCATCGAGGTCGTGTTCGACGACCCGACGCTTCTCGACGGCTGATCGACCCGCCCCCCGTCGGTCCCCACGCTGCCACCCGCAGACCGGGATCGACGGCCGGGCCCGCTGCTCAGCGAGCGGCGGGCCACGTCCAGTCGCGGATCTCGGGCGAGTCCTCGCCCTCCTGGCGGGTGTAGGCACGTGCCTGCATCCGCTTGTCCACCATCAGTTGGCGGATATGGCCCGCCCTCGGCCCCAGCCCGGGCACCCGGTCGATGACATCGATGACCAGGTGGAACCGGTCCAGGTCGTTGAGCATGACCATGTCGAAGGGCGTGGTGGTGGTGCCCTCCTCCTTGTAGCCCCGGACGTGCAGGTTGGCGTGGTTCGTCCGGCGGTACGTGAGGCGGTGGATCAGCCACGGGTAGCCGTGGTACGCGAACACGATCGGCCGGTTCGTCGTGAACAGTGCGTCGAACTCCGAGCTGGACAGCCCGTGCGGGTGCTCCTTCTCGTCCTGGAGGCGCATCAGGTCCACCACGTTGACGAAGCGCACCTTGAGCTCCGGCAGGTGCTGCCGCAGCAGGTCCACCGCCGCGAGCGCCTCCAGCGTGGGCACGTCACCCGCGGACGCGATGACCACGTCCGGCTCGCTACCCTGGTCATTGCTCGCCCAGTCCCAGATGCCGATGCCCCGCGCGCAATGGAGGATCGCCTGGTCCATCGTCAGCCAGACCGGCGCCGGCTGCTTGCCGGCCACGATCACGTTCACGTAGTGTCGGCTGG
>Ga0105047_10012994_pt1 | contig 13346 bp, 13 predicted proteins | sample MAT04_FD_78384 | JGI IMG/M metagenome (GOLD analysis project Ga0105047, IMG submission 78384) | Freshwater microbial communities from Lake Fryxell liftoff mats and glacier meltwater in Antarctica - MAT-04 (megahit assembly) | ecosystem: Environmental > Aquatic > Freshwater > Ice > Liftoff...
AACGGCCGTGCGGTCCTGACATGAGGCCCCCACGCTCACGCCGTTCGCTGCCCCCCGAGGGGGCGGTCAGTCCCTTCGGAACGGCCGTGCGGTCCTGACATGAACCTGCACCAGTTCCGCTTCGTGCAGGAGGCCGTGCGGCGCAACCTCAACCTCACCGAGACCGCCAAGGCGCTGCACACCTCGCAGCCCGGCATCAGCAAGGCCATCCTCGAGCTGGAAGAAGAACTGGGCGTGGACATCTTCGCCCGCCACGGCAAGCGCATCCGCCGTGTCACCGAGCCCGGCCAGCTGGTGCTGCAGTCGGTGGAGATCATCATGCGGGAGGTGGCCAACCTGAAGCGCATCGGCGACGAGTTCTCCAAGCAGGACGCCGGCACGCTCAGCATCGCCACCACCCACAGCCAGGCGCGCTATGTGCTGCCCGAGCCGGTGGCCCGGCTGCGGCGCATGTTCCCCAAGGTGCAGGTGCAGATGCACCAGGGCACGCCCGGCGACGTGGCGCGCATGCTGGCCGACGACGTGGCCGAGATCGGCCTGGCCACCGAGTCGCTGGCCGACGTCGACGGCCTGGTCACCCTGCCGTGCTATGAATGGCAGCATGTGCTGGTGGTGCCGGCGCGCCATCCGCTGGCCGACGTGGAGCGGCCCACGCTGGCGCAGCTGGCGGCCGAGCCGCTGATCACCTACCACCCCACCTTCAGCGGCCGCAGCCGCATCGACGAGGCCTTCGCCCGCGCCCGGCTCAAGCCCGACATCGCGCTGGAAGCCATCGACGCCGACGTCATCAAGACCTATGTGCGCCTGGGCATGGGCGTGGGCCTGGTGGCCGAGATGGCGGTGCGCGACGACCCGCCCGGTGGCGACCTGGCCTGGCGCCCGGTGGGCCATCTGTTCGGCCCCAACACCACCCGCGTGGCCTTCAAGCGCGGCGCCTACCTGCGGCACTTCGTCTACGCCTTTGCCGGGTTGCTGAGCGAACGGTTGAGCCGCAGCCTCATCGAGAAGGCCATGGCCGCGCGCCCTGGCAGCACCCCAACGTCCTACGAGCTTTGATGCGATGACCACCGCGATGACCACCCCTGCCACCCACCGCACGCCGCTGCCGCCCAGCCGCCTGCCCAAGGTGGGCACCACCATCTTCACCGTGATGTCGGCCCTGGCGGCCGAGCGTGGGGCAGTCAACCTGGGCCAGGGCTTCCCCGATTTCGAAGGAGACCCGGCCCTGGTCGACGCGGTGGCCCAGGCCATGCGCGACGGCCTGAACCAGTACCCTCCGATGGCCGGCGTGCCGGCGCTGCGCGAGGCGCTGTCGCGCAAGATCGACACGCTGTACGGCCGCCACTACGACGCCAACACCGAGATCACCATCACCGCCGGGGCCACCCAGGCCATCATCACCGCCATCCTGGCGGTGGTGGGCCCGGGCGACGAAGTGATCGTGCTGGAGCCCAACTACGACAGCTACGTGCCCAACATCGAGCTGGCCGGCGGCACGGTGGTGCGGGTGGCGCTGCAGGCGGGCAGCTTCCGGCCGGATTTCGACGCCATCGCTGCCGCAGTCACGCCGCGCACCCGCGCCATCCTGGTGAATTCACCGCACAACCCCAGCGCGACCATCTGGCGCCGGGCCGACTTCGACCGGCTGGCCGACATCCTGCGGCCCACCGATGCGCTGCTGATCAGCGACGAGGTCTATGAGCACATGGTCTACGACGGCGAGCCGCATGCCAGCGCCAGCGCCCATGCCGAGCTGGCCGCGCGGGCCTTCGTCGTCAGCAGCTTCGGCAAGACCTTCCACGTCACCGGCTGGAAGATCGGCACCGTGGCCGCACCGGCGCCGCTGACGGCCGAGTTCCGCAAGGTGCACCAGTTCAATGTGTTCACCGTCAACACGCCGATGCAGCATGGCCTGGCGCGCTACCTGGCCAACCCGGCCCCCTACCTGGAATTGCCGGCGTTCTACAGCGCCAAGCGCGACCTGTTCCGCGCCGGCCTGGCCGGCACCCGCTTCAAGCTGCTGCCCAGCGAGGGCAGCTACTTCCAGGTGGTCGACTACAGCGGCATCAGCAGCCTGCCCGAGGGTGAGTTCTGCCAGTGGCTGACCACCGAGATCGGCGTGGCTGCCATTCCGCTGTCGGCCTTCTACGACGATGGCCGCAACCAGGGACTGGCGCGCTTCTGCTATGCCAAGAAAGACGCGACCCTGCAGGCCGCCTTGGCGCGCCTGGCGCGGCTCTGAACGTCAGCGGCGCGACGGCAGCGGCGTCGGGTCGCTGTCAATGTCGGTCTCGTCGAGCCCGCCCAGGTCGGACAGGCGCTTGTCGCGGCGCATGTCGATGTCGGTGAATGCAGCCGGGCGGGTGAACTCGCGCGGTGCCGGCGCATGTTCGCTCAGGTCCAGGTCGAGCTTGATGCTGCGGCGGAGGGCGGGCGCAGCAGTCGGGCGTTTCTCGGCAGCCGCCACGTCCCGCGCCTGTGCCGCGCGGCTGAACACCCAGTCGGCCAGCATCGCCTGCGCATTGGACTGTTCGGCCAAGTGCGGCCGCGGCGCGGTGATGTCCAGCGGCTCCTCGCCCAGCGGCAGCAGCAGGTCGACTGCGTCACCGGGCACCGCCGGCGCTGCGGCGTCCACGCTCGGCACCGCAGGCGCGGTCACCGCTGCGGGCGGCCGGCTGGTGGCGGCCACCGGTGAGGCCGGCATGTCGCGCACCAGCGCATGCAGCATCAGCAGGTCGCGGTAGGCCGGCATGTCGAAGGGCTCGAGGTCGGCGCGGCGCAGCAGCAGCCCTTCCATTTCGGCCACGGCGCGGATCGGCTGGGGCCAGGCGCGCTGCAGCCGCTGCAGCACGTCGGGATAGTCTTCCAGCAGGCGGCCGCCGGCCAGATCGCCCTGCCAGTCGGGCGCATGTGCGTTGAAGCGCTGGTTGAAGCGCTCGCGGGTGCGCTCATGGGCTTCCTCATCGCCCTGCTGGCGGTAGATCTCCAGCAGCTTGAAGTAAGGCGGCGCACTGGCGCCACCGCTGGCGCGCACATGGCCCAGCAGCAGGTCGATGGCCGACTGCGCCTGGCCCAGCGCCAGGAAGAAATCCGCCTGCTGCTCCAGGTCCAGCAGCTCTTCCACCGACACCGGCCGCGGCGGCACGCCGGTGCCCATCGAGAAATCGCGCGCAGACAGGCTGACGCCGGAGCTGTCACGTTGCCGCTGCACCTGGCGTGGCTGCAACACGGTGCGATCGGGCGGCGCCACAGCGACCGCAGGTGTGGACAGCAGCGGGCGGTCGCTGCCGCGCGCGGCCAGGCCGTCGGGCATCGCCGCCGCCACCAGAGCCGCCATGTCCAGCGCCGCCGGGTCGTCGTCCGGCGCGGGCGCTGCCGGTGGCGCCGGGACCGGAGCCTGCGCCTGCTGGCGCCGCGACTGCCACAGGCGCCATGCCAGCCAGCCCGCCAGGCCGCCCAGCGCGACCAACGCCAGAGCAAGCCAGGCATTGGCGGTTTCGGCCCGTGCCAGGCGATCTCGCTGCACCGCCAGCAGTTCCTGCTGGCGCCGGGCTTCGGTCAGCACGGTCTGCACCTGCTTGTCGAGCGCACGGATCTCGTCCTGGGTCGTCGGCCCGGCGGCCAGCAGAACCGGCGCACCTGCGTCCACGGCCACCTGGGCCTGCGCAGACATGGCAAGCGCCACCATGGCCGCGGCGATGGCGGTCTGGATGCGCGGGCAAATCGCTGAGCGAGGGGAGGCAGCAGCCAAGCGGAGGCCGTCGGTAAAAGTCGAGAATCACTCTAGCATGCAGGTCTGCGGCGCAGCACTGCAGAAACCCGCCGGATTTCTCGCCACCCGCCGGCACGTGGCGGCCCGGTTGTCACGCCCGGTTTCCCGACAATTGCTGCCGAGCATCCGCTGCCAGCCAACCGGCGCGCACTGAACGACAATGGACGCTGGTGCGGTTGTCGCACCTGGGACACGACATGAATACCCCGGTTCTCACGATCGAAGAGCGTCAAAACATCGAGTCCGGTGCCTGGTTCTCCAAGCTCTCACAGCCGCTGCGCCACGCCATCCTGTCCAGGGCGTATGTGCGGCGGTTGAGCGACGGCGGGCCGCTGGCCTCACGGGGCACGCCGGCTGAAGAATGGTGCGGCGTGGCACGCGGCGCGGTGCGGGTGTCGCTGGTGTCGCTGTCCGGCAAGCAGGTCACGCTCACCTACTGCGAGCCGGGCGTGTGGTTCGGTGACATCGCCCTGTTCGACGGCCTGCCCCGCACCCATGATGCCGACGCCCACGGTGAAACCACGCTGCTGTGCGTGCGCAAGGCCGACTTCAAGGAACTGCTGTCGCAGCATTCCGAGCTGTACGACGCGCTGCTGCGCCTGAACTGCCGCCGCCTGCGGCTGATGTTCAACCAGTTCGAAGACCTGAACACCAAGCCGCTGTCGGCGCGCCTGGCCAAGCAGATCATCATGCTGGCCAAGAGCTACGGCATCGAGCAGGGCGAGGAGATCCGCATCGGCCTGCAGCTGGCTCAGGAAGACCTGGCGCAGCTGCTGGGCGCCTCGCGCCAGCGCGTCAACCAGGAGCTCAAGGGCTTCGAACGCGAGGGCGCTGTGCGGGTCGAGCCCACCCGGCTGGTGGTGCTGTCCCGCGACAAGCTGCTCGACATCGCCGAGGGATGAACCCGGGCGCGGTCGCAGCCTGATCGGCCGCCGTCAAAGCCCGATGTCGGGCGTCTTGGCAGGCGGCAAGTCGCCGCTCGCCCAGGCGCTGGGCTGGGTGGTGAGGCCGGCGCCAGACTGGGCGCGCCATTCGCTGCCCAACCGTTTTGCCTCGCGCAGCGCATGCTCGAACACCGAGAACCATTGCGCCAGGCGCTGGGCGTCTGGCTGCGCCATCGCGGTGCGCAATGTCAGACGGCTGCGGCCGATGCTCAGCACCACCGGCTCGGCCGGCGCCGCCAGCTCGAGCGTGGCGGCCAGCGCGTCGTTGAGCGGGCTTTGCAGCCACTGCGCCATCCATGGCCCGATGCTGCAGACGGCACCGTAGCGCTCCCTCAGCCGGCCCAGGTCCTGCGCACTGGTCTTGGGGAACATCACCAGCCAGCGCATCTCGGCCGGGGTGTCGGTTTCGATGCGTGTCTGCACATCGTCCACGTAGCGCTCGTAGACCGCCTTCTCCATCGACTCCATCAGCTCACGGTTCAGCACCATGGCCATCAGCTCCTTCGGCAGGTCGAGCTCGGCCATCATGCGCAGTTCCATGCCGGTGATGTAGTCGCGTTGCGGCGCACCCCATTCGATGCGCCAGGCCTGCTGGCCCAGGCGGCCGTCGATCACGCAACCCTCGGCGCCGCGCGCCCGGCGCCAGCCGTGACCGCGCTCGTCCGCCCACTGCCGCAGCGCGGTTGGATCCACCTCCCCGGACGCCCCGGAAAGCAGCCGGCGCAATGTCTTCAGCATGGTCGAGGCGGGCCGCAACCCGCGTTGCCGCCCTGCAGAGATGTCGGAACAGCAAAGTGTAGGCCTGGGCCGGCCACGATGGAGCGCCGGCACGCGCGGCCGCAGCCCGCAGGACGGGCGACCGTGCAATCCCTGTCAATCTCGGCCATGGCGTGTGGCGGCACAGCACCACGGCGGCCGAGCGGCCGCACCGCCCGGCTTCCCTGGGGATGGACTTGCGGCCGTGTACGTGACAATGCAATCACCTGCCGCCCAACACAGCCGCACACCGCCGCACACCGCCGCATGCCGCCATGAGCAGCCTCCCACCCGAACCGTCCCGGTCGATCCCTGCCACGCCGCCGGCCGGCCCTGGCTGGGATGCCACCCTGGTGATCCCGCGGCCCAGCCCCGGGCGGGGCAACGCCCTGCCCACCGGCGCGCACCTGGCCGAGTTCGAGTTGCTGCGCATGCTGGGCGAAGGCGGCTTCGGCATCGTCTACCTTGCGCACGACCATTCACTGCAGCGCCGGGTGGCGATCAAGGAGTACATGCCGTCGTCGTTGGCGATGCGCTCCGGCCCGCTGGACGTCGTGGTCACTGCCGACAAGCACCAGGCGGTGTTCGACGCCGGCCTCGACAGCTTCATCAACGAGGCACGTCTGCTGGCGCAGTTCGACCACCCGTCGCTGCTGAAGGTCTACCGCTTCTGGCGCGCCAACGGCACGGCCTACATGGTGATGCCGTTCTACGAAGGCCATACGCTGAAGGAGACGCTGCGCCAGATGGGCGGCCCGCCCGACGAACGCTGGCTCACCGCCCTGCTGGCATCGCTGACCGAGGCGCTGGCGGTGATCCACGCCGACCACTGCCTGCACCGCGACATCGCCCCCGACAACGTGCTGCTGCTGGCCGACAGTGGCCGGCCGCTGCTGCTGGACTTCGGCGCCGCACGCCAGGTGATCGGCGACGCCACGCAGGCGCTCACCGCCATCCTCAAGCCCGGCTATGCGCCGGTGGAACAGTACGCCGAGATACCCTCGCTCAAGCAGGGCCCCTGGACCGACATCTACGCGCTGTGCGCCGTGGTCTACGCTGCGGTGATGGGCAGCAAGCCGCCGGTGTCGGTGGCGCGCACCGTGGCCGACAGCTGCGTGCCGCTGGTGCAGGCGGCGGCCGGGCGCTACTCCGAGCGCTTCCTGCAGGCCATCGACGCCGGCCTGAGCGTGCGGCCCGACGGCCGGCCGCAATCGGTGCAGGCGTTCCGGCAGGCGCTCGGCATCGACGACCTGCCGGCCGGTGCCGTGGCGATGCCGGCGCTGCCGGTGCGCCGAGCTGCGCCGACCGCTGCAGCCGCCCCGGTGGCGCCGATGGCGCCGATGGCGCCGGTGCCCCTGCTGCCGATGCCCAAGGCGGGCGGCGTGTCGCGGCCACTGCTGCTGGGCGGCGTGGGCGCAGCGGTGCTGCTGCTTGCCGGTGCGGCGTTCTGGGCTGGCCAGCGACAGCAGGCACCTGCATCTGCGCCGGCACCCGGTGCCTCACCGGCCATGGCCCTGACAGCACCACCTGGCACGGCAGCGACTGCCGCAGCAACGCAGCCTGCTGCCGCGACACCGCCCGCTGCCGCGCCGTTCTCGATCTCGACCGAGTTCGATCGCCTGATGCAGGCTCGCAGCGCCGATTTCGAGGTGCAGGCCAGCGCGAATGCAGCCAAGCTGCGCATTGGCAAGGACCGTCTGGGCTTCAAGGTGCAGTCGTCGCGTGACGGCCATGTCTATGTGCTGGTGGGCGGGCCCGACGGCTCGTTGCTGCTGCTCTACCCCAACACCATGGCCAGTGACAACCGCATCCGCGCCGGCCAGACGCTGGCGCTGCCGCAGCCCAGTTGGCCGCTCGACACCGCCGAGCCTGCCGGGCCGGAGCGTTTCGCGGTGATCGTCTCGGAGCATCCGCGCGATTTCTCGCACCTCAGCCAGGAGCGGGTGGCCTGGTTCCTCAACCTGCCTACGGGCGCGGCCGGAGCAGCGCTGGCCAGCGGCCATGCCGCGCAAGGGTCGGTGCTGGCGGGCAAGGCGCGCTGCAAGACCGACGGCTGCGACCGCTATGGCGCCGCGCTGTTCTTGGTCGACGTGGTCAATTGACGCCCAGCCAACAACGCCGACAGACCATGAAAAAAGCCGCCCGAGGGCGGCTTTTCTGCATCGGCAAGAAGCCGATTACTTGCTGGCGGCAGCGGCGGCGGCGTTGGCAGCCGCCGACGCGGCAGCGTCCACGGCGGTGACACCCGAGGCGGCAACGTCGGCCGGGGCCGAAGCGGCTTCAGCCACAGCCGGAGCAGGGGCAGCCATGGGGGCGGCGGGCTCCACCACGACGGCTTCTTCTTTCTTGCCGCAGGCGGTCAGGGCAGCGGCAGCAATCACGGTGGCGAGCAGAAGCGACTTGTTCATTGGTGTCCTCGGTGGAGAGTGTTGATCGACGTTTACGGGTTAAGGGATCCGACGCATTTAGCGGAACCGACTGTTCAGAGACCAGTTATAGAAAGCTCTGAGCCCGTCTGAAGCTAGCCAAAAATTATAGCAAATGTAGGGAAGCCCCCTATAAACCCAGCGTGGTCGCCGGCCATGCGGGCTCACAGCGTTGTAAAAAGTCTGCAATCTGCGCCTGAACGGCGCGCGCATGCACTGCTTCGGTGAAACAACGCATGCGCCAGTCTGGTGCGTCCTGCCACTGCAACCACAACGGGGCGGCCAGCAGGCCGCGCAGCATGGGCGGCAACGGGCCCTCGGCGGGTGTCCAGACCTCGACCGCATGGGTCCAGTCGCGCCGCCAGCGCGCGAAGCGCGGGTGCAGGCGCGCCGTCAGCTCGAAGTGCTGGCCGGCGATGCGCAACTGCCGGCCGCTCTGGCGCAGCCAGGCCGACAGGGCCGCCAGCACCGCTGGCTCGTCCAGCGGCCAGTCGGCGAAGTCGGGGTCGGCCAGCCACAGCGCACGCGTGCCCGCCAGCGGCCAGTTAGCCGCCGCGGCCGATGGCGCGAGGCCCAGCAGGGCCTGGCGCAGCAGGCCGGTGCAGACCTGCCGGCCCTGGTGCAGGCCGGGTACAGGCCAGACCGGCGCGGGAGGCCCGGGAGGCGGGGAAGGCCCGGGAGGCCCGGCAGGAAGCTCGCTCTGTTGCGGGCTGGGCATGTCGTGCTCCTCGATCAGGTTGCGGGCTGTACCCAGCCGGCGTCGGCCCAATCATCGAGCAGCGCGCCTGCTCCGGCGCTGAGCCGCGCCACGTCGGCCGCAGCCAGGCAGCGCTGGTCGGCCAGTTGCCGCATCAGCCGCGCGTCACGCCCGCCGGCGCGGAAGGCTTCGCCGTTGATGAACACATGGACGTCGTCGTAGGCCATGCGGCTGCGGCGGTCGAGCACGGCCGCACTGCCGGCCGGCAGCGGCGCGCCACTGTCGAACCAGACTTGGGGCTTGGGCTCGGTCATCAGCGCGCCCAGCACGCGGTCCAGCGCCTGCGGATCGCGCAGCGCACGCTGCAGCGCGGCCTGGGCGAAGTGGCGCAGGCTGTCGGGCAGCCGGCCGGGCGTGGCGGTGGCGGCCTGGCGCGGGTCGCGGTAGATGCGCTCTGCGCTGCGGCCGGTGGCATCGGCCGGCGCTGGCTCCAGGTCGTCGGCCAGCTGGTGCAGCAGTTCCTGCGCCAGTGCGGTTTCGGTGGCGGCGCGGAAGCCGATCGAGCAGGTCATGCATTCGCCCTCGGCCACGCCGTCATGGCCCCAGAGCGGCGGCAGGTAGAGCATGTCGCCGGGCTCCAGCAGCCACTCTTCGGTGGGCTGGAAGTTGGCCAGGATGCGCACCGGCAGGTCGGGCTGCAGGCTGCGGTCGGGCACCGGGCCGATGCGCCAGCGCCGCCGGCCATGCACCTGCAGCAGGAACACGTCATAGCTGTCCAGGTGCGGGCCGACACCGCCGCCGTCGCTGGCGTAGGAAATCATCAGGTCGTCCAGGCAGGCCTCGGGCACGAAGCGGAAGGCCTGCAGCATCGCGTGGGCCGGCTGCCAGTGCAGGTCCAGGCCCTGCACCAGCAGGGTCCAGTTCGGCTGCTTCAGCGGCGGCAGGGCGCGCCGATTGAAGGGGCCGTGGCGCAGCCGCCAGCTGCCGTCGAAGGCGGTGAGCAGGCGCGATTCCACGCCCTCGGCGCCGGCCAGGTCGAACAGCGCGCTGCGGCCGATCGGCGGCTGCACGCCGGGCCAGGCCTGGCGCACCAGCAGCGGCTTCTTCTGCCAGTGGCGGCGCATGAATTGCGCCGGGGACAAGCCGCCCAGCAGCGGCGTCGGTCGGGTGACATCCATGGGCCGGGATTGTGGCCGCAGCCCGGCGCGGCCCGGTGGCCCTGCCGCGGCCCTGTGCGATCATTCCCTGATGTTGATCACCACCCCCTGCGTCGTCAGCCTGACCTGGACACTGGCCGACGCCCAAGGTGCCACGCTGGACGAACTGACCGACCCGGTGGAGTTCTTCTACGGCGGTGACGACCTGCTGGCCAAGCTGGAAGAAGCGCTGGCCGGCCAGGCTGCCGGATTCCATTGCGACCTGCACCTGGAGCCTGAGCACGGCTTCGGCGACTACGACTCGGCACTGGTTTGCTTCGAGGCGCGCAGCCTGTTCCCGACCGAGCTGGAAGAAGGCATGCAGTTCGACGGACTGCCCGAGGGCGCGGCCTCCCAGGACATGCCGCCGGCCTTGATCTACACCGTCACCGAGGTCTACCCGGAACATGTGGTGCTGGACGGCAACCACCCGCTGGCGGGCCTGGCGCTGCGCCTGGCGGTGCAGGTGAAGGCAGTGCGCGAGGCCACCGAGGACGAGATCGCGTCGAAGTCGGTCGATGACGGTGCGGTCAGCGTGCTGTCGACGGCGCCGCCGTCACGCCATCTGCACTGAAGCCGGCAGCGCGCTCAAGCGCGGCCAGTGGAACCGAAACCAGCGCCACCGCGCTGCGAGGCGCCGAAGTCATCGACCACCCGGAAGGCTGCCTGCACCACCGGCACGATCAGCATCTGCGCGATGCGATCCAGTGGCTGCACGGTGAAGGCAGTGCTGCCGCGGTTCCAGCAACTCACCATCAGCGGGCCCTGGTAGTCGCTGTCGATCAGGCCGACCAGGTTGCCCAGCACGATGCCGTGCTTGTGGCCCAGGCCAGAGCGCGGCAGGATCATCGCGGCCAGGCCGGGGTCGGCGATGTGCACCGCCAGGCCGGTGGGGATCAGCACCGTCTCGCCAGGGGCGATGACCAGCGGCGCGTCCAGGCAGGCACGCAGGTCGAGCCCGGCGCTGCCAGGGGTGGCATAAGCCGGCAGCTGCGCGGCCAGGCGCGCGTCCAGGATCTTCAGGTCGACCACCGTCATGCCGCGCCCTGCCCTTGCGCCGTCAGGCGTCGCGCGATCTCGGCCACCAGCTCACGTGCCAGGCTCAGCTTGTCGCCAGTGGGCAGAGCGCGCTCGCCATCGGCGTCGACCAGCAGCAGCGTGTTGTCGTCGCGGCCAAAGGTGGCTGGCCCCAGGTTGCCGACGATCAGCGGCACGCCCTTGCGCAGGCGCTTCTCGCGGGCATGGCGGGCCAGGTCATGGCTCTCGGCGGCAAAGCCCACGCAGTAGGGGCCGCCCGGCAGGCGCGCCACCGCAGCCAGGATGTCGGGGTTCTCGGTGAAGCCGATGGCCGGCACCTGGCCGGAGCCGTCCTTCTTGATCTTCTCGCCCGCAGGCTGCACCGGCCGCCAGTCGGCCACCGCGGCGGTGGCCACGAAGACGCCATGCGCTGCGGCCAGGGGCAGCACAGCGTCATGCATCTGCTGCGCGCTCTGCACGTCGATGCGGCGCACGCCGCGCGGCGTGGGCAGGTGCACCGGGCCGGCCACCAGGGTCACGGCGGCGCCGGCCTCCTGCGCGGCGCGGGCGATGGCAAACCCCATCTTGCCGGAGCTGAGGTTGGTGATGCCGCGCACCGGGTCGAGGGCCGCGAAAGTGGGGCCGGCGGTGACCAGCACCCGCCGGCCGGCCAGCAGCTTGGGCTGGAAGAAGGCGATCAGGTCGTCGCACAGCTCGGCGGCTTCGAGCATGCGGCCGTCGCCGGTCTCGCCGCAGGCCTGGCTGCCGCTGCCCGGGCCCAGCAGCGTGGCGCCGTCGGCCACCACCTGGGCGCAGTTGCGGCGGGTGGCGGGGTGGTCCCACATCTCGCGGTTCATCGCCGGGGCCAGCAGCAGCGGGCAGCTGGCGACGGGCCGCGCCAGGCACAGCAGGGCCAGCAGGTCGTTCGCGCGGCCCTGCACCAGCTGGGCGATGAAGTCGGCCGACGCCGGCGCCACCAGGATGGCATCGGCCTCGCGGCTCAGGTTGATGTGCGCCATGTTGTTGGGCTCGCGCGGGTCCCACTGGCTCAGCACCACCGGCTGACCGGACAGCGCCTGCATCGTCACCGGGGTGATGAACTGGCAGGCAGCTTCGGTCATCACCACCTGCACGCTGGCACCGGCCTGCGTCAGCGCACGCACCAGCTCGGCGCTCTTGTAGCAGGCGATGCCGCCGGACAGGCCGAGCACGATGTGGCGGCCGCCCAGCGGCAGCAGGGCATGGGGGACAGGGATCGACATGGCGGGCAATGTAGCGGTTGTACAGGGCCTCGGGCGTTCAGGCGCATGAGGAAACGCCGGGCCGCTCCCAGGTTTCCTCATCGCCCTCGGGGGGCTGACGCGAAGCGGCAGGTCTGGGGTCGCTCTCAGGCGCCGTGGCACTTCTTGAACTTCTTGCCGCTGCCGCAGTGGCAGGGGTCGTTGCGACCGGGCGTGGGCCCGACCCGGCGGGTCTCGGGCTTGGGCGCATGGTCCAGCCAGTGCAGGCGCAAGTCCTGCACCGCAAAACAGGCCTCGTCGATCAGCTGGTCGCGCTCCAGCGTCTCGCCGGGGTAGTGCGTGGCCATGTGCGTGGCCAGGTCGGCCTGCGGCAGCATCAGCGCCACCATCCGGCCCATGCAGTCGTCGTACCAGCGGCCGTCGTCGGTCTCGATGTCGGGCTCGGGCCAGTCGTCGGCAAAGGCCTCGGTGGCGTCGATGAAGCCTTCGGCCCACAGCGCGCCGGTCAGCAGCAGGTCGGGCGCCTCCTCGGCCGTCATGTGGCCGGCCGCCACCATCTCGGCGCGGGCGGCGTCGTCGTACTGGATCATCAGCGGCGCCAGGCGCACCGCCTCGGTATCGTCGAGCATCGACTCCACATCCAGCTGACTGGCGATGACGTCCCAGCGGGCGATCAGCGGCGCCATGGCCTGCTGCACCGCGTCGGGGTCGGCGAAGGCGCGGTCGAAGGCATCGCCGAACAATGCCGGCAGCCATTCGCTGGGCGCGATGATGCGCCGGCTGGCCAACAGCGCGGTGAGATAGCCGTCCACCCATTCCAGCGACACATCGGCGCCGAAATTGGCCAGCCGATCACACAGTTGCTCCAGCGCGGCGATGTCGGCTTCGCCGCTGTTGCGGGCGACCCGGCTCATGCAAGCGCTCCCGGCGCCGCGTCCCAGCGCGGCGGGTCGGGGTGCAGCCGCGCCATCGACAGCACGTCGACAAAGCGCCCGTCACGCAGCGCGTGGCCGCGGTGCCGGCCTTCCTGCACGAAGCCGTGGCGCTGATAGAGCCGGATGGCATGTGCGTTGTCGACGAACACCGTCAGCTCGATGCGCAGCACCTGGCCCCAGCGGTCGGCCCAGTCGCAGAGCGCGGCCATCAGCGCATGGCCCACGCCCTGGCGCTGGGCATCCGGATGCACGGCGATGCCCAGGTTCATCGCATGCCGGCGGCGCAGTGCCGCGCCGCAGGGGTGCAGGCCCGCGTTGGCCACCACCTGCGGCTGGCCGCGGGCGTCGGGCAGTTCGGCCAC
>Ga0105047_10012996_pt1 | contig 13344 bp, 11 predicted proteins | sample MAT04_FD_78384 | JGI IMG/M metagenome (GOLD analysis project Ga0105047, IMG submission 78384) | Freshwater microbial communities from Lake Fryxell liftoff mats and glacier meltwater in Antarctica - MAT-04 (megahit assembly) | ecosystem: Environmental > Aquatic > Freshwater > Ice > Liftoff...
ATGTGCTGGTCGATTTCAGTGCGCTGGCGGCCGGTACAAAAGTACGCATGATCAACCTGGGAGGCGATGAACCATACGCCGGACTTCAGGACTTTATCGACAATTCTCCTCCTCCTTCTGCGCAAATTCCTGAAATCATGGAGTTCAATGTGGTTGCCAAGTCTGGCAATGCAGATTCTATTTCACCTGCTACGTTGGCGGCATCAACAGGTACGCCTTTGCGGCCTCGGACAGTTGCCCTGGCTGATGGTTCAGGCCTGCCAATCGTACTGCATGGCACACCGGTTGTTACCCGTAATGTTTCACTGATCGAAATCACCGACCAGTATGGCCGCACCATGCCAACCATTGATGGCAGAGGCTTTCTGCCGCCAGGTGTTCCCACAACTGAAATCATCTTCCCGAATCAGGTTGACCAGTGGGATATTATTAATACAACTGTTGATGCTCACCCGATGCATATCCATCAGATTGCCTTCCAGACGATCAACAGGCAGGCCCTTGATCTGTTCGTTGCTCCGATAACTGACACTTTGAATCAGAAGTTTACACCGGCGCAGTATACTGCTGCCGGGGTTGCACTACCGGCCGAGGAGTGGGAGAAAGGGGAAAAGGACACCATTCAGTGTCCGCCGGGATATGTAACCAGAGTGCGTATGGTCTTTGATATTTTAGGAGACTATGTCTGGCATTGCCACATCCTTTCCCATGAAGAACATGACATGATGCGTCCGTTTACGGTGGCGACTCAGGCGCCTGCTCCGGTTTTTGTTAATGTTCCGCCAGCTGTTCTGGATATACCCTCATATACGGTTTCTTGGGGTGGATCTTCCCTGGCAGGTGCACAGTTCGAGTTGCAGCAGTCAACGGATCTGGGGATTTCATACACAACCATTTATACAGGTACAGCTACAAAGCTGGACCTGTTCAAGTCATCTCCCGGCGGTAAATTCATGTACAGAGTCAGGGTAATTGCACCACCCTTTACGTCAAGTGTTTTCAGTTCAACAACTACCGACCCGCTGTTCTCTCCGGTAGCAGCTACCGATGTCAGCTATACAGGAGTGGCTCAGGTTCCGGCAGCTTATACAACCGCTGATGCGATTCTTGTACTAAGGACAATCGTCAATCTGTCAACTCCAACTGCGGTTCAGAAAGCCCGTATAGATGTGGCACCGGTAGTATCCGGTAAATCCACACCAGACAACGTAATTGATTTAAGTGATGCATTGACGATTCTCTCTGATGTGGTTGGAAAGCAGAAAATTACCTTCTGATAGAAAGAATTGGAAAATAAAATATCTCGAATGGAGAATAATCATGAAACTTAAATATATGATCTTTGTTTTGTTGTCAGTCTGCATGGTCTTTATTGCTGGATGTGGCGGCGGAGGTGGTAGTAATACCGCTCCGGGTCAGCCGACACTGGTAACCATAAAGCTGACTACAACCGGAACTCTGCCTGTTACAACTCCAGCAACTGCCATTGGCGGTTTTAAGGTCACAGTTACTGCTAATCCCTCTACCGGCTTAACTATTGCCGATGCGGATGTTACAGCTTCCGGCTCCGGAATTGGTTCTACCCTGGTTCCGAACACAACCAGTGTGTCAAATGTTGTAATTGCATTATCCAGTGCAACCGGAATTCAAGTGGGTGAGTTTGTGACTCTTATGGGTGAGTTTGTGACTCTTAGGTATCATGTCGCAGCTGGCAGTTTTCCTGCGGCAGGTGATTTTACGGTAGTATTAAACGGTGTTGTAAATGATGCAAATATCCCGGCACAGGCAATAAATGGAATAGGCGTGGCTAAACTGAGTGTTTCTATTCAATAGTTTTCAAGTAATATGAATTTCAAAATAACAGGCCGCCGGATTTACTCCGGCAGCATCTTTGTTTCAGGATGATTTTGAGTTTTCCATCTCTTCAATTGTTGCCGGTCTGACGGCATCAACGGTGCCGGAAAAAATCAGTGCGGTACCGGCCAGTGGATGGTTGCCGTCCAGAACAGCCTTGCCGTCGGCAATTTCCGTCACAGTGTAGAATACGGAACTGCCAGCTTCCTCTTCGGTTTCACCTTCGATCATCATGCCGACTTCCAGCGGTTGAGGCAGGTTCTCCACTGGTTCCAGATGCACCAGCTCAATGTTATACTCGCCAAAAGCCTCGTCCGGCTGCAATTTAACTGTCACTTTATCTCCGACCGATTTACCGTTTAACGCCAGTTCAATCGGTAGAAAAATCCCGTCATAGCCCCCATGAAGGTAGACAATAGGGTTGTCGCCGTTATCAAGCAGAACTCCATCCGGGTCGTGCAGTTTGTAGCTGAGAGTTACTATACTGTTATTGCCAATCTGATTCATAAGTGCTCCTGATTGATTGTAATATCGGTAGTCAGGATACAATACGGACGTGGTATCAGGCAAGCGGGATTTGCTAAGCAGGGATGTAACCTTATTAAATTAGGTCAGCCTTCCAAGGGAGAGGTTAGGAGGGGGATGGGGTGGATTTTCGGGTTTGCAGCAGCTAAAACCCATCCCCACCCTAGCCCTCCACTTGAAAGGGAGGGGGGATTAGACCAATGCAATTACCAAACCGGACAACGCTGCAATTAGCTTTAAATATATGGATAAATTGTGATATTGAGTAGTCTCTAAAATTAATCATATATTGCCGCAGTTTTGGAGAAAAAATGAAATTCAAACAACTTATTGCACTGATAATGGCTGTATTTTTTGCCGGATGTGCTGTCAAGGCACTGCCTCCCGTTGTTTTTAATCCCCCAAATCGCACGATTGATTACCAGAAGGAAGTCAAACCTGTTCTGGATAAACGCTGTGTGGTCTGCCATTCCTGTTATAACTCCCCCTGTCAGCTCAAGATGGACTCCTTTGAAGGACTGGATCGCGGGGCTTCCAAAAAGGCGATATATAACGCCTTCCGTCTGCGTACAATGGACCCGACCAGGCTGTTTACCGATGCCCAAACCACCGAGGAATGGCGTAAGAAGGAGTTCTTTAGTGTAACTAATAGTTCTGCTTCAGCCAACTTGAACGACTCCATATTAATGCAACTGATTTATCACAAAGTTAAAAATCCCAAGAGTTCGGGTGATTACCGTCCGGAAACAGATGATCTGACCTGTTCGGAAAATGGTAAAGAAGTGGCCGGTTATCTGGAAAAACATCCCAATCGCGGCATGCCCTATGGTTTTCCGGCTTTGAAGCAGGAAGAATTTGACCTGATTGCCGGATGGCTGGTCCAGGGGGCCAAGGGGCCGGACCCGGCAATGCAGCAGGCTTTGGTTTCTCCGAAACCTGTCGACGATGTAGCCATAAAGCAGTGGGAGGATTTTTTCAATCAGCCGGATGCCAAACATGGCATGACTGCACGTTATCTTTACGAACATCTGTTTCTTGCCCATATCAAATTTGGCACTTCAACCAATGAATTTTATGAACTGGTACGTTCTAAGTCTGCACCGGGCAAGCCGATTGAGCTGATCGCTACTGTTCGTCCCTATGATGATCCAGAGGTTGAGCGGATATATTACCGTTTCAGGAAGATTCATTCCACGATTGTTTACAAGACCCATATGGTTTTTGAGCTGGATGATGCCAGGATGAAACGTTTCGATGAGCTTTTCATTCAACCTGAATGGCTTCGTAAGCCGTACATGGTCGGTTATGCCCATGACCTGCTGTCAAATCCTTTTATTGTATTCGAACAGATACCGACCCGTTCCCGATACCAGTTTCTGCTGGATCACTCCCAATATATTCTGATGACCTTTATCCATGGCCCGGTATGTAAAGGGCAGATCGCCCTGAACGTGATTGATGACAAATTCTGGGTCATGTTTATGGATCCGAATCATGACCTGAGTGTCAGGTATCCCGGTTTTTTGAAGTTGCACTATGATAGTCTGCTCATGCCGATTGAGAACGGCAGCGACCCGGATCTCTTCTCGGTCCTGACAAACAAACACAGAAAAGCGGAGATAGAGTTCTACAAGGTTCGTCAGGACTATTATGCCTCCCACAATTTTAATGGACTTGGCTATGACTCCATCTGGAAGGGCAACAGCCCGTCCGATGCACCAATTCTGACAATTTACCGCCATTTTGACAGTGCCTCGGTGCATAAAGGCGTGCTGGGAAATGTGCCCAAGACGATGTGGGTGTTTGACTATCCACTGTTTGAAAGAATTTACTATTCTTTGGTGGCTGGGTTTGACGTCTATGGTACCGCCGCCCACCAGCTGGCAATTCGCCTCTACATGGACGGTCTGCGTATTGAGGGGGAGAGTTATTTTATGAATTATATGCCTCAGGCACAGCGCAATGAGATCATGCAGTCCTGGAACATCGGCATGGAACTTAAGAAGCTAAACTATTATCAACCGGCAATGCCTTCTGGGATAACTTTCAGTACTACTGACCCAAAGCGCGAATTTGTGGAAAATATTGTAAACAAACAAATCCTTCCGGAAACTAAAATCGCTTTTGACAAGATTAACTACAGGCCGGCCGGGTTGCCGTACCCGTCAGTTCCTACAAAATACCAGACAGAGGCTGACTATCTGCAGGCTTTCCGTGCCATTTCAAAGCCTGGTACGCCTTTTTTCTCTCTTATTAATGATCAGGATGCCAACCTGATTTATGTCAGAGTTCGTCGTGACACCAAGAAAGATATTGTTTTCACCATAGTAGTCAATCGTTGGCACGACAATGTCGCTTTTTTGCTGAGTGAAGAAAAAAGGATGAATAACACAAAAGACAGTGCCGATTTTGTCCGTGGGTTTGTCGGTGCCTATCCAAACTATTTCTTTGATATGCATACGAAGGATGTCCCGGATTTTATCGACCTGCTGGCAAATTTCACAAGAACTAAAAAGGATTTTAATAGGCTAGCAAAGTACGGGGTTAACAGGGCTGATGATAAAATATGGGATATGTATGACTGGTTTCAGCAACGTTTTTTAGAGGATGACCCGGTACATGGCGGGCTGTTTGACCTGAACCGCTACTATTATAAGGCGGAATAACGATAAAAGAGCATTTCTAAGGGATGAACAACAAGAGGTTTACAGAATTATTCTGTGGACCTCTTTTTTTGTCTGATTTCCAAGTATAATAACAAAGTCATAATATTTGACATTGGTCATGTAAATAGTTCTGTACAAGGGGCATGATTCAAACATGGAAACGCTTACAAAGCAGCAGCAGAAAGATGTCAGAGTGCTCGGCAGGTTTATTGAGGTCTACTGTGCAGGCAATCACGACTCTGCCACAAGGTCATCTTTTCAATTGCCGGAAAATCTGGGCAGTTTTGATCTTTGTTCCGATTGCGCTGAGTTTGCGGAGTACGCAATTGCAAGGCGGTTGAAGTGCCCGCTTGAACCAGATAAGCCGGATTGCAAAAAATGCAAGATTCATTGCTACGCTCCTGAACAACGCAAACGGATGCAGGAAGTCATGGCGTATTCGGGTAGAAAGCTGATTTTAAAGGGCCGATTGGATTATCTCTGGCACTATTTTTTTTAAATAAAAACGAAAAAAACAAGAAATAAGGAGTCAACCATGTTGAGAAAAATTGTAAAAATCGATGCTGATAAATGTAACGGCTGCGGCCAGTGTGTACCATCATGTGCAGAAGGTGCCATTGCCATAGTTGACGGCAAGGCTGTTCTTTCCGCAGACATGCTGTGTGATGGACTGGGTGCCTGTCTAGGCGACTGTCCGCTGGATGCCATATCTATTGAAGAACGTGATACGGATGCCTTTGATGAGGCCGCTGTTGAAAAACATCTGGCTGCCCAGGGCAGGCCAGCTCTGCACCATGCTCCAGCAGTTCCGCAGGCAGCCCAGGCTCATGGTCATGGCGGCGGATGCCCCGGCTCACGAGCTATGAGCTTTGCAGCTCCTCAGGCAACCGCATCTTCGGAAACTGCCGGTAGCCGTCAGAGCCAGCTGGGTCAGTGGCCGGTGCAGCTGCACCTGGTTTCCACAACAGCGCCTTATTTCCAGGGTGCTGATCTGCTGATCACTGCTGACTGCGTGCCGATCGCCTATGCCGGCTACCACGAGGATTTCTTGCGGGGTAAAGCGGTTGTGATGGGCTGTCCCAAGCTGGATGACAATCAGTTCTATACCCAGAAACTGACTGAGCTGCTGACCAAGTCCGATGTCAAAAGCGTTACGGTCCTGAGAATGGAAGTCCCCTGCTGCGGCGGCATCGCCATGGCGGCCCGCCAGGCAGTTGCTGACTGCGGCAAGGAAATTCCCTACAAGGAAGTAACCATCGGCATACATGGTGAAATAAAGTAGTAATTACATAAGTTTATATTTTTGCGGCCTTTGTTCCTCACCCTCCCCTTGAAAGGGAGGGGATTTTAGGCCAATTCAATTACCAAACCGGACAACGCAGAGTAATTCCAAGTTAAATTACAGTTGAAGCAATAAAGACAGCCCTTCAGGTTTTTTCCTGTGGGGTTGTCTTTTTTGGGATAACTGTTTGCAAAATAGCTAAAACCTGATATCAACAAACAGTAATTACCCACTAAAAGGTGGCCATGCCACATGGAACCTGTCAAAAACGATCCCCAAAAAACAATAAAATGGAAGGTCCTTTCAGCCGCTTCGCTTGCCCATGCCACCCATGACGGCTTTACTGATATGCTATATGTGTTTTTTCCTGTCTGGCAGGCGCAAATGGTACTCAGCTTTGCACAGGTAGGTCTTCTGAAAACGGTTTTTTCCGGTGCTTTGGCACTTTTTCAAATACCGTCCGGTATGCTTTCTGAGCGTGTCGGTGAACGCGCACTTCTTGTGGCTGGAACCATTCTGACAAGTCTGGCAGTGTTTTTCTATGGTTGGTCCAGTTCACCGCTTATGCTCTGTTTGTTGCTGTTTTGTGGTGGTCTTGGGGCCAGTGTGCAACACCCCATATCCTCTTCGGTTGTCTTAAATGTCTACCGTGGCGGTGAGTTGCGTACCGCACTCAGTACGTTTAATTTTTCCGGCGATATCGGCAAGCTGATTGTGCCGGCTTTGGCAGCATTTCTGATTAGCTGTTATTCATTGTCTACATCAAGTATTTTATTGTCCTTGTTTGGTTTTGTCTCGACCGGCATAATCTTTTATGCTTTGAAGGACGTTACACAGGAAAGCCAAAGTACTACAATCGTTGACTGTTCAAACGCAAATATTTCAGAGCTGAGTTTTCGGGGGATTTTTAATCCGGGTTTTGTTTCATTGTCAATAATTGCTCTTATTGATAGTTCCACAAGAACTGTTTTTCTAACATTTTTCCCATTTCTGTTGCAGGGAAAGGGGGCGGGGATCGCAACCATAGGATTTGCCTTGTCACTGGTATTTGCTGGTGGTGCAGTGGGCAAATATGTGTGCGGAGTTCTGGCGACGCGCGTAGGAATATTAAGGTCAGTTTGTCTGACGGAGTTGGTAACAGCCATTTGCGTTGCCAGTATGATTGTGCTGCCGCTTAATGAATCCCTGCTGTTGGCTCCGTTTTTGGGGATAGCGTTAAACGGTACTTCTACAGTCCTTTGTGGCAGTGTTTCCGAGCTTGTTCCAGAAGAATATTCAAAGCGGGCTTTCTCTGTTTACTATACTGTTGCCATTGGCTCCGGTGCCATTGCCCCGACGCTGTTCGGTTCATTGGGCGACATTTTGGGAATAAAATATGCCACAGCAATTGTCGCTGCATTCGTTCTTTTCGTGATTCCCTTAACTCTTCCGTTAAGGGGAAAGCTGGGCAGCCAGCAGGCTTAGTTGATGGAAGCTATTTTGTTTCTTGAATTTTGATTACAGGAGAACTTATGAAACTGATTGTTATTAAAATAGTGTTGTTCTTGGCCCTATGCATTCCATGTACCTCAGTATATGCAGTCAATGATGCTGCAACGGGCGGGCAGAGCGGCGTAGATGAAGCACAATTGCAGAAGCTGCAAGGCAAGATGATGAGTGATCCCCAGATTGTGGCCATGATCACAGCCCTGCAGAATGATCCGGAGCTGATGGCACTTATGAATGATACTGCTTTTTTACAGGCGGTCAGCAACCGGGATATCAACAAACTTTCCAATGATCCCCGCTTTGTAAAGCTGATGAACAATCCTGCAATCAGGGATATTTTAAAGCGGGTTGAACAGTAATCAAATCAAAAACCCTGTTTTCAATTTAATAAAAACCTGCTATCAAAATAGACATGCAAACTTCCATAATCGAAATCATTAAAACAGATATTACCACCATAGCTGTGGATGCAATTGTCAACGCCGCCAGAAACTCTCTTCTGGGCGGTGGCGGAGTGGATGGTGCCATTCATTGGGCCGCAGGACCGGAGCTTCTGGCAGAATGCCGTACTCTCAACGGTTGCGAAACCGGTGACGCCAAAATTACCAAAGCCTATCGGCTGCCGGCAAAGCATATCATTCACACAGTCGGCCCGGTCTGGCAGGATGGAACCCGTGGCGAGGCGGAATTGTTACGTTCATGCTATATCAATACCTTCCGACTGGCCCGTCAGTACAACTTGAGAAGCATTGCCCTGCCTGCTATCAGTTGCGGTGCCTATGGTTTTCCGCTTTTGAAAGCAACCCGCATTGCCATGTCAGTAGCCCGTGATCAAGCCGCCACCGGTGATCTGGATCGAATTGTGTTTGTGCCTTACAATGATGAAGCGTTGAAAGTGTATCAAGAGGTGGCGCTGGAATTGGGTTTGTAACTTGTTCCTTCTCCTCTGGTGCCTAAAGGAGAAGGTGGCCGAAGGCCGGATGGAAACCAGCTTAATTTGAGGTTAGTCAGGATATACTGGCTGCCATTTCATTGATGGCTGGCTTGAGTCCCTTGGATATTTCGATCAGTTGTTTCATTGTCAAACCCAGGTGCTGTTGAGCCTGCGGGTCAAAAACCTCCCCCATGCACGAACCGCCACTAAAGCCTGCAATATAGGCAAACGCATTTGCAAGGTGTACAACAGCGACCAGATTCAGATCACAATCCTTCGGAGTGCTTGCAAATTCATGGTGCCAGCGGCACGTCTGTCGAATAACGGTCGGAAGGTTCCACTTGACGGCAATTTCTCCTCCTACCTCATTATGGTTGCAGCCCAGTGTCTGTTTTTCGTCGCTATGGGTGCCGAATGTCCACCAGTTTGATTCAGGCATCATCTCGTCCAGGAAGTTGCCAATCACCAGTTGTCCCACATCGTGCAGCAGACCTGCTGTAAAGGCCATGTCTGAAGAATCAAGTCTTACTTCTTTGGCCAATGCCTCAGCAATGCAGGCTGTAGCGATACAATGAAACCAGAACTTTGGACCACTTATGCCATAACCGGGCAGCCTTTTGGGGATGGCTCTCTTGAGTGTAGACCCGATAGCTACTTCATAGACCCGCCGCATGCCGATACGTGCAACGGCCTCTCGGATGCTGGTAGTGGGCTGGTAACCGGTGAAATGGACGCTATTGGCGGCTTTAATAAGGTTTGTAGTGATGGCGGGATCAATTCGTACCGCCTGCTCGATATCAGCAGCCGATGATCGTTCATCCCTTAACAGTGCTGATAGCAGGGTTACAACTTCAGGGAGTGTGGGAAGGACCTCTATGCCTTCAAGGATAACATATGCCGGAAACATAGATGCTCCTTTTTGACTGAGCCTTTTGCAAAGCGAATGCAGGCCAGTTCTGCTTCGTTGTCGTTCAGTCGTGGCTCAATGTAATTCAGGGGACGCCTAATATAACTGTCTCCTCATAATATTTTGCAAGAGGCTCGACTTTTTGGGCTATACAATTAATAAACTGGGAGTATAAGTATTAAAATTGTAATGTAGAATTTAACATATTAATAGGGAAATTATTTCAGCAAAAATTACCAGGCTATAGGGAGATTGCAAATGAATAAAAATATTGCAAGGCTGGGTTGTCTGATCATCATGCTCTTTTCGGTTGTTTCATGTGTGGTTGTACCACATCGGCCTGTTGAACCACCGCGCCCGGTTGATTTGTTGGGCCAGTGTATTCAGGATAATAGCAGAAATCGTGACGACGTCTGGCTGCTTTTTCAGCGGGCCAGCTCGGAAGGCAGGATTTCCCCTGAAGAATCCAGGCAGTTTCTGGATATGGAAGGCCGTCTTAATGGCTTCACTAACCGCCTTTCCGCAAACGGCCTGACGCTCTACGAATGCCAGCGCATTAGCCGGGAAATATCCAGTGAACGAGCAAATGTGCATCGTATGGCCGCAAGTCCGGCTTACAATCCGCAACTCGTGCGCTGCATTCAGGATAACCGCAGGGACCATGAAGAAGTCTGGCAATTGTTTCAGCGGGCTAAATCAGCAGGCAGGATTTCCCCAAGTGAGGCCAGGCAGTTTCAGGCAATGGAAGGCCGTCTGAATGCTATTAAAAACAATTTGTCCAGAGATGGTTTTACCGTTTCCGAATGTCGCCGAATTAATAGTGAAATTGCCGCAGAGCGTACCAATGTGCAGCGCATGATGCACCGTCCAGGTCCTGATCCGCAGCTGATTCAGTGCATCAAAGATAATCGCAGGGATCATGAAGAGGTCTGGCAATTGTTTCGGCGGGCTAACTCAGCCGGCAGGATTTCTCCAAGTGAGGCCAGTCAGTTTCAGGCCATGGAACAGCACCTGAGTGACATAAAAAGTCGTCTGTCCAGTGATGGATTGAGCTTGTCCGAGTGCCAGCGTGTAGGTCTGGGAATTGCCAAGGAACGGGAAGTGGTGCGGCGTATGTCTGAAGGTGGCAGGCGTTACTGATTTTCACTGAATCATAAAGGCTGATGGTCGATGAATAGAAGTTTTTGTAAGGGTTGATTCTAATAAAGATTAAAGTCTGTCTTGACGCGAGAGGACAGTGATTCAGAAGACGAACAAAGATTCATCACATTGGGAATGGGCGGTAAGGGGCGAATTCTAATAGTTGTATACACTTACAGGGATGAAACAATACGGTTCATATCGGCATGGAAGGCCAACGAACCGTAACGGAGGCGTTATGAAAACCAGTTCGGATAAAATGCATGAACCACTCGCTGGCAGGCATGGCGCTGGTATTGTTCAGGCGGTTCGTCCGGCCACAGCCAAAGAGATTGTTGCGGCCCAAGGAAAAGAGTCCAGGTGGAGGCTGCCGGGTTATGCCTGACAAAATGAAAAACAGAAAGTCCTCTTATCTTCCCACCAGGCCGTTCACCATCACGATGGACAAAATCGGTCGATGGTAAGAGTGCTGAAGTGGGGAGGGATTATGCTGGGATGGTTCGTCTTGGCCTGCATGGTCTGCTGGGCCGGCACGGCGATTTATTATTCGAATCTACCGGCAGTTGTCCGCCCGGTTTTCTCGTCCCTGTTCGTGATCGGCTCACTGGCGGCATTCCTCATGATACGTCCGCACTGGTTTGCCGTTTCCGGTTTTTTAGTCGTTTTCGCCCTTCTTATCGTCTGGTGGTTTAACATCCCCCCCACGAATAACCGTGACTGGCAGCCCGATATGGCCGTCCTCCCGTCCGTAAATATGGACGGTGACGTTGTGACGATTCATGACATCCGCAATGTGGATTATCGGAGCGAAACGGACTACACGGTCCGTCACTATGATGCGACCTTCGACCTCCGGAAGCTTCGGAGCGTAGATAACTTTCTTGTGTACTGGGGCTCACCGGCCATAGCTCATACCATGATGAGCTTCGGATTCGATGACGGCCGGTTCATCTGCTTTTCCATTGAGACGCGAAAGCGGAAAGGCCAGGAGTATTCTGCACTCAAGGGGTTCTTCAAACAGTATGAACTGACCTACGTGGTCGCTGACGAACGGGATGTGGTACGCCTGCGCACAAACTATCGCCACGAGGAGGTCTATCTTTTTCGTCTCAAGGCGTCAAGAGAGGTTATTCGCACGGTGTTTCTAGACTATCTGAAGGAAGTGAACAGTCTGCAGAAACGGCCCGAATGGTACAACGCCCTAACAAACAACTGCACCATCAACCTGCGGGGCCATACGGCACCCTATAATCCAAGGGGGAAATGGGACTGGAGGCTTATTGCCAACGGTTATGTCGACGGATTCATGTATGATCAGGGCGTACTAGACCAAAGCCTGCCGCTCGTCCAATTGAAAGAGCGCAGTCATATTAACATGAAGGCTAATGCCGCCGGTAACACAGCCGAATTTTCAACACGGATCAGGGAAGGCTTGCCCGGTTTCCAGGATGACAAGTTTTGAAAGTCGTGAGGAATAGAGTGATATCCAACTGGGTCAAACGCATAATCGCAGGGGTGATGATTTCAGTTGGGAACTTTTTTGTTTTCCCGGTTACAAAGAGCTTTTCAGTTTCTTTGTTTGTGAATGATGTGATCATGGATTGAATGTAAACAAAATGTTTTCAAAATGTTTACATGGGGCAACAAAATATGAAGTGAAAACGTAAAAATACTAACCACCGACAAGACCCGTCGAGGGTGGGGCAACCTCAGCCGTGTTAATGTCGCACCGATGCGCTACGTGAGCTTGGCGTACTTGCCTGAAAAGCACTATCTGTGTTACAACTCTCTCCATGCTCCAACTAATCAACCTAACCAAAGAATTTTCCGGTAATCCCCTTTTTACCAATATCTCCTGGCATCTGAAAAAAGGCGAGCGCGTGGCACTGGTCGGCGAGAATGGCGCCGGCAAGTCAACCCTGATGAAGATCATTGCCGGGTTGAACGAGCCTTCTTCCGGTGATATCCAGTTTGCCCGTGGTGCCCGTGCATCTTACCTGCCGCAGGACGGTATTGTTACCAGCGGCAGCATGCTGTTTTACGAGGCCCGTTCGGCCTTTGGCGAATTGCTGGCCATGGAGGATGAGCTGCACCACCTGGGGGAGGAGCTGGAAAAGACCGACCACTCGCCGGAAGTGCATGAACAGCTGTTGCATCGCTACGGTGATTTGCAGGAACAGTTTCGCCATCGCGGTGGATACACCATGGAGTCCCAGATCGGGACTGTTCTCAAGGGGCTGGGATTCTCTCCCGATGACTGGTACCGCGATTGCGGTGAGTTCTCAGGTGGCTGGCAGATGCGAATTGCACTTGCTCGACTGCTGCTGCAACGGCCTGATGTGCTGCTGCTGGATGAACCGACCAACCACTTGGATATAGAGGCGCGCAACTGGCTGGAGGAGTATCTCTGTTCCTATCCCGGCTCCGTAATTCTGGTTTCCCATGACCGCTTCTTCATGGATCAGGTCTGCAGTCGCATCGCCGAGGTCTGGAACCATGTCATTGCCGATTACCACTGCAGCTATTCCCGTTATCTGACCCAGCGCGA
>Ga0105047_10012997_pt1 | contig 13343 bp, 8 predicted proteins | sample MAT04_FD_78384 | JGI IMG/M metagenome (GOLD analysis project Ga0105047, IMG submission 78384) | Freshwater microbial communities from Lake Fryxell liftoff mats and glacier meltwater in Antarctica - MAT-04 (megahit assembly) | ecosystem: Environmental > Aquatic > Freshwater > Ice > Liftoff...
AGCTGCAAATCTCCGCGACCAAGGTGCGCTTCGAGTTCGGCCGGGCCTCCCTGACCTCCAAGGTCATCGACGGCTCCTTCCCCGACTATCTGCGGGTGATTCCCCGCGACAACGACCGCATCCTGACGGTGGACAACGGCCTGTTCGCCTCGGCGGTGGACCGGGTGGCGACGATCTCGGCGGAAAAATCGCGATCGGTGAAGATGGCGGTCGAGCCCGGCCGCATCACCCTGACGGTGCGCAATATGGAAGCCGGCCAGGGCGTCGAGGAGCTGGAAGCCGACTATTCCGGCGAGCCCTTCGAGATCGGCTTCAACGCCCGATATCTGCTCGATGTGGCCGGCCAGATCGAAGGCGGCGTCGCCGAGTTCCGATTCGCCGACCCGGCGTCGCCGACCCTGGTGCTGGATGCGTCGGACGCCGGCGTGCAGTACGTGCTGATGCCGCTGCGGGTGTAAGACAGAATTTCCCGCCCTCTTCGCGGACGCGGAGAATGCGGTAAGGGCGCGACCGATGGCTAGCTCCCTGATCACCACCCTCATCCTCACCGACTTTCGCAGCTACGGCCGCGCGGAGCTGACGGCGGCTGGCCGCAGCGTCTACCTCCACGGGCCCAACGGCGCGGGCAAAACCAACCTGCTGGAGGCTATTTCCCTGCTCAGCCCAGGACGCGGCCTGCGCGGCGCGGCGTTGGCCGAGGTCGGGCGGCGCGAGACCGGGGAGGCTCAGGGGCGACCGTGGGCGGTGTCCGCGGCGGTGGAGGGGGCGCACGGTGAGACTCGCCTCGGAGCCGGGGTCGAGACGGCGGGGGCCGCACGCCGGCTGGTGCGCATCGACGGTGATCCCGCCCAGCCCGGCCGCCTGACCGAGCATATCCGGCCCCTGTGGATGACCCCGGCCCAGGACCGGCTGTTCCTGGAAGGCGCCTCGGACCGAAGGCGGTTCTTCGACCGGCTGGTCTATGCCGATGTCCCCGCCCACGGCGGCGCCGCCTCGGCCTATGAGAAAGCGCTGCGCGAGCGAATGCGGCTGCTGATCGACGGGCCGCAGGACGAGGCATGGCTGACGGCGCTGGAGGCGCAGATGGCCCAGGCGGGCGCCGCCGTGGCCGTGGCCCGCGCCGCCACGTTGCAGGCGCTGCAGGCCGAGATCGACGCGCGCGCCGACCGGCCCTTCCCCCAGGCGGCGCTGGACCTTTCGGGAGACTGGGAGCAGCTGGCGATCGCCGGCGTCTCCGTGGGCGAAATCGAGGCCCGCCTCGCCGCCGCCCTGGCCGCCGCCCGGCCCCGCGACGCCTCCGCGGGCCGCGGCCTGACCGGGCCGCACAGGGGCGATCTGCTGGTAGTCCATCGCCAGACCGGCCGCCCGGCCGCCGAAGGCTCCACCGGTGAGCAGAAGGCCTTGATCCTGAACCTCATTCTCGCTCAGGCGGCGCGACTTTCCCGTGCGGTTTCCGCACCGAATCCTATACTGTTGCTCGACGAAGTCGCAGCGCACCTCGACCCTAACCGGCGGGCCGCTCTGTTCGACGAAATTACGGCCCTCGGCCTGCAGGCCTTCCTTACCGGCACGGACGAGGGCCTGTTTGCCAGCCTGAAGGGGCGAGCCTTGGGCGTTTGCGTCCAAGGCGGCCAGCTCCACCCCACGGACGATTGAAATCTGAATGGCGGAAGACACCAACGAGACGGCCGCGGCGGCGCAGGAAGAATACGGCGCGGAGTCCATCAAGGTCCTCAAGGGCCTGGACGCGGTGCGCAAACGCCCGGGCATGTATATCGGCGACACCGACGACGGCTCAGGCCTGCACCACATGGTCTATGAGGTGGTCGACAACGCCATCGACGAAGCCCTGGCCGGCCACGCCTCGGCCGTCGAGGTGATCCTCAACGCCGACGGCTCGGTCACGGTCACCGACGACGGGCGCGGCATTCCCACCGACATCCATGAGGGCGAGGGCGTCTCGGCGGCCGAGGTCATCATGACCCAGCTGCACGCGGGCGGTAAGTTCGACCAGAACTCCTACAAGGTCTCCGGAGGCCTACACGGCGTCGGCGTCTCGGTGGTCAACGCCCTGTCGGACTGGCTGAAACTGGTCATCTACCGCGGCGGCAAGCGGCACGAGATGTCGTTTGCCCGCGGCGACGCGGTCACCGCCCTGGAGATCACCGGCGACGCCCCCAACCGCGAGAACGGCCAGTATCTGTCGGGCACCCAGGTGACCTTCATGCCGTCCCTGCAGACGTTTTCGCAGATCGAGTTTGACCGCAAGACTCTGGAACATCGCCTCCGGGAGCTGGCGTTCCTCAACTCCGGCGTCGTGATCCGCTTCAAAGACTTGCGGGGCGCCGAACCCTTCGAAGAGATCATGTCCTACGAAGGCGGGGTCGAGGCTTTCGTCGAGCACCTGGACAAGGCCAAGACGCCGCTGATCAAGGCGCCCATCGTGGTGCGCGGCAAACGCGAGAAGGTCGAGATCGAACTCGCCCTATGGTGGAACGACAGCTACCACGAGACCATGCTTTGCTTCACCAACAACATCCCCCAGCGCGACGGCGGCACCCATCTGGCCGCCTTCCGGGGAGCCCTGACCCGGGTGATGGGCGCCTATGTCGATAGTTCAGGCGCCGCCAAGCGTGAGAAAGTCGGCGTCTCGGGCGAGGACGCCCGCGAAGGCCTGACCTGCGTCCTGTCGGTCAAGGTGCCTGACCCGAAGTTCTCCAGCCAGACCAAGGACAAGCTGGTCTCCTCAGAAGTCCGCCCCGCGGTCGAGGGCCTGGTCGGCGAAGGCTTGGCCATGTGGTTCGAGGAACATCCGGTCGAGGCGCGCGCGATCGTCCAGAAGATTTGCGAGGCCGCCGCCGCCCGTGAAGCCGCCCGCAAGGCGCGTGAGCTGACCCGCAGGAAGAGCGCGCTCGACATCTCCTCCCTGCCCGGCAAGCTCGCCGACTGTCAGGAGAAGGACCCGGCCAAGTCCGAGATATTCATCGTCGAGGGGGACTCGGCCGGCGGCTCGGCCAAACAGGCGCGCAACCGCGAGAACCAGGCCGTCCTGCCCCTGCGCGGCAAGATCCTCAATGTCGAGCGTGCCCGCTTCGACAAGATGCTGGGAAGTGACCAGGTCGGCACCCTGATCACGGCGCTCGGGGCCGGCATCGGCCGGGACGACTTCGACATCAACAAGATCCGCTACCACCGGATCGTGATCATGACCGACGCCGACGTCGATGGCGCCCACATCCGCACCCTGCTGCTGACCTTCTTCTATCGGCAGATGCCCGAGGTGATCGAGCGCGGCTATCTCTATATCGCCCAGCCGCCGCTCTATAAGGCGGCCAAGGGCAAGTCCTCGCGCTACCTGAAGGACGACGCCGAATACGAGGCCTTCCTGTTCGATGAGGGGGTCGACGGCGCCATCTTGGAGCTGTCCTCCGGCGAACAGCTGTCGGGCCAGGACCTGCGCGCCCTGGTGGTGGCCTCGCGCTCGGCTCAGGGCAACATCGACCGCCTGTCCTCGCGGGCGCCGGCCTTCGCCATTGAGCAGGCGGCGCTGGCGGGGCTGCTGGACGCTGCCGGCGGCGACGTGGCAAAGGCGGCGGCGCGGATGGACCTCTATACTGATGAGGGCGAGGGCCATTGGTCCTGCGAGCGCGCCGAGACTGGCGGCTTCGTGTTTTCGCGCATCAAGCGCGGGGTGTCCGAGCGGGTGGTTCTGGACGACGCCCTGCTGCACGCCTTGGACGCCCGGCGCCTGGCTGAGCGCGCGCCTCAGCTGGCCGAGACTTTCGCTGGGCCCGCCGTCTTCCGCCGCAAGGACAAGGTCACCACCGTCCGCGGCCCCCTCGACCTGGTCGCCGCTATCATCGACGCCGGCCGCAAGGGGCTGACCATCCAACGCTACAAGGGCCTGGGCGAGATGAACCCCGAGCAGCTGTGGGAGACCACTCTCGACGCCGAGGCGCGCACCCTGCTTCAGGTCCGGGTCAATCACGCCGACGACGCTTCGGACATGTTCTCGCGCCTGATGGGGGATCTGGTCGAACCCCGCCGCGAGTTCATCCAGGAAAACGCCCTGGACGCTGAGGTGGACGTCTAGGTGGCGGGTCCCGCCGCCCTCGATCCGGGATTCGCTAAGGTCGCCCGCGGCACGGCGGGCGCGGCCTTGGGCGCGGTCCTGGCCGGCCTGCCGGTGCTGCTGGGCCAGATCGGCCCGCCGGTGATCCTCAGCGCCGGGCTGGCGATTTTCTGGACCGTCCTGGTCGCCCTCGCGTGGAGGCAGTACGGCGCGCGCGCGCGGGTTCTGCTGCTTGCCGGACCGATGGCCTGGTTGTGGCCGGCGGTTGCGGCCTATCTGCTCTGGGGCCGCTGAGGCGCTGCGGCCCCCCAAAGCGAAGCGAGCGGACCGCCTTTCGACGATCCGCCCGGTCCACAGTGATCGTGACTGGTGTTGAAAAATGAGTGACGCCAGAGCGACCGAGACCCGTTCTATAGGCTTGAGCTTAATAGGCGGTTTCGGCGCGCACTAATTCGCCCCTAGAGGTCCAGGAGCAGGCGCGACGGGTCCTCGACGGCGTCCTTGAGCCGGACAAGGAAGGTCACCGCCTCCTTGCCGTCGACGATGCGGTGGTCGTAGCTCAGCGCCAGATACATCATCGGCCGGATCATCACCTGGCCGCCGATGGCCATGGGACGCTCCTGGATCTTGTGCATCCCAAGGATGCCCGACTGCGGCGCGTTGAGGATCGGCGTCGACATCAGCGAGCCGTAGACCCCGCCGTTGGAGATGGTGAAGGTGCCGCCCTGCATGTCTTCGATAGCCAGGGCGCCGTCACGGGCCTTCTTGCCGTAGTCGCCGATGGCCTTTTCGATCTGGGCCAGGTTCATGGCGTCGGCGTCCCGGATCACCGGGACGACGAGGCCTTTCTCGGTGCCGACCGCCACGCCGATGTCGTAGTGGTTCTTGTAGATGATCGTGTCGCCGTCGATCTCGGCGTTGACCGCAGGCACTTCTTTCAGCGCCGCGATCGCGGCGCGGACGAAGAAGCCCATGAAGCCGAGCTTCTGGCCATGGCGCTTCTCAAAGGCGTCCTTGTACTGGTTGCGCAGGGCCATGACCGCAGTCATGTCGACCTCGTTGAAGGTCGTCAGCATGGCGGCGTTGTTCTGGGCCTCCTTCAGGCGCCGGGCGATGGTCTGGCGCAGGCGGGTCATCCGCACCCGCTCCTCACGCTCGTGCACCGGCCGCGGCGCTGCGGGGGCGGAAGTGACTGCCGGCGCGTTGGCCCGCTCCTCGAGGGCGGCCAGGGCGTCGCCCTTGGTCACCCGGCCGTCTTTGCCGCTGCCGGCGATGGCGGCGGTGTCCAGTCCGGTCTCGGTGGAAATCCTTTGCACGGAGGGGGACAGGGGCTTGGCCGAGGTGTCGGGCACCGGCCCCGAGGTCGGAGCGGGTTGACCTTTGACCGGCTCAGGCTGGGCTTCTCCAGCCGGGGCGGCGGCGGTGGCCGGGACCGTCTTGGCCGCCGGGGGGACGGCGGGCGCAGCCGCGGCGGGCTTGGCGCCGGCGCCGCCGGCTTCAACCACGCCAAGGACCTGACCTGCAGTAACCGTGGCGCCTTCAGCGGCGGCGATGGCCTGGAGCACGCCGTCGGCGGGCGAAGCCACTTCGAGGGCGACCTTGTCGGTCTCCAGCTCGACCAGCAGTTCGTCCTTCTTGACCGCATCTCCCGGCTTCTTCGACCACTTGCCAACAGTGGCCTCGCTGACGGATTCGCCGAGCGCCGGAGTGAGGATATCGGCCATAGGTTCAGTTCCTGTTCTTGCCAGCCCGCTTCGAGCCGGGAGTATGCGTTTAGGCGAAGGCTTCGGCCAGGAAGGCTTCGAGTTCTCTTTGGTGACGGCTCATGAGTCCGGCCGCGGTGGAGGCCGAGGCCGGACGGCCGACATAGCGGGCGCGCTTGGCCTTGGTCTTCATCTTGGCCAGGGTCAGCTCCAGCCACGGATCGACAAACGACCAGCCGCCCATGTTCTTGGGCTCTTCCTGGCACCAGACCAACTCGGCGTTCTTGAAGCGGCTAAGCTCCGCGGTCACCGACTTGAGAGGCCAGGGATAGAACTGCTCCAGGCGCAGCAGATAGACGTCGTCGGCGCCCTTCTTCTCGCGGGCGTCGAGCAGGTCGTAATAGACCTTGCCCGAGCACAGGATCACCCGGCGGATGGCGTCGTCGCCCTTCAGCTGGACGTCGGTCAGGCCGTTGTTGTTCTGCGCGTCGTCCCACAGCACCCGGTGGAAGGAAGAGCCGTCGGTCATCTCGGTGAGCTTGGAGACCGCCTTCTTGTGCCGCAGCAGCGACTTGGGCGTCATGATGATCAGCGGCTTGCGGAACGGGCGGTGCAGCTGACGGCGCAGGATGTGGAAGTAGTTGGCCGGGGTGGAACAGTTGGCCACGACCATATTGTCTTCGGCGCACTGCTGCAGGAACCGCTCCAGCCGGGCAGAGGAGTGCTCCGGCCCCTGGCCCTCGTAGCCGTGGGGGAGCAGCATAACGAGGCCGCTCATGCGCAGCCACTTGCGCTCGCCCGACGAGATGAACTGATCGATCACCACCTGGGCGCCGTTCACGAAATCGCCGAACTGCGCTTCCCAGACGGTCAGGGTGTTGGGATCGGCCAGGGAGAATCCGTATTCGAAGCCCAGCACCGCCTCTTCCGACAGGGCCGAGTCGATCACCTCGAAGTGGGCCTGCCCCGTGCGGATATTGTTCAGCGGCGTGTAGGGCTCTTCGCTGGTCTGGTCGATGAGGTTGCAATGGCGCTGGGTGAAGGTGCCGCGGGCGGTGTCCTGGCCGGATAGGCGCACCGGGAAGCCCTCGTCCAGTAGCGCACCGAAGGCCAGATGCTCGGCGGTCGCCCAATCGATGTTCTCGCCGGTCTCTACCGCGGTGCGGCGGCCCTCGATCACCCGCCGGACTGTCTTATGGACGTCTATCCGCTCAGGCATGGCGGTGATCTGAAGCCCGATCTCCCTGAGCTTGTTGTGCGCCACGGCGGTCTCGCCGCGCTCCTCGACATTGGGCAGGCCGATGTCCGACCACTTGCCGTCCAGCCAATCGGCCTTGTTGGCCTTGTAGCTCTTGGCGGCCTCGAACTCCTTGTCGAGGAAGTCCTCGAACTCGGCGACCCAGGTCTTGACCTGATCGTCGCTGCAGACGCCCTCCTCCACCAGACGGCGCGCATAGATCTCGCGGGTCGAGGGCAGGTCCTTGATGCGCTTGTACATCAAGGGCTGGGTCATGGTCGGGTCGTCGCCCTCATTGTGACCAAAGCGGCGGTAGCAGAACATGTCGATGACCACGTCCTTGCCGAACTGCTGGCGGAACTCGGTGGCCACCTTGGCGGCGAAGGTCACCGCCTCGGGGTCGTCGCCGTTGGCGTGGAAGATCGGCGCCTCGACCATAAGGGCCACGTCCGACGGGTAGGGGGAAGAGCGCGAATAGCGCGGGTTGGTAGTGAACCCGATCTGGTTGTTGACGATGAAATGGACGGTGCCGCCGGTGCGATAGCCCTTCAGGCCCGTCAGCGTGAAGCACTCGGCGACCACGCCCTGACCGGCGAAGGCGGCGTCGCCATGAAGCAGCAGGGGCATGACGTGGCCGCGTCCGCCGTCGGGATTGCCGCGAAGGGCGAAGGCCTGCTTGGCCCGCACCTTGCCGATCACCACCGGATTGACGATCTCCAGATGCGACGGGTTGGCTGTCAGCGACAGGTGGACCGAATTGCCATCGAAGGTGCGGTCCGAGGACGCCCCCAGGTGGTATTTGACGTCCCCCGAGCCTTCGATGTCGGTGGGCAGGGACGAGCCGCCCTGGAACTCGTGGAAAATGATGTGATGCGGCTTGCCCATCACGGCGGCCAGCACGTTCAGACGGCCCCGGTGCGGCATCCCCAGGACGATGTCCTGCACCCCCAGGGCGCCGCCGCGCTTTATGACCTGTTCCAGGGCCGGGACCATGGCCTCGGCGCCGTCGAGCCCGAACCGCTTGGTGCCAGGGAAGCGGCGATGGCAGAACCGCTCGAAGGTCTCCGCCTCGATCAGCTTTTTGAGGATCGCAACCTTGCCCTCGGGGCTGAACTGAATCTCCTTGTCGCGGCCCTCGATGCGCTCCTGGAGCCAAGCCTTCTCGTGGGGGTCGGAGATGTGCATGTACTGCACGCCGAGGTTGCCGCAGTAGGTGCGCCGAAGGATCGAAAGAATCTCGCGCAGGGTCGAGCTTTCGAGCCCGAGCACGTAGTCGAGGAAGATCGGCCGGTCCAGGTCCGCTTCGGCGAATCCGTAAGCAGCGGGGTCCAGTTCGGCGGTCGCCGGCTTCTCGGCCATGCCGAGGGGGTCCAGATTGGCGGCCAGATGCCCGCGCATCCGGAAGGCCCGGATCATCATGATCGCGCGCAGGGAATCCAGGGTCGCGGCGCGCACGGCCTCGGCCGTCGGCGCCGGCCCGCCCGCGGCGGCCTTGCCCTCGATGGCCTTGCCGAGCTTGGCCTCAACCGCCGGCCACATGCCGTCCAGAGCCGACAGCCATTCGGTGCGGGCGTCGGGCAGACGGCGCGGAGTCCATGAGGGATCGCCAGCGGCGGCAGTGATCTCTTCGCCGCGGTCGCGCAGGGCGGCGAAGAAGGCCTGCCACGAGGCGTCGACCGTGCCAGGGCTGTCCTGCCACCGGGCGTAAAGGTCTTCCACGAAAGCCGCGTTGGCCCCGTACAGGAAGGACGTTTCCGTCAGAACCTGGTTAAGCCGCCCGGAGTCATCCGCCATGGTGTCGATCCTCGGCGGTCCGGACCTGGGGTAGGCGGACCGTCGCCTTCTATTGGTGCCTCAGGCGCCTTTCAGCACCTCGAGAAGCGTTTGTCCCAGCGCCGCCGGGGAAGGCGACACGCGAATGCCCGCAGCCTCCATGGCCGCGATCTTGTCTTCCGCCCCGCCTTTACCGCCCGAAATAATGGCGCCCGCATGGCCCATACGGCGGCCCGGAGGGGCCGTGCGGCCGGCGATGAAACCGACCATCGGTTTCTTTATCTTGGAATGCTTAATGAACTCAGCGGCGTCTTCTTCGGCGGAACCGCCGATCTCGCCGATCATGATGATCGATTCGGTCGCCGGATCGGCCAGGAACATCTCCAGCACATCGATGAACTCGGTGCCCTTCACCGGGTCGCCCCCGATGCCCACCGCGGTGGTCTGGCCGAGGCCGACATTGGTGGTCTGGAATACCGCTTCGTAGGTCAGGGTGCCCGAGCGCGAGACGACGCCGACGGAGCCCTTGGAGAAGATATTGCCCGGCATGATGCCGATCTTGCATTCGCCGGGGGTCAGGACGCCGGGGCAGTTGGGGCCGATCAGGCGCGATTTGGAGCCGGCCAAGGCCCGCTTGACCTTGACCATGTCCAGAACCGGGATGCCCTCGGTGATGCAGACGATCAGCGGCACTTCAGCGTCGATGGCCTCCAGGATCGAGTCCGCGGCGAAGGGCGGCGGCACATAGATGACAGAGGCGTCGGCGCCCGTGGCCTCGCGGGCCTCGGACACGGTGTCGAAGACCGGCAGGTTCAGGTGCGTCTGGCCGCCCTTGCCCGGGGTGACGCCGCCGACCATCTTGGTGCCGTAGGCGATCGCCTGCTCGGAGTGGAAGGTGCCTTGGGCGCCGGTGATGCCCTGGCAGATGACCTTGGTGTTCTTGGTGATCAGAACGGACATCAGACGCCCCCCCGCACGGCTTTGACAATCTTCTCGGCGGCGTCCGACAGGTCGTTGGCGGCGATGACGTTGAGCCCCGATCCGTTGAGGATCGCCTTGCCCTCGGCGACGTTGGTGCCTTCCAGGCGGACCACCAGGGGGACCTTCAGGCCCACCTCCTTGACCGCCGTGACCACGCCCTCGGCGATGATGTCGCAACGCATGATGCCGCCGAAGATATTGACCAGGATGCCCTTCACATTGGGGTCCGAGGTGATGATCTTGAACGCCGCCGTGACCTTTTCGGTGGTGGCGCCGCCGCCGACGTCGAGGAAGTTGGCTGGCTCGGCGCCGTAGAGCTTGATGATGTCCATGGTCGCCATGGCCAGGCCGGCGCCGTTGACCATGCAGCCGATCTCGCCGTCCAGGGCGATGTAGGACAGGTCGTAGTTCGAGGCCTCGACCTCTTTCTCGTCTTCTTCGGCGAAGTCGCGCAGGGCGCGGATGTCGTCGTGGCGATAGAGCGCGTTGGAGTCGAACGAGACCTTGGCGTCCAGCACCCGCAGATCGCCGTCGCCGGTGACGATCAAGGGGTTGATCTCCAGCATCGCCATGTCCTTGGCGGTGAAGGCGTCATAGAGCTGCTTCAGCAGCGGCAGGGCCTGCTTGGCGGCCGGGCCCTCCAGTTTCAGCGCCTTGCGCAGGGCTAGGCCGTGATGCGGGAAGACCCCCGTGACCGGGTCGATGGAGAAGGTGATGATCTTCTTCGGGGTGTCGTGGGCCACCTCTTCGATGTCCATCCCGCCTTCGGTGGAGGCGACGACGGCCACCCGGGAGGTCTCGCGGTCGACCAGAAGCGACAGATACAGTTCTCGCTCGATGGCCGCGCCTTCTTCGATGTAGAGGCGGCGGACCGGACGGCCCTTGGGGCCGGTCTGGTGAGTGACCAGGGTCATGCCCAGCATACGCTGGGCCTCGGCGCGCACATCCTCGATCGACTTGACCACCTTGACCCCGCCGCCCTTGCCGCGGCCGCCGGCGTGGATCTGGGACTTGACCACCCAGACCGGTCCGCCGAGATCCTGGGCCGCACGTACGGCTTCTTCGACCGAAAACGCCGCGAACCCGCGCGGAACAGGGACGCCGAACCCCTTGAGGACGGCTTTGGCTTGGTATTCGTGGATATCCATTGGGCCCCAGGAGGCTGGGGGCGAGCCGCCGCCCCGTCGCGCCTGCTCACCCTGTCGTGATGATGTGGGCGCGGTTTATAGAGAGGCCCTATGGGCGGCGCAACCGCGCGCGCCCAGTAATTATGAGCCCGAGCGGATTTAGCTGCGGTCGCCCGTTTCTGCGGCCCAGGCTTCGATCAGGCGCCTGGCGATCGCGATTTCGCTCGGCGGCGCCAAGCCCTCCATACGCCCTTCCAGCAGCAGGCGGGCCTGCGGCCGTGTCAACCACGCCACCGCCTCCAGCTCGGTCTGATCGGGCGCCGCCTGATCGTTTGTGACCTCGGCGATTAGTCCGATCATCAGATTGGCGGGAAACGGCCAGGGCTGGCTGGAGTGGTGGCGGACCGAGACCACGATCAGTCCAGCCTCCTCGCGCACCTCGCGGGCGCAGGCCTCCTCGATGGACTCGCCAGGCTCGACAAACCCTGCCAGGGCCGAGTAGCGGCCAGCGGGCCACGAGGCCTGGCGGCCGAGCAGGCAGCGGTCGCCATAGGTCGGCAGCATGATGACGCAGGGGTCCACCCGCGGAAAATGCTGGGCGCCGCAGGCGGGACAGATCCGCTTCCATCCCCCATCGCCGACGTCGCTGGGCTGCCCGCACGCCGAGCAAAAGCGGTGCCGCCTTCGCCATTCGAACAGGCCGCGCGCCGTGGCCAGCACGCCCGTTTCGCCCGGGGGAAGCTCGGCGGCCACCGCGCGCAGATCGCAAAACGCCCCGCGGCCTTCAAGCGGCCCCTCGGCGGGGTCGGCGCCGTCTTCCATATCCACGGCGAATACGGGCGTGTCGCCGTCCAGGCCCAGAAAGAGCAGCCGCTCGCGCGAGCCGCCGAGGCCTTGGCCGATCCGGGCCGGCACATAGGCGATTCGGCGGTCGCCCGCCTCGCCCTCGATCAGGGGCGCGCCGTTCCAGAGGACGACGGCCACAGCAGAAGGATGGGCGAGTTGCTCGGCGATCCACGCGGCGTCGCCCCGCCTGTCGCTGGCGCGGTCCAGGCTGTTGCCGGCGAAGACGTTGGTGACGCGACCTTGGGCCATAGGGCTGTTTAGGGGCAACGCCTTCGATCGTCACTGCGCGAAACGCGGGGCGCCATTCAACCTTGCGCCCCATCCCACCGCACGCGATATTGAAAGCGGAGGCTGGCGGCGGGCGTAGGCCTCGCCAACCCGGTCAGGTCCGGAAGGAAGCAGCCGTAACGAGTTCCCCTGCGGGTCGCCGTCCAGTCTCCACCCCCGCCCGTTAGGCGCCTCTCAGTCTCCGTTCAAAGCGCACCATGGACACCGAACTTCCGCCTTGGACGACAGAGACGGAAGAGGCCGAGGGCCCGCAAGAGCGCGACGACAGCACATTTTCTATGTTTGCTGAAGACGAGGTCCCCGCCGCGCCTGGGCCCCTGCCAGCGCCTGTGGCTCCTGTGGGCGCCGCCTATCAGGTCCTGGCGCGCAAATACCGGCCCCGCACCTTCGAGGACATGATCGGCCAGGAGGCCATGGTGCGGACGTTGAAGAACGCCTTCGCCACCGGCCGCATAGCCCACGCCTTCATGCTCACCGGGGTTCGGGGGGTCGGCAAGACCACCACCGCCCGCCTTCTGGCCCGCGCGCTCAACTATGAAAGCGACAGCGTCCATCAGCCATCGGTGGAGCTGGGCGTCGAGGGCCGGCATTGCGCCTCGATCATCGAGGGCCGGCACATGGACGTGCTCGAGCTGGACGCCGCGAGCCGCACCAAGGTCGACGAGATGCGCGAACTGCTGGACGGGGTGCGCTACGCCCCCACCGAGGCGCGTTACAAGGTCTATATCATCGACGAAGTGCACATGCTGTCGACGGCGGCGTTCAACGCCCTGCTCAAGACCCTGGAAGAGCCGCCACCCCACGCCAAGTTCATCTTCGCCACCACCGAAATCCGCAAGGTGCCGGTGACCATCCTGTCGCGCTGCCAGCGGTTCGACCTGCGCCGGGTCGAGCCCGACGTCCTGGTCGCCAACCTGGAAAAGATCTGCCAGCGCGAAGGCATCCGCATTGAGACCGACGGCCTGACCCTGATCGCCCGGGCGGCGGAGGGGTCGGTCCGCGACGCCCAGTCCCTGCTGGATCAGGCCATGGTCCAGGCGGAGGCGGGCCAGACCGTCACCGCCGCGGTGGTGCGCGACATGCTCGGCCTGGCCGACCGCGCCCAAACCATCGGCCTGTTCGAACATGTCCTACACGGCCAAGCGGCCGAGGCCCTGGAGGCCTTTCGCACCCTCTACGGGTTCGGCGCCGATCCGGTGGTTATCGCCCTGGACCTTCTTGAGCATTGCCATGGCGCCTCCGTGGCTAAGGCCCTGGGCCCGGGCGCCCTGGTGCTGCCCAAGGATCAGGCGGCGCGGCTGGCTGCCGTCGGGGCC
>Ga0105047_10012998_pt1 | contig 13343 bp, 10 predicted proteins | sample MAT04_FD_78384 | JGI IMG/M metagenome (GOLD analysis project Ga0105047, IMG submission 78384) | Freshwater microbial communities from Lake Fryxell liftoff mats and glacier meltwater in Antarctica - MAT-04 (megahit assembly) | ecosystem: Environmental > Aquatic > Freshwater > Ice > Liftoff...
CTCGACGTCTTCATCGTCGGCGCCGGCCCGGCGGGCATTTCGGCGGGCCTGAGCGCCATCGAGCACAAGCTGAAGTACCGGCTGATCGAGCAGGAAGACTCACTCGGCGGCTCGGTCTACCACTACCCGCGCAACAAGATCGCGATGACCGCGCCGGTGCAGCTGGCGCTCATCGGCAAGATGAAGTTCGGCGAGGTGCAGAAGGAGAAGCTGCTCGAGTTCTGGCAGGGCGTGGTCAGCAAGACCGGCCTGGAGCTGCACTTCCGCGAGCGCATGGAGGCCATCGACAAGCAGGGCGACACCTTCATCGTCACCACCAACCAGGGGCGCTACCACGCCCGTTCGGTGCTGCTGGCCATCGGCCGCCGCGGCACGCCGCGCAAGCTGAACGTGCCGGGTGAGGAATCGCCCAAGGTCGTCTACCGCCTGATCGACGCCGAGCAGTACCGCGGCCAGGCGGTGCTGGTGGTGGGCGGCGGCGACAGCGCGCTGGAGGCCGCCATCGCGTTGTCCGAGCAGCCCGACACGCGCGTGGCGCTGAGCTATCGCAGCGCCGCCTTCTCGCGCGTGAAGGACAAGAACCGCCAGCGTGTACAGCAGCAGGCCGAGGCCGGGCGGCTGGAGGTGCTGTTGAATTCACAGGTCGAGCGAATCGAGCCCGACAGCGTGGCGCTGAAGACCGAGGCCGGCGCCCGTGTGCTGCCCAACCAGGCGGTGATCGTCTGCGCCGGCGGCGAGTTGCCCACGCCACTGCTGCAGCGCATGGGCGTGCAGTTCGCCACCAAGTACGGCACCGCCTGAGGATGGGCGCGGCACGGGTGCTCCAGGTCTGCACCGGCCGCGCGCGGCCGCTCGCCGTGGGGGCGCAGCAGGTCATGAGCGCCATCGGCAAGGCGGCGGTGCCCGGCCCGGTCGTGGTGCGGCCCCTGGGCCTGGAGGGCGACGAACAGGCCGACCTCTCGGTGCACGGCGGCCTGGCCAAGGCCATCTACGCCTACCCGTCCGAACATCTGCCCTTCTGGCAGACGGTGCGCGCGCAGGCCGGGGTCGCCGCCTGGGGCGCAGCGCTGCCGCCGGGGCTCTTCGGCGAGAACCTGCTGCTGCAGGGGCTGAGCGAGGCCGATCTCTACATCGGCGACCGGTTGGTGCTGCCCGGCTGTGTGCTGGCGGTGAGCGAGCCGCGCCAGCCCTGCTTCAAGTTCAACGCCGCTTTAGGTTTCGTGCACGCCGCCAAGCTGATGCAGCAGTCGGGCTACTGCGGCGCCTACCTGGCGGTGATGGAACCCGGCACCGTGAGCCCGGGCGACAGCGTGACGCTGCAGCCCGGGCCACGTGAGGTGAACCTGCGCGAACTCTTCCTCAGCCGCAGGCGCGGCTGAGCGCCTTGCTCAGGCGACGCTGGCGTCGGCGTCTGCGAGCGCCGGGTAGCTGGTGTAGCCCGCAGCACCACCGCCGTACAGCGTGGCGGAGTCCAGCGCATTCAGCGGCGCGTCCTCGCGCAGGCGGCGGCCGAGGTCGGGGTTGGCGATGAAGGCCTTGCCGAAGGCCACCAGGTCGACGTCGCCGCTGGCCACCGCCGCCAATGCCATCGCACGGTCGTAGCCGTTGTTGACCATCCACGCACCGTGGAACTTCGCGCGCAGCGCGGCGTAGTCGAAGGGCGCGATGTCGCGCGGGCCGCCGGTGGCGCCTTCCACGACGTGCACGAAGGCCAGCTTCAGCGGCGCCAGCTGTGCCACGGCGTGTTCGTACAGCGCCTGCGGGTCGCTGTCGGGGCCGGCGTCGTTGGCCGGCGTCACGGGCGACAGGCGCAGCCCGGTGCGGCCGCCGCCGATGGCGCCGGCCACCGCCTGCATCACCTCGAGCAGGAAGCGGCAGCGGTTTTCGATGCTGCCGCCATAGATGTCGCTGCGGTCGTTGATGCTGTCGCGCAGGAACTGCTCGATCAGGTAGCCATTGGCGGCGTGCACTTCGACGCCGTCGAAACCGGCTTCGATCGCCATCAGCGCGGCATGGCGGTATTGCGCGACGATGCCGGCGATCTCGTCGGTGCGCAGCGCGCGCGGCGTCGAAACGTCGGCAAAGCCGCCGGCGATGAAGGTCTTGCCTTTGGCCGGCCGCGCCGTGCTGGACAGCGGCGCCTGCCCGTTCGGTTGCAGCGAGACATGCGAGATGCGCCCCACGTGCCACAGCTGCACGACGATGCGGCCGCCTTGCGCGTGCACGGCATTGGTGATGCGGCGCCAGCCAGCCACCTGGGCAACGTTGAAGATACCGGGCGTGTCGAGGTAGCCCTGGCCTTCGGGGCTGATCTGTGTCGCTTCGCTGACGATGAGCCCGGCGCCGGTGGCCGGGTTGCCACGCTGCGCGTAGTACTCCGCCATCAGTGCGTGGGGCACCTGGCCAGGGCTGGCGCGGTTGCGCGTCAGCGGGGCCATGACGATGCGGGTGGCGAGATCGATGTCGCCGATGCGGATGGGGTCGAAGAGGGTGCTCATGCCGGCAGTTTATTGCGGCGCAGCATTTTCCGTCTGTGCGGCGCCGCCCGCGCCTGCCCGCGTACAGTTCATCCATGCTCGCCTACCGCCACGCCTTCCACGCCGGCAACCACGCCGACGTGCTCAAGCACACCGTGCTGGCCCTCGTGCTGCAGCACATGAACCAGAAGGACAAGGGCTGGCGCTACGTCGACACCCACGCCGGCGCCGGCGGTTATTCGCTGGAAGGCGAATACGCCAAGAAGCGCGGCGAGCACGAACAGGGCATCGCCAGGCTGCTCGGCCACAGCGCCCTGCCCCCGCCGCTGGCCGAGCTGGTGACGCTGGTGCGCGCCTTCAACGACGGCAAGACCGTCCGCCAGTACCCGGGCTCGCCGGCCATCGCGCAGATGCTGATGCGCCCGCAGGACCAGCTGCGCCTGTTCGAGATCCACCCCACCGACCACAAGATCCTGGCCAGCTACCTGGGCGACGTGCCGGGCGCCGAGGTCAAGCTGCAGGACGGCTTCGAGGGGCTGAAGTCGACGCTGCCGCCGCCGACGCGGCGCGGCGTGGTGCTCATCGACCCCAGCTACGAGATCAAGACCGACTACACACGCACACTCGCCGCGCTGCGCGAGGCGCTGGAACGCTTCGCCGATGCGGTGGTCATCGTCTGGCTGCCACAGCTGCAGCTGATCGAGGCCTCTCAGCTGCCGCAGCGCCTGAAGGCCGCCGCCGACAGCGGTGCCAAGAAGGGCTGGCTCAACGCGCGGCTGACGGTGGCGCAGGCCGACGCCCGCGGCTTCGGCATGCTGGGCAGCAGCGTTTTTGTCGCCAACCCGCCGCACACGCTGTTCGACGCGCTGCAGCCCGTCATGCCCTTCCTGGCGCAGACGCTGGCGCAGTTCGACGGCGCCCGCAGCGCACTCGAACGCTCGGCCAAGGGCTGAGCCTCAGGTTGTCGGCGTGGCGCTGAACTTCCGCCGCTCGGCGCTGGTGCGCGTGGCGCCCTTTGCCGTCTTCATGGCCCTGCTGGCGCTGCGCGGCATGGCGCCGGCCGACGGCAGCTGGGGTTTCGACCCGCGCTGGCTCTACGCGTTGCAGGCGGGCGCCACCGCCGCCCTGCTGGCGCTGTGGTGGCGCGAGTACGGTGAACTGGCGCGCCAGGCCCTGCCGAACGCCCACGACGGGCTGCTGGCCGTGGCCGTCGGCCTGCTCGTCTTCGTGCTGTGGATCCACCTCGACGCGCCGTGGATGACGCTGGACACCGCCGCCACCGCGCCCTTTGTACCCAAGACCGCCGAAGGAGGGCTGGACTGGCCGCTGATCGTGGCGCGCATCGCCGGCGCGGCGCTGCTGGTGCCGGTGATGGAAGAGCTGTTCTGGCGTTCCTTCCTGATGCGCTGGCTGCAGTCGCCCGTGTTCGAGGCCGTGCCGCCGCGCGGCGTCGGCCTGCGGGCCGTGGTGCTGAGCACCTTCGTCTTTGTGCTCGCGCACACGCTGTGGCTGGCCGCCGCCGTTGCCGGGCTGGCCTACGCCTGGCTCTACATCCGCAGCGGCAAGTTGTGGGTGGCGGTGATCGCGCACGGCGTGACCAACGCGGCGCTCGGCGTGTGGGTGGTGGCCACCGGCAACTGGCAGTTCTGGTAGCCGCAGCGGGCGCCGAGGCAGCCGCCGCCAGACCGCCTGCCGCGGCTAGAGCCCGCGCCACCTCGCCGCTTTGCCCTTCAGCCGATACCAACCGCGCGGTCGGCCTTGAACTGCACGCGCCAGGCTTCGAAACGGTCTTCGTCGAGCGCCGCGCGCACTTCGTGCATCAGGTTCACGTAGTAGTGCAGGTTGTGGATGCTGGTCAGCATCGGGCCCAGCATCTCGCCGCAGCGGTCGAGGTGGTGCAGGTAGGCGCGGCTGAAGCCGCCGCTGACCGCGCCTTCGGCCGCCGTCTGGCCGCGGCAGGCGTAGCAGCTGCACGTGGGGTCGAGCGGTCGCTCGTCTTCCCGGTGGCGCGCGTTGCGGATCTTCAGGTCGCCGAAACGCGTGAAGAGGTGGCCGTTGCGCGCGTTGCGCGTGGGCATCACGCAGTCGAACATGTCGACCCCCTGCGCCACGCCCTCGACCAGGTCTTCCGGCGTGCCCACGCCCATCAGGTAGCGCGGCTTGTGCGCGGGCAGGCGCTGCGGCGTGTGCGCCATGATGCGCAGCATCTCGTCCTTGGGCTCGCCGACGCTGACGCCGCCCACCGCGTAACCCGGGAAGTCCATCTCGACGAGTGCGTCCAGAGATGCCTGGCGCAAGTTCTCGAACATGCCGCCCTGCACGATGCCGAACAGGGCGTTCGGGTTCGCCAGCCGCGTGAACTCGGCCTGGCTGCGCCGGGCCCAGCGCAGGCTGAGTTCCATCGACAGCCGCGCCTCGGCCTCGGTGGTGACGTGGCCCTTCAGCTCGTAGGGCGTGCACTCGTCGAACTGCATCACGATGTCGCTGTTCAGCACGCTCTGGATCTGCATGCTGACCTCGGGCGTGAGGAAGAGCTTGTCGCCGTTGACGGGTGACGCGAACTTCACGCCTTCCTCGCTGATCTTGCGCATGTCGCCCAGGCTCCAGACCTGGAAGCCGCCGCTGTCGGTCAGCATGGGTTTGCCCCAGCCCTCGAAACGGTGCAGGCCGCCGAACTTCGCGACGACGTCCAGCCCCGGCCGCATCCACAGGTGGAAGGTGTTGGCGAGGATGATCTGCGCGCCCATCTCCTCCAGGCTGCGCGGCATCACGCCCTTGACGGTGCCGTAGGTGCCCACGGGCATGAAGACGGGCGTTTCGACGACGCCGTGGGTCAGCGTCAGGCGACCGCGGCGCGCGTGGCCGGTGGTCTTGAGCAACTGGAATTCGAACATGCGCCGATTCTGTCGCAGCACGGCGGGCGCGCCGCTGCGGTGCCGGCGCCCCCGCCGCTCAGATCGGCAGCCGCCAGGCCAGCCCGAGCTCGCGCGAACGGGCCACGCCGGTCAGGCGGTCACCCCCCAGCGTCAGCGTCAGGCCCTGCCACGCCCACTGCAGCGTCAGGCGGCGTTCGTGCGTGCGCCATTGCAGCCCCAGCTGCGACGCGCCGACGGGTGCCGACAGGCCCAGCCAGGGCAGCAGGCCGAAGCCGGGCAGCAGGTCAGCGCCGGTCTCGGCAAGGGCCCCGCCGGCGGCAGGCGGCTGCCAGCGCGCCGCGAACCGGCCCCAGGCCGGCGCGCTGCTGCGGGCCGTGGCCTGCGTGTTCTGGCCCTGGATGAGCGGGCGGTAGATCAGGTAACCGTCGGCATCGACAGCCGCGGTGCGGCTGTCGAGCGCCGCGTCCTGGCGCGGCAGGCCGCGCCAGCCTTGCCAACCGGCGTCCTTGACCGCTGCCTCGAACTGCCAGGGCCCACCCTGCCAGGCCAGCGTCAAGCCGCCGAGCAAGGCACGGCCACGCGAAGGGAAGTTGGCCTGAAAGGGAAAGCGCAGCCCATCGTCGCGCTGCACCGAGTCCAGCTCGAAGTCGTATTCGCCGCTGGCCGCCGTGGCGCCTGCAATGCCGGTGATGCGCCTTTCGCGCCAGCGCTGCAGCACCAGCGCCTGCACTTCCCAGTGCGCCGACCAAGCGCCGCCCAGGGCGTGCTGTCGCCCGAACGCCAGGCCGCCACCGCTGAAACCGCGAAAACGCGCGTCGACCGCCCAACGGCGGTCGGCAGTGACGGCTGCGCCGCCGTCGACCTGCTGGTACAGCGCCAGCGTGTCGGCGCTCGCCACCAACGTGGCGCGGCTGCGCGCCAGCAGGCCGACCGTCCAGCCGCGTTGCGTGCGTTCGAGCCGCAGTTCGTCGTCGATGTAGGCCAGGTTGCGGCCGCTGCGCGGCGCCAGGTCCGCGGCGCGCGGGTCGCGGCCCAGGTTCAGTGCCGTGGCGTCGCTGTGTTGCTGCGATCGCAGACCGAGACGCCATTCGGCTTCACCGGCCGGCGCCGCGGTGGCCGGCGCTGCTGCGAACAGCAGCGCCGGCAGCGCCAGCCCCAGCGCCGCCCGGGCTCCCGGCATGGCCGGGCGCGCAGGCCGCAGGGCCCTGGGCTTCACAGCCCGGCGTCGAGCGAGATGAAGCTGCCGTCGACGAAGGTCAGCAAGCCGTTGCTGTTGTTCAGCGTGCCGAGCAGCGTCGTGCCCTGGAACAGGTCGGCCGTGGCAGCGCCCTCGGACCAGTTCATGCGCAGGTTCGCGCTGGCCTCGGTCAGGCTGTAGGCAGGCACGCCGTTGGCGTCGAGCGTGGCCGTGGCACCGACGACGATGCGCGGCGCGCCGTTCACTACCGAGCGGTACTGCAGCGTCATGCTGCTGACGTCGACCACGTCGCTGGTTTTCGTCGCACCCGCCGTCAGCTCCAGACGCGGCCGGTTCGGTGCCGTCACGGCCGCCGAAAAGGTGAAAGCCTCGGTGTAGCGGTTCGTCGGCGACAGCGGAAGCGTGGCGTTGTGGTTGGCATAACCACTGAGCGTGGCCACGAAGCTGCCGCGCAGGAACTCGGACGCGACGCCGCCGCTGACGGTGCGCAGGCTGCCGGAGAGTTCGGCGCGCTGCGGCGAAAAGTAGGTGCCGCTGCTGTCCCAGACGCTGTCGGTCAGCGACAGCTTGCCTTCGAATTCGGCCGTGGGCGTCGCCCAGGCCAGCACCAGCGTACCGGCGCTGAGTGTGCCCTGCGTGGCCGGGTTGCCGGCGCTGGGCAGCGTACCGTTGTCGGTGATCGGGATCCCGACCACGTTCGAACCGTCGCGCAGCGTCAGCGTACCCTGCAGCACACCTGCGGTGTCGTAGGCGCGCAGCGTGCCCTGCACGGCCGCCACCTCCTGCTTGAAGCCCGAGATGGTGCGCGTGCCCTGCATCTGCATCTCGTGGAAGCCGTTGTACAGCGCCGTGCCCCCCTGGACGAAAGCCCCGGGCAGGCGGCCGTCGACGGTGAAGCCCGTGATGTTGCCGCTGCCGTTGACCGTGGTGTTCAGCGTGCCGGCGTAGAAGTCGGTCTGCAAGGCGACGTTGAAGTCGGTGCAGGCCGGCGCGACGCACGGTGTGGTGCGCAGGCGGGCGCGCGTGGTGTAGGGGAAGCTGCCGTTGGCCGCCGGCGTGATGGTGAAGCCGTGGCGCCACTCGCGGCGCACCCCGGCGACGGGGTCGAAGGCGACGTAGTAGAGCGCGCGACAACCGATCTGCACCACCTGCGCAGGCGCCGTAGCCAGCACGGTGTTGGTGGTGTCCGCATACAGGCTGCAACCGACGGCGTTGCCTACCGCGTAGTTGAAGGGCACGCTGCCGTCGGTGGTGTCGGGGGCGCCGCCACGCGAGTTCAGCGTGCTGCGGCCGGCCATGAAGTCGTTGTAGAGGTCGGCCGCGGTCAGCAGCACGCCCAGGTCCTTGGCCATCACCTCCACCGGCACCTGCATGCCCTGCATGGCCGCGTTGAACTTCCAGGCTTCGACGTTGGCCGCGCCGCCCGACGTGGCGCTGATGCCGCCGCGGCTGAACATGCTGGCGAAGTCGGAACGGATCTCGGTGAACAGCTGCTTGCTCGCGGCGATGGCCACTGCCGTGGCGCTGGGCCCGGGTGGCGTGCCGCCGGTGGCCGGCGCGGCCGTGCAGGCGCTGCCCGTACACGCCAGGTTGGCTTGGGCCACCGTCAGGCTGGTGGGTGCCACGGCACCGGCCAGTGCGGGGTTGGCCAGCACGGTGCTGACGGCACCGCCGAGTGCGGCCGAGACATCGGTGCCGCCACGCTCGAGCTTGATCGACCCGGTGCTGGCGGCGGCGGCCAGCGCCTCCGTCACGCAGCGCGTCTTGTCGGCGGCCGTGCCGGTGGTGCAGCCCAGGCCACCGTCGGCGGCCAGGCGGGACACCGCGGTGAGCATGATCGCCAGCTGCTGCGCCGAGCTGCCGGCGCCAACGGCGGTCGAAGGCGCCGGGGCGGTGAGCGGGTTGAAGCCCAGCAGTTGCGTGACGGTGGACACCGCCTGCGCCGTGTTGGCGGCCGTGATGCCGCCGCTGGCGCGAGTGGCCGCGGCGGTGGCCATCTCGCTGAAGGGCGTGACGGTGGCACTCGCGGTAACGGTGCCGCTGCTGGCAGGTACGCCGAGCGCACGCAGCGCGAAGCCGGACGGCAGCGCTTGGCTGCCCAGCACCTCGTCGAGGTGGGTGGTGCTGCCATCGGCCTTGGCGCTGATGCGCACCAAGTAGGGCTTGCCCGAAGTGCCGTCGAAGGTGACGCTGTAGGCGCCGGTGGCACTGGTGGTGGCTGTGCCCAGCACGGTGCTCGAGACCGTACCGTCGGCATTGACGGCCAGCACCGCAACGTCAGCGTTGGCCATCAGGCCCTTCGCGACCACGCCGGTGAGCGTGACGCGGGCGACGTCGGACGGCGGATTGACGACCGGCGGCGTGACCGGCGCGGCATCGCCGCCGCCGCCACCACCGCAGGCCATCAGGAGGCCGGCACTGGCCATGGCCAGGAACAGGATCGGGGACTTGCGCATTTCGAGGACTCCGTTGTGTGAGCGGTGAAACAGGGCGTCGAAGCCGGTGCCGCAACTCCAGCTCTTGTCCAGGGTGGTGCCAGCCAGTTCGCCGTTACATTCTGGAGCAGGGCGCTTCGAGGCGCCTCGTCCGTTCGGCTGATGCGCCGCAGTCCCACCGTGTGGAAGTGCGCAGGGCGGCGGACCGGTGATTGAGAGTCCCGAGAGCGCTGTTCGCTGTATGAAGGTTCTACTGATCGATGGTCACGTGCTGTTTCGCGACGCCCTCGGGCTGCTGATCCGCATGCGCTTCCGGGGCCTGCACGTGCTGCAGGCCGGCGATATCTCCACCGCGGTGCAACTGCTGTCCCGCCATCCCGACGTGTGCCTGATGCTGCTCGACCTTGATCTGCTGGACGGCCAGGGTCTGCAGGCCATCGCGTCCCTGCGTGAACAGGCCCCAGCTGCGCGACTGGTGGTGCTGTCGGCCGATGACCGGCCGCACACCGTGCAGCAGGCCGTCGGCGCCGGCGCCTGCGGCTTCGTGCCGAAGACGGCCGATGGCGACACGCTGGCCCGCGTGCTGCAGGTGGCGTTGGACGGCGGCGTCTACCTGCCGCCGGGCAGCACGCACCCGCTGCTAGACCCGCTGGCAACGTGGCCGCAGGACGTCCCGCCCGACGCGCTGCGGCACCTGGGGCTGACGCCGCGCCAGGTCGACGTGCTGCGGCTGCTCATCCAGGGCCAGCCGAACAAGCTCATCTGCCGCAGCCTGCAAATGTCGGCGTCGACGGTGAAGACGCACCTGGCCGCGGTGTTTCGCCGGCTGGGCGTCAGTTCGCGCGCGCAGGCGGTTGCGACCGTCTCGAGGCTCGGTCTGCGCGAAGACAACGAATAGGCGGCCGGACGGTGGGCGGGGTGGGGCCAGGGCCAGGGCCAGGGCCGATTGTCGGCATGGGCCGCGGCGGCTTGAGTCGTCTTTTTGGTCGATGACGGGCAGCGCTGACCTTGCCTGTCGTTGCGCGCACCCTTCATCGAGAGCGCCGTCATGACCCGCACAGGCACCTCCACCCGCCCCACCGCGCTTGCGCTGGCCGTGTCGACCGTCCCGACGGCCGCACTGTTGTCGCTGTCCGCGCCGGCCCGCGAGGCCCACGCTGCCGAGACGCCCGAAGCCGTTGCCGGCAAGGGCTTTTTGTATTTCATGGGACTGGCGCGCCAGCACGTGATGTACCGAGAGACCGGCAGCCTCCTGCCCTTCGAAAGCCGTGCCAGCGGCGCCAGCCCGGTGCTGGTGACCGGCGCGCTGTACGCGCTGAGCGAGCGCCTGCTGATGTCGCTGGACAACGAGACCACCTTCTACCCCGACCGCGCCTCCGAGACCTGGACAGCCACCGGCCCAACCTTCGACGGCTTCGTGCTCACGAGCCCGGTATTGCAGCGCAACGGCTTCAGCCTGCAGCAGTCGAAAACACAGGTGCTGGGCCACTACCGCGTGCAGGGGCAGACATTCGGTGTCGGCGGCGCTGCACTGCGCACGCAGTCTTTCAAGCGCTACTCCTTCACTCCAGGCCCGGACAACGCCGTGGCCACGCCCACCGACACCACGGTCGAGGAATCGATCGCCGAGCTGCTGCTCGACGCCGGCGTGGCGCTGGAATCGGAGCAGGTGCGTGGCCAGGCCACCCACTACAGCCTGCGCGCCACGTCGAGCGTGCCGGTGTGGCGGCGGCTGACCAATACCACGGCGCCCCAGGCTGCCTTCAGTGGCCAGCGCGGCTTCGACCTTGCCGTGGAAGGCAGGTACAGCCGGGCACTGGCTGACAAGGTCCACGCCGGCGTGTGGGGCAGCTGGTCGATGGCGCGCCGCGGCCAGCAGACCCTGGGTGGCACCCTGGAGATGCCGCGCAGCCGGCTCGACAGCCTGGGCTGCGGCGTCGAGCTGCTCTGGAAGCTGTGAGCCGCCGCGTGGCGCTCAGCGCGCCGTGCGCTGCAAGAGCATCGCGTCGCCGTAGCTGAAGAAGCGGTAGCGTGATTCCACCGCGTGGCGGTAGAGCGCGCGGATGTGGGCGTGGCCGGTGAAGGCGCTGACCAGCATCATCAGCGTGCTCTTGGGCAGGTGGAAGTTGGTGAGCAGCAGGTCGACGACGCGGAACTCGAAACCCGGGGTGATGAAGATGTCGGTCTCGCCGCGGCAGGCCGCCAACGTGCCCGCGCGGGCCGCCGATTCCAGCGCGCGCAGCGTCGTCGTGCCCGCCGCCAACACACGCCCGCCGGCGGCCTGCGTCGCGGCGATGGCGGCCACCGTCTCGGCACCGACCTCGAACCACTCGCTGTGCATGCGGTGCTCGGCCAGCTGCTCCACGCGCACCGGCTGGAAGGTGCCGGCGCCGACGTGCAGCGTCACCGCGGCACGCTGCACGCCGCGCGCCGCCAGCGCGGCGAGCAGCGTGTCGTCGAAGTGCAGCGCCGCAGTCGGCGCGGCCACCGCACCGGGCCGGGCGGCGAACACCGTCTGGTAGCGCGCGGCATCGTCGGCGGTGTCGGCGTGGGTGATGTAGGGCGGCAGCGGCACATGGCCGTGGCGCTCCAGCAGGCGCAGCGGGTCGTCGGGGAAACGCAGGTGGAAGAGGGCGTCCTCGGGCCCGGCGCGGCCCAGGACTTCGGCGTCGAAGGCGTCGGCAAAACGCACCAGGCTGCCCGGCTTCGGGCTCTTGCTGGCGCGCAGGTGGGCCCAGACCTCGTGGCCGGGCAGCACCCTTTCGACCAGCGCCTCCACCGCGCCGCCGGTGGGCTTTTCGCCCAGCAGCCGCGCCTTGATGACCTGGGTGTCGTTGAAGACCAGCAGGTCGCCGGGCTGCAGCAGCGTGGGCAGGTCGCGGAAGACGCGGTCGACGGGTGTGCTGCCGCGGCCGTCGAGCAGGCGCGAGGCGCTGCGTTCGGCGGCGGGGTGCTGCGCGATGAGCTCGGGCGGCAGCGTGAAATCGAAGTCGGCTACGGTGTAGGGGCGGGGTCTGGAAGTGTTCATGCGTGCAGGCTGTACCGGCCTGGGAGCGTGCGAGAGTCAAAATTGTTCCATGCCCACGCCCCTGGCCCCCGCCGATGACCCCAAAGCCCCGCCCGAGCCACCACGGCCGGCGCCCCTGCGGGCGCCGGGGGCCAAGCTGTCGGGGCCGGCGCGCGCGATGCACAAGCTGGGCCTGGTGCGCGACATCGACCTCGCGCTGCACCTGCCGATGCGCTATGTCGACGAGACGCGCATCACGCCCATGGCCAGCCTGCGCGACTTCGACACCGCACAGGTGCAAGGCGTGGTGCAGGAATGCCGCGTCGAAGCGCGCACGCGGCGCCAGCTCATCGTGCGCCTGGCCGACGACAGCGGTGAGCTGCTGCTGCGGCTGCTGCACTTCTACCCCTCGCACCAGAAAACCCTGGCCGTGGGCCAGACCGTGCGCGCCCGCGGTGAGGTGCGCGGCGGTTTCCTAGGCCGCGAGATGGTGCACCCCGAGTTCCGCGCCGTCAGCGCCGAGACACCGCTGCCGCAGGCGCTGACGCCCGTCTACCCCAGCAGCGCGCAGCTGCCGCAGGCTTACCTGCGCAAGGCGGTGCTGTCGGCGCTGGCGCGTGCGCCGCTGCACGAGCTGCTGCCGCCCGGCACGGTGCCGCCCGGCCTGCCGCCGCTGCGCGACGCGCTGCAGTTGCTGCACCACCCGCCGCGCGAGCTCGACCCGGAGACGCTGGAAGACCACAGCCATCCGGCCTGGCAGCGGCTGAAGTTCGACGAGCTGCTGGCCCAGCAGCTGTCGCAGGCCCAGGCCCAGGCCACGCGCGCGACGCTGGCCGCGCCGATGCTGCGCGCCGGCCCGGACGCCCTGGCCGCACGGCTGCTGGCCGCCCTGCCTTTCACGCTGACCGCAGCACAGCAGCGCGTGGTGGCCGAGATCACGGCCGACATCGGCCGCCCGCAACCCATGCACCGCCTGCTGCAGGGCGACGTCGGTTCGGGCAAGACGGTGGTGGCCGCCCTGGCCGCCGCGGTGGCGATGGGCACGGGCTGGCAATGCGCGCTGATGGCGCCCACCGAGATCCTGGCCGAGCAGCATTTCCGCAAGCTGGTGGGCTGGCTCGAACCGCTGGGCATCAGGACGGCGTGGCTCACCGGCAGCCGCAAGGGCAAGGCACGCCAGGCCATGGTGGCGCAGGTGGCCAGCGGCGAAGCGATGCTGGTGGTGGGCACCCACGCGGTGATCCAGGACGACGTCGTCTTCGCGCGGCTGGGGCTGGCCATCGTCGACGAACAGCACCGCTTCGGTGTGGCGCAGCGGCTGGCCTTGCGCGCCAAACTTGGCGCGCAATC
>Ga0105047_10013000_pt1 | contig 13342 bp, 12 predicted proteins | sample MAT04_FD_78384 | JGI IMG/M metagenome (GOLD analysis project Ga0105047, IMG submission 78384) | Freshwater microbial communities from Lake Fryxell liftoff mats and glacier meltwater in Antarctica - MAT-04 (megahit assembly) | ecosystem: Environmental > Aquatic > Freshwater > Ice > Liftoff...
CTGGCGGCCTTCGGCTCCATCGTGGCCAACTTCAGGGCGCCGCCCAAGCCGCCCCCCGGCATGGGCCCGCCCCCTGCCGGCCACGGCCCGCCGCCGGGCGCGGAGGCCCCGCCGCCGGGCTCGGGCGGCCCGCCTGCCGGGGGCTTCCCGCCGCCCAGCAATTGTATGATCGAGCACCGGGGCCCCTCAACAGGGCTGGGCAACTGGTCAACCGACGCGTCTTGCGGCTTTGGCCCGGCCCAAGCGGACCCGCTGCTGGTCCCCAATCGCGCCGTTTGGCCCACCCGTCTGGCGCTGGCGGACGCCAGCCCCGCGATCGACGCGATCCCCGAGAGCGGCTGCGCGGCCTACAAGACAATGACCGACCAGCTCGCGGCCCCCCGGCTGCAGGGTGCGGGCTGCGACAGCGGCGCCGTCGAGCGAGCGCCGGCCAATGCGGCGGCCAAGCCGCAAAAGTCATTCTGGTCGCGGAGGTCGCCATGGTCGCGCTAACGGCAACCGAGGCTCCATTCCTGGTCATCGGCGGCACTGGCAACGTCGGCCGTGAGGTGATCGCAGCGCTTCTGGCCGCCGGCGAACCCGTCCGTGCGGCTGTGCGCAATGACGCCGCCGCGGCCCGCCTGCCGCCGGGCGCTGAGGCCGTTCGCCTGGATCTGGAAGATTCCGCCACCTTCGAGGCCGCCCTGGCCGGCGTGCGCGGCCTTTTCCTCATGCGGCCGCCCCTGATCGTGCGGGTGAAGTCGACCCTCAACAGATTTCTGGACGCCGCAGAGGCGGCCGGCGTAGGACATTGCGTCTTTCTCTCCGTCGCCGGGGCGGAAACCAACAAGATGGTCCCCCACCACGGGACCGAGAAGCGATTGATGGAGGGCTCGACGCCCTGGACCATCCTGCGACCCGGCTTCTTCGCCCAGAACCTCACGGGCCCTTACCGAGAGGACATCCGCGAGGGCCGCATCGTCCTGCCGGCCGGGAACGGCGAGGTCGCCTTCGTCGACGCCAAAGACCTGGGCGCGGTCGCCGCCGCCGTACTGCGAGAACCTCTCGCCCATGCGGGCCAAGCCTATCACCTCACCGGGCCCCAAGCGGTCACCTTTGACCAGGTCGCCGCTGTGCTCACCGAGGCCCTGGGGCGGCCCGTCGTCTATGAGGCCGCCAGCATCCCCGGGTACTGGCGGCACGTGCGTCGGCGGGGCGTGTCGCGCGTCCAGGCCGCCGTCTACACCGTCCTGCACGTCGGCCTGCGTAAGGGCCAGGGGGCCGCCGTCGACCCAACCATCGCACAGTTGCTGGGCCGTCCCGCCCGCGCCATGCCCCAGTTTATCGCCGACAATCTCTCGGCCTGGCGCTGAGGATGTCGGCCGCGTTCTGTCTGTCCGAGCGTCGCCTCCAAGGAGCAAGATCATGACCATCGAAGTGGCTGAAACCCGGGACGCCACCCTGCGCCTCCCCGATCCCCAGCGGGACGGCTATCACCAGAGCTGGTACCCTATCGCCATGAGCCGCGAGGTGGCGGCTGGCGAGGTCATCGCCAAGGAGTTCCTTGACGGCCGCGTCGTCGTCTGGCGCGGCCAGGACGGGGTCGCCCATGTCCACAGCGCCTTCTGCCGCCACCTGGGGGCGGACCTGTCCCTCGGCAGCGTCGAGGACAATCGCCTGCGCTGCGTATTCCATCTGTGGGAATACGGCGGCGACGGCCGCTGCACCAAGATCCCCGTCGGCGATCAGAAGCCGCCGCCGCAGGCCGCCCTATTCAACTTCCCCACCCGCGAGCAGTTCGGCCTCATCTGGGCCTTCAACGGCGAGACGCCGCTGTTCGATCTGCCCGAGTTTCCGACGGTGCCGACCGACCAGATCGTGCACCGGGTGTTCGACATCGAGCTGTTGCCGGTGCCTCCCTATGTCATCCTGGCCAATACCCACGACTTCCAGCACGTCGCCGCGGTCCATGGCGCGACCATGGCCAGCGAGCCGACCGAGTTCGACAACCAGGAGTTCACGGTCGAGTTCAAGAACGAGGTCGAGGACCCTACTCTCGGGCGGTCAAAGCAGCACTTCAAGCTGTTCGGGCTCAACACTCTGGCGCTCGCCAACCAGTTCGGACCGGTGACCCTGCTGTCGATGTTCAGCTGCACGCCCGTGAACAACGGAATGACCAAGGGCTATACCGTCACCGGCACGCCCCGGGTCGAGGGTATGGACCCAGAGAAAATCCTCGATCGCGGCGAGCATTTCGCCCGCGAGATCATGGAGGACGACAACGCCGTCCTCAAGACGATCCGCTTCAAGCCGGACATCCCCATCGTCGCCGACCGGGCCCTGATGCGCTGGCTGCGCCGGGCGGCGAGCTTCCCGGCAGCCCACCCGTCCAAACCGTTCATCACCTGAGCCCTTCAATCTGCCTCAACGGAAAACGTCCATGAAGTCCGCCGCCGTTCTGATCGCCTTAGCCGCCGCCGTCGCCGCCGGACCCGCGCTAGCCGCCCCGGCGCTCTCAGTCCCCGCTCCGCCCTGGGGGCAGGGCGACGAGGTCGGCATGGGCAACACCATGGGCCCGGCCTCATGGGCTCGGTGCGCGCCTTATCTCAGCCAGCCTGGCGCCAAGGTCTACGAACTCTCCCACCCCCGCGGCCCGGCCATGCCCCAGTCAGGATTTGCGGGGAAGATGACCTATCAGTACGGCCCGACCCGGGGGCTGCCCCATACCGCCCAGGCCTTCAACGGCGATAGCCTAGCGGGCTCGCAGGGCTCCCAAGGCACGCGCATGAACGCCCTTGGCCTGTTCGGCTATCTGGAGGCCCCGTGGGACGGCAAAGGCGACTATCCCACTGCCGATGTCAGATACTACGGCGGCCATCGGCAGGAAGAGGTCAAGCCGACCCCGACCTCGCCCCTGCTCAAACTCGGGATCGACAAGGTTCCGCCGATCGTCACCAGCGCGGTTCTGCTGGACGCCCGCGCCTATCTCGGCAAGGGCGAGCCGCTGAAGGCGGGCGTCGCCATATCGGTCGCCGACATCGAAGGCATGCTGAAGGCGCAGGGCCTGGCCAAGCGTGGCCTGCTGCCCGGAGACGCTCTGTTCATCTACACCGGCTGGGAAGACCACTGGGCCGATCCGGACGCGGGCAAGGTCTATTACGCAGGCGATCCGGGCCTTTCGTACGAGGCGGCCAAGTACCTCGCCAGCAAGGCGATCGTGCTGGTGTCGCTCGACAATCCCTTCACCGACGCAGTGATCGGCCATGACAAGCCTGCAGTCGGCAATCCGCCCGACCTGCCTTGGGCCGTGCACCATCACAACCTCACCCAGGCGGGCGTCTATCAGGTCCAGAACGGCCGTTTCGCGGAAATGGCCAAGGATAAGGTCTGGCTGTCCTGCGCCCTTGTCTTGCCTTTACGCGAACAGGGCTCCACTGGCTCGGCGGTTCGCCCTGTCGCCATTGGGGCGCCGGCGCGGACCAAACCCTAGGCCCTTGCATTGACGGTCGCTTGCGTTTGGAATGGACAGCAACAGCCGCGATAACCGTTGGTGATGGGCGGGTCGGAATAGTGTTTTGACCTTGGGCGGAATGATCGCGATGTTCCGGCGCTCGGGGAGGCTGGACCATTCTCCCTGCGACCTTTCATAGCTAAGGAATTACTTCATCATGGCTCTAGCCGATCTGAAGGGCTACTCCGTCCCTTTGTCTCCCAACGGAACCGCCCAGGTCGTTGGCGGCCTGCCCTGGAACTTCGGGGTCGATCTTCTTGCGATCAACTATCGCACCAACCCCGACGAGCTGCGCAAGCTCCTGCCCGAGCCGCTTGAGCTGTCCGAGGAAGATCCCGGCGGCGCCTATATCTGGTTCGGCGAATGGCAGGGCCTGTGGGCCGGCCACGACGGCATGTTGGGCGTCAACCCCGAACGCGTGCAGTACACTGAGTGCCTGCTCGGCATCCGCTGCCGCTACAAGGGCCAGGAAGGCCAACGCGTCGTCTACATCTGGGTCGATAAAGACTTCAGCATGCTGCGCGGCTGGTTCATGGGCTTCCCCAAGAAAATCGGCACGGTGCACATGGGAACCCGCAACCGCTTCTTGCACGACCTGAACCCGGTCATGCAGCCCTGCGGCCCCGGCTCCAAATATGCAGCCTATGCGGAATCGCACGGCGAGCGGCTGGTCACTGGCTCCATCACCGTCACGGGCCGCGCCACCCCGGCCGAGCTGCCCAAGCCGTTCGGCACCGACCTGTTCCACACCATCCACTTCCCCAGCTCGAACGTGGACTCGCACGACAAGCCGCTGGTCCACCAGCTGGTCCAGACCGTGTCCAGCCAGATCAAGTTCGGCGAGATCTGGAAAGGCGACGGCGACATGACCTTCGGTAATTCCCTGTTCGAAGAGCACTCGGCCATCGCGCCCAAGGAAATCACCAGCGCCTACATCATTCCGGTCGGCTTCCGGATTGAGGGCACCAAGGTGCTTCACGACTACACCAAAGACTGAACCTGACGGGCGGTGCGGGGCGATCAGTCCCGCACCGCCCTTTTGGCCCAAGGGCCGCAAGCGCCGCCCTGGTCGGAGGATGGACAATGCCCTGCCGGGGTTGTCGATCAGCAAAGGGGCGACTATCCAAAAGGCCGCTACATCGACCGTCCTCCGGCGGCAAGCCTCCGGCCTGCGCCCTCGCTGGGGCGCGTCGGCGTCCACAGGTGCCGAGATGAACTCCCGTCGACTGAGACATTTCCTGGCGGTCTATGAGCATCGCAGCTTCGGCCGGGCCGCCGAAGAGCTGCACGTCACCCAGCCCGCCCTCAGCAAGAGCGTCCAGCTCCTCGAAGAGGAACTGAACGTCAAACTGTTCGAACGCACCGTCTCGGGCGTGGTGCCGACGGTCTATGGAGACGCTCTCTCCAGCCACGCCCGCGCGGTCGAGGCGGAGATGACCAACGCCGCCCGCGAAATCGCCATGCTCAGCGGGGCCGCCAAGGGCGAGGTCAAGGTGGGCGTGACCCCCAGCGTCGCGGCCGATCTCATCCCCCGCACCTTCCTGGAAATGCAGGAGGAACGCCCGGCGATCATCCTCGAAGTGATCGAAGGCCTGATGGAGCACCACATCCCGGCCCTGCGCCAGGGCGAGCTGGACGTGGTCATCGGCGGCTGGGTGCCGGGCGTCTATCCTGACCTTGAGACCGAGTTCATCCTCAGCGAGGAAATCCAGGTGTTCGCCGGCGCCGGCCACCCCTTGAGCGGCAAAGGCCCGGTCCCCCTCGAGAAGCTCCTTGAGCATCCTTGGGTGATGCCGCCCTCGACCCAGTTCTGGCGCCATTCGTTCGAGAACACCTTCATCTCGCGGGGCCTACAGCCGCCTGCGCCTTGCGCAGTGGCCAATTCGTCCAGCTTTATCCGCGCGATGCTGTTGCACGACCGCTATCTCAGCGCCCTGCCCGCCCGCTTGCTTATCGCCGATCAGCACTCCGGGACCATTCTGCCCCTGGAGACTCCGGAGGTGGATGTGAGGATCGAAATCACCGCCACCTACCGCAAGCGCGACGTGCATCTGTCGGCGTTCAACATCTTCATGAGCACCCTGAAGACCGTTTGCTAGTTCGGTCTTGGCGACCCCGTGGTCCGGTAAAGGCCAGCCGTGAGTTCGGCGCGGGTCGAGGCGCCGCATTTGCGCAGCACGTTCTTGACGTGGCATTTGACGGTCGGCAGCGCCAGGCCGAGCCGCCGGCAGATTTCCTTGTTGGAGACGCCTTCGAGCAGCCAGTGAAGGACTTCGGTCTCACGCTCGGTCAGCCCGGCGGCCGCCTCGGCCATGGCGTCCTCGAACTGAATGGTCCGCCACGCCCGCGCCAGGACCGGCTGCAGGGCCTCCAGGGCGTCCAGGGCGTCGCCATCGAAATCGCCGAGGATCGCGCTGCGGGCGAAGCGCAAGCCAGCGACGATCTCGCCCGATCGGCTCCTTAGAAACACCTCGGCCTTGAAGGCGACGCCGAGTCGCTGCTGAAACCCCTGGCGATAGTCCTCCAGTTGGCGGCTGTCGCAGACGGCGTCCGAGAGCCGAAACACCGACCGCCTCTCCTGAGCGAAATAGCGGGGGTGGATAGGATCGAGGGCGCGGTAGCGTTGGGTGTAGAGCCCGACCCAGCGGTTGTCTCCGCCGAGCACGATGTGCGAGTGGGGCTCCAGGTCTGCGCCGACCCTGTAGAGGCAGACGCGCGAAGCCGGAATCACCGTTGCAGCCAATCGAAGGGCCTGTTGTTCGAAAACAGACATGCCGCGCCTTCAATACAAGGAAAGCAAAACGCTAGTTAGGGCCAGAACCGGCGTCAAGGCGAATGGCGGAAAGGCAAGGATAAATAGATTTCTGGGCGATTGCTGTTTGGCATGAGGCTACGAAGACGGCTCGTAAAGGGAAACTCAGCGCGCCAATTCCGCCGTCGCTCCTCGCACTGATACCAAAGGATGATAGAGGGTCTGCGCCCCCGTCTTTAAGGTCGCAACGAGCCCCCTTGAAACGCGCCCTTTCGTGCGCGCCTATGTCGGGCCGAAGAAGGAAGTGGCTGAATGTGGACTGATCGCGTCGAGCCGAAGTGGGTCGATGTCTTCGTCGAAATGCTCGGCCTCACTGGGGTCCAGCCGGGCGAGGTCGTCGCCATCGCCTCGGAAACCCAATCGCGCCCTGTGCTGGTCCAACTCACTGAACTGGCTCTCGCGCGCATCGGCGCCCGCTACTACCACGTTGTCGCGCCGTCGCCCTTAGCCGCGGGCAGGGCGCCCCTGCGCTCGACGGGGGCCTGCCTAGCCCTGGGCGGTTTGCAACAGATCATCGACGCCCTGGCGAGCGCTTCGCTGATCATCGACTGCACGGTCGAGGGCCTGCTGCACTCGCCTGAGCGCAAGGACCTGCTGGCGCGCGGCGCACGCATCTTCATGATCAGCAACGAGCAGCCGGAGGTCTTCGAGCGGCTCCGGCCCGCCCCGGGGCTTCAGGCCCTGTGCGAACGCGGCGGCGAGATGATCACTCAGGCGTCCTCGATGCACATCACCTCCGCTGCGGGCACGGATCTTAGGGTCAACCTGCAAGGCGTGCCGGGGCGCGGCACCGCCGGGGTCGTCACCCAGCCCGGCCGCGGCAGCTACTGGCCCTCGGGACTTTGCATCTGCAACCCGCCGCCCGGCAGCGTCAACGGCAAGGTGGTGCTGGCCCCCGGAGACGCCAACCTGACCTTCAAGCGATACCTGGAGGCGGCCGTGACCCTGGTGATCGAGAACGACTTCGTCACCAGCATCCAGGGCGACGGCTTGGACGCCGAACTGCTGCGCAGCTACTACGCCGCCTGGGGCGACCGCGACGCCTACGCTACCGCCCACGTCGGCTGGGGCATGAACCCTGGCGCGCGGTGGGACACCTTGGTGATGTACGACCGCAACGACATCAACGGCACAGAACTGCGCGCCTTTGCCGGCAACTTCCTGTTCTCCACCGGGGCCAACGAGGCGGCCGGCCGGTTCAGCGAAGGTCATTTGGACATACCGATGCGCAACTGCAGTATCCGGCTCGACGACCGCCTGGTCGTCGACAAGGGGGTGCTTTGCGATGAGCTCACCCTTTAGCCAACTCCACGGCGGCGCTCGCCCGCCAGAACAGAGGCCTCATGACCACCATTGAATGCGACGTAGTCATCATCGGCGGGGCCGTGGCCGGCACGGCCATGGCCTGTCACCTGCGCGATAGCGGCCTGAAGGTGACGGTCCTGGAAATGGCCACCGAGATCCCGGAAGTGAACCGCGGCGACCTGCTGGCTCCCTGCACCGTCAAGCGGCTCGGCGAACTGGATGCCATCCAGAACTTCGAGAAACGCGGCTCCACCCGGGTCGAGCAATGGAAGGCCATTGGGCCCGAAGGCGAAACCCTGCTGCACGTGCAGATCGCCGACACCGCGCCGCCGCCCTACAATTACTGCATCGCCCTACCGCACCCCCAGCTTGAGGAAGCCCTGATCGAGACCGCCATGGCGCGGGGCACCATCGATTTTCGCCGCGGGATGCAGGTGTCCACTCTGATCAAGGACGAGGACGGCATGGTCGTCGGCGTCAACGCCACCGGGCCCGACGGCCCGGTCGAGGTCCGCTGCCGCCTCCTGGTCGCCGCCGACGGCTCGCGGTCTTTGATGCGCAAGCAAATGGGCATCAACACCAATATCGAGACCTATCCCTACACCTACGTCATGCTGACCTGCGAGCGCAGCCCCGACCAGCCCGCCAACCAGAACACCGAGGTCTGGGGCAAGGACGGCTTCTGCGGGCTGTATCCGGTCTCGGCCGAGAAGGTCCGCTGCCCGGTCCAGGCCGAGCCGGGCGAGTTGGCGCGGTGGCGCAAAATCGGCGTCGATCAGGGTATCGACGAGCTGCGCGGCCGCTATCCCTTCTTCGAGAAGATGCAGCCGACGGACCACGACCTGCACGCCTACAACATCCTCAGGCACCACGCCGAGAGCTATGTCGTGGACGGGGCGATCCTGGTCGGGGACTCCGCCCACTCGACCCCGCCTTACTACGGCATGGGCATGACCATGGCGATCCGTGACACCTATCACGCGGCCAATTTGGTCGTGCCGCTGCTCAAGGCGGGGACCAAGCTGACCAAAGAGGTGCTTGCGCCTTACGAGGAACGCTGCCGGCCGTTCAATCAGTTCGTCATCGATTCCTCGACCGAATACGGCCGGGTCGCCGCCGCGCGGCACAAGACTGTCGGCGCGGTGTCAGACGCCATCGAGACCAGCTCGGCGCTGAACCCGGCGGTCATGGGCGCCATCTATGCGGACTATGACGCCCCCTTCCCGCCCCCCGGCCTGGACATCTCCAAAGGAGGCGCGGCATGACCTCGCTGACCCCCATCATTTCTGGCCTCGGCTTCGCCGAAGCGCCGCGCTGGCAGGACGGAAAGCTGTGGTTTGTCGACTACTTCGCCGGCAAGGTTTTTTCCGGCGACCTATCGGGGAACTACGCGCCGGTGGCCGCGGTCGAAGGCACGCCCGGAGGCCTTGGTTTCCTGCCGGACGGCACGCCCCTGGTGGTGTCGCAAAGCGGCTTCTCGGTCCTCAAGATCGAAAAGGACGGATCGGTCAGCCCCTACGCCGACCTGAAGGACTTCTGCATCGGCGCGGCCAATGAGATGGTCACCGACGCCAAGGGCCGCGCCTATGTCGGCCACCACGGCTTCAACTTCTTCGGCGGCGCGGCGCCCGAGCCGTCCACCCTGGTGATGATCGACACCGACCGCTCGGTCCGCAAGGTCGCCGAGGGCCTGATTTTCCCCAACGGCATGGCCATCACGCCGGACGGCCGCACCTTGATCGTGGCCGAAAGCTTCGCCAACCGCCTCAGCGCCTTCGACATCCAGCCGGACGGCTCGCTGACCAATCAGCGCATCTGGGCCGAAACGCCGGGCCACACCCCGGACGGCATCTGTCTGGACGCGGATGGCTGCGTTTGGGCAGGCAGTCCGCTCTCGGGGACCTTCCTGCGCGTGCGCGAGGGCGGCGAGATCGTGCAGACCATCAAGACTACGGACGAACGCTGGGCCGTGGCCTGCGTCTTCGCCGGCGCTGACCGCCGGACCCTGTGCTGCGTGACTGCCGCCACCACCTTGGAAACCATGCCGCAAGGCAAATCGACCGCCTATATCGAAACGGCGGATGTCGGAACCTCTGGAGCAGGCCGCCCATGATCGAGCAGACGAACCAACTGAAGGGCCGCACCGTACTGGTCACCGGCGGAAGCCGGGGTATCGGCCGCGCCATGGCCACCGCCGTCGCCGCCGCCGGCGCCGATGTGGTGATCACCGGGCGCACTGAAGACGGCGCCAAGGAAGCTGCCGACACCATTCGCGCCCTGGGCCGAACCTGCCTGACCGTCGCCGTGGATGTCGGCGCGGGCTCCCAGGGGATCGAGGCCATGGCCGAACGGGTCTGGAGCGAGACCGGCGGCGTCGATGTGGTGATCAACAACGCCGGCATCGCCATTCCGCGGCCGGCGCTCGATACCGACGACGATTTCTGGCTTGAGACCCTCCACACCAATCTGTCGGGCGTCTTCTACAGCTGCCGCGCCTTTGGCCGGCGGATGCTGGCCGGCAAGGGTGGCAAGCTCGTCAATGTCGCCTCCGACATCGGCATCCGCGGCGAGGTCGATTGGGCGGCCTATAGCGCAAGCAAGGGCGGCGTCGTGGCCTTGTCCAAGAGCCTGGCCTGGGAATGGGCGCCGAGCGTCACCGTCAATATCATCGCGCCGGGCCCCTTCTACACCGACGCGAACCGGCCGGCCTTCGACATGCCCGAGGTGGTGGCCGCCGTTGAAGGGCGGATCCCGCTCGGCCGCATCGGCGAGCCGGACGCCCATCTGGGGCCCCTGGCCGTCCTGCTCAGTGGAACCGGGTCGGATTTCATGACGGGCGCGGTGTTCCGCGTCGACGGAGGCATCTGCCGGTCCTAAAGGCAGACCGTTTCCACGAGCCAGAAGGAGCCGCCGCGGCATGACCCTGCACGCCCGCGATCCCGACGCCATCGCCTTCGGCAGCGCCCAGGCCGTCGCCTATGCCGATGAGGTAGAGGCGCTGGGGGTGGCCACCGGGGCCGAGCCCGTCATGCGTCTGGATTACGGGCCCGACCGCGGACAGAGGCTTGACGTCTATGCCCCGCCGAAAGCCGAAAATCTGCCGGTCCTGCTGTTTTTCCACGGCGGGTCCTGGATCAACGGCCACCTCGGCTGGTTGAGGTTCATGGCTCCAGCCGTCACAGCCATGCCCGCGGTGCTCGTGGCGGCGACCTACCGCCTGGCGCCGCGGCGCCGCTGGCCCGCCCAGTACGAGGACGCCCGCGAAGCCCTGGCGGTGGTGGCGGCGCAGGTCAGGCAATTTGGCGGAGACCCGTCACGGATTGTCGTCGGCGGCCACTCCGCAGGCGGACACCTGGCCGCTCTATTGACGCTCAAAGGCGAGGCGGCGACGACGCTGCGCGGGTGCTTTCCAGTTTCCAGCCCGTTCGATCTGCAATACGGCGACATCCCCGAGGATAGTCAGGACGGCCGGGCCTACAAATACCTGCTGCACCACCGGCGGCAGGACTATGAGGCCAGCCCGATCAATTTCGTGGGGGGCGCCCGTACGCCCTTTCATCTGATGTGGGGCGATGAGGACACGCCGCGCATCATCACGTCCGGCGAGGCGATGGTCCAAGCTTTGAGGGCGAGCGGCTGTCCGGTCAGCGCCCAATCCCTGCCCGGCGCGTCCCACTTCGACACCCATCTGGCCCTCGCCGATCCGGGGCACAGCTGGTACTCACGCTTGCGCGAGGCCTTCGGGGCCTAGGCCGCCAGGGGCGCGTCCAGGGCAAGGGCCAGCGCCCGCCCCTCGTCGTCGGCCAAGGCGGCGGCGACCAGCATCCTGACCTGGGCTGCCGCATCCGGCGCGCCGGCGAACCGCTCCAGGGCGGCCATGATCTGCTCGTAATTCGAAAGACCGCGCGCAAAGGTGTCGGAATACCCCCGCACCAGGGTCTGAACCTCGGCGATGGCCAGGGCCAGGTCCGGATTGGCCGGCGCGGCGCCCCGCACCGCCTCCAGCCATTGCTCGATCCGCGCCGTCTCCTCGGCATATCGGAGGCTGGCCCGCCGGAGCGGGCGTAGGCCGGCCAAGGCATAGAGCAGCAGGAACCCGCCGAGCTTTCCGGTGTGGATCTTGCGGCCCTTCTTCAGGAACGGAGCCAGGGCGCCTTGGGCGATGCGGCTGCGCCGTATCCAGCGGCCGATGGGCGCCGGCACTGTGTCGCAGACCTCCTCCAGGCGCGGGTGCATGAACTCGACCATGGTTACGATCTGGCCCGGCGCAGCGCGCACTTCGCGGCGCAGACGCCGGAACCGTTCGGCGCGGGTCTTCAGATCCGCCACCCGGATGGTGTCCTCGTAGGACATCCACAGGGCCAGCCGGCGGGCCACCGCCTGGGTCAGGGCGTAGCCCCCGCTGGCGCCGCCGGACTCTCGGTCCGCCGCCTGAATCTCAAGCACCCGGTCCAGATACAGCTCGCCGTAGGCGCGGTCCTGGTAATCGATCATCCGCGCAAAGCCGAGGCCAGCGACCTCGCGCACCGCCGGGTGGAGGGCCTCAGCCCGCGCCGCCGGCAAGCCGGCGATCGGCGTCTCCAGGGCCATGGGCGCGACAGAGACGGCCGCGCCCTGTTTGGCTGCATCATAGCCGGCGGCGAAACCGCGCAGATTGGACTCCACGGCCACGCCGCTGCGGCGGATGGTGTCCTCGAACTGGCTGCGGTCGAACGGCAGCACATCGGCCGCCGCCACCGCCCCGAACAGGACCGAACTGATGACGCTGCCCGTGCGCTCGGCCACATCGTCCATGTCGAACAGGACGGCGCGGCGGCTGCGGGCGTGGATCGCCTGGATGATGGTCCCGACGTCGGCGCGGCCGTCGTACATGGCCATCTTTTCGCCGATCGCGAACACGCGGTGGGTCGAGGCTACCAGATGCGTGCGGTCGGGGGTGATGAAGCCGCGAGAGATCGACCGGCCGGCCTCCATAAGCTCGGAGGCGACTACCAGATCCACGTCGCCCGGCACCGGCGTCAGGGCCAAGACCGGCGTGCGCCCGGCGGCCAGGGCCGCGGCCGCAGGAAACAGCTCCACATAATAGATCGTCGCGCCCGTACGCTGAGCGACGCCGGGAACGGAGGTCGATTGGGCGATATGTCCGCCGTGTTCCGCCAGGTCGACGATCCAATCGGACAGCACGCCCCCGCCCTGGCCGCCCAGCGCGGCGATGCAAATGGTCAGGGGCCGCTCGCGGCGTTCAGGAAACTCGGCGGACAGCATCGGATCAGATCCCCGCCACTGACGGCCGGCGACGATCGGCGACGTCCTGCAGGAAGCCGATCACCGCGCCGCGCACGCCATCGACGAAGCGGTCCCATCCGGTCGGGTTGTAGATCAGTTCCGCGCGGTAGAAGGACGGGCAGAGCACCGCCACATGGGCGACCTCGCCGCACACACCGCAGCCGACGCAGTCATTGTTGACCTGGGCGATCGGTTCGGTGCGCAGGGGATCGGGGTTCTCGGCGATGGTCAGGGAGGGGCAGCCCGACAGGCGGATGCAGGAATGATCGCCTGTGCAGACGTCCGGATCGATGCCGAACCGCTCACGCACCATCCTACGCCCCGCGGCGACGGCTTTGCGGAACTGAGGCTTGATGCGGCGCTGCTTGTTCAACATGCACTCGGACTCCGCGACGATGACCTTGGGTCCCCCCTCGGTTGTCGTCATGGCTTCGCGCAATGTCCCCAGC